>ULUM01041297.1_pt1 | contig 23204 bp, 22 predicted proteins | sample 1958501 | NCBI WGS metagenome assembly ULUM01 (sample SAMEA4835760, study PRJEB28245) | human gut metagenome | biome: gut microbiome; material: fecal sample | place: Denmark | collected 2008
TGAAGTGACCCCAAAAAGTTAGACAAGAGTTATGCGGCAAAGCCGTTTTGAATTCTGTATTGGACAGGACTTAACCCATTCAATTTTTCTTTGATTCGGTTGTTGTTATAGTATTCAAGATAAGCGGCCAGTTCCTGGCAGAACTCGTCTAATGATTGGAACGTCCGCAGGTATAGCAATTCCGATTTTAACAGTCCGAAAAAGTTTTCCATAACCGCATTGTCCAGACAGTTTCCCTTTCTGGACATACTTTGCCGAATGCCTTTTTCTAACAGTCTTTTTTGATACCTGACGTTCTGATATTGCCAGCCCTGATCCGAATGAAGAATCAGCCCGCTGCTGTCCGGGAGCCGGGAGAATGCTTTATCCAGCATCTCATCCACCTGGCGGTAATTAGCCCGTTCACTGATGGCATAGCTGATGATCTCACCATTATACAGGTCAAGCACAGGAGAGAGATAAAGTTTGCTCCCAAACAGGGAAAACTCAGTCACATCAGTTACCCATTTCTGATTCGGCCTTTCCGCATGGAAATCTCTAGCCAGCAGATTTGGTGCAATCTTGCCGACTTCTCCACGGTAAGAACGATACTTTTTCATTCGTACCATACATTTTAGGCCTAATTCCTTCATCAGCTTTTGTACCGTCTTGTGGTTCAGACAAAAGCCTCTGTTGCGTAATTCCATACCAATCCGCCGATACCCGTACCGGCCTTGATTCTCCTGATAAATTGCTATGATTTCCGCTCTTTCTTTTGCGTATTTATTCATAGCATTGGCTTTCCGGAAATGATAGTAGTATGTACTTCGGGGAATGCCGGCCAGTTTAAGTAATGCTGCCAGAGGATAATCACGCCTTAATTCTGTAACAGCAGCCACAACATCGCTTATTCGGGTTTTTCCCGCTTCTGAATTAAGGCGTTTAATTTTTTTAGGTAATCATTCTCCATTCTCAACCGGTAATTTTCTTCTGACAGCCGCTTGTTTTCCTGTTGCAGCTCCGACTGTTCCTGCTTCTTTTGCCGTTTTTCGCTGCTTTTTGTCGCCTGCTTTTTCATAAGTCCCTGTGCACCTTCCTTTTGGAATTTCTTCTCCCACCGGCACACTGTTACAACATCAAGGCAAAAGTGCATAGCTGTCTGTGTACAGGATAAGTGATGTTCCTGCTTGTATTGTAACACTTTTAGGCGAAACTCGCCATCAAAGCCTTTTTGTCGGCCAACCAGATTTCTGCTTAGAAGGCCTTTTGCACCATGCAGCTTATACAAGTTTACCCATTTTTCAATCGGCGTACAGGATACGCAAAATTTCTCGGATGCCTCTTTGCGTGTATGCCCTTCCAGTACATACTGAACAACTGCTAATTTTAATTCCTCACTGAACAATTCTTTTCCCATAGATTTCTGCACCCCTTTCGTTGACTTTTTTGTCCAACTTTTGGGGTGCAGTTCATTCCTTATGCCCTCGACAAAGGAGTGACGCCTACACGCTGACACGGCGGCTTTAGGAGGGAGCCGCCGTGAAGCACACTGACCGCCGACAAATTCAGACGAACTTTGCACTACCGTCAAAAAAAGCCCAGCCACCGAACAGGCCTCGTCTGGCAGCCGGTGCGAAAATTGTCACAATGTAACTGAATACCGTATTTTTTGCGCTCGAATAGCTTTCTGCTGTCCGGGCGTTTTTTCATACCTGTGGGGCCGAAATATCGGGTCAACATGGCCCGAACCCTGTCCCCGGTGCCGCTCCCCGCCGCCCCGTTCAGATTTTCCCGCAAAAAATCTGAACGGAGGAAAGGCAGATGGAAGTCACCATCCATTACAACGGACAAGCTGTGGCCGTGGAGGTCACACTGGAAGTCTATGAATTTCTTGACCGGGCCGACCACAAAACCGAGAACCTGTCCCATGAGCAGCGGCGGCACTGGGATGGCCGGGAGTTTGACGAGTACATAGTTGCCACCGAGGGCGTGGGTATCTACGGCGAAACGCCGGAGGACTACCTTTGCCGCATGGAAACGCTGGGCGAGCTGATGGCCGTCCTGGACACCTGCACCGAGGCCCAGCGCCGCCGGTTCCTGCTCTATGCCCTGGACGGGCTGAGTTTTTCGGAGATTGCTGCCCTATGCGGCTGCTCCAAGAGTTCGGTGCAAGGCTCCATTGAAGCGGTCAGAAAAAATTTTCAAAAATTTTTGAGAAACCACCCATACGAATGACCCCTTTTCGGGCTACCAAGTGAAAGGGATTGTTTCCCTTATCCCAGCGGGAGGCGGACAGCGGACAAGCTGCCCGCCTCTCCCATTTTCAGGAGGTAAGCCTATGAAAACAATCAATCTGCGGTGGATTTATCCCCACTACCGGCACGACGAGTTTGTAGAGGTCAGCGACGAGGTCTGGGAGGCCATGCGGCAGGCCCAGCGCGAGATGAACAACTATGAGCGCCGGAAGGTCTACCACCGCGCCTGGTACTCCCTGGACGCATATAGCTGGGCGGAGAACTACGCGCTGGAACACGGCAGATCGCCGGAGGAAATCCTTTTGGAGCGTGAGGAACGGGCCGCCCGCCTGCGGCTGGTTGCCGCCTTGCCGGAAGCCCTGGCCCATGCCACCCCCACCCAGGCCCGTCGTGTCCGGGCCTACTACATTGCCGGTATCAACCAGCCGAAAATTGCCCGGATGGAGGGCGTACACAGCAGCAAGGTCAGTATTGCCATCCGGCGGGGTCTGCGGAATATGCGCCGCTGCTATGACGGCCTTTTCCCGTCAGAGTGAGGGCGGGCCTATGCAGACGATCAACCTCAAACAGTATTACCCGTTCTGCACCGAGGACACCTTTGTGGAGGTGTCGGATGAAATTGTCGAGGCGTTCCTGCTGGACAAGCGGGCCGAGGCCGCCAGGGAGCGCAAGATGTACCGCTATAAGGCGTTTTACTCCCTTGACTGCGATGATGGGATTGAGAACGCCGCCATCGGCTGGGCGCAGCCATCGCCGGAGGATTACCTGATGGAAAAGGAGGCGCAGGCCGAATATGCCGAACTGCTCCGGCGGCTCTATGAGGCGATTTCCTCTCTGCCCCCAGCGCAGGCCCGCCGCGTCCATGCCCGGTATATGCTGGGGATGAAAGTGAAGGACATTGCCGCGATGGAGGGTATTACCCCATCCCAGGCTGGGAAGTCCATCCATGCGGCGCTCCGGCGGCTGCGCCGGTACTTCATACGCCGGAAATGGACAAGCGGCCTATGAAAACCATCAACCTGAAAAAATACTACTACCCGATTTGTAAAAAGGACACTTTTGTGGAAGTGCCGGACGAGGTTGCAGACGCCATTGTGGAGGAAAGCCGCGCAGAGAACGCCAATGACGCCAAGCAGCACTATCACTGTTACTCTCTGGACGCTTCCCCCGGCATAGAACGCCATTTCCCGGAACAAGTCATCTCCCCGGAAGATATTCTGATGGAGAAAGAAACGGAACGGGAACAGGAGGCCGCCCGCGCCCTGATGATGGAACGGCTCCAGGAGGCCCTTGCCACGCTGACACCCCGGCAGGCAAGCTGCCTTCATGCCCGGTTTTGGGAGGGCAAGCCCTTTAAGGAAATTGCCGAGGCCGAAGGCTTCACGACATCAGCGGCCATTGTCACGGTTCGCAACGCCATTATCAAGTTACAGAAATATTATATCAAGCGCGGCTGGATGAAGCCGCCAAAGGAGAAAGCGATATGCACAAAGACAGCACCGCCCAAGCGAAACAGAAAAAAGACGAGCGCGAAGAAGTCCTGAAGGAAATCCGGCAGCTTGAGAACCGCCAGAAGATTTTGGAGAACAAGCAGCGCAATGGGGAACGCAAGGCCCGCACCCGCCGCCTGATTGAGCGCGGGGCCACTTTGGAGGGCATTTTCCCTCTGGCCCCCGACCTTCCCGGCGTAGAGGTCAAGGCGTTCCTGATTGCCCTGTCCCATCTTCCGGGGGCGGCAGAACTGGCCGCAAAACTGCCGAAATCCGGGGACAAGCCGTAAGTCCCTTGTTTACAAGGGCGCACTTATACACCGTTGCCGGTGTCGTGCGCCCTGCCGGGGGCTGTTGCGTACTTCGTCCGCGATGGGGAGCTACACTCCCCAAACCCCTTGTGCGCCCCGCGCAGCCAAACACCCGCTTCGCGTCTGTTCGGCTCCACGGAGCCTGAAATATCCCCGCCGAAAGGAGGTGCCACCCATAGATTTTTGTCATATCCCCGTCAGTATCATCAAGCGCAGCGAGGGCCGTTCCGCTGTTGCCGCAGCCGCCTACCGAAGTGGAACCAAACTGACGAATGAATGGGACGGCCTGACCCACGATTACACCCGGAAGGGCGGCGTTGTCCATGCGGAAATCATGCTGCCCGCCCATGCCCCGCCGGAGTTTGCAGACCGTTCCACTCTCTGGAACAGTGTGGAGCAGATCGAGAAAGCCAGGGACAGCCAGCTTGCCCGTGAGATTGAGGCGGCTTTGCCCCGTGAACTGTCCAGGGAACAGCAGCTTGCCCTTGTCCGGGCCTATGTGAAGGACAACTTTGTGGACAAGGGGATGTGCGCCGACTTCGCCATCCACGATAAGGGAACCGGCAACCCCCATGTTCATATCATGCTGACCGTCCGGCCCCTGAAAGAAAATGGCGCATGGGGCGCAAAGTGCCGCAAGGCATACGACCTGGACGAAAACGGCCAGCGTATCCCGGACGGGAAAGGCGGCTGGAAGAACCATCGGGAGGATACCACCGACTGGAACGACAAAGGGAATGTGGAGATTTGGCGGGCGTCATGGGCGGCTTATACCAACCGGGCATTGGAGGCTGCCGGTCAGCCCTCCCTGGTAGACCACCGCAGCTACAAGCGACAGGGCATTGATAAAATTCCCTCTGTCCACCTGGGGCCAGCGGCCAGCCAGATGGAGAAGCGCGGTATCCGCACCGACAAGGGAGAAGTCAACCGGCAGATCGCCGCCGACAATAAGCTGCTCAAGGAAATCAAGGCCCGCATTACCCGGCTTTACAACTGGTCTAAGGCCGAGGCCGAGAAGCCGGAGGGCCAGCAGCCCAGCATGATTGACTTGTGGGAGGCCCAGCAGCAGCTCAAGCGGCCCGACACCCGCACCGGCAAAATCCGGGCTTTGCAGGAGAACGCCGCCCTGTTCAGCTTTTTGCAGGCAAATGGCATCCAGTCCATGCAGCAGCTCCACGATAAAATCTCCGACATGAACAGCAGCTACTATGACCTGCGGCGAGAGATCGTCAAGGCCGAGCGCCGGATTGCTGTCCTCACTGAGCGCGGGGAAATGTGGGCGCAGTACAACGAGTACAAGGCTGTCCATAAGCAGCTTGCCAAGGTAAAGCCGGAGAAGCGGGAACTGTTCGAGCAGCGCCACAGCCGGGAACTGATCCTCTATGACGCGGCGGCCCGGTATCTGAAAGAACTGAAAGCCAGCGGCGAGGAAATCACTCCCAAGGAATGGCGGCGCGAGATAGACCTGCTGGCCGCCCAGAAACAGGTGGACAGCATCGACATGAAGGCCATGCGGGAGGAACTGAAAGCTGTGGAACGGCTCCGCAAGGCCGCCGACCAACTGGCCCGGCAGGAACGGGATAAGTCCCATGACCGGGGGCCGGAGCGGTAAAGGGTACAGCGTTTTGCCGACCCCTTTAGGTGCGTCGCGTTTCACGACACCCCTTTATGAAAAACTGTCAACCTTTACTCACGGAAAGGAGATTGCCCTATGAAGCAGATTATTTTACCTGTCACCGTCCACCTGAATATCCGCCTGCCCCTTGCCCTCTTGCAGTCGGAACCGGCAGGCGCACCCACCGGCCCGGAGCCGGAGGCCCATGCCTGCCAGGGATGCGGCAACTGCGGCGGGTGCGGGAAGTGCCAGCATGAAGAAAAGCAAGCCTGAACCCATCCCCGTCATGGACTACCGCCAGTACCGCAGAACGCGGCGGCTGGTACATGAGTGCTGCAACTATGACGGCGGCAACTGTATCGCGCTGGACGATGGGGAGGAATGTGTCTGCGTCCAGTCCATTTCCTACTCCCTGTTGTGCCGGTGGTTCCGGGCGGCGGTGCTGCCGCTGGACAGGGAACTGGAAACGGCCCTGTTCCACCGCCTGGACGCCAAGCGGTGCGCCGTCTGCGGGGCGCTGTTCACCCCCGGCTCCAACCGGGCCAAATACTGCCCGGAATGTGCCGGACGCATGAAGCGTATCAAGGCCGCCCAGCGCAAGCGCAAACAGAGGGCGAAATGTCACGCTTTAGGGGCCGAAAACCCCTTGTAAATCAAGGCTTTTTTTGAGGGTGTCGCTGGGGGCCTGATAGATTTATCCTCTGGCCCCCAAAACGGCCCTCTAAAGGCGTACAGAAGCCCAAAACAAACCCCAAGGAGGAACCCATGTCAGACAATCGAAAATATTACTACCTCAAGCTGAAAGAAAACTTCTACAACAGCGAAACGATGGTTATTTTGGAGAGTATGCAGGATGGCCTGCTGTACTCCAATCTGCTGCTGAAAATGTACCTCATGTCACTCAAAAGCGGCGGTATCCTCATGCTCAACGACCATCTGCCCCACACGCCCCAGACCATCGCCACCTTTACCCGCCATCAGGTGGGGACGGTGGAACGGGCCTTGAAGGTGTTCCTTGAATTTGGCCTTGTGGAGATTTTGACCGACGGGGCCTACTACATGGCCGACATCCAACTGCTGATCGGCCAGTCCTCTACCGAGGGGGAACGGAAAAAGAAAGAGCGTATGCGGTTGAAGCGTCAAAAACTGCTCCCATCCGGCGGGGCGGACATTTGTCCACCATATAGCCGGGGGGACATTTGTCCACCAGAGATTAGAGATAAGAGATTAGATATTAGAGATAAGAGTATAGAGAATAGAGAGAGTGAGAGCGCCCGCGCCTATGGCCGTTACCAGAATGTTTTCCTGACAGACGAGGAACTGGCAGACTTGCAGGCCAGCTTTCCCACGGTATGGGGCCAGTACATCGAAAAGCTGTCCGAGTACATGGCCTCTACCGGCAAGCGGTATCAGAGCCATGCCGCCACCATCCGGCGCTGGGCCAGCGAGGACGCGAAGAAAGCGGCCCCGCCCACCCGCAACCGGGATTACAGCGTAAAGGAGGATGAAACCGTATGATGGAGATTACCGCAGAAATCCGGGCGCTGATCGACAAGGCAGCCGCCGGTGTGGAGCTGGCCTGGGACGAGTACATAGACCCGGCAGACGGCCTTATTCACTGTAAGAAGTGCGGCGGCCAGAGGCAGACTGTTGTGCCTTGCTTTGGGAAACCGGGCTACTTCATGCCCCGCTGTATCTGCCAGTGCCAGCGGGAGGCCGAGGAACAGCGCAAGGCCGCCGAGGAACGGCAGCGCCGCATGGAGCGTATCAAGCGCCGGAAGGCCCAGGGCCTGCAAGACCGCTATCTGTACGACTACACCTTTGCCAACGACAACGGCCAAAATCCCCTGATGGACAAGGCCCGCGCCTATGTGGAGAACTGGAAGGAGGCTTACAAGAACAACACCGGCCTGCTGCTGTTTGGGGATGTGGGAACCGGCAAGTCCTTTTTCGCCGGTTGTATCGCCAACGCCCTGCTTGACCGGGATGTGCCGGTGCTGATGACGAACTTTCCCACCATCCTGAACCGCCTGACGGGGATGTTCTCCGAGGACAGGGCCGACTTTATCGCCAGCTTTGACGAGTACGACCTGCTCATCATTGACGATTTGGGTGTGGAGCGCAGTACCGAGTATGCGATGGAGCAGATGTTTTTCGTCATTGACAGCCGCTACCGCAGCCGCAGGCCCATGATAATCACCACCAACCTGAAACTGGCCGAACTCAAGAACCCGCCCGACCTGGCCCACGCCCGTATCTATGACCGTATCCTGGAACGGTGCGCCCCGATCCTCTTTGCCGGGAAAAACTTCCGAGAGGAAAACGCCGGGGCCACCAAGCAGGCGGCGAAAGACATTGTGAACCGTAAGAGCGACTGATTGTTTTGCCGGACGGCGCAGCCCCGCCCGGAGAAAGGAGCGCCATGAGCGAAGAAACCCGTACCATGCAGACCGCAGACACCACTCCGGCCAGAGCGCCGGAGGACGCCCCCGCGCTGGTAAAGAAAATCGGCAAGACCACCTACAAGGTGCGCGTCCATTTCAGCAATACCAGCACCGAGACCATGAGCGACAAAATCAAGCGTATGCTCAAAAACGAGATACAGCAGATGTGACCGGCTGATAAAGCCAGCCGCCTTGTGTTAAACTGATGATGGTACACACCAAAACTTTAGCCAAGGAGGACATGAAAATGCTGTACACAGAAAAAGAGAAAAATGAGATTGAGCGCGTCCGCAAAGTGTTTGAGAAACATATCCGGCAGATGACCGCTTATGATTTGGTTTGGTCGGATAAGGTCGGCTATGTGTGGCTGGCAATATCTATCGACCCGGTCTATATTGACACCGGCAACTGGATAGAGTCCGCTGCCGGTCTTTGTAATGAGTGCTTGAATGATATAGCACTGGATGTTTTTGGAATGACCGGAAACGACCATGACTTCGAGGACGCCGATCCGCTGGAACTGGCCGAGATTAAGCGGCGCTGGAAACCCTATATCGACCAACTGCCGGAATATGCGTACCTTTGCGACGAACTGTTAAGCAGGAGAAAATAACCCATCCGCCAAAGTGTCAGGAGCTAAAATCTGCTTCCTGGCACTTTTTTTGTGGCTTTTTTGTGAATTTGATTAAAAAGTCCTTGACAACTCGTTTCGGGTAATCAAACGGAGTACTTCTTTGTATTCCTTGCAGGCGATTGTATCGTATTCTGTCGGCTCAATATTGCCGTACCACAATTCTTCTAAAATCCTCATACAGCATCCTCCTTGTAGATCAGCTCCCGGAGGATGATTTCCTCTGCACGGCTGCGGATACTGTTCATCGACCTGACCCATTCCATCTGATCCTGGGATTTCAATTCCTCTGTGATTCCCTCGGCTTCTTTCATCTGGACAATGATGCAACCCAGCCGATTCTGCGCCTGTTCATTCAGATCTGCCAGATATGTCCAGAGTCTGCCACTCAAAATCAGGTCATTATACTGGGCTGGATGGTACTGCTCCAAATAGTCTTTGTGCATCCGCCCCCAAATCCCAATAGGCAGGGTTTCTTCCGGCAATTCCAAGTCGGGGATGTAGTAGTCGCCAACCAGCGTATACCGCAGACCATTATGTTCATCGTAAATATGTTTTTTGAGTTCTTCCATGTTGTTGATCTCCTCATTCTGGTGTGATAGTTGGCAAGCCTGGCTCTCCAGAAATATTGGTAAATCATTGGTAAAACTGAGGTTGAAACACAGGAAGTGCTTGATTTACAGGCGTTTTTTCATGTCCGGTAAATCCTGCCATGGCATACGAATAATATTTTTGTCATCCCGTCATATCCTTTCAAACATCTCGAAGCCGCAATATTACTGTAATCCGTTATTTTATTGGCAATACCGCATAATTCTAAGTGCCGATACGGCGAGCGAGGTGCGGCAGATGCTAAGCCAAAAGCGCAGATAATACTGGATGTCTTATCGAGCATTTTGGCAACGCAGATGCCGTGCCGCAGCTGCCGGAGCGGTGCTTAAGCCGTCAGGCGGGAATTGTGCGGTGTTGCCTATATTTTTTTTCAATCTTGTCCCCCAATTACGTATTTTCCCATAAATTTCCACTCAAGTTACTGGCAAATGGTGTAATATGTAATACATGGTATAGCAGCTGCAGCAAACCTCCGCCTGTTTATCCCGGCATTCTTCTTGCCCCGCCCGCCGCCAAAAGCTGCCTACAGGATACCACACGCAGCGCTAAATCACAACCAAATTCCCTGCACCGCCCCGTTTTCTGCAAAATTCTCTTGCAAGGTTTCGCACCGCCAACTATAATGTATTTATATATTATAAGTAAAGGCGCATGGCACAGCCGTTTTCCGGGCTTGCCGGGTGCTTTGGATTCCAAACAGAAAGGGGGCCGCCCGATGCCTCGCATTGCCGTGGTGGATGACCAGCCGGATATGCGGCAGCAGCTGTGCAGCATGATTGACCAATACAGCCGCGAGAACAACTGTATGCTGGAAGTTACCACTTTTTCGGACGGTGCCCAGATCATAACCAACTATTGCAAGGGGTTCGACATCATCTTTCTGGATATTGAAATGCCGGAGCTTGGCGGCATGGACGCTGCCGAGCGCATTCGCACGGTGGATCCGGATGTGGTGCTGGTGTTCGTTACCAACATGGCGCAGTACGCTATTCGCGGGTATGAGGTCGACGCCCTGGATTTTGTGCTCAAACCGGTCAATTATTACCAGTTCAGCACCAAGCTGGCCCGCGCTTTGCAACGGGTGCAGCGCCGCAAAGGCGGGCAGATTGCCTTACAGACCGCTGGGGGCGTGCAGCTGCTGAACACCGAGGACATCTACTGGCTGGAAACGCGGGACCGTATGCTGCATTACCATACCTCCACCGGGGTATGGTCCGTGCGTTCCAGCCTGCAAAATGCTGAAAAGCAGCTGGCCTCCTACCACTTTGCCAAATGCAACCAGTGTTACCTTGTCAATCTGCGGTATGTACGGGCGGTCCAGAACGATATGGTCCAGGTTGGGGAGGACCGGCTGGAGATCAGCCGCCGCCAGCGGGCTGCCTTCCTGGCTGCGGTCGCCGCCTATGTTGGGGGTGCCATGTAATGCTGCCAAATCTCCAACAATTTCTTTCTCTTCTTGTCTGTGGGATACAGCTTTGGGGCGCAGCACTGATCTACTGGCTCCCGCTCCGGCACTCGCCGCACTTTTGGCAGCGGGCGCTGCTTTGCCTGATTCCCTCCATTCCCCTTTCCACATTTTTATTATGGGCGGATCACACGCCTTCCTCGCTGTTCCTGCGGGCGGGGGCGTATATTCTGTTTTGTATGTGGATGATTTTCGCTTCCCACAGCTGCACCCAGTTGGACTGGTCCGGCGCCAATTATTGCGCCATCTGGGGAATTTTGAGTGCCCTGACGACATTTGAGTTATGGCAGCTTCTTGTCTGGTGCCTGGCACAGGTAAACATATTCCTGCCATTGGATCAGCCCTCTGCTTTGCTGCTGCAACTGCTGTTTTTTGCCGCTGCGTACTGCCTGCTGCGGGTAACTGTTGCCCATTCCATGCCATATGAAGGCAGCTACCACATCGGTCCCCGCCAGCAAATCAGCGCTATTATTCTGGGCGGCATGTTCGTTCTGCTGTTTTTAACAATGCAGACCGTCACCAACACCGGAGTATCACGGGAAACTTCTATCTTCGTTGTTGTCCCCCTGGCACTCTGCCAGCTCTACTGCATCACCCTTCTATATTTGCAGACTGAGCTGTTCAAAAAGGCGGCCATGGAAAAAGAGATGAACTCGCTGAACATCCTGTATGAACGCCAGCGTCAGCAGTATCAGGTGGCCAAGCGGAACGTACAGATCATCAACCGCAAATGCCATGAGCTGAAAGTTCAGATCGCTGATCTGCGCCGCATGGCCCCCAACGCCGCGCTGCAGCAGAGCCTGAACGAAGCCGAAGCCGCCGCCCGGCAGTATGACGCCAGCACCCAGACCGGCAGTGAGGTTTTGGATGTTGTGCTGACCGAAAAGAGCATGCTGTGCGAAGCCCACCACATCAGCATCAACAATGTAGCGGACGGTACCTGCCTGCACTTTATGGATCCGGCTGATCTGTACGCTCTGTTTGCCAACGCACTGGATCATGCCATTGAGTTGACCCGCAAGCTGCCGGAGCCGGAAAAGCGGATGATTGACCTGCTGGTCTGCAGGCGGCAGGGGTTTGCTGTTCTGAATATCATCAGCGCGGTGCCTGATGGCCCGGATCCTGGCCGCGAAACCTGCGATGAGTTAAAGATCGTCAAGCGCATTATCCAGAAGTACAATGGTTTTTTGACTACCGAATCCAACGGTGGATTTTTTGCGATAAAAGCCGTTTTTCCGGTCCAATAAAGTTTCCTCAAAATTTCAGGTATAAGATTTACGCCCTTGCATTTGTACATATTGCACAAATGCAAGGGTTATTTTTTGTCAGGCAAAAACCGTTTATTCCACGCAAATGACCGATTATGCAAAACCCATTGCGACATTTTTCGCTGTTCGTTACAATAATAACAGCAAAAAGAAAGGATGGCTGCGCCATGCGAGAAATTACCAAAATCATGAAGGGTTGGGAATTCACCGGCCCCGACGGCACCACCACAACGGTGGACCTGCCGCACACCTGGAACGCCCGCGACGGTCAGGACGGCGGCAATGACTACTGGCGCGGCACCTGCATCTACCGCACCCATTTCGCTGCTCCCCAGTTTAACACCGCCTCCCATCAGGTCTGGATTCAGTTTGACGGCGTCAACGCCAGCGCCCATGTGGTTCTGAACGGCTCCCCCGTCTGCAACCACGACGGCGGCTACTCCACCTTCCGCGCCAACATCACCGAACTGCTGCGGGATGAAAACGAGCTGACTGTGGAAGTCGACAACAGCAAAAACGACCGCGTTTACCCCCAGAAAGCTGACTTCACCTTCTATGGCGGCATCTACCGCGATGTCAGCCTGATGGTGGTCAGCAAGAACCACTTCACCCTGGATTACTTCGGCGGCCCCGGCATCCGCATCACCCCCACTGTGCAGGGCGCAGATGCCAGCGTTCAGGTTACCACCTGGCATGACGGCGAAGGCGAAGTGAGCATTGAGTTGCTGGACGCTGCCGGCAACACCGTTGCCACCGGCAAAGGCCCCGACATCACCCTGACCATCTTCAACGCACACCTGTGGAACGGCGTTAAGGATCCGTACCTGTACAGCTGCAAGGCCCGCCTTGTGGTGAACGGCACGGTGGAAGATGAGACCACCACCCGCTTTGGCGTGCGCAGCTTCAAGGTTGACCCCAAGAAGGGCTTCTTCCTGAACGGCAAGTCTTACCCGCTGCACGGCGTTTCCCGCCATCAGGACCGCAAGGGCCTGGGCAACGCCATCACCCGCGAGATGCACGACGAAGACATGGCCCTGATCAAAGAGATCGGTGCCAACACCATCCGCCTGGCTCATTATCAGCACGACCAGTACTTCTATGATCTGTGCGACGAGGTCGGCATGGTTGTTTGGGCCGAGATCCCCTACATCAGTGAGCACATGCCCAACGGCCGCGAGAACACCATCAGCCAGATGAAAGAGCTGATCATCCAGAACTACAACCACCCCTGCATCGTCTGCTGGGGCGTTTCCAACGAGATCACCATCTCCACCAAGGACAAGAAGGACATGCTGGATAACCACCGCCAGCTGAACGACCTGTGCCACGAGATGGACAAGACCCGCCTGACCACCCTGGCCTGCTACGCCATGTGCGGTCCCTTCAACCGTTCGGCCCACATTACCGATATGGTCAGCTGGAACCTGTACCTGGGCTGGTACGTTCCGGGCTTTATCCTGAACGACCTGTGGATGGGCTTCTTCCATCTCTGCTTCCCCAACCGCCCGTTCGGCTACAGCGAATACGGCGCGGAGGGCATGCCCAACCTGCACAGCACACACCCCCACCGCGGCGACCACACCGAAGAATACCAGGCCAAGTACCATGAGTACATGCTGCGTTGCTTCAAGCGCCACCCCTGGATGTGGGCCACCCACGTTTGGAACATGTTTGACTTTGCTGCAGACGCCCGTGACCAGGGCGGCGAGCCGGGCATGAACCACAAGGGCCTTGTGACCTTTGACCGCAAAACCAAGAAGGACAGCTTCTATCTGTATAAAGCATGGTGGAGCGATGAAGCCTTTGTGCACATCTGCTCCAAGCGCTTTGTGGAGCGCACCGGCAGCACCGCTACCGTAAAGGTTTATTCCAACCAAAGCACCGTTGCCCTGTATGTAAACGGCAACAAGGTAGGCGAGCAGACCGGCGAGCATGTTTTCACCTTCAAGGTTCCCTTGAACGGCGAACTGCACATTCAGGCCGTGGCTGGTGACCGCACCGATGAGTCCGTCATCCGCCATGTAGATACCCCCAACCCGGAGTATAAGCTGCACAAGACCAAATCCAAGAGTGCAAACTGGGTATAATCTATTTTAAACACTCTGTATTTTGTTCTTGCTTAATACAGTTTGTTATAGAGCATTTTCTAACAGGAGGAGAACACAATGAGTAAGAAACCCAAAGTTGGGATGTGGTCCGGCCTGACCGCCGTTACCGCCGTCCTGACCGCAGGCGCCATTGTAGGCACGACGGTTGCGTTCCATTATACGACCACCGTTAATAACTACCTGGACGCCGACACCTACAAGATCATCAGGGGCGACAGCGACGAAGACACTGAGTACTTCAAGAGCGATTTCACCTCTGATGAAGAGCGCGAGTCCTATGAGGCTGAGCTGTGCGCACAGGTTGAAGCCGAAGGCGCAGCCCTGCTGAAGAACGACAACAACGCCCTGCCCCTGGCAAGCGGCGCAAAGGTCAGCCTGTTCGGCCACGGCTCCGTGGACCTGATGTACGGCGGCACCGGTTCCGGCTCCGTTGACACCAGCAAGGCTCCCAACTTCAAGCAGGCTCTGGAAGATCAGGGCATCCAGATCAACAGCACCCTGTGGGATCTGTATTCTTCTGACGATATGATGAAGAACTACAGCCGCATCACCCCGGCTGCCATCTCCGATACCCTGGAAGCCAACACCCAGTACGCTGTGAACGAAGCTCCCTGGAGCAAGCTGTCCAGCGCCGAGTCCAGCTTTGCTGACTACGGCGATGCTGCTATCGTCGTGTTCTCCCGTTCCGGCGGCGAGGGCGCTGACCTGCCCAGCGGCGAAAACGGCACCAATGATTCCTGGATCAAAGGCCAGGAGGGCAACGGTAACTACCTGGCCCTGTCCGCTGAAGAAAAGGAACTGCTCCAGAACCTGAAGACCCTGAAGGACAACGGCACCTTCAAGAAGATCATCGTTCTGATCAACTCTTCCAACGCCATTGAGATGGATTTCCTGAACCCGGAGATCTGCGGCGAGGATTACGGCATCGATTCCGCTATGTGGATCGGCGACGTGGGCCAGACCGGCATCAACGGTGTTGCCCAGCTGCTGGCTGGCGAGGTTACCCCGTCCGGCAGCCTGGTTGATTCCTACCTGTATGACAACATGGCCAACCCCGCCATGTACAACTTCTACACCCAGGCTTACCCCAACGCAGCAGATTACAACCTGCTGACCGATGGCCCTGATGTGCAGGGTATGTACAGCGTGTATCAGGAAGGCATCTACCTGGATTACCGTTACTACGAGACCCGCTACGAGGACGCTGTTATGGGCACCGGCAATGCCGGCGACTACAACTGGTCCACCACTGTTGCCTTTCCCTTCGGCTATGGCGACAGCTACACCACCTTCGAGTACAGCGATTTCAATGTGACCGAGTCTGCTGATGCTTTCAATGTCACCCTGAAAGTCACCAACACCGGTTCCACCTACTCCGGCAAGGAAACCGTTCAGCTGTACTTCCAGAGCCCCTACACCGATTACGACAAGGCCAACGGCATCGAGAAGGCTTCTGCTGAGCTGTGCGGCTTTGCCAAGACCGATATCCTGGCTCCCGGCGCTTCCGAGACTGTCAACATCACCGTTGACAAGAGCGAGCTGCGCACCTATGATGCCAATAACGCCAAGACCTATATTGTTGACGCTGGCGACTACTACTTCACTGCTGCCACCGATGCACACAACGCTGTGAACAACATCCTGGCTGCCAAGGGCTACACCGTTGAGAACACCGATGGCCGCATGACCGCCGATGGCAACGTTGCCCTGACCTACAAGTGGACCAACGCCGCTCTGGACAGCACCACCTTCGCCACCAGCGAAAACGGCACTGCCATCACCAACCTGTTTGATGAAGCAGACCCCAACAAGAGCAGCAGCGAACCTGGCGAAGTTACCTGGCTGAGCCGCTCCAACTGGGTTGCCACCTTCCCCACCCAGCCTGTTGTGCTGAACGCAACCCAGACCCTGGCTGATCACCTGGCTTTCACCCGTTACGACGGCAGCAAGGCTGACAGCGTTGAAATGCCCACCCTGGGCGCTGACAATGGTCTGGCTCTGGTTTCCATGATCGGTGCCGACTATGACGATCCCCAGTGGGATACCCTGCTGGATCAGCTGACCTTCAACGAGATGGTCAACACCATCACCCTGGGCTTCCACAACACTGCCGCTGTTGAATCCATCGGCAAGACCCGTACCAAAGACGAAAACGGCCCGCAGGGCCTGACCGCAGCACTGACCGGCGGCGCTTCCGCTATGTGCTACACCTCCGAAGACGTTATGGCCGCCACCTTCAACGTTGACCTGATCAACGATGTGGGCCGCTGCATTGGCGAAGACTGCCTGGCCATGGGTTACTCTGGTCTGTATGGCCCCGGCATCAACATGCACCGCACCGCTTACTCTGGCCGTAACTTCGAGTACTATGCTTCTGATCCGTTCGTTGCCGGCACCATCTGCGCTGCCGAAGTCAACGGCATCCAGTCCAAGGGCGTTTACGTTTACCTGAAGCACGTTGCCCTGAACGACTCTGAATCCAGCCGCCGCGGCGTGAACACCTGGCTGAACGAGCAGGCTGCCCGCGAAATCTACCTGGAAGTTGCCGACAAGGCCATCACCGATGGCGGCGCCTGGAGCGTTATGACCGGCTTTAACCGCTGGGGCGCTTACTGGTGCGGCGCTTACGATAACCTGCTGACTGGCTTCCTGCGCGGCGAACTGGGCATGCGCGGCATGATCATCACCGACTACTCCGGTTCCAGCAAATACATGGATCTGGCCGATGGTCTGATTGCCGGTTCCGATATCTGGGATAGCCCGGACCCGACCATCCACACCACCCTGGCTCCGAAGTACGAGAACGATGCTTACATCGTGACCGAAATGCGCGAATCCATGCACAAGATCCTGTACACCGTTGCCAACTCCAACGCTATGAACGGCTGGTCCTCCGCTGACCGCCTGAAGGTCATCACCCCGTGGTGGAAGACCGCCCTGTACGCTCTGGACATCGTTCTGGCTGTTCTGACCGTGCTGTGCATCTGGCGCCTGGTTGTTGCCATCAAGCGCAAGAAGACCTGGACTGCTGAGCAGGCTGCCAACACTGCAAACGCTCAGAATCAGCAGTAAGGTTTAGGGCAATACCGCATAATTCTAAGTGCCGATACGGCGAGCGAGGTGCGGCAGATGCTAAGCCAAAAGCGCAGATAATACTGGATGTCTTATCGAGCATTTTGGCAACGCAGATGCCGTGCCGCAGCCGCCGGAGCGGTGCTTAAGCCGCAAGGCGGGAATTGTGCGGTGTTGCCTTATGAAAGGAGAATGCCCCCATGAGTGAACAAAACTCTGCGGCGTCTGCCAGCGTCAACCGCGCCAAGCCTTACCAGCTGATGCTGTTCCCGCTTAACAACGGCGCTACCAACGTGTACTATGTTCTGGTGCTTTCCTACATTGCCACTTTCGGCAGCAAGGTTCTGGCCCTGAGCATGATCTTCGCCTCCGTGATGGTCACCGGCATGCGCCTGTTTGACGCCATTACCGACCCAATCATCGGTGCCCTGATGGACCGCACCAACGGCAAGTTCGGCAAGTTCCGCCCGTTTATGGTCATCGGCAACCTCATCATGGCTGTCAGCATCCTGGTGCTGTACGGCCTGACCCCGCTGATCCCCGCCTCCATGGAATGGGCACGTTATGTTGCCTTTGTAGCCCTGTACGCCATCTGGGTCATCGGCTACACCTTCCAGACTTCCTGCACCCGTTCCGGCCAGACTGTTCTGACCAACGATCCCAAGCAGCGCCCCCTGTTCACCATCTTCAACACCGTCGGCTCCCTGCTGGGCATGGGCGCCATGCAGTTCTTTGCCCCCATCCTGGCCAAAAACTATGAGGGCGGTTACGCTTCCGCCGGTTTCTTCCGCACCCTGGCTCCTGTCGGCATCGTGATCTCCATCGCCCTGACCATCCTGGCTGTCATCGGCATCTGGGAAAAGGACCAGCCGAAGTACTTTGGCATCGGCGGCCAGAAAACCGAAAAGATCAAGTTTGCTGAGTATGTTGCCATCATCAAGGGCAACAACCCCATGCAGCGCCTGATGGTGGCTGGTGCAGGCTGCAAGCTGGCACTTTCCATTGCCACCAACACCACTGTTCTGTGCATGCTGTACGGCTGCATGATGGGCAACTATGATGGTCTGTACCTGCCCATGATGGTTCTGGGCTATGTGTTCAGCGTTCCCTTCTTCCTGCTCACCGTCCGTACCAGCCAGAAGAAAGGCCAGAAAGCCAGCCTGATGCGCTATGTCAGCGTTGCGCTGATCTGCTACATCGGCGTTCTGGTGCTGCTGCTCCTGTGGGGCAAGGGCGATGCCTTCACCCTGTCTCTGATGTCTGACGGCAAGGTTTCCATCAACGTTTACACCATCCTGTTCATCGTTCTGTTCGGCATTGGCTATGGCGCTTATTACGCTACTGCCGATATGCCCATCCCCATGGTTGCCGACTGCTCTGACTACGAGACCTACATCTCCGGCAAGTATATCCCCGGTATCATGGGCACTCTGTTCAGCCTGGTTGACAAGCTGGTTTCCAGCCTGTCCGCTACCGTGGTTGGCGTGGCCGTCAGCTTTATCGGCCTTGACAGCCTGCCCACCCAGTACGACCCGTACACCCCCGGCATGAACGTGGTTGTTATCGTTCTGTTCTGCGTCATCCCCATGATTGCATGGACTGCTACCCTGCTCGCCATGAAGAACTACAGCCTGACCGGCGAAAAGATGAAAGAGATCCAGGCCGTCAACGCCTGCCGCCGCGACGCTGTTGCGGGCGGCATGAGCCTGGAAGACGCCATGCAGAAATGGCAGACCATCGACCAGCTGCCGGCCCAGTACCGCGCAAACTAATTTTTCTGTTTTCTCCTCCTCTGATACCGGTTTGATTGCGCCGGTTATTTAAGGCAACACCGGGTGCCATATGGCACCCGGTGTTTTGTTTTGCCGCAAATCAAACGTTTCTATTCCATCAAAACAGCAGGCGGGATCCCTGCCTCAAGGGGGGCCCGCCTGCTGCTGTGGCTGTATGTTGCAGGAGAGAGAAATGTAAGATAACTGTCTTGCTTTATGCGATAATACTTGGGTATTTTATTCTCTCGCAGCACCCGGCATTTTTGTAGGGGCCGATGTTTGCGCCATTTCTCATGACAAACATCAAAAATTCTTTCGTTCTTGTTTAACCGATACATCATTCAGCCACATTCCCGGCCTTTTCTTCTGCGCTAATACGGTCGATTTCCTCCTTGATCATATTTCCAAAAGTCTTATCGTCAAGTTCTACACTTTTTTCTGCCGCCACAGATTTGTCAGCAAATGCATCAAAACATATGTTCTTTATATGAGATTGTATTAAAACAGAAAGCCTCCGGCTGCTCGCACAATGCAGCCGGAGGTTTTCTGTTAAATTCCCAATCCATCCAAAATTGATGGCAAAGTAAGGAGGCTTGTGTTAGAATAAAATCAGCTTATGCTTTTTCGCTCTGCATGGCGGCAGTCAGCTTTCTGGCGGCGAACACCAGCACAACAGCGGAGGTGAACAGGCTCTGGATCCAGACGCCTGCAAACACAAGCAGGATTTAAGGCAAAAATCCCGCTGTGTTTATAGAAATAGACTACATTTTCGACTTTTCAGATACACCCTAGACTATTACCAGCTGAGGATGGGAAATTATCATGGAAAAAAATCTTACAACCGGCAGCGTGTTCAAAGCCATTCTGACCTTTACCCTGCCGTATCTGCTCTCTTACTTTTTGCAAACGCTGTACGGCATGGCTGACCTGTACATCACCGGCCGATTCTGCGGGGTGGACAGCATCACCGCCGTTGCCAACGGCAGCCAGGTCATGCACATGCTGACCGTTATCATTGTTGGGCTTGCCATGGGTTCCACCGTCATCATCGGTCACGCCGTGGGGGCGGGCAATATGCGCGATGCCGAAGCCGCCATCGGCAACACCGTCACCCTGTTCATGGCGGTCTCCCTCGGTTTTACCGCCGTGCTGGTGGCCGCAGTGCGCCCGCTGGTCGGCCTGATCGGTGTTCCGGCAGAGGCCGTTCCCGGCACGGTGCAGTATCTGACCATCTGCTTCATCGGCATCCCGTTCATCACGGCATACAACATCATCAGCTCCATCTTCCGCAGTTTGGGGGATTCCAAAAGCCCGATGTACTTTATCGCCGTTGCCTGCGCCGCCAATATTGCGCTGGATATTCTTTTCATCGGTCCCATGGCCCTTGGCCCGGTGGGTGCTGCGCTGGGTACTACCCTTTCGCAGACCTTGAGTGTTATTGTTGCCTTGTTCGGCATCCGGCGGCACAAAACCGGCCTGCGGCTGAGCCGCCAGAACTTCCGCCCGCGCAAAGGCGTGCTGGGCCGTATTCTTAAAATCGGCCTACCGGCCGCTGTGCAGGACGGCTGCATTCAGGTCGCGTTCATCATTATCACCATCATTGCCAACCACCGCGGCCTGATTGATTCTGCCGCCGTGGGCATTGTGGAAAAAATCATCAGCGCCATGTTCATTGTGCCGTCCTCCATGCTGGCGACGGTATCGGCGTTGTCTTCCCAGAACCTTGGCGCAGGCAAGCCGGAGCGCGCCGCCCAGACCCTGAAATACGCCGCCATGATCGCCACCGGTTACGGCATTGCCGTAGTATTGGTCATTGAGCTTGTGGCCGAGCCGCTGCTGGGGTGCTTCACCACCGACGCCGCCGTGGTGCTGATGGGCTGCCAGTACATCCGCGGTTATATTGTGGATACCATTTTTGCCGGGATCCACTTCAGCTTTACCGGGTATTTTGCCGCCTGCGGCAAGTCTTACATCGGCTTTCTCCACAACATCATCGCTATTGTGCTGGTGCGCGTTCCGGGGTCCTACCTGGCTTCCCGGCTGTTTGCCGGAACCCTGCTGCCTATGGGGCTGGCCGCACCGGCGGGTTCGCTGTTATCCGTCATGATCTGCGTGGCGGCCTACCGCTGGATGAAGCGCCGCGGCACCCTGTATACTGCCGCCTGACTTTTCCCCAAAGGAGCATCCGCCCATGTACGTTTTTTCTCTTCTTCAGCATTCCCACTTAACGGTGTAGCTCAAAACAACGAAAATAACGCATATTCCGCAAACACAAAATTGCTTCTGCCTTTGTAGAATTGGATTTTCGGTGTTTCCGGTACACCTTTGTTCTCTCGCTTACCCGCGGCGCTGGCGCAAAAACTTGCCAATGCTGCGCTGCAATGCGGCAAAATACACCGGCTTTGCAAAATGGCCGTTCATCCCGCTCTCTGCAGAAAGCCGCTCATCTTCCACAAAAGCATCGGCGGAAAGTGCAAACATCAGCACGGTCTTGGCGTCCGGGCGGTTCATGGCTTCTTTTTTCGCGTCAATCTGCTACAATAGAACCCGCATCAAAAAATGTATCATTTTTGCCCACTGCTGGAAAGGAGTTTGCTATGGCCCATACTTTTTCTTGTTTTGCCGATGCCTCGCTGGTGCGCACCACCGGCGGCTCGGTGCGCGGCTACCGTTTTGACGGGCTGGATATCTTTAAGGGCATCCCTTACGCCAAGGCCAGGCGCTTCCACGCGCCGGAGCCAGCTGTGTGGGACAGCGTGCTGGACGCCACCAGTTACGGCTATGTCTGCCCTTTGCTGGAAATGCCCAAGCCCAACGGCGAAATGCTGGTGCCCCACCGCTATTGGCTGATGGACGAAGCCTGCCAGAACCTGAACATCTGGACTCCCGCGCTGGATGACGCCCACCGCCCCGTGCTGGTGTGGCTGCACGGCGGCGGATACTTTGCCGGTTCCTCCATTGAGCAGATCGCTTACGAGGGCGAAAACATGGCCCGCCTGGGGGACTGCGTGGTGGTTTCCATCAACCACCGGCTGAACATCCTGGGCTATTTCGACCTTTCGGATTTTGGGGCGGAATACGCCAATTCCGGCAACGCGGGCGGGGACGATATCATCGCCGCGCTGCGCTGGGTGCGGGATAATATTGCCGCGTTCGGCGGTGACCCCGGCAATGTGACAGTGTTCGGCCAGTCCGGCGGCGGCGCCAAGGTGACCACCCTGCTGCAGACCCCCGCCGCGGACGGGCTGTTCCACAAAGGTATTGTGATGAGCGGCGTTCTGGGCCGCCTGGCCGACTGCACCGGCAGCGGGCGGGACTGCGCCGAGGCTCTGATGGCGGAGCTTGGCGCGGCGGATATCGCCGCACTGGAAACGGTACCCTATGCCGCGCTTGCCGCCGCTTATAATAAAGTAGCCCCCGCCTTGAAAGCAGCCGGAAAAAACACCGGCTGCGCCCCACACCCCAACGCCTTTTATCTGGGTGACCCGCTGGAAAATGCGTTCCGCCCCGAAACCGCCCGCATTCCCCTTCTGGTGGGCACCGTGTTTGGCGAGTTTGCCGCCTTCAATGGCTTCGGCCTGAACAAAGCGCAGATGAGCGCCGCCGAGGCCGAAGGCTTTGCCGAAAAAATGCTGGGCAAGCAGACGGCGGATGCCCTGCTGCCGCTGTTCCACGCCGCCTACCCCGAACGCAGCGCCGCCGACCTGCCGTTTTTGGATGTACTGTTCCGGGAGCCGACCATGCGCTATATCCGCCGCCGGGCGGAAACCGGCCCGGTGTGGAGCTATTTCTTCAATCAGGATTTCACCATTGAGGGCGGCCGCGCCCCATGGCATTGTTCCGATATCCCGTTTGTTTTCCATAATACTGAGCTGGTGCCTTCTGCCAACATTTCCGGCGTGACCCCGCAGCTGGAACAGCAGATTTTCGATGCCGTTCTGGCCTTTGCCCGCACCGGAAACCCGCAGCACAGCGGCATTCCCACCTGGCCCGCCAGCACCCCGCAACAGGAAAACACCATGCTGTTTGATTCCGCCACCCGCCTGGCCCCTAACCATGACAAAGCCCTGATTGCTGCCGCGCTGCCCGCCATCTCTGCCTTGATGGCACGCAACTTTGACCCCGACAGTATCCAGCACTAATATAGGGCAACACCGCACAATTCCCGCCTTACGGCTTAAG
>ULUM01043069.1_pt1 | contig 23097 bp, 17 predicted proteins | sample 1958501 | NCBI WGS metagenome assembly ULUM01 (sample SAMEA4835760, study PRJEB28245) | human gut metagenome | biome: gut microbiome; material: fecal sample | place: Denmark | collected 2008
ATCGGAATGTCCAGCGAACAGAAACATAATATTTCGTTTATGCCGTTTTTCTTTTTCATTACATATAAAATTCTGACATGTGAGAGGACGCTTATATCTGCCCTTCACGCCCTAGGAAAGCACCACAAAATCTGCTGCTCCACGGTAAGTTAAACTCCGATTATTTAAACAGATTTTTGAAGAACTCCCCAATCGCACTAAAGATATTTCCAAAGAAATTACCAATAGATGCAATGATTCCGGAAGAGCTTCCTCCATTTTTAAAGGAATTGTAGAGAGAGGCTGCGTAATCCACCAGTCCACTTAAATCAATTCCAAGAGAAGTAATTTTCAAAAGAAGATCAACGATTTTCTGTCTCTCATCATCAGATAAAGTGACGCCATATTTATCACAGGCTTCATCAATTGCTTCGTTGATACTCTTCTCGTCAGTCAGTCCTTTTTCTGCGATCAGTGACTTGATGTAAGCAATAAACTCCTCCACTTCCTGATCGGTCAGACCCTGAATGGAAGCTTCCAGTTCTCCGGTGACAACAAGTTCATTTAACGCTGCATCTACAACGTTATCCTGTACTGCTTCCCCGGTCATTGCCTCATATGCCTCAAAGATTCCAACCAGTGCAGCGGTTCCGGAGATTGGCTTTGGGCCTGCAACGATGATATCTGCATCTGTAATTCCAGCAGTTGTCAGCGCATTTTTGTACATACCAACGGTACAGTATGTGATATTATTCGTAGAAATGTTTAATCCATTTCCTTTTTTACGTTTTACGATCACGACAGAAGACCATGACTTGCTTCCAATTTTGGAAGAATCCACATAGGAATCCAGATACTGATGCTCCTGTGCATTTGTAACGTAAGTCACGTTATAATTTGCCAGATTGGCAGGATCGATTCCCATAAGGGATAATACGGTATTTTTCTGGTCATCGGACAAATCCGCACCGAGTGCAAGATAAGGTTTATCATCTTTCTTAATCTCAACATTATCGTTATTCTCATCCACAATGACATCTCCAGTCACATTTTCTGTGGATTTTTTATCATCTTCTACCGTTACCCCACCTGTAACATTATCGGTTGTGCCACTAGTGGAAGTATTTGTGCTGTCAGAATTTGTTGTTGTACTGCTCTGCGAATCTGAAGCAGCATTATTGGTTGTATTGCTCTGTGAATTTGAACCTGTACTGTTCTGTGTATCTGAACTTGTGCTGCTCTTTGAATCTGAAGCTGTGCTGTTTTGTGTATCCGATCCTGTATTTCCAGTCGAACCGGCATTGGTATCTGCACCTGTTGCACTGCTGTCATTCTGCGTTGCTGCATTATTCTCTGACTGTGTTGTCTGGGAATCACCGGATGTGGCATTGCCTGCCTCCTGCCCTGCGGTGTTCTGCACAGAAGCATCTGCTGCAAATGATGTCACATGTGTTGGTATCATCATCACTGCAGCTAAAATAATTGCTGCAATTCTCTTTGTCATTCTCTTTCTTTTCACTTTTTTTTCCTCTCTTTTTTTTACGTATCGATCCGCACTCTCATCCATGCAAGAAGATCTGCATACACTTTATCGCGGTCTGTCTCATTTAAAATTTCATGTCTGTCATTTTCGTAGAGCTTATATGTAATATCCAGAGAACCTGCCTCTTTGAAGAGATCATACACTTTTTTCACGCCGACACCGTTATCTCCCACCGGATCATCCTGACCAGATACAATAAAAATTGGAAGCTTGTTTGGTACTTTCTTCACATTTTCCAACTGATTATCGTAGAGAACTGCTTCCATCAGCCCCAGATAGCCGTTTAATGTAAATTTGAACGTGCACCGCGGTTCGCTATAATAAAATTTTACAATATCCTCATCTTTTGTAAGCCAGCTGTTTGAAAGTGTTTTTCCAGAAAGATCATATTTCTTATATGGTCCGCCAAACGACAGCGATTCTACCAGTTTGCTTCTGTGATGCCAGCCAAAAATTTTTGCCAGGAATTTGCACACGTTGATTCCAAGTTTGGTCGTATTGTCCGGCACACAACCGGTTCCCATAATGATTGCCCCTCTCAAATCATCATTGTGAATGGTGAGGTATTTCCGAAGCATATAAGATCCCATACTGTGTCCCATCATAAAATAAGGAACACCCGGATTTTCTTTCTGGATCATCGTGCGCAGTGCATGCATGTCTGCGATCACCGTGTCACTCGGATTTTCCGCAAAATATCCCCAGTCATCTTTGGATGCAACGGAATCCCCATGTCCTAAATGGTCATGTCCCACCACCATAAAGCCATTCTCTGTCAGGAATTCAGCAAATAGTCTGTAGCGCTCTACAAACTCTATCATGCCATGTGTGATCTGTAAAATTGCCTCATACTTTCCATCTTCCGGAATCCATTTGACTGCATGGATGGTTGTTTTGCCATCCGCTGATAAAAATGTAAACTTCTCCTCTTTTGCCATACTTTTCCCCTCTCTTTTCCATGATTATAAATTAGATATATTTTAAAACCTGTGGCTTCTTTATTCTGTCTGGACGAAACGATGGACTTCCTCCACATTGCGTTCTAATTCATCCGCACATTCTTTGTGCTCTTTCCACTCCTGGCGCAGTGTTTCCGCTTTGGATAACACTCTGCTCTGCACTTCGAAAAATTCATTTTCACCCTGACAGAGACTTTCTAATATTTCTTCAATATTTGTTTCTTCTTCCACATTTTCATGATCCGTTTCCACTGCCTCTTTGTCCCTGTCTTCCAGAAGTTTCACCAGAGAACCGTTATTTTCTTTTAAGAGATCATTTAACGCATGAATCTGTTTTTCCGCCTCTGTGGCAGTTTCCTCAAAACCACTGATCCTCGCAAGCACATCCGCAACCGCCGAAGTATACTGCTCTGCGTTCACACGCACTTCCTCTGCCGCTGTCACAAATTTTCTTCCGTCTTCTCCCATGCGTCCTGCCTCGATTGCTGCGCCGAGTGCCAGAACTCCCATATTCTGTGAAATATCTGCCAGTTTCTGTAACGCCTCTTCAACAGACTCTCTCTCCTGACAATATGCCTCATAGAACGATTCTATCTCCTTCATGGGTGTGGTGACGTACTTGTTCTTCTCTACAACTTTTGCAATTTTCTCGTGCTCACCCTCCATTTGCTGGCAGAGTGCTTCTTTTTCCTGCTGCAATCTGATATTCTGTTCATTCTTTTTTGCAAGCTGCTGTTTCAACAGTACGGTCTGTCCTGAATTCGCCTCTGAACACTCCTTTAACAGTTCCAATTCCTCTGAAACCGCCGTGATTGTCTCATCCAGTTCCGTTTTTGAGATCGTCATCTGTACCAATGTCTCTTCTGCGCTGTCTTTTGCTTTTGCAATATTAGAAATCTGCTCCTGCAGACGGTTCTGTTTTTCCTGTAATGCCAGAAGTTCCTCTTCCAGTTCTTTTGCTTTTTTTCCACCAAACATATGCCATCCTCCAGCTTTTATTGATAATTTCGAATGATAACCTGTACGCTTTCCACTCCATTATACTCGTTAATCTCCGGATAGTACACAATCATTATCCTCAATTTGTTTATCTGACCGCGAAAAGCTTTTTCCACTTCCGCACTTCCATACTTTTCTGCATAATATGCTTTGAACGCCTCAATATCACCAAAATAGACTGCCGATACCGCCTCTCCCGCGGCTGTCAGGAGATTCAGCCGCAACACATTCTGATTTTTTCCGACCACAAAAGCCTTTGTGATACTCAGGTTTTTGTCGGCAAACTGTGGCTTGATATTGGCTTTTCCAAAAGGCTCTAACACTGCAAATTCCCGGATAAGACCGGCATCCGCATACGCTGCTGGCATCGGAATATCAATTTTGATCTTCGGAATCAGGTCATCCTCCGTGAGATTTGCGCAGGCATTGATTTTTTCACGGAACTTATCCACGTTTTCTTCCGGAAGAGATAATCCTGCCGCCATCGGATGTCCGCCGAATTTTTCCAGAAGTTCCCTGCACTTACATAGTTCCTCATACATGGAGTACTCCTCGATGGAACGCCCGGAGCCCTTCACGCCCTCCTCCGCCTTCGTCAGCACAAATACCGGCTTATGATAAGCCTCCCGGATACGCCCTGCAATGATTCCTGCAAGACTTTCGTGCACCTGTGGCAGATAAATGACAAGCACTTTATCCGACATGTAATGTTCCTCCACCACACGTTTTGCCTCCTCGACGCCATCTGCTGTCATATCTTTGCGCTGCTGGTTTAACTCCACAAGCTCCCTTGCCGTTTTTGCTGCCTCTTCCTCTCCCTGTAAAAAAAGAGACAGAGACAGTTTTGCTGTATCAAGTCTGCCACTCGCATTGATGCACGGTCCCAACACAAAACCAAAATGGTATGCATTGACCTGTTCCGGTTCTAAATGATTCTGAAAGATCAGGGCGCGCATCCCCCCATTTTTTGTGCGGTGAATGCGTTTTAAACCCTCTTTCACCAAAATGCGGTTTTCGTCTGTCAGATCCATGACATCGCCAACGGTTGCAAATGCGACATTTTCCAGAAATTCATAGGTTTCTTCCAGGGCAAAACCCATTTTTTCATACAATACCTGCAGCACTTTCCATGCGACTGCTGCTCCACACAACTCTTTAAAAGGATACGCACATTCCCACTGTTTTGGATTCACGATTGCATCTGCGTTGCTGCTAAGGAACTGCTTTTCCCCATTCTCCTCTGTATAGGGAATCTCATGGTGATCGGTCACTAACACGGTCATCCCAAGTTCTTTGGCATGCGCAATCTCTGAGATTGCAGCAATTCCGTTATCGCACGTAAGAATGGTATCCATTCCGTCTCTTTTTGCCTGATCGATCAGATTCTCATTGATTCCATAGCCATCCTTCATACGGTCCGGAATCTGCGTGGAAACATTTCCACCACAGTGTTGGATTCCCCGGTATAAAATATAGGTTGACATAACTCCATCTATGTCATAATCGCCGATAATACGGACCGGCTTTTGTTCTTCTATTTTAACTTTTAAAATATCTGTCAAACGATCTGCATCTTTCAATAAATGTGGATCGTATAAATCCTTTAAACTTCCATTCAGATATCTTTCAAATGCCGCCTCCCCGATCACCTCACGGTTTCGGATAAGACGCGCCGTGACAGGGCTGATCCCGAACTCTTTTCCAAGCTTTTCAAAATCAGCCCCTTTGTTGATTACAAACCATTTTTCCATGTAACACCTGCTGCCTGTTTTTTCTTATGAATTTATCTTTTAATAATGCACTTCCATCAGCATCAGTCCGCATGCCGGTGCTGTATAACCTGCGTTCTCCCGGTTTTTGCTCTCTAAGATCTGCGGCAGCTCCTCCGGCGCTCTCCTGCCATCCCCGACCTCGATCAGCGTACCCGTCAGGATCCGCACCATATTTTGCAAAAATCCATTGCCCCGGTAATCAATCCAGAGATCATTCCCTTTCTTCGTAAAATTGATCTCATAAATTGTGCGGACTGCCGTTTTTTTCATTTTCTTATTTCCGCAAAATGAAGTAAAATCATGTGTTCCGATCAGATAGGAAGCGGCTTCTTTCATGCTCTCCACATCGAGTATTTTCTCATACTGGTACTCATATTTCCGCTCGAAAACATCCGAGATCTCTCCCATATGGATGTGATAGCGGTAGGTCTTTTTCTTTGCGGCGTAACGGCTGTGAAAACGCTCGTCCACCTGCTCAATCGCAATGACTGCAATGTCATCCGGCAGATAATGATTCAGATAGGACAGGATCTTTCCCTCCGTAAAATGCTCCTCAATATGAAAATTTGCCACCTGGCCTTTGGCATGCACGCCCGCATCCGTTCTCCCCGAACCAATAACTTCCACCGCATGTCCTGCCATCTGTCCCAGCACTGCTTCTATTTTTCCCTGAATGGTCAGACCGGTGCTGTTCTGCCCCTGCCAGCCCTTGTATCTTGTTCCGTCATACTGGATTGTGATTTTATAGTTGTTCATACTTTTTATCCCTGCTTTACTGCAATTTAAACTGTCTTTTAGTTTAACACACTTTCCACTCAAATCCTAGTCTGCGATCTGTCCTGAAACGTTTTTGTGCCGGGGAACTGAAAAATACCAATCCCCCGGCACATTTACTCTGCATTTTATACCAGTTCTGCAATCCTTGTCACCGCAACGTAGATCTCCGATATTTTATACCAGGTACGGTAATCTACCACTCCCGTCACAGGCAAGCCAAAAATAGACTGGAATTTTTCTACTGCTGCCCTCGTTGCCTCTCCGTAAATCCCATCCGGTGTGATCGTCGGGATTGCCGGATAAGCCTGCGAGATTCTCGCTAACTGTTCCTGGATCTGCCGGACCTTATCTCCGGCAGCTCCCACTTCCAGATTATACCGCGGCCAGGATGCCGGGATACCGGAAATCTCCTCCGCTGTATTGATAAACATATTATCACCATAATAATAACGGAGAATTTCTATCGTTTCGTAGTTCTGATCCCCAAGATATTTGCTTCCCCACTGGCTCAGCCAGTTGCTGCACGTCACGCGCTGTCCGTCACAATACTGCGTCAGGATTGGCTGTCTCACATTCGGTCTGGAAAGATAATTCTGGAACATTTCCTCTACCACATCCGAGATACTCTGGAAAATATTTCTTCCATATACAAATTTCTGGTCATAAGCAGTGGATGTTGTGATGGTGAAGTTATAGCCTTTGTTCCGGTACCATTCCGTGTAAACCCTGTTTAACGTAAAGGACATGATCGCAAGGATATTGGCACGCAGCGTGCTGTCCGGCCACGTGCTGTATACCTCGCTGGATGCCACATTTTTGATGTAATCCCGGTAACGGACATAATAATTTGCCGCATTGGGATCCGATGGCGGTCCGTCATGAACAACGACAAATTCCGGGATCACCACTTTACTCAGCACGATCTCCCCTGAGTCGGAGACAGGCTTGATCTCGGACTCTGCTATTTTTGCCGGGAAATTGCCAAACAACGTATTGACCGGAATCACAATGGAATCTATTTGATTTTCTTCCTCATTTTCTTCCGCCATTCGCACCTGTTGCAATGCGAGCTGCTCTGAAAAAACCTGAACACCCGAAATACTGACGGGACGATATCCCGGTGCGGTAACTTTGACCGTATATTGGGCAAATGGCTGATTTTCGGAGGGTTCCATCGAGTATTCAAGCGGAGGCGCATCAAGCGTAAGTTTCTCCGACATTCCTGAATCATCTGCGCTTACCTCCTCCACCGTGGAATCCGGCTTGCCCGAATAGGAAATCGTGATTTTCGCTCCCTCGATCGGTCGTCTGGTCCGGTTCGCAAGTACTTCTACCTTGAGGCTTCCTTTATCTACAGCCTCTGTCTGGGCATATTTGATATCTGGCATGAACAACCTCTTCCTATATTTCCTTATATTATATGCTCAGACATGCGATCCTGTTCTGCTTCCTGTGCAAAACATTCGATTTCCCAACTTCTCAATTTTTATTTCCGTTCTTTATCCAAATCCCCCAAAACTTAATTCTTACTCTACCGTAACTACCTTCGCCAGATTTCTTGGCTTATCAACATCAAATCCCTTATCGGATGACACGTAATATGCTAAAAGCTGTAATGCAACCGATGCAGGTAAAACCATAAATTCATCCTGCATATCCGGAAGCTTGATCACCTGATATTCGGTATCAAGATCACCGGAAAGTGCCTCTTTGATAAATAATACAATATCTGCACCTCTGGATTTTACTTCCTTAATATTGGAAAGCTCTTTTGACATGAGTTTTTCCTGTGTTACCGTTGCAACAACCGGTGTGTTAGTCGTGATCAGTGCAATTGGTCCGTGTTTTAATTCGCCGGAGGCATAAGCCTCAGAGTGAATATAAGAAACCTCTTTCAGTTTCAATGATCCTTCCAGTAAAATAGAGTAATCCAGTCCACGTCCGATCATAAACAGATCCTTTGCTTCCAGAATCTTCTTTGCGATCACATGGATGTCACGTCTTTTCTCCAATACTTTCTGCATCACTTCCGGAACACGCTCTAATTCTGCGATAAAGCTCTTTGTCTGCTCCTCTGTGTAGACACCTCGCAATAATGCCATTTTTGCAACCACAAGATAAAATACGGAAAGCTGTGTTGTGTAAGCTTTTGTACTTGCCACTGCAATTTCAGGTCCTGCTGCGGTGTATAACACATAATCACTTTCCCTTGCGATGGAAGAACCTTTTACGTTGATGATGGATAAGCATTTTGCTCCCTGCCTCTTCGCATATTTTAATGCTTCCAAGGTATCAATCGTCTCACCGGACTGTGATACTGCGATCACCAATGTTTTCTCATCAATGACCGGATCGGAATACATAAACTCTGATGCAAGTTCTACGTCCATCTGCACATGAACGATAGATTTTACAAGAGCCTGTGCCACAAGTCCCGCATGCATGGCTGTTCCGCATGCTACCACACAAATTCTGTCACAGTCTGTAAAAAGAGAATCCGGCACACCATCCGCGGTAAAATCAGGCAGACCGTTCACAATACGGTCTTTGATCGTATTCTTGATTGCTTCCGGCTGCTCCATAATCTCTTTTTCCATATAAAATGGATAACCATTCTTTCCCGCGCTGTTCAACTCCCAGTCAACGGACAAAAATTCCGGTTCTACCACATTGTCATTTAAATCCGTAAGTACCACATGATCTTTGTGCAACTCTAAAATGTGATATTCCGGTACAACAAAGTATTCATTTGTAAAACGGCAGAGTGCAGTCAGATCAGATGCAAGCATTGCTCCCTCTTTGCAAATGGTTGCAACGATCGGGCTGACATTTCGAATGGAATAGATCACATCCGGCTGATCTTCAAAGAGAATCACAAGCGCAAAGGTACCCTTTAATTTACTTACTGCTTTCTTGATTGCTTCCTTGGGATTTCCCTTATAATAATGATTTAATAATGCAGCCGCAACTTCACTATCTGTTTCAGAATGAAGGATTTCCTGCAAATCGTAATCAGCGATCAGCTCACGATAGTTTTCGATGATCCCGTTATGAACCAGAGTCACTTTTCCCTGCTGATGCGGATGCGCATTCTGGTCTGTAACTCCACCGTGAGTTGCCCATCTTGTATGTCCGATACCGCAGGCAGACAAAATCTTCTTTGAATCACAAATTGCTCTTAAATCACTTACTCTTCCGGCACATTTATAAACATTTGTCACATGGGAAGTTTCGTCTTTCACTGCAATACCCGCACTGTCATATCCACGATACTCTAATAATTCCAACGCATCTAATAAAACATCTTTTACGTTTTCACTGCCTGTATAACCTATAATTCCACACATATTAAATTTCCTCTTCTTTTCTATTTAAAATTTAAATCATATTCAAATCTAATTGTCCCATTATACCGTATTTGTTTTGCAGTCACCTGCATATTTGCCGGCATATCTCGCACTGGGAAGTACGAAAGGGCGTCCGCCGAATTTTCGATAACCCTTTTCCTCGTTAACCTGTGTATGGTCGTCCTCACAGGTACATGGCGCTAGAAGAGAAACCTAAATGTCTGCAATCAGTCACAGACAGGATCGCATATCTGAAAATATAAACCTTATTCGATTATCAATGTGCTATATATATTGTAAATGCCTTCATAAATGCTGCTACATCTATGAAGGCATCTATAACATGATTACTATACTATGATATGCGGAAAATGTCCAGAAGTTATTTTACTTCTACTGTCCAGCCATATTTATCCGGGATTCTTCCCCACTGGATGCCGGTTAAGGTATCATATAATTTCTGTGTCAGTTCACCGATCTCAAAGTTGTTGACTGTCACAACATCATCTTTGTAACGGAGTTCTCCGACCGGTGAGATAACGGCTGCTGTACCTGTACCGAATACTTCTTCCAATGTGCCGTCATGTCCGGCTTTCATCAGATCGTCTACGGAAAGTCTTGTCTCATTTACTTTGTAACCCCAGTCACGGAGCAGATGGATCATGGAATCTCTTGTAACACCCGGAAGAACGGTTCCTTCGATTGGTGCTGTGTAGATTTCACCGGCAATCTTGAACATGATGTTCATGGTTCCAACTTCCTCTACATATTTACGATGCTCACCATCTAACCAGAGAACCTGTGCATAACCAAGTTTTTCTGCTTTCACCTGTCCTAAAATAGAACCTGCGTAGTTACCACCACATTTTGTAAAGCCTGTACCACCTTTTACAGCACGGACAAGTTCATCCTCAACCAGAATCTTAACCGGATTAAGACCTGCTGCATAGTAAGCACCTACCGGACAGCAGATAATCATAAACTTGTATGCGTTTGCCATATGTACGCCGAGTGCTGCTTCTGTTGCAAACATAAATGGTCTGATATAAAGGGAAGTGTTTGGTTCAGATGGAACCCAGTCAGCTTCCACTTTTACAAGTGCTTCCACTGCTTCGACAAACATATCAACCGGGAATTCCGGCATGCAAAGTCTTGCGTTGGAATTGATCATTCTCTTTGCGTTCATCTCTGGACGGAACAGCTGGATTTTTCCTTCTGCTGTACGGTATGCTTTCATACCTTCAAATGTTTCCTGTGCATAGTGAAGTGTCACACATGCCGGATCCATTGTGATAGGTCCTTCCGGAACAATTCTCGCATCTTTCCATCCGTCTTCTTTTGTCCAATCCATGACAAACATGTAATCTGTCATATACTTGCCAAAACCAAGATTCTTCTGGTCTGGTTTCTCCTTTAATACCGGTCTTTTTTCAAATCTGATATCCATAATATCCTCCTTGTTTGCGAAGCAAATGCGACTGTCCTTACAGGAGCAGAGGATTTGGCCTCCTTTTCCCATTACACTTTTGGGAAATTAACTTTGACAACCATTATGATACTTTCTTTTTTTCATGTCAAGATTATTCCGAAGCCTTATGTTATGTATAACTATCAGTTATTATCTATTTTATTTTCTATAACCTGATTTTATTTTCTTTTTCAAGTGACTTTTCCACTCTCCTGTAATATAATAAAACTACCTAGAAAATTTTGAGAGGTGATCCCTATGCATACATTTCAGCCAATTCCAGTTGACATGCTGGACATGAATCCATTTACAAAAATCGGCAAAGAATGGGCGCTGCTCACAGCCGGAAATAAACAGGAATCCAATACAATGACCATTAGCTGGGGCGGTGTTGGTGTTTTATGGGGCAAAAATGTGGTCTATGTTTTTGTCCGTGATTCCAGATATACCAAGGAACTGATTGATGCAGGAGACTTTTTCTCCCTTACATTTGTAAGTGACCAGTACCGCGATGCCTTGAATTACTGTGGCTCCCATTCCGGCCGGAACGAGGATAAGATTGCAAATGCAGGGCTTTCCGTGGACTACCGGCATGGAATCCCATACATTGATGAGGGAAATCTCGTCTTGGTATGTGAAAAAATGTCTGCTACCAGAATCACGGATGATTCCTTCCTCGATTCCGAGATTGCTGACAAATGGTACAAAGACGGTGACATGCACACCATGTACGTTGGTCAGATCATTGATGTGCTCGCAAGATAATCATTTCTGATAAACTCTGATTTTTTGCAAAACACTACATTCATAATTCACAAAAAGCCTCCCGGCAAAAATGATCCAGATTGCCTTTCATTGCAATTCCCACATTTTTATCGGGAGGCTTTTTTTACTCATGAAGCAGATAACCACTTCTTATTCGACAAAAAAATTTATTTTATTTCAATGGATATTTCTCTGTCAAAGATTTCACGATCGCCTTTGCCTTGTCAGCTGCCGGCTCACCCTCTTTGATCATTATTGCGATCGCCTCTGCGATCTGATCCATATCATCCGTGTCTAATCCGCGGGAAGTTACCGCCGGAGTTCCAAGACGTACACCACTTGTCACAAATGGAGATTTCGGGTCGTTTGGAATGGTATTCTTATTGCAGGTAATGTTGACGGAATCCAGAAGTTTCTCAACTGCTTTTCCGGTAAGATCATAATTGGTCAGATCTACGAGCATGAGGTGATTGTCTGTTCCACCGGATACGATCTTAATTCCACGATCCATCAGTCCCTTGCAGAGTGCCTGTGCGTTGTCAATAATATTCTGCTGGTAAACCTTAAATTCCGGCTGCAATGCCTCTTTGAAGCAGACTGCCTTGGCTGCGATCACATGCATCAGTGGTCCGCCCTGAATACCCGGGAAGATTGCTTTGTTAAAGTTATACTTGTCCGCAACTTCCTGACTGCTCAAAATCATTCCGCCTCTCGGTCCGCGCAGTGTCTTGTGTGTTGTGGTCGTCACAACGTGTGCATATGGAATTGGGCTTGGATGAAGTCCTGCTGCCACAAGTCCTGCAATATGCGCCATATCAACCATGAGCACTGCACCACACGTGTCTGCGATCTCACGGAATCTCTTGAAATCAATGGTTCTCGCATAAGCGGATGCCCCTGCAATGATCATTTTTGGTTTACATTCCATTGCAAGTTCTTCCACTTTATCATAATCAATGTATCCCTCGTCATTGACACCATATGGTACTACATGAAAATAACTTCCTGAAAAATTGACCGGAGAACCATGTGTCAGATGTCCACCATGGTCTAAGTTCATTCCCATGATCGTATCACCCGGTTTTAAAATTGCAAACTGTACCGCCATATTTGCCTGCGCACCGGAATGTGGCTGCACATTGACATACTCACACCCAAATAATTCTTTTGCGCGCTCTCTTGCCAGTTCTTCCACAACGTCCACGCACTCGCAGCCACCGTAATATCTCTTTCCCGGATAACCTTCCGCATATTTATTCGTCAGGACACTTCCCATTGCTGACATAACCGCCGGGCTTACCCAGTTTTCGGATGCGATCAGCTCAATATGACTGTTCTGTCTGTCAAGTTCATCGGTAATTGCCTGTGCGACTTCCATATCCACTGCCTGAATATCTTCTAATGTGTACATAAACTCCTCCTTGTCTTCCGCCAGATTTTAAAGTTCATTATAAAGGACTTTCTGTAAATATTCAATTATAAATTTATTTAAAAAATGTATACGCTGTCGCAAACCATGCCTTTATCACATCCCAAACCCATGCGTTTTCCAGATCAATACCGCAATGCATATCTGCAAGATCAGGATCGCCGGCATTCCCACCACAAAATACCAGTGCTTTGTCTTATGATGAAACAGATACATGCCGGCCCACGTTCCGACACTGCCGCCTAAAATACTCACAAGGAAAAGTGTTTTCTCCGGTATCCGCCATACATGATGCCGCGCCTTGCTTTTGTCCATTGCCATCACTGCAAGTCCAATGAGATTCATAACGATCAGATAGATCAAAAGTCCTTTTTGCATTCTCCTGTCTCCCTTCGTTTTTTCTGTAAATGTGAAATGCAAAAACGGCCGCCAGAAGGCAGCCGTTTTCCTATTTCACAACTATTTTGTTGCTTTATTTTTTCCTAAATGTACTTTCATGACATACCATAACTCTGTTGCGATGCAGATAGAAGAATAAGCACCACATACAAGACCTGCCATAAGTGGAAGTGAGAAATCACGGATACTTGCCACACCTAAAATGTAAAGCATTACGACCATAATAAAAGTTGTAATAGAAGTATTGATACTTCTGGATAATGTCTGAGTTAAACTCTTGTTTGCGATTTCTCTCAAATCCTCTGCAGTCTGTTTTCCGGTCTTTAATGCAAGATTCTCACGGATACGGTCAAAAATAACGATCGTATCATTGATAGAGTAACCTACGATGGTAAGAACACATGCAATAAAGGTACTTCCTACAGAAATACGCACAAGTGCATATACTGTGATCACAACAAGAACGTCATGAACCAATGCAAGGATCGCACTTGCTGCAAATCTGATATCTTTGAAACGGAACCAGATGTAAAGTAACATAAAGATACAGGACACGATAACCGCTTTCAATGCATCGGAACGCATCTCACCACTGATGGTAGAACTGATACTCTGGGAAGTGATGGTGGATGCATCCACATCACAATTTTCTGCCAGTGTATCTTCCAATTTCTGACGCTCATCAAGACTTAAGGTACGTGTCTTAATTGTAACCTGTGTTGTTCCTTCTACTTTTGTTGCCTGCACATCGGAATCCCCGGTTACTTCTTCCACATAAGGAACGATGTCATTCTCGATATCCTCGATGGTCATATCTTTGCCAAAATCAGCCGTTGTGGAAGTTCCACCCATAAAGTCAAGACCATAGTTCAATGCCTTGCCCTCTGTTGCGGAATGTACACCCATACTGATCAGTCCGGCAGCGATAATGATACCGGAAATTGTAAAGAATACTGCTTTTTTTCCAATGAAATCAATGCTCTTTCTCTCTTTTGCACGACCGTAAAGTTTTTCACTCTTAAGTCCCAATGCATACAGAGAATACAGAATGTATCTGGTCACAACCATTGCTGTAAAAAGGGAAAGGATGATACCGATCATTAAAGTATAGGCAAAACCTTTTACGGTACCGGAACCTAACGCCATAAGCACAACAGATGCAATCAAAGTTGTAATGTTACCATCTAAGATAGCTGACATCGCTTTCTGGAAACCGATCTTCATAGATGTCTGAACCGATTTTCCGGTTGCGATTTCCTCACGGACACGTGCAAATACAATAACGTTTGCATCCACCGCCATACCGATACCAAGGATAATACCTGCGATACCCGGAAGTGTCAGTGTGATCTCGAATAAATATAAGGTTGCAATCACTAAAGTTGTATAAATTGCAAGTGCTAAGGATGCTGCAATACCCGGTACTGCGTACATAATGATCATAAATACCATAACGATTGCAAGACCGATCGCACCGGCTTTTAAACTGGTAGAGATTGCCTGGCTTCCCAACTGTGCTCCTACAACAGAGGACTCTAACTCGGAAAGCTGTAAAGAAAGAGAACCGATACGGATCTGCGTTGCAAGTGTCTCAGCCTCTTCGAAGTCTGCCATACCTGTGATCTGTGCCTCACCGCCTGTGATAGCTGTCTGTACACGTGGATAACTGATGGTCTCTCCATCGTATACGATAGGAAGGTTTTTACCAATGTTTTCAGAAGTTACTTCTCCGAAAATCTTTGCACCCTCATCGGTCAGTTTTAAGGCAACCACATACTCTTTGTTGCCATACGTGTCTGTCTGGGTTGCAGCCTGTGCGTCTGCGACCATATCACCGGTCATAAATACCGTTCCATCCGGCATCTGGAACTCCAGGGAACCCGGATTACCAAGATCCTCTAAAATCTCATTTGCGTCCTGTACACCTGGGATCTCAACTGTGATCCTGTCGTCTCCAACCTGATATACGGAAGCTTCTGTACTGTAACTGTCTACACGTTTCTGAAGTTTATAAATGGTATCACTCATATCTTCAGCACTTGGATTCTCGTCCACTACCTGATAAGTAATGGAAACACCACCGGAGAGATCCAGTCCCAGAGGAATTGACATATCTTCGCCGATTCCGGTGGATGAAAGAATAATTGATGCATAATAAGCAAGTCCCACAAACGCTGCAAGGATCACTGCCAATATGACTGCTGCTTTACTCTTTTTCATTGTTTTACCCTTCCTTTATTCTTCGTCTGCCTCGGCAGCCTTAATCATGATTGCGCATTCAATACGCTTTTTCTGAAGTGCACATCCGATGTCGTATGCATTGTGGATATCTCCATGGAAATTGTAGGAGTTTGCTGCACATCCGCCACTGCAATAGAATTTTGCAAAACAGTTACGGCATTTTTCTTTCGCATAAACATTGCAGCACTTAAATTCATCACAGATATCCTGACGTTTGATACCCTCGTCCACATTTCCAAGCAGGAAATCCTCATTTCCAACAAACTGATGACAAGGATAAAGGTCACCCCAAGGTGTCACTGCCAGATACTCTGTTCCTGAACCACAGCCGGAAAGACGTTTTGCCACGCACGGTCCACCCTCCAGATCTATCATAAAATGGAAGAAGTTGAAATCATTTCCATTTTTATGTCTCTTTACCATCTCAGCAGCCAGCTTGTCATATTCCTCATAAAGCTGTGGAAGGTCTTCCTCACGGATCGCATAATCCTCGGTTGGCTGTGCCACTACAGGCTCTACTGAGATCTGTTTGAATCCAAGATCTGCCAGATGCAGCACATCATTGGAGAAATCAAGGTTATTGTGTGTGAAAGTACCTCTCACATAATACTTGTCCTGATTGCGGCTCTCTGCAAATTTCTGGAACTTCGGCACGATCAGGTCATAGCTTCCTGCTCCCTTGCGGAATGGTCTCATATGATCATGGACTTCTTTTCTTCCGTCAATGCTTAAAACCACATTGCCCATTTCTTTGTTGGCAAATTCCATGATCTCATCATTTAATAAAACGCCGTTTGTAGTAAGTGTAAAACGGAAGTTCTTGTTGTGGATCTTCTCCTGCTCTCTTCCGTAGGCTACGAGGTCTTTTACAACCTGCCAGTTCATAAGAGGTTCTCCACCAAAGAAGTCCACCTCTAAGTTTCTTCTGTTACCGGAATTTGCGATCAGGAAATCCAATGCTTTTTTACCGGTCTCAAAGGACATCAATGCCCTTCTTCCATGATACTCGCCCTCTTCTGCAAAGCAGTAACGACAGGCAAGATTGCAGTCATGTGCGATATGTAAACAAAGGGCTTTTACAACGGTCGGACGCTTTTTGAAATCCATCATATAGTTTTCATAGGTGTCCTTTGTGAAAAGTTCCTCATTTTTGATCAATGTCTGAACTTCGTCAATCGCTTCTTCTACTTCTTCTTTTCCATATTTGCCGGATAATGCAGTTACAATCTCTTCCGCAGAGGTATCTGCTGCGTTCTCACGTGCAGCATACATCTCAATGACATCATATGTCACATCGTCAACTACGTGGATTGCACCGCTGTTTACATCCAGAACAATATCATAGCCGTTGTTCTTATACTGATGAACCACTATAATATTTCCTCACTTTCTATCATCTTTTCCTCATAATATGTGCAATCATTACACATATCTATAACGTACAAATGACCGCACGCTGCGCGAACGGTCGTTTGTGAGTGTCATTATTCACTTTTGAGTTAAAACTTATTTGTTCTCGCAAGTCTGGTTTCCTACTGTGCAGGATGTCTTACAAGCAGACTGGCAGGATGTCTGACATTCGCCGCATCCACCTTTTTTTACTGTGTTCTGTAATTTTCTAGTATTTAATGTTTTAACGTGTTTCATGATTATTTCTCCTTTAAAAATCTTTTTCACTGCTTTATAGTATAACACATAGTTTTTCATAAGAAAAGCATTTTTTTAACTGATCATGCCGCCGGCAGTTCCCGCACACGCACAGAGCACCCAGGTTGTGATCATTTTCACCGGTTCAATGCCTGCTCCCCCCTTTATGATCAGTGAGACGGCAAACAAAATTCCAAAATAAACCGTTCCTGCCACAAATCCCCAGAGAAACTTTTTATCCCTGATCTTTTTTCCCATCAGAATGCCTCCAGTCAGCCCCGTTATGATATAAATAACGATCACTGCCACTTTGACAACTGCCTCCGAGAGCTCAAGCCGGTATAAAAGCAATGCCAGAAGCAATAACAATAACGCACTTATGATAAACATGATAAAAACAACCATTGCCAGCACTTTTGCCGGGCTTTCCTTTGCATCTCTCGCCCTTAATCTCAATCCTGTTCCCAATCCGCCACCGCCAGACTTTCCCTTCTGTCTATATATATGATGCTGTCCGGCTGATTATGCTGATTTTCTAAAATGTGCGCTTATGTCCTGCTGTGGTGGATGAAATCTTTCTTCTTTTTTACAGGTAACGGATGCTGTAAGAAGCCTCAAATGCCTGCTCCGGCTCCACTGCGTTCTCGTATGCCCGTTCCTCTAATGTGCCCTCAAAATCATCCGCATCACATCTTCCATACCACGGTTCAATGCAGACAAATGGTGCATCTTTTCCTTCCGGTGACCAGATTGCAAATAAAGGTGCATCAAAATCCATGGTCACATAAGGCTTTCCATCCGGTGTGACCAGTGAAACTTCCCCAGTCTGTTTTCCTTCCACCATATAAGTGCAGCGGTCAAAAAATCCCGGTGTAAAGTACACTTTCTCATCCTCCAGCGGGATTACAATATCTTCACTCATTACTGCCAGTCCGGTATCCGGTGTATTTCCATGATGATGCACTTCCTTTAGTCCTGCAAATTGCAGACCATATCCAAGCTTATTTTCTTCGCCGTTAAATGGGCATAAGAAAGCCGGATGTGCGCCGATGGAAAAATATAAGGTCTTTGTATCCGGATTTTCCACTTTCCACATGACTTTTAATTCATTGCCTGTCAAATTGTATCCAATTTTCAAAACAAACGCGAATGGATACTTTTCCATCGTTTCCTCATTGGAATGTAAGGAAAACCAGATGGTATCCTCTGTCCGGGACTCCATGGTATGTTCCATATCCCTTGCAAAGCCGTGCTGCCCTATTGCATACGTTTTTCCGCCATAGCGGTACTCTTTATTTCTGCAGTTCCCCACAAACGGAAATAACACAGGGGAGGTTCTTCCCCAATATTTTTTGTCCGCATACCACATGTACTCTTTATCGTTGGATTTTCTCTTTACGGATTTTAGCTCTGCCCCAAAAGAATCGATCTCCACACGCAATGTGTCATTTTCCAAAACATATCTCATACAATCCATCTCCTTGTCATCTTAATATCGATAGGCGTTTGCGAAACTCAATTTTACGTTATGAATATTACGAAAAGTTAACAAGATCAACGAAAACACAATTGTTTTCGCAATCACCTACGATATGAAATACAATTTTATAATTCGCAATTATTGACAGTTCTTGGGAATGGGATAACGTCACGGATATTTGACATACCTGTCAGGTACATGACGCAGCGCTCAAATCCAAGTCCGAATCCTGCATGTCTTGCAGAACCATATTTGCGGAGGTCAAGATAGAAACCGTAATCTTCCTCTTTCAGTCCAAGTTCATTGATCCTTGCAAGTAATTTTTCGTAATCATCCTCTCTCTGGCTTCCTCCGATGATCTCACCGATGCCAGGAACCAGACAGTCTACTGCTGCAACTGTTTTTCCGTCCGGATTCAGCTTCATGTAGAAAGCTTTGATCTCCTTTGGATAATCAGTTACAAATACCGGGCGTTTGAATACCTGCTCAGTCAGATAACGCTCATGCTCGGTCTGAAGGTCACAGCCCCATGATACTTTGTAATCAAATTTATCGTTGTTCTTCTCTAAGATCTCAACTGCTTCTGTATAAGTCACACGTGCGAAATCAGAGTTTGCAACATGCTGTAATCTCTCTAACAGCCCTTTATCGATAAAGCTGTTGAAGAATGCCATCTCTTCCGGTGCATTCTCTAATACATAGTTGATGACATATTTTAACATGCTCTCAGCTAAGATCATGTCATCCTCTAAATCTGCAAATGCGATCTCCGGCTCGATCATCCAGAACTCTGCTGCGTGTCTTGTCGTGTTGGAGTTTTCTGCACGAAAAGTAGGTCCAAAGGTATAGATGTTCTTAAATGCCATCGCATAAGTCTCACCGTTCAACTGTCCGCTTACGGTAAGATTGGTTGGTTTATTAAAGAAGTCTTTGCTGTAATCTACTTTTCCATCCTCTGTCATTGGAAGATTGTTCATGTCAAGTGTTGTTACCTGGAACATCTCACCTGCACCCTCACAGTCACTTCCGGTGATCAGTGGTGTGTGTACATACACGAAATCCCTCTCCTGGAAAAATTTATGGATTGCATAAGCACAGAGGGAACGTACACGGAATACAGCCTCAAAAGTATTAGTTCTCGGTCTTAAATGAGAAATGGTTCTCAGATACTCAAAGCTGTGTTTTTTCTTCTGCAGTGGATAATCCGGTGTAGAAGGACCTTCTACTTCCACTTTTTCAGCCTGAATCTCAAATGGCTGTTTTGTACCCGGAGTTGCAACTAATTTACCGGTAACGATAATCGCTGCTCCGACATTTAATTTTTCTACCTCTTCAAAATTTTCCAGAACATCGGAATAAACAACCTGGACCGGCTCAAAAAAAGTTCCGTCGTTTACCACGATAAATCCAAAGTTTTTGGAGTTACGGATGTTTCTCACCCAGCCACCGATCGCGATGGTCTGATCCACATACTCATCCTGTCTGCGGAATAAATCTCTTACATTTACTAATTCCATTTTTCTACTCTCCCTTTCTCTCATCAACGTCTGTCGACTCTTTTATGATCTCATACCTCTGTTTCGGTATCGTTTTCTTATTCTTCTGTGCTGTCTGCGGATTCTGTACTTTCCACAGACTCTGTCGTTTCTTCTACTGCGTTCTCCGTAACCTCTGCTGTCTCTGCCAATTTATCTAAAACTAATCCTGCAAGATAAATCACACGGATCTGATTCTTTCCGTAAACATAATCGCCATAACCATAGTTACTATATAACGTATCAGCATCACCGAAACCGCCGCTGCTTACGATCGTGCTTACATAATCTTCAAACTCCGTATCGTCAATCTGGATATCTTCTTTTTCTGCAATGGCTTTTACGATCAGTTCTAACCTGATACTGCTCTCCACACTGTCAGACCATTCCTGCTCGATGCTCTCTTCTGTATAGCCGTAAGAGCTGAGTACCGTTTCCATCTGGCTCTCATCCCCGGAGCAATAACGGTCAATGAAATTGGCACGGATCGCTTCGATCACATCAGATCTGTAATCTGCCGGCATATCAACGGTACAATTTTCTAACAGATAATCCTCCAAAGCGGAGTAAATATCATTTTTATGAGTGCTCTCTGCGCTGGACTCCAGATACTGGCGTACCTGCTTGTACACTCCATCCACGGAATCCACGCCAAACTGTTCCAATGCGAATTCATCATCCATCGTATCCATGGTCACTTCCTTCTGGATAGAATTGACCGTAAATGTAAATACAACTTCTTTTCCGGCAAGATCCGGGTTATTCGGGTACTCATCCGGGAACGTCACATTGGAATCGATCACATCGCCTACTGATGCACCGATCAGTCCGTCTGTAAATCCATCAATGTAACCGGAACCGCTTGCGGAAGAATTGTTGGACACATCAATATTCTGATCCTCTGCTGTTCCGCCGCTGAACGCCTCACCGTCTAATTTTCCGACATAGTCTACGTTTACAATGTCGCCCTCTTCCACTGTTGTCTTGTCCGGATCAGCCGTATAAAAAGGTCCGCCCTGTGTAAAAATCTTTTCCACATAATCAAGCACATCCTGATCTGTGACGTCATAATCTCCTGAAATCGTAACCGGGATTGCACTGTAGTCACACAATGTCACATAATCCGATCCCTTCAGATCATATTGTGCAAGCGGAACTGCCGGCACCTCTTCTGTGCTTTCGGTGTTCTCTACTGCTTCCGTTGCCTCAACTGATTCACCTTTGCTGCCGCATCCTGTCATGCTGATCGCTGTGGATACACACAATAAAAGTGCTAACACTCTCTTTTTCATTTAATCTTACCTTTCTTTTCCTCATTTCCTTTTCCGGCTTTTCTGCCGGAAATCCAAAAGACGGAGTCTGCCGTCTAACTTTTATAACATATCACAATTTTCCCTAAAATAAAAGGTATTTCCCCAAAATCACATTGCTTTTTCCAAAAATCAATGCTACAATAAAACACGAATTTGAAATTAGGGAGGATTTTCGTTGTGAGTCCAGTAACAATTGTATTATTAGTTATTTTAGCAGTGCTTATTGCTGCAACAATTGCTTTATATTTCCTCGGAAAGAAAGCTCAGAAGAGAAAAGACGAGCAGGATGCACAGCTTGCTGCAACTGCACAGACTGTTACCATGTTGATTATTGATAAGAAGAGAATGCGTCTGAACCAGTCCGGTCTGCCACAGGCAGTCATTGACCAGACACCAAAGCTTATGCGCCGTTCCAAGCTTCCGATCGTAAAGGCTAAGGTCGGACCAAAGGTTATGACTCTGATCGCTGATGATGCATGTTTTGATATGATCCCTGTGAAAAAAGAAGTCAAAGCTACAGTAAGTGGTATTTATATCACGAAAGTTACCGGTGTCCGCGGTCCATTAGAGAAACCGGAAGGCAAAGTAAGCTGGAGAACCAAGTTAAAGAGAAAAGCTGAGAGCGCCAACAAAGAACTTCAGAAAGAGAAAAAATCCATGAATGAAGAAAAGGCCGCTAAGAAATCTAAGACAAAATAAGAATGGACAGGTAAGGCTTCCAGCCCGGAGGGGTTGGAAGCCTTTTTTCACTTCTTCCTTATTTCTTCAATACAAATGAAGCTTTATTATCTGTCAAACTATCTTTTCCGATAAATATTTCGAATTCTCCTGCTTCGCTCTCATAGATTCCATTCTCCGTCAAAAAAAGAAGCTGTTGTTCTGTTATGGTAAAAACTACCTTCTTTTCCTCTCCCGGACGAAGCGTAACCTTCTTAAAATCTTTCAATTCTCTGACCGGACGCACTACAGAAGCCGCAATATCATGGATATAAAGCTGCAGGGTTTCTGTTCCCGTGCAGTTTCCTGTATTTTTTACAGTTACCTCCGCTTCGATCTGTCCCGATGTATCCATCCATGTCCGATTCAAATGAATATCTGATACCTCAAATGTTGTGTAACTCAGACCGTATCCAAATGGATACAATGGCTCATTTGGAATATCCAGATATTTCGAGCGGAATCTGTCTTTATCTTTTCCTTCTACATGTGGGCGTCCTGTTGAATATTCATTATAATGTACCGGTACCTGTCCTACACAGTATGGAAAACTCATCGGCAGTTTTCCGCTTGGATTATATTTTCCAAATAAAGTGTCCGCAATTGCCCTCGCTCCTTCTGTTCCAGGCAGCCACACCTGAAGAATGGCTTTTGCCTTTTTGTTTATTTCACGTATGTCTAACGGGCGTCCTGAAAATAAAACCACTACAATATTTTGATTGACTTC
>ULUM01035350.1_pt1 | contig 22718 bp, 12 predicted proteins | sample 1958501 | NCBI WGS metagenome assembly ULUM01 (sample SAMEA4835760, study PRJEB28245) | human gut metagenome | biome: gut microbiome; material: fecal sample | place: Denmark | collected 2008
ATTGAAGGTCTTCTTATCAGACGTTTTAAGAAAGATATTCAAGCTCAGGTGTCAGGTGCATTTAAAGAACGTGTAATTACGATTGAAAGATGTGCCGCTTCTGCACAAGAAGAGGCAGCTTACGATATTTTTGCAGATATGAAATTACAGATGGACGAGTCAAGGACTAGAGGAAAAGGAATCTTGTTTAAGACTAGTCTTGAAAAGTCACTTTTCTCTTCGCCAGCTGCTTGTATCAAAAGTATTGATGCGAGAATTAGAAAACTTGAAAAAAAATATTCGGATGGTGATATGCCAGATATAGCAACACTGAAAGAATTAAAGGCGGCGCTTGAATTAATCACTCCAGCTGGTTTTTCAAGATATGCTAAGTTATTAAAATTATTGAATAGTGTTGAATATGGATGGTCTCCATCGAAGAATAATGACCGTCTTGTAATCTTTACAGAGCGAATCGAAACCATGAAATATCTTGCTGAGAATCTTAAGAAGGATCTTGGGTTAAAGGATAATCAGCTTGAGGTTATGCATGGCGGAATGAGTGATAAGGAGCTTCAGAGAATAGTAGATGAATTCGGTAGAGCAGAATCACCAATTAGAGTTATTGTTGCCTCTGATGTTGCTTCTGAAGGTATCAATTTACATTATCTATCACATAGATTGATTCATTTTGATATTCCGTGGTCATTAATGGTATTCCAGCAGAGAAATGGTCGTGTTGATAGATACGGTCAGACTGAGCAACCGGATATCAGATATATGCTCATTGATAGTGATAATCCGAGAATTAAGGGTGATGCTCGAATCATGGAAATCCTTGTAAAGAAAGAGGAACAGGCTCTTAAAAATATCGGAGATCCGGCTATGCTCTTTGGAAAATTCAATCAGGAAGAAGAGGAAGAGGAAACAGCAAAAGCAATTGAAAGCGGAACAGGAGCAGATGCTTTCGAAAAGCTTTTGGATTCGGATGAAGAAGAGTTTGATCCATTGGAATTATTAATGGGTCTTGGTAATGAGAAAGAAGTTAAAGTTGAATATAGCGATGAAGAAACTCTCTTTTCAGATATTGATTATCTAAAGAATGCATTGGATATTTTTACTGATACAGAAGAAATAAAATATTCTGATTTATCGGGAACACAGGGGGTAGAAATTAAGCTTACGGATAATGTGAAAAAACGTATTAAAAAGCTTATTCCACCGGAAGCAATGCCATCCGATGACTATTTGAGACTATCTCCGGACAGGGAGTATTGCTTAAATGATATGAAACGCTGTATGCAGAATGAGTTAGCTGAAACTGCATGGCCAGCAACTCAATATTTGTGGAAACTTCATCCTGTATTTAATTGGATAGAGGATAAAGCTGGAGTCTTTTATAAAAGAAGTGAAGTACCAGTCTTAGGTTTGACAAATAGTATAGGCGCAGAAGATATACTGTTTATTGTGGCTGGTCTTATACCAAACAGAAAGTCAACAACTGTTGTTGATGAATGGTTTGGTGTGCTTTATAAAAATGCTCAGTTTGATAACATCCTTTCAATGAGTGAGGTATTGCAAAAAACACATTTGAATGTAAAGGTACCCAATACACAGAATGTTTCTGAAGAACAAATAGCAAGAGGACAGAAACTTCTTGGAGATGTGGTTAATCGTGCTAAAAAGATAATGGCGGACAAATGTGCTGAATATAAAGAGAAGACAGATCCGTACATTTATGAAGAGATGGAAAGATTAGAGCAGTTAGAGCAAAGACATAAAGATGCACAGCTTTCATTCTTTGATTTGGGAATTCCGGGAATGGAACGTAAAAAGTCAGAGAAAGAGCGTGAAATAGAAGCAATATTTACGAACTTTATGGATTGGGAAAAGGATACTCTGGAAATTGAAGAAAACCCATACATTAGAATTATCGCAGTTGTAACAGGAGTGAGATAACATGGAAATGATTCTAACAGGAATTGAAAATAAAAATGAATATTATACAAACCATTACTTCACTTCTATTTTTCAGGATAATGCTGAAGACACTATAAAGAAGTGGAAGCAAAAAGAGAAGCAAGAAGAAATCCAGTTACCATGGAAAAAGCTTCGCGATGTAAGAATACAGTACTATAACATTCGTGACAGATATCTACGTTCTAAAAATGAAGAAGCGAGCAAACCGATGATTCAGGAGCTTGCGACTCTGTATTTAAAGGCACTGGGATATGAATCTATAAATAGTGTTTCAGAAGAAGTTGCGGATGGATTAAATGTTCCTATCTTTCATGAAGTAACGAAAGCAAATGGAGCACCTTTATTGTGGGCTTTTTTATCTGTTGCAGCAGAACGTGATGACGATATTCTTCAGGGGTATATTTTTGAAAAGAGTGATGATGAGGATGAAAATGGTGCATCTGTTGATATTGTGAATGATGAGATTCTTGCAAAGCTATTCTTCGCGGGCGAGGAGGCTCCTAGATTCATCTTGTTATTTGGAATTAATCAGATTGCGTTAATCGATAGAAACAAATGGAATGAAAAGAGATATCTCCAGTTCATGATGGAAGATATTTATAGCAGACATGAGGAGTCAACATTTATGGCAATGACTGTTCTGCTTCATAAGGAGAGCCTGTGTCCGGCTGATGGTGCAATCGTATTAGATAGTTTGGATGAAAACTCACATAAACATAGTGCCGGTGTTTCTGATGCGCTTAAGTATGCTTTAAGAGAAAGCATAGAGATACTTGGCAATGAAGTTATTTATGATATGAAAACAAGACAGGGTATTAATCTGGAAGAAAATCCTGTAGATGCATCTGAACTTACTTTGGAATGTCTTAGATATATGTATCGTTTTCTCTTTATGCTTTTTATCGAGGCAAGACCAGAACTTGGTTATGCACCTATGAAGTCTCAGACATATGTGAAAGGATATTCTCTTGAAGGTTTACGTGATGTGTGTGATCAAGTAAAGGAAGATAGCGAAGTATTATCGGAGGGATATTACATTGATGATACTCTAAAAAAGCTTTTCCATATGACTTATTTTGGTTATCCGGAAAATTTGGAAGAGTATAAGAAAGCAATTGAAATTGAGAAAACTTCAATGCATGATGTTTTTACTATTGAAGCATTGAAAGCACATATCTTTGATCCAGAATACACAAAGCTTATTACAAAAGCTAAGCTTAGAAACTGCGCAATGCTTCAGATTGTTGATTTGATGAGTATCTCAAGACCAAGAAATTCTAAAGAGAGAAAAGGAAGAATATCTTATGCTGCGCTTGGAATTAACCAGATGGGTGCAGTGTATGAAGCACTTCTTAGTTACAGAGGATTTATTGCAGAGGAAGATTTGTATGAAGTAAAGAGAGCCGGGGATAAATTCAACGAATTGGATGTTGGATACTTTGTAAAAGAGAATGAATTAGAAAATTATGATGAGAAGACAGAACGTGTTCGCTATGAGTCTGGTGAGAAAAAAGGGCAACTTCGAATGTATGAGAAGGGAACTTTCATTTATCGACTTGCTGGAAGAGAACGCGAGAAGTCGGCATCATACTATACTCCGGAGGTGCTTACGAAGTGCCTTGTTAAGTATGCTCTTAAGGAATTATTAAAGGATAAGACGGCGGATGACATCTTGCATCTGACAGTTTGTGAGCCTGCAATGGGAAGCGCCGCATTCTTGAATGAAGCTATTAATCAGCTCGCTGAAGCATATCTTACTAAAAAACAGGAGGAACTCGGGGAAACAATAAGTTACGATAAACGTTTTGAAGAATTGCAGAAAGTAAAAATGTTTATTGCTGATAGAAATGTATATGGTTGCGATTTGAATCCGGTAGCGGTTGAGTTAGCGGAGGTTTCGTTGTGGTTAAATACAATTTATAAGGGCGCATATGTGCCTTGGTTTGGAACACAGCTTGTAAATGGAAATTCGCTTATTGGAGCGAGAAGACAGGTATATTCACAGTCTGCATTAGAGCCTGGTAACTGGTATGATAAGGCTCCTAGAAGAATTATGCCAGGAGAAGAACGTACTAAAAAAGGACAGCATGAGCATACAAAGGAGATATATCATTTCCTTTTGGGCGATCCTGGAATGGCTAATTATTCGGATAAAGTTATAAAAAGTCTGGAACCGGAGAACATCAAAAAGATAAAAGCATGGAACAAGGAATTTACCTCAAAGTTTGATGAGGATGAATTAAAGACTGTTCTAAGGTTGTCAGAAAGTATTGATAAATTGTGGAAGCTTACTGCAGATGAGCGAAAAAAAATTGAAGAAGCAACATATGAGCCTCTTAGTGTTTATGGCCATGAAGAATCAGGGGAGGGATCACATAAATCTATTAGGGAAAAGGATGAGATTTATAAAAAACTATTTAAGTCTGAAAAAGCGCAGAATGCAGGCCCATATGCGCGTTTAAAAGCTGCGATGGATTATTGGTGTGCTCTTTGGTTTTGGCCAATTGATAAAGCGGATTTATTACCATCAAGACAAGAATTCTTTTTTGATATGTCTTTGATTCTTGAAGGAAATATTCGTGCAGTTAATGTCAATTCAAGTGGACAGATGGTATTTCAGTTTGAAGAAGATGGTTCTAGACTCAGATATGTTACAGAAGGAGATCAGTTGGCACTTGAGTTTAAGGCACAGTATGCAGATTTGGGAGAAGTATGTCTTGATAATTTGAGGGAGAGAAGTGAGAGACTTGCTATTGCTAATGAGATAGCTATTGAGCAAAGATTTCAGCATTGGGAATTAGAATTTTCTGACATATTTGAGGAAAGAGGTGGATTTGATCTTGTAATAGGAAATCCACCATGGAATAAATTGACTTGGAATGAACGTAATGTTTTGGGAGAGTACTATCCGTTTATAGAAATAAAAGATTGGAGTTCTTCTGATGTTGATAGAGAAAGAAATTCGTGGTTGGAAGATAGCTCTATAAGAGGAATATATTACAAGGAATATGTTTCTTTGACAGGTTTACAAACATTTATTTCTGCTATTCAAAATTATGAAATACTTAAGGGTGTTCAAGCTGATTTATATAAATGCTTTATCCCTAAAGCTTTTTATATAGTCTCACCAACAGGTGTGGCATCATATGTGCACCCAGAGGGAATATACGATGATCCAAAAGGCGATGCAATTAGGACGGAAATGTATAAAAGGCTTAGTTATCATTTTCAGTTTATTAATCAAAGAAAACTGTTTGATATTGGCAATACTAGAAAATATAGCTTGAATGTGTATGCAGATAACAAGGGATGTGTTTCTTTCGATTCAATATCTAATTTATTTGAAACTTTTACAATAGATGAGTCATACCAAGGAGACGATTTAGAAGAGGTAGAAGGAATAAAAAATAAACTAAATGAATGGAATACTAAAGGTCATTCACAAAGGATAATTCATATTTGTGAAGATGATTTATCGTTGTTTAATAGCGTTTTGGGAGACGGTAGAGGAAAACCAAATGGTGCTAAGCTGCCTGCTATTCATGCGCAAGGACTACTAGATATATTGCGTAAGTTTGCAAGTCAAGAAAGAAAAATGTCGGAAATTGGTGAAACGATAACACTGAGTGAAATGTGGCATGAAACCAATGATACCAAAGCTAAAATAATTAAAAGAGTAGAGCATTTCCCAAATAATCCTATAGAATTGATTATTTCAGGATCCCATATAGGCGTTGGTAATGCATTATTTCAATCATCAAAAAAAATATGCAATTCCCATAGAGCATATGATTCAGTATGCTTAGACAAAATAGATTCTGATTATATGCAAAGATGTAATTATATCCCTTATGGAGATATTAGTGATTATGAGAGTGAATTAAAGAATAGGGGCTTATGGGATTATCACAATGCATATAGGCTTGTTAGTAGAAAAATGTTAAGTAATGAGGGAGAGCGTACACTAATTAGTGCGGTTATTCCACCTAAGACAGAACATATTAATGGCCTTGTGGGTATAGATTTTAGGAATAATAGACTCCTAATGTTTTCAGCAGGAGTGTTCGAATCCATTGTTGGAGATTTTTATATAAAAATCGGACAGAAATCAAATGTCAACATGGATTGTATTGCGGGGTTACCTATTAATATGGATTCAAAATATGCAGATGCAATTATTCTTAGAGCTACGCTGTTGAATTCAGTGAACAATCAATATAAAGAGTTATATGAGGACGTTTATCAGCCAACTTTTTCCAATGATTCGTGGGCTAAAAGAGATACTCGATTACCCGAATTAGTCTTTAGTAAACTTAGTGCTACTTGGGACAGTTCGTATATCGTGAGGTCAGATTATGCCCGTAGAGAGTTGCTTCTGGAGTTAGATGTTCTGTGTGCAATGTTAATAGGGATGAGTATTGACGAATTAATTCTTATGTACAAGATGCAGTTTGCAGTATTAAATCAGTATGAGGAAGATACTTGGTACGATAAGAACGGGAGTATCGTTTTTACAAGTAACAGAAGTCTTTCTGGCATAGGATTTGATAGAAATAGTTGGGAAAAAATTAAAGACGCTGTAGAAGGCGAAAACAGTTACTCTTTAAAGTGTGAATTTCTTTCGGATGATGCTACGTTGGAAGATAGAATATGTATTGCTCCATTTGATAGATGCAATAGAATTGAAGACTACTATGAGATATGGAAGGCGTTTAATGAGCGTTTTTCTGAATAGGTAAAAGTTGGAGGAGAGAAGGATGTTACCATCAATTCTTGCAAGACAATATCAGGAAGGCCTGATTGATTATATTGATACATCATTTCCTATAACCAACCCGATATTTAAAGGTTCTATTAGGAATATGTTAAACACAAAAGATGCAGTGTTTCATGAACCATATGTAGCAGTACGTCTACCATTTCGTGTTTATGAAGGCGATAAGAACTTATTTGAGGCGATTCATCAGCCGTTTAGCCCATATGTTCATCAGCAAAGAGCCTTTGAACGTCTTACAGGTGAAGATGGTAGATCTACGTTGATTGCGACAGGAACAGGTTCAGGTAAAACAGAGTGTTTTCTGTATCCTATTCTTGAATATTGCTATAAGCATCGTGGTGAAAAGGGAATTAAGGCGTTGATTATTTACCCGATGAATGCTTTGGCTTCAGATCAGGCGAAGCGTATTGCGGAGTTGGTTGATGGTAGTGAAGAACTCAAATTTGCTGGGATTCGTGTTGGAATGTATGTTGGAGGTCAGGAGCATTCATCTGTAAAGATGATGCTTCCGAACAAAGTAATCACAGATCATGAGACGCTTCTTGCTGCACCACCAGATATTCTTATGACTAACTATAAGATGTTGGATTATCTTTTGGTAAGACCTAAAGATGCAGAATTGTGGAAGAATAATCTTCCGGACACATTGAAATATATTGCTGTTGATGAACTTCATACTTTTGATGGGGCTCAGGGAACAGATTTGGCGTGCCTTCTTAGAAGATTAAAAGCGCGTCTTAATGTGTTGCCCGGACAGATTTGTTGTATCGGAACTTCTGCGACAATGGGCGCGAAAGACAGTGCAAAGAGTATTCGAGAATATGCTGCAGATGTATTTGGAGAAATGTTTGATGAGGATGCAGTTGTTACTGAAGATCGTTTGTCTTCGGAAGAGTTCTTTGCGGGATATGATGTAACTGATTATAAATTACCATCAAGAGAGGAAGCTCTTCGATTAAAGGAATTATCTTCTGGTGAAGATGAGAAAGAGTATCTTTATGCAGCAGCAGAGTGCTGGTTACACGATGGTGTAGCAATTGAGAATATTATGAGTGATGATGCAAGGGTTGAACTTGGAAAAAAGCTTATGCATCACAACTTTACGCAGAGTATTATTGTGGAAGCTAAGGGCTCATATATGCAGAATTCTTTTGCATATGAAAACTTAATAAAGAGATTTCCACTACTGAGTGAGCTGGGAGAAGATCTTGCTTGCATTGTTATTGATGCTTTATATGCTTTGATTTCTCATGCCAGAACGAAAACATCATCGGGCAAACTTCGTCCATTTTTAAATGTCCAGGTTCAGGTATGGATGCGAGAGTTAAGAAGACTTGTTGGTGAAGTAGCAGAGAAGGATATTAAATATGCGCTTTCAACAGATCTAAATGAACATCAGGCAAAACACTATTTACCGGTAATCAATTGCCGCGAGTGCGGACAGACCGGGTGGGCATCTGTAGAGGATAATGGCAGTGTGGAAATAAGAGATATTAGAGCGTTTTACAATGCATTCTTCTCCGGCGACTCCAAGGTGAGAATAATGTTCCCACATAAGGAAGGAGAAGAAGCATTTAATCTTAATAATCGCATGAGGTTATGCCCAGAATGTATGGAGATTATGTTTGATGAGCCAAACAGAACTCTTTGTTCGAATGGACATAAAACAATTCCTATTTGGGTACCAGATTTAAAGACGGAAGGTAGAAATAATTCTAAGGCTTATAAGTGTCCGTTCTGTAATGGTAAAGGAACAATGTCCCTTATAGGTTTAAGAAGTGCAACTGCTATAAGTGCAGGCATATCGGAGCTGTATGCGTCAAAGTTCAATGATGATAAGAAACTTTTAGCATTTACTGATAATGTTCAGGATGCTGCTCATCATGCAGGATTCTATAATTCAAGGACCTGGAAGTTTGGACTTAGAACCGCAATAACTCAGTTTATTAACATTGATTCTGAAGAGTATTCTTTTGATGAGTTTATTCAGAGGGTTGTTTCTTACTGGAAGAATTATCTGGGTGACGATTACTTTGTTGCCAATTTTATACCTGCAAATCTTACATGGATGCGTGCATACGAGAGAATGTGCAATGAAGGTACACTTCGTAAAGATGAAGATTCAGCAACTCTGTTAAGCTTTGTAGAGCAGAGATTTAAATACGAAATCCTCATGGAGTACGGAATCCTTTCAAGAATCGGTAGAACTCTTGAAAAGGCTGGATGTTCGGTGCTTTCTTTTGAGTACGAAAAAGCGATTCCGGGAATAATGGAAAGAGTTGCGAACGAAGTAGGTAGACTACAGAGTGCAGATGCAGAAACATTTACAAGAATGGTACTAGGTGTTTTATATCAGATGAAAACCAATGGTGCCTTTACTTACTATGCTTTTGAGCAATTCATTAATAATGGAGCCAATTATTATCACCTTTCTAATGACCGAAAAAAATGGCTTCCTGGTGTAAACAGAGGACTTAATGTCCCTAAGTTCGTTGCCATCAATCGTGGCTCTAAGAAAATGAAGGGCTTTGATGGTATAGATGGCAGGTCATGGTATTCAAAGTGGATTAATAAGTATCTTCCAATGTTTTCATTGGATTCGGATGCCACTGATATCATGAAGATTATTCTTGAGGAACTTACTAAAGCAGGAGTATTGGATAAGGTAGAAACTTCGGATAATGTAGATGTTTGGTCAGTTAATCCTGAAAAATGTAAGGTGACAAGCAAAGTGAAGCAGCTTGTTTGTGATGAGTGTGGTACACAAATTTCTATGTCAGAATCAGACGCAGAGTTGTTTGATGGTGCTTGTTGTATAAGAAATGATTGCAATGGACACATGCATATCGCAGAAGATAAAGGGCTGGATTTTTACGGTAAATTATATAGTCAGGGTGAGCTTGTTCGTATTGTGGCAAAGGAGCATACAGGTTTGCTTGAACGAGATGATCGTGAGAATTTAGAGCAAGAATTCAAAAAATCCAAAGACAAACAAAAACCATGGGATCCAAATCTTCTGTCTTGTACACCTACTCTTGAAATGGGTATTGATATTGGGGACTTGTCTACAGTTATTCTTAGTTCCATACCACCAGCACAGGCAAATTATGCTCAAAGAGCAGGACGTGGTGGACGTAAAGATGGTAATGCGCTTACAGTTGCAATTGCGAATGCAAGACCTCATGATCTTTACTTCTATCAAGATCCGATGGAAATGATAGCAGGTGCTGTTGAACCACCAAAGGTTTTCCTAAAAGCATCAGCAGTTCTAGCAAGACAGTTTACTGCTTATTGCATGGACTGCTGGGTTAAATCCGGAACTGCGATGGTTCCGGACAAAGTAAGTCAATGCTTAGCTAAATTGAATGAGACCTCAAAAGATCGATTCCCGAATAACTTCCTTTACTATGTTCAGAATAACATGGCAAGGCTTGTTAGAATGTTTATCCAGACATTCTCTGTAAATCCGGGAAATCAAGATGGTCTGGATGAGAACTCAATTAAGGATATTAAAGCATTTGCTATGGGCGAGGGAACAACTAACAGCCCTATGCATATAAAGATTTACAATGAATTTTATGATTTAAAGAAACAGCGAGATGGCATCCAGAGCAGTATTAAAGAGCTTAACAAGATGATCAAAGCTCTTGAAGACAAGCCGCAGGATTCATCTTATGATAAGCAGATTAAAGATTTAAAAGAAGAACGTGCTGCTTGGACAAGCGTTGTTGCAAAGATTAATGAGAAGAATGTTTTCAATTTCCTTTCTGATGCGGGATTATTGCCAAACTATGCATTCCCTGAAGCCGGAATAGTATTAAAGGCAGTCCTTACAAGGGTTGAAAAAGACGAGAACGATAGAGAGAAGAATAAATATGAGAGTACGACCTATGAATACAATAGGTCTGCTTCGTCTGCAATCAGCGAGTTTGCGCCTTTAAATAGTTTTTATGCAGGTGGACATAAGCTTACGATTGATCAGGTTGATATTAATACTGCTAAAGTTGAACCATGGAGATTATGTCCAAACTGCTCTCATGCTTCAATTGAGAACTCTAGTACGCCGGCACATGTATGCCCTAAGTGTGGAAATCCGGGGTGGGCAGATGCTGGGCAGGTTCGTTCAATGTTTAAGGTTCAGATGGTGTATTCCAATATGAAGGAGGAAGAAAGCCAAATCGGTGATGACAGCGAAGATCGTACATCTATGTTCTATGATAAGGAACTTCTGGTTGACGTAGATGAAGATAAAGATGTTATTCAGGCTTTTGAAATGGATAACAAAGAGTTTAAGTGGGGCTATGAGTTCCTTCAAAAGGCAACGATGCGTGAGATTAACTTCGGCGAACAATCAATTACTGGAGACAAATTACTTGTTGCCGGACATGAAGGCGTTAGAAAAGGTTTCACTATCTGTAAGTATTGCGGAAAGATTCAGGTGCAGGGGGAAAAACCTAAGCACTCCCGTTTCTGCAAGATGGTAAAAGATAATACTATTGTTACAGATCCATTTGAAGAGTGCCTTTTCTTGTATAGAGAGTTTGAGACGGAGGCATTACGTCTCTTAATTCCTGCTACAACAATGGATGCTACAAATGTGAGAGTAGAATCGTTTGTTGCCGCATTTATGCTTGGAATGAAGAAGAAATTTGGCAATGTTGATCACTTAAGAGCAACTATAAGTGAAGTTCCAGTTCTTGAGGCTGATTATAGGAAGCAGTACCTAGTAATATATGATTCTGTATCTGGTGGAACAGGCTATCTGAAGCAACTTATGAATGAGGAGAATGGCATTATAGATGTTTTTGAAGGGGCATTGGAGACGATGGAGCATTGTAGCTGTAATGACGACCCGCAGAAAGATGGATGCTATAAGTGTTTATATGCCTATAGACAGAGTCAGCATATTGGTGAAATCTCAAGAAATTCGGCAATAACACTTTTAAAGACAATTTTAAGTGGAAAAGAGAATAGAACTGAGATTAAAAAACTTGCACAAGTAGATACAAACCATTTGTTTGATAGCGAACTAGAAAGAGAATTTGTTGGTGCTTTTGAAAAACTGAGTACCGCAGAAAGACCAATTAGAATTCATAAGACATTGGTTAATGAGAAAGAAGGGTATTCTCTTCAAGTTGGTGAAAGCTTATGGACAATCGAACCACAGGTTGACTTCGATGCATCTATGGGTATTTCGGTAAAGTCTCGACCTGACTTTGTAATCAGGCCAAAGAGAACGACGGGCAATCAGAAACCTATAGCTGTCTTTACAGATGGTTATTACTATCACAAGGATATCGTAGAGGAAGACACCCTAAAGCGTATGGCTATTATGTTTTCTCGAAAGTATAGAGTTTGGTCACTTACATATAAGGATGTACATAATGTATTTAAAAGTCAGGGAGACTATCTAACTGAAACATTGAATTCTGTGAAAATGCCATCTGGAAAGGTATATAAGCCGGCAGTAAAAAGTGCAAATGCTGAATCCATTAATCCTGAAAAAGAAAATGGATTTGAACTATTAATTGACTATTTATCTATTCCAAATGCAGAAGATTTATTTGTTACACACGCAAGATCATTTGCGATATCAATAGTCGAAGCGACTCAGATGACAAATAAGGTTTTATATAGTGAGTGGTGTAGTAAATGGAAGTCAGTGCTTAATGCAATCGGTTCTTTGGATGATGTGGATGATTTTGGACAAGCTATTTTCGGAACATGGCGTCCTAGACAGGAGATGGGAAATATAGATGTACTGGCGGAAGTTTCTCTGGCTGAAATGACAGGCATGAGAATGGGAGCTCCATTGAAAATAGTTGCAATCATTGATGATGTTCCTGATTCAAGAACGGATAAATATGAATCGGATTGGAATGGATTCTGGCATTTTGTAAATGTTATGCAATTTAATAGTACTGCAATTTTCTTGTCTAAGCTCGGAATAAGCAAGGCTATATACAGTAATCTTGGAACAATTATTGCAGAGGAAGATGCACCAGAGGTAGCGTTAGGTACGGATGTTGTAGTTGATGAGAAGTGGAATGATATCATGGATGAGTTCATAGATGATATCGCAATAACATGCGCTACAGAGATGTATCATAATGGAGTCCCTGCTCCAAGCGTTGTAGGCTTTGAGTTATCAGATGAATCATCTGGAGCAACTATAGCGGAAGCCGAAATGGTCTGGGAATATAAAAAAATTGTCTGGCTTTTACCGGAGCAAGAAGAGTACATGGATATATTTAAGGGTAAAGGCTGGACAGTACTGCTAAGTAGTGAAGAAATTAACATCAATGTATTTGGAGGAACTGTAAATGAATAATAAGCCAACTGTAGCTATTTCGACTGATTTTTTAACTGCATACGCAGCACTACCAAGACAGAAGCAGGGAAAAGTAACTGAGTTTTTCAATAAATTTAGAAATGATCCTATGCATCCGGGAATTAACTTTGAAAAGATTAATGAAGGGATTGACAAGAACATTTGCTCTGTGAGGATTGATGATACTTACAGGGGAATTGTTGTGCGTGAACCGGAAAGCAATGTTTATATTTTGCTTTGGGTGGATCATCATGATGAGGCATATGCTTGGGCGAAGAGAAAAAAATGCTCAATAAACAAGCTTACAGGTAGTGTACAGATTTTTGATGTGCAGGAAGTTATTGAGGAACAAAAGGCAATTGATGAGCCGGCATTATTTGCAAATATCTCAGATGAAGTGTTTGAAAAAATAGGTCTTCCGGAAGAACAACTTCCTATGATTAAAGCAATCAAGACATTAGAAGGTCTTCATTCACTGAAAGCTGCGATTCCGGAAGAAGCTTTTGAAGGGCTTGAATGGCTTGGAAACGGATTTTCGGTTGAAGAAGTATTGGACACACTATATCCAGAGACAGAGAAAGTTGAAGTCAAAGAAAATGATTTTGCAGCAGCTCTACAAACTGATACAAGTAGGAAAAGCTTTGTTATTGTCGAGGGAGAGGAAGAACTTCAGGCAATTATGCAAGAACCACTTGAAAAATGGAGAATCTTTCTCCATCCAACACAGCGTAAGGTTGTGGAAAAAAACTTTAATGGACCTGCGAGAGTATTAGGCGGAGCTGGTACTGGTAAAACTGTTGTTGCGATGCATAGAGCAAAAATGCTTGCATCCAATCTAGAATCGAATGAAAAGATTCTTTTTACAACTTACACCAAGAATTTGGCGGAAGATATAAAAGATAACCTTAGAAAAATATGCACTGCTGAGGAAATGAAGAGAATAGATATTATTAATCTTGATGCGTGGGTTTCTAATTTTTTGCGTAGACAAGGATATGAGTATCAGATTGTTTATGACGAAGAAGTGGACAAGGCATGGAGAGATGCTATTGCTATAGCAGGTGGCGACTTAAACTTTGTAGAAAACTTCTATAAGGATGAGTGGGTTAAGGTTGTCCAGGCACAGGAAGTATATGACAAAGTATCTTACTGCAAAGCTTCAAGAATTGGTAGAGGAGTACGCCTTGATAGAAAAGTTCGTATGCAAATATGGGATGTGTTTGATGAATATCAAAATATAATGAACGAAAAACTACAGCGAGATGTTGAGACAGCTATGTATGAATGCCGTAAGATCCTTGAAAATAAGAAGCTTACAGGTCAATACACATCAATTATCGTTGATGAAGCTCAGGATCTAAGCCCAAGTGCATATAGGTTACTTAGATCACTTGCAGGTGATGAGCACCGGAATGATATTTTTATTGTGGGTGATTCACATCAGAGAATATATAGAAATAAGGCAGTACTTTCAAAATGTGGAATTAATGTCCGCGGAAGAAGCAGCTACTTGAGAATTAATTACAGAACAACTGAGGAAATCCGCAAGTTTGCATTTGGATTGCTTAATGGGGTATCTTTTGATGATTTAGATGATGATTATGACAATGGTAAAGGCTGTCAGTCACTTACTCATGGGGATAAGCCTGAAATTAAGGAATTTGCTACTCCGGAGGAAGAACTTGATTATCTGGTTAGTAAAATTCATGAACTGGAAACAGCAGGCGTAGAGCAGAAAAATATCTGTATTGTAGCAAGAACACATAAGCTGCTAGATAGCTATATTGCTGGATTACAGAGGGCAGGAATTAAGTCCTTTGAAATCAAAGCAAACAAGACGGATGACCGCACTTTTGAAGGTGTAAGAATAGCGACTATGCATAGAGTAAAAGGTCTTGAGTTTGATTATGTATTTGCAGTAGCAGTAAATAAAAAGGTTCTCCCTTTTGGAACAAGGGCTGATTTTGAGGATGATATTTCTCTGGAAGAATTTAGAACAGGTGAGAAATGTTTGCTTTATGTTGCACTTACGAGAGCAAGAAAGAGCGCCTGTGTGACTTGTTATGGCGGATTGAGTGAATTGATTGTGTAGGATTATCTTTTTATAACATTTAAGATTGGAGACTGGAAATGGGATATGTAAAGACATTATATATTGATGGGTTAAAGCGTTTTGAACACTTTAAGATAGAGTTTAATGAGCACTTGAGTATTTTGGTGGGCGAAAATGAAGCAGGAAAAAGTACAATATTAGAGGCTATTAGAATAGTACTAAATCAACTGTACTGGAATGCAGACAAGTCTGTTTTGCAAGATTTGTTTAATTTGGAAAACGTTAGAGCTTTTCAAAATAATCCTAACGTAGCTACATTACCGAGGATAATTATCGAAGTTGATTTGGAACTTGATAATACACCGCGATTTATTGATTTTTATGGAGAAAATCACGTAAATGGTAATCGGAGTGAAGAGAAGTATGGAATAAGATTTGAATGTAAATTTGATGAAGATTTTTCTGAGGAATTAGCAGATTCTATTAACGATGGGAAAATACCATATGAGTATTATTCTTTGACATGGCAAACGTATGCCAATTTACCATATAAGGTAGCTAAGAGACCAATAAAGAATTTGTTTATTGATACGTCAGAAACATCAAAGTCGTCTGCATTTAACTATTTTAATAGAGCACTATTTTCAAATCTTTACAGTAATGATACTAAACTAAAAGCTAAGAATGCATTTAGAGAAAAACTGAGTACATCTTTCGAAGACGTAAATCTTCCTGATATAGATGATAGGAGACGATTTGGAATAGATAATAAGAAAGTGGTATTAGAAAGTGTCGTGTCTGTGTATGAGGATTCTATTCCGTTGGAAAACAAGGGAAGTGGAATGGAAAGTTTAGTGAAAACGCAAATAGCGCTTAATCGTGAGGATAATCTCGATACGATTTTGATTGAAGAGCCTGAAAATCATTTATGTTTTACGAATTTAAAGCAGATGCTTCAGCAAATAATGGACCATGAAGAAGATTCCCAGATTATTCTAACCACGCATAGTAATATGATTGCTAGTAGGCTTAACCTTCGAAATGTAATTTGGATTGCAGAAAATCACTATTTATCGTTAAAAAACGTTGAACCACAAACCTCTATATTTTTTGAAAAAGCAGATGATAATGAATTTTTGCAACTGTTATTATCAAAAAAGGTAATACTTGTAGAAGGAGCTACAGAATATTTGCTGTTACCTAAGTTCTATGAAAAGAAAACTGGTAGGACTGTTGAAAATGACGGAATTTCGATAATTTCGTGCAATGGTATTTCTTATAAGAGATATTTAGAGATAGCAGAAGAAACTGGTAAAAGAATAGCTGTAATAACAGACAATGATCATGAGCAGACTAAAATTGATGATGCAAATGAGTTTAATCAGCATAATGAAAAACAACATGTTTTTATGGGAGCAACAATGGAAGATTGGACTTGGGAAGCATGTGTTTATAACTGCAATAAGGAAAAACTTGATACTATGATTCAGGTTCAAGATGGGGCAGAATACCTTTTCCATAGAACCAATTATGGACAAGTATTGGGCAAGATGCTTAATAATAAAGTGGATACTGCGTATCAGATGCTTATTTCTGAAGAAGATTTCGTTATTCCTGGATATGTTGAGGAGGCAATCGAATGGCTAAACGAGTAATACTTGCGGTTGCAGGTGCGGGTAAGACGTATCGCATTTGCCATGAGATGCAGCCTGAACAAAAAAACTTAATAGTTGCATTTACCCATGCAAATATTAAAAATATTCAAAATGAACTATTGAAGGAACATGGCAAAATTCCTGATGCAACTAGAATAATGACATTTGATGCATTTGTTTATCATATGATTATTAGACCATATGAAAAAACCATTTATAATTTTTTTGGTCAAAATTATAAATTTGAAAAAACGAGTATAACTCTAAAAAAACCGCCTCAACAGCGAATAAAGATTAATGGTAGATATGTGCCTAATAAAAGTTATAAAAAGAAAGACTGTCTTCAGCACTACATGGATGAAAGAGGACAGTATTATTGTGAAACTTTATCTGAATTAGCAATGTATGTTAAACAGGGAAGAGAATCCATTGTTTTGACAGCAGCAAAGAGGCTTAATTTATTCTTTGATAATATATTGATAGATGAGTTTCAGGACTTTAGAGAACATGATTACGAATTGATAGTAAAATTATCAAAATGTCTAAAAAATATTTTATTGGTAGGGGATTACTATCAGCATTCTGTCTCAGGTCAGAATAATTCTGGTAAACCATTTAAGAAGTCCAAAACAGAAATTGGTTATGAAGAGTTTATTGAGGAATTGCGTGGAGAGAGATTTGATGTAGATACTAAATCTTTGATTTATACAAGACGATGTTCTGAAGAAATATGTTCATTTATTAGGGATAAGCTTGGAATTCAGATTCAATCAGCGAAGATAAATACAGGAACAGTGATAAGGCCTTCAAATATACAAGAGATACTAGATGATAAAAATATTGTAAAGCTTGTATATGATAATGCGTCTCATTATTCTTTTAGGGCGGTAAACTGGTCATATTCAAAGGGTGATACATATGATGTTGTATGTGTTATTCTAAACGGTTCAACTGAAAAATTGGTTGAAGATAAATTTTCAGTTTCGACGTTAAAAACTGTCACTTTAAATAAATTGTATGTAGCCTTAACTCGTTCAAAAGGTGATTTATATATTGTGACGCAGGATGAATTTGAAACTGTAAAAGAAAAGTACTACAAGTAGAGTATGAGAAAGATTATTTATGAAAGTTGGTAAGGTTTCTGTTGGAATGAATTTAATTGATGCTAAGAAAAAGTTGGTTCTTTTGTTCTGGTCAAGTTTTTTTGCAACACTATGACCTGAATTTTCGTATCTGGCTTTGCTCATGCTCTGGGTGATACCTTTCTCAATACAGAATTCTGTGAACTCCCTAGATGTGTACCCGGCTTCCCTGATCCGAATGAAGTATCATTCCGATCCATGATACTTGCAATAATACTCCGGTCATACAGAACGATCATGGCACAGTTATAACACTTCCTTCCATCCGCCAGGGATAAATAAGTAAAGTCCGTACACCATTTCCGGTTTCTCTTTTTCGCATGGAAATTCTGTTTCAGTCTGTTATCATAAACTTTATGTGCAGCACCATGAACATAACCCGGCTTCTTCCTTCTGGAAACGGAAAACAGCTGCATTTTTTTCATATATTTATGAACGGTTGTACAGCTTATATAAGTTCCCTTACGGCGAAGGTATACCTGCATGGTATGCACCACCATGAGAATAATAAATATCACGAATGGAAGCCTTTATCATGGCTTTATTACAATGATAAGCCTCTAATCGTTTTCCTTTGCAAAGAATGCCGCTGCTTTTTTAAGAAGTCGTTTTCCTTCCGGAGTTCTGCAAGCTGTTTTTTCAGCTTAAGATTCTCTTTCATAAAATCATAATCGGCTTTGGCTTCTTCATTTGTCAGGCATTCTTCGCGGAATTGTTTTGTCCAGTTGGAAATACTTGCTTTGGATATCCTATATTCCGATGCAAGTCCTTTCAGGGAGTATCCCTCCTCAAGATGAAGGTGGACTATCTTCTTCTTGAATTCTGGTTCATAATTTAGATTCATTTGTAATATACCTCTTTCCACTTCTTGTTATTATAACTCATTAGGTTGGGGTGTTACAACTATATTTTACCACAACAAAGTTTGACAAGGTAAAGCGAAATGATTACATTAAAATTTTTCAATATGGGACAGGTAGTAACTACAAGATCAATCAATGATTTTATGGAACGAATAACAGAAATTTTCGTGTATCAGATGGATAAAAAAGAAGATAAGCGGTTATTATGGAAATTTGTGCATAAAATATGAAATAAGATGTTATAAGTGAATATCAGCATTAGCTGAGGGGTAGCAATTTTTTTAATGTTGATTGAAAATCAGGGAAAGGGGTGCTATAATATACATGAAAGATAATGTAAAAAAGGGAAGAGTGTTTGCTGGTGGTGATGTATCAACAAAAACCATTGAGGACATATGCCGGCTCTTACAATGTCAGCCACAAGATTTAATAGAATGGAAAGTAGATTTAAAACCAGAGTTATCTTATGAAAATCGCTTCAAAAATGTTAAATAATCGCATTATTTGAACCAGAGATTTCATCCGAGATTTTAAAGGAGATATGACCTATGTTAGCAGCAGTAAAGGGAATTGTACAAGGCAACACAGTTGTTATTGAAGATGAAGATATCAGAGATTATGATGGAGCAGAGGTTATTGTTACTCTGTTAAATTATCCACAGAGAAAAGTAAAGAAAGCACCTGTTGACTGGGATAGTTTTGCTATTCCAAGCGAAAGAGGATTGTATGTAGATGAATATATGAAGGAGATGCGTGAGAATGACAGATTATAAAAAGGCATTTGTTGATACTGCACCATTTATATACTTCATTGAAAAGAATGAAAATAATCCACAGTATTATGGCAAGGTAAAGAAATTTTTCAGTAATGGATATGAGGCAGATAAAGAACAACCTAGCGCGTTATTCGGGTATTGCCTTCCGGCTCCCAACCAGCTAAAACATAAAACCCTGTCGAATGGACTAATTGACTTTATTGCAGGTATCAGTCACAGAAGTGACTTCCCAAGGAGGTGAACATTCTTTGTCCTATCCTAAGAGATAATACCTTATGTTTTATCTGGTGTCTATCAGGAACCGTCAGACATGATAATTATTATGGATAACATCTGATGAAGGAAGAATCCCTTCTTCTGTTATCTGATTTACAGAAACTTATTAACCAAGTAGTCTTGATTGCCTACACCATTATTATACTAGAGGAGGTAGAAAAATGGAGGAACTTAAGATTAGCTCGAAGGAAACAAAAGATTTCTTTATCCATGCATTTAGGGAAGAAACTTTGGTGCCAATATTAGGGTCAGGATTCACACGTGGGGTAAAAACCCGAAAGGGAGGTAGCGTTCCTAGTGGAACTGACTTGAAGGATGCAATGATTGAAAAAATATCCTTGAAGAAAAAAATTAATAAGCATGAATTAGAGTCGGAGTCATTTAGTTCAATTTCAGAATTTTTTCAGAATACATTTCCAAATCCGTCCGAAGACGGGGTTATTGATTATTATTTAAAAAACTTCACTGGAGTTAGAATTAATAATCCGCAACAATTACGCTTTTTAAATGATATTAAATGGCCATATATTTATACTTTAAATATTGATACTGGAATTGAGGATTCAAGACCTAAAGAATGGGAAGTGTTCTATCCAAATAGAAAGTTTGACGAGAGAAAAATAAACCCGGATTGTAGAATATTGTATAAAATTCATGGCGATGTTACAATGTTTTGCAAAAGCTCAGACTATAATGAGATGATTCTTACGGAAAGTCAGTATATTGCAAGTCTTCGGCAAAGTGAACAATTTCATGATTTATTATCGGCAGATTGTGGAAATAAGAATTTGTTATATATTGGATGTAGTTTGGATGACGAAATTGATATAAAATATTCTGTTTTAGCGGATAAAAACAGAAATAAAAAAGTCCGAGATATTCGAGGTATATACGTTACATCCGATGATTTATCTGAATTTAAGAAAGATAAATTAGCAGGATTTAATATTTCACATATAATCAAACTTTCATCAAGTGATGACTATGAATACTTTTATGAATTCTTGGTTCAATGCTATGAAGAAAGCCAAGCGCAAATCGAAAAAAATATAACAAATTTCAAATATATAGAATTAGAAAGACTTGGGAAAGAAAAAAGAATAAATCTTGATTATTTAGCAGACTTATCACCGGATAAAAATAAACTTCCCTTTTATTATGTTTCTTCAGAACGTATTCAAAATATTAAATTGTTACAAGATAAAATTAATGTTGTAATAGGAAGAAGATTTGTGGGTAAAACTATGCTTGCACACGCAATTCTTGAAGCCCATCCTAATTGTCAGCGCTATTTTATTTCAGAGAAAGAGTCTTTATCAGAAAAAGATGTTGTTGATTTACTTCAGGAACATAATGCACTTATTATTTTTGATAGCGAATCACTTGATGATCGTGGGTTTAATAATTTGCTTGTGAATTTTGATCTCTCAAAGAAAAATATTATTTGTATTTTTTTGAATTCATTTGATGATGTAGTCAATTTACTTACATTCAATTCAGAAATAATTAATTATGCCATTGATGGGACATTAACTGGAAAGATATTAAAGAAAGATATATTAGCTATCAACGAAAAACTGAATTTATTAGGTATTGCTACTTTTAACGAAAAGAATAATTTGTTGGATAATACATTAAGAATTGCTAATGTTTATAATAGAAAACTTGTTAATAGTTATACTATTACATCTTTAGAAGAACTTAAATTAATAATATGGATACTTGTTAAGAATAAAATTTATTTCGAAGAAATTGTGATATTGGGGATGGCTAAGGAATATAAGAAAATTGTCAATCAGTTTTCACCTTTTATACAAGAAGAAAATTGTAAAAAGGGTGAAATCGGGAAGCATTCGGCAATAAAAGTGATATGTAATGGAAAATTAGGATTGTTACAAATTCTAAGTGCATATATTTATCCATCGGCAAGTAGTGAAATTGGTAACAGGATGGCTAAGGAACATCAAAAAAATGTTTGTCAGGCTATATATGAAATATTGTTGAGTTTTAGTAAAATTGATATGGATTATGTTAAGGAATTTTTGCAATTTGATAAGTTGAATGACATTTTTTCTAGAGTGTATTCTGAATTATCTATTACTTCAATGTCGAATCCTAATGGATCTACTTCAATTAAATATGGAGCAGCCAAGTTTATACATAATGTTTATGCAAATGAAAATATAAAGAGACTTAAGGCTAATGATCCGAACTACTGGTTACAACGAGCTAAGAGTATTTATATAACGAACAATTATAGACATGCAGGCTCAAGAGCAGAAATACTTGAGGCAATTGATTGGGCTAAAAAAGCCGAGCAAGATTCAAGAATAAGGGTAGACAATGGTGAAACAAAATATTTTCGTACCGAAAGTAATGCCATTATGCAAATTGCAATGCTTTATGGGAGATTGGCAAAATTATATGGTTATACAAAGAATGATGTCAACGAATTGGCATTGGAATATTACTACAAAGTATTTTCTGATACTAATAACATAGGTGCTACAAAGACTTTGCTTAATCATAGTCGAGGAACAGAAGATTTTACAAAATTTGTTAATAGATTGATTTCGAAGACTGATATTGTAGGACCTGAATGGTCTCAAGAAAGAAATTATTTATTGAAAATTGGATTAAATAAGGATGGTTACTTTATTTATCACGATAGAAAGTATTGATATAGAAGTAGTCAATAATACAGCGTCAGGGCAGTTATAAGTCGAAAGATTTGTAGCTGCTCTTTTTTTATTGCTTTTGGACACGATGTCTAGAAGCGGAAAGGAGAATTATGAGATATTTATTACATTGGCTGTATGTTCCACCTTAGCGGAGCATAGGCACAGGAAGATGCAGATCGGAGGTACTTATGCAAGAGGAAGTAAC
>ULUM01045734.1_pt1 | contig 22492 bp, 20 predicted proteins | sample 1958501 | NCBI WGS metagenome assembly ULUM01 (sample SAMEA4835760, study PRJEB28245) | human gut metagenome | biome: gut microbiome; material: fecal sample | place: Denmark | collected 2008
CGTACTTCTACAAATCATTTGTTTTTCTTTCAGAATAGGCGTTTGTAACGTCCAAGGAATCTACCTGTTTTTCAAGCCTTGTTTTTATAGTCTCTGCCTGATTAAGATTTGCAAGATTCACAGTTAATTCCTTATCCATCTCGGAAGTATCTGCTACACTTCCTATTTTGCCTGAATGGCTTCTTTAAGCTTGCCCTCCTTTGTCATTCCGGAAATAATCCTTGCTAACTTCAGTCTTCTGCTATCTCTACTATTTCAAATCCACAATCAGTCAACATTTGTTTATCAGCTTCACTCAAAGGTGCACTAGGTGGATTTGGGATTCCCAATGCCAACAAATGTTTTGCTCGTGAAAAAGCCACATATGCTAACCGGTGAGCTTCACTTATACCAGTTTCGTTATGCTGAAACCAATCACGCCAGTGAGCACCTGAACTACTTGCAGATTTCGTATAGCTCGATACAAATAATACAGAATCCAAGCTCATTCCTTTGCATCCATGAATAGTTTCAATAGTTATCGATATATCATGATCAATTGAGTTTGAAAAAGTATCTATAACTTTTTCATCTGTCATTCCACGGCGAATCGATTTTAGTTCTACTGTATGCGATGGTATTATGTCAATATTTTCCAAACAACTAGCCAATGTCTTTTTCCAAGCTGACCATGTCTTATTTAAATCAGTTACAGCACTATCCGCTATTAATTTTTTCTGCACAGAAACAATGATTGCATTCCATTCTGCGGACTCCAATCTTTCAGGCTTATAGAGATTATTGGAATTACCGTGAACTTCGTTTGCAAAGAACGCTCTTTGAATTGCTCTTGCTAACAATCTTGTACTGTCTCGAAAACATTCTAAACTGTCATATTTTCTGAGATAAACAAAATGTGCAAAATCTTCAATTGTATTTATTGTTCCAGTTGTTGCCTTTTTTCCAAGTATCTTATTTTTTACAGAATTATTTCTAACGATAATCCTGCTTTCATTCAGCAACAAACCTTCTTCATTTAAAATATTTGAATAGCAATTAATCAATTTCTGTACTTGGTTTTTCTTATAAAAAATAGCAATAAGTGGTCTTGAAACAATTAGTTCTCGTTTTCCTACTATCGGAGATTGGCTTTGAATAATTTTTATGGAAGCATCTACAATCTTCTGATTGCTTCTATAATTCTCATCAAGAATCATTTCCAAAAGATCATTATTACTGATAAACTCTAACGTATCATTTATGTCTATCTGTCTGAATTCGTAAATTGCCTGATTCAAGTCCCCGATCAGATGAATAGCAGTCCCATGTTGATGAAGAACTTGTAGTATTTGCAACTGAGCATACGACAAATCCTGACATTCATCGACTATAACCACAGGAAAACGTTTGGAAACCAAATCAGCTATATCAGAATTAATTAGGAGAAGTCTATACGCTAAATAATCAACATCTTCGTATGTAAAGAAGCCAGACTTCCATAATTTTTTCTTTGTTTTACACAAATCGTCCTCCATATAGTTTCTTGATGAGTATGCGTTGTCAAATTCAGAAACAGCCCCTCTATCATTTCCACTAAATATGAATTTTTGTGCTTTAATATTCCAATGATAAGCATTTCCCGGAATATTGTGTAATTGCTGCCCATAGCTATATTTTGTCTTAAATGCATTTAAAAACTCACTACCACAGTCAGAGTCTACTATCCGAAGGCTTGTATCCGCTTTCCCATCACATCCATTATGTGCAATCTTATATAAAAACGGATTTGCAATGTAACCATGTAACCAGCTAGTAAATGTTCCTATATAATGTGGGTAACTAACACTTTTAGAAGAGTACGACGAAATTCTACTTTTCATTTCATCTTCTGCTGAATTAGTAAATGTCAATACCGCAATGCCTGAAGTGGCCGCAGGCCAACGTTCAAATTCAACTGCACATTTTACACCAAGTACTTCTGTTTTGCCGCTCCCTGGACACGCTTTCAAATAAATGCTAGAACGTATGTCAACATCTATATATGCATGCTGTTTTTCGCTCAAATGTAAAATATTACAATACCCATCATGTTGACACTTGCCACACAGTTTCCCATCACATTCCAGAAAATTTGTTACATCGTCCGACTTTTGACATAAAAGTTTTCTCAGTACTTCTACACTCATGCTCGTTCACCTAACATTAGGATAAAACTTATTGCATTGCTTATATATTCAGGTACAACAAAACCGGAATCGATCCGCTCTGCGAGCAACTGCGCAAAACGTCCTTTACCCATATAGTTTGAATCAACTTGTTTTAGAATAAAGCCAGCCATTTTTGTATCATCAATTGTTTCACCCGCATCTATCTTCGCAATATAATCTTCCATATCCCTTTTATTGCTTCCGTCTGTAGGAATCTCTTCTATGAGAATCTCCAACATCATTTTTGCATTATGGCGACTTTCCAACGCTAAATCATACTCAAATGTTTTTCTATTAATGAACACGCGACAGTTCTCAGTCATATTTTCAATCTGTTTAGCATAGTATAACTGTGGATTATTGCCTTCTGCATGATCATCTTTCGACGGATAAACATCTGTTTTTGGATCATTATCTGTAATAGCCACACATCTTGCTTCAATTTTCTTTGTAGCAACGAATTCACCACTGCTTAAAACATCTTTATGTATTAAGGTGTGGACCCGTTCCTTATAATCTTTCTCTGTCTCTCCATCTTTTTGCTTAGGTATAATAACGCTATATCCGTTATAGAGCTGCATAAAGTATGGAAAATATATCCCATTCATATTTATAACAGAAATACCAGCTTCCTCAAGCGACGTTACTTTTGTTAAGCCATCTTCATTTTGCTTTCTTAGATATACTTTTGCCAATTCAGGAATCAGAATAGCTTCTGCTATCCCCTCAACAAAAATATTACCCTTAGAGAAAAACAAAGCCGTCTTCGTTGCATCCAACCACCGATTAAGAAAGCCTGAAGCCGATTTATCTACGCCACAGTCAATAAGCGGAGTAATAGAAATGCCTTCTTCTGTTTTATATAAAGCAATAATGCTTTCAAAAGGCACACTTGCAGCCAACAATGAAGAGTGCGTTGTGATAATCACCTGAATATCAAATTCTGTAGCCTGTTTTTGTAAATACTGTAATAACTTAATTTGAAGTTGTGGATGAAGGTGCGCTTCCAATTCCTCAATGAGCAAAATTCTTGGTGTTGTGTATCTATCCTTCAGTCCCTCAAACTCAGCCAGAATCGTAGCTATATAAATGAGATTGTTGTAGCCCAAACTATTCTCTGATAAACTCCGAAATATGTTTAAATTACTGCTAAGATCATCAGAAAACAATAATTGTAAAGACTCTATGATTCTCTCATACGACAATATGTTAAATCGTATTTGAGTTTTCTGCCCATATACATTTCCTACAGCACTCATAATACTAGAATTAATCAATTCTGTCGCATTTTTGATTTCCGACTCATTTGCAGCTTTTTCATTAAACTCTTTAAGATCTTGCTCCAAAGGCATCAATTCATCTTTTTCTCTCTTTGACTTGAGATCATCTGCAGATAAATTAGCGATAAATCGTGCCAAGCGCGAGCCTCGACCAGTTCTTAAACGGCGCTCCGCATCCCTTAAGGCTGGCAAATACACACATTGAATATCATTCAACGGTTCAATATCAAAGAAAGAATTAGAAGAATTCCCACCCCATCTTTTTTGTTTATAATTGTTTCTTCTGTTAAGTGTCCGCTGAACTTCAAAACTAAGCTTAGCATTAAAGTCTTCGTCCAACCAGGACAAGTACTCGACTTTCTGTGCCTCCGTCAAATTTGAGAATACGCCTGAGATAAAAAGACTTTCTGAAGATTTCTTCTGGGATTCGCAAAACACAGAATAAAAATCTTCTTCTATGATTCCTCTTCTTGAAAATTCATTTTCTCCCAATAAAGCGCGAATAGCATCTACCGCCGTGCTCTTTCCAGAGCCATTCTCACCGACTAACAAATTCAATCCTTTTGAGAAAGAGACTTCTACCGCATCAGAAAACACCCTAAAATTTTTAATTGAAATCTTTGATAGATACATGCTGTTCCACCTTCCTCAAAATAGTTATTCTATGTTTTCGTCCTCATCATCTTCATCAAAATCAAACAAGACCGAACAATTGCCTATCAATGACAGTAGTTCTTTCCGCTCTTTTCTTTGTGCTTTATCCTCAATATCTTCATGAAGATCATCCACATAATCAATCAATGAATCATTAACCTTCCCCGCACAGAGATCTTCCATATATTCGTTCATTAAACTATCATCGAAATCCAACGCTTCCATGTCATCTAGCAACCGAAAAACACCAGTGCCTCGATTTTTCTTGTAAATATAAAGAAGCAATTCTTTAGCTGTATGCTGTTCTAAAACCATTTGTTCATACAAAGTTCTTCTTTGCGCAGTCCAAAACACTCGAGATGCTCTAGATGAAGAATCTATTTCATAGGTGTATGTATTCAATTCGCTGGCCTTATCATGTATCAACAAGTAAAAATGAACTGCCAGTTTTCCCAGTTCATTGATGTAAAACTGCTTAAATTTTTCAAACTGTACAGCAGCACACGGTTCATCAAAATTATACTTTCCATTTAGTCTCTTCAGAAAACCAATGAACAACTTTCGTAAATCATTTCCATGTTGCCCTGGATAATAATTTGCATATCTGAAATTATTATAATAATCCGCAAATACACCAAGTAGGCTCATTGCATTTTTTGACACATTCCTTTCCGAAAATTTGTTAACCTCACGCTGTAATTCAATATGATTATGCTGCTTTAAACACTTTGGCATGGAACTTATATCTGTTGGATCCTGCGCCACAAGACAAAGATATATTTTTTGCAGTCTTTCTATGCCTACAGCACCAGTATATAAGATGATGTTGATCTCATATGTATTATTCAATCCGCTGATGGACATAATCTTTTTTGCTGAATCATAAATAAATTCACCAGCTATCTCCAATTCACGACCCATATTTAGACTCTTGAAATCCCATATTTCGTCTACAAACATGTCTTCCCCACCTTGATAATTGAAACTACATTATTGTTCACGGTTTGTGGCACTTAATTTCAGATTTCCATACTGACATTCTGCAAATTCAAAATCCCAAAATTCTATCATCATTATTTTCCTCAAACACACAAAGCTTTCTATATTACTCCAAAATGCTTAAACGCCTTCATAATAGCTTCTTCCTTTTCAGGAGTTACGTGAGGCTGCTTTGCTTTTTCTGACTTAGGCAAATAATGATTCTCTCCGGTCTCAATTCCGCATTTTTTCTTCACCTGTGCGATATAAAGCGATGACACCTTTAGACCAGACTCACTAAGGATATACTCCTTCACCTGAGCATAAGTTGCTTTTCCCTTGAATTCAGATAAATCCATATCCTCCAGAGAGAAGTCCACCTTCACTTTTCTGCTGTCGACCATTCCCTTGGAAAGTAGGACAACCGTCTCAACATGGCTGGTGGCCGGGAACTGGTCCACAGCCCATGCCTTCTCCGTCCTATACCCTTTCTTCTTAAAATACGCCAGATCTCTCGCCAGCGTCTCTGGATTGCAGGACACATAGACCACGCGGTCCGGATTCAAGATCGCTACAGCATCCATGAATTCTTCTGTGCTTCCGCTTCTCGGCGGATCCATAAATACCACATCGGCATGAGCGTTCTGGGAGGCCATCTGGACCATGAATTTTCCGGCATCGTTGTTGTAGAAGCGGATGTTTTTCTCGCCGTTTGCCTTCGCGTTTGTGACGGCATCCCGGACGGCATCCTTGTTTAACTCGACGCCAATGACTTCCTTCGCGGCAGACGCTGCGACGATTCCGATGGTTCCGATTCCGCAGTAGGCGTCAACAACGGTCTCTTTTCCGGTGAGTCCCGCTGCCTCGATCGCCAGATTGTAGAGCTTCTCCGTCTGAACCGGGTTGATCTGGTAGAAGGATTTTGAGGAGATCCGGAATTTCTTGCCACAGAGGACATCGACAATAAATCCAGGTCCGTAAAGCACATGTTCCTTTTCCCCGAGGACCATGCTGGTGTCGCGGCCATTTACGTTCTGCACCACGGTCGTGATCTCCGGGTGAACCTTTCGGAGCGCCTTCACGAAGTTGTTCTTCGACGGGAACACCGGGGACGCGGTGATCAGGACTACCATGATCTCCCCTGTGGCATGGGCGGTGCGCACCAGGACATGGCGCAGGAAGCCGTATCCGGTATCCTCATCGAATACCTTCATTTTGAAGGATGGAAGAAGTTCACGGATCGTTCCGATGATCTCATCCGCCTTTTTGTTCTCGATCAGGCATGTCTCCACCGGGAGAACCGTGTGGGTTCCCTCTTTGTATACGCCGGAGATGATACGGCCTTTCCTGTCGCGGGCCATGACTGCATGGACCTTGTTCCGGTAATGGAACGGGTCGTCCATGCCGATGATCTCCTCAACCCTGCAGAACGGGCGGAGAAGATCAGAAACCTCTTTCTTTTTGTGCTCTAACTGCTTCTCATATGGCATATCCAGATACTGACAGCCGCCACAGGTCTTGAAATGTGGACAGAGGGATTTTTTCCGCTCTGTTTTTGCTTCTGCCTGGACAGATGCATTTTTTCCTCGAACATGTGCTGTTTTGCGGTCATCCTGGCGTTTCGCTGCGGATACCGCCTTCTTTTTATCACCAGCGTTCATGTTTTTCTCCCCTGTATGATTCCATGCTCCGCCATACTTCTTTTCTAATTTTTCATCAATGTATCCCAGCTTTTTTTCTACACTTTTATCCTGATTTCCGTAGTTTCTTCCGTTTCTTTTCTCTGTACCGCTGACGAAATTCTGCGTTTCTTTTCTTCCGCTATTTCTTTCGGTCTTCCCGTTCACATCTCTTCCATTATTCCCGTTTCTGCCAGCGTTCTCTTTCTTCCAGTTCTTCTTTCCCTTATCACCGCCACTTTTAAACTTCTTTTCCCTGTATTCCATAATAAATATTTCTCCATTCTTATCTGAAACATTCCGCTTGATTCCCGGAATGCGGATGATTATAATAACACATAAAGTATAGCGTTTTTTCCCGGAATATTCCACTGAAACTTTTTACCTGGGACAATTCCGGCCGTTATACACAGTTAGACATTTTCTGAGCTGAAAATACTGCATGAAACATGCAGATTTTGCCGGCTTAGAATACAAAACATCAGTAAAATCAGTTGTAACTGTTCCTCACATTTTCAAGAAAGGACGCAGCATCTGGACACTCCAGACACTGCCGGAAAACAAATCATGAATAACGAAACCAATCCCCCTGTTGCCGAATCTGGACGCCCAAAGGACGTCACCGGACGAATCGAGACAGAGATCCGCACCTACGATCTCCTGGACTCCTTAAATATTCCCTACATGCGCTTTGATCATGAGGCCGCGTTCACCATCGATGCCTGCACCGGCGCAGACGAGGTCCTGGGAATCCATATCTGCAAGAACCTCTTCCTCTGCAACGCCCAGAAGACGAAATTCTACCTTCTCCTGATGCCTGGACATAAGAAATTCAAAACGAAGGTTCTCTCCAAACAGATCGGTTCCGCGAGACTTTCCTTTGCGGATGATGACCATATGAAGGAATATCTCGGCCTGACTCCCGGATCTGTCAGCATCATGGGACTCATGAATGACCCTGAGAACCATGTAAAGCTTCTGATCGATTCTGACGTCTTAAAGGACGAGTATTTCGGCTGCCATCCGTGTATCAACACCACAAGCATGAAGCTCAAAACGTCCGATATCATGGAGAAATTTCTTCCGGCTGTTCATCACGAGCCGACGATCGTGGATCTTCCATGGGAGGAATAAAAACAGCGTTTTCCACCAATCATCGTAAGTACCAGTTTTCCCACACGCTAAAGTCACCTGTAGAATCCATTAACAGGAATTATTTTTAAATGGTAACTATTCAGTACCTTCATAGTTACGTGCAAAAATCCATTCCAGATCAGCTTCGCTGATGGGATTTTTGCCTTCCAGCCTATGTTTTCTTACGGTCAGCGCAGCAAGTGCGCAGACCTACTGAACAGTTACTTTAAATGTATATCTACAAAAAGAAGAACAGGAACGCAGATCTCATCAAGAGACCGCGTCCCCGTTCTTCTTTTTTATCCTTTATTCTATCCTGAAACCTTTATCCGCTCACTGCGCATTTCCGCAGAAAACGTACCATTTTCCCGGCCGTCAGTATCCAAAATGTGCTGATCTGCCGCCCGTTCCCCGGAAGCTCCGGTTTTACTGCATCACACCATTCGCATCAAACGTATAGCCGACGCCATCGATCGTCATCGTCGTGCCTGTCACCATAGCACCTAACTCAGACGGATCCAGATAATACCAGTATCCATCCGGATTGATCCAGCCGCTCATTCTTCCGCCGTCACGGTAGAAGTACCATTTGCCGCTCTCATTCTTCCACTCACCGGTATCCACCGCGGTTCCCTTAGTGGCTTTCGGAGCGTAATCCTTGTAAGTGAATTCCAGGCATACATTTCCGTTGATTCCATTTACATGTCCCTTATCCGTACACTGCCAGATCGTGCGGCCCTCGTATGTACCGTCCGCGCCGTATCTCGCAAGCCAGATATCATAGTGGATCTGCTTTGTGTCCATCTCGGTCGTAAATTTGCTGTAGTCACTGTAGACGATCGGTGTGTAGCCTGCCGCAACGATCGTATCACAGAATGCGTTTACCACATCCGTGAGTTCCTGAACCGAAAGCTCCAGGATATATTTTGACTCTACATCCACAGCGATCGGGTACTTTACATTGTATCCGGATACTTTTTCTACAGCATATTTTGCAGCCGCCTTCGCTTCCTCCACAGTTTTCGTCTGAAGATAAACATACGGAGCTGCCTGAACTCCGTTGTCCAAAGCACCCTTCATATTTTTCTCATAATTCGGATCCATGGTGTAACCACCCTCATATCCGTAAGACATCATCTTAATAAAAGCGAATGATATATCATCTGCCGCAACCTTCGCCCAGTCGATATCTCCCTGCCATTTTGCAACACTGATGCCGCGTAGAAGCGCTCCCTCTATTGTTTTTCCATTATTATCCACATAAACACCATTTACCTTTTTCCATGCATTTGCAGGATCCGTTACACTGGTATCCGTGGATGCCTTATTCTGCTCATCATAACCCGGTCCGATCTCATCCGCAAACGCGGTAAAACTGCCCTGTGTGATCATTAGCGCCGCAAGGACTGCTGCCATATATCGAAATTTTTTCTGAAACATTCTGATCCCGCCTTTCTTTTCTGCCCGTGTTTTATTTCTTAAATATTTTCCATCTTCAAAACTGCACAAGAAACCGTTGTAACTATAAAGATGCTGAACGACTACAAACAGTTTTCTTTAAGTCTTCACAAGTATACTACAATTTCCCTCTTTTTTTATTAAGAACTTCTTACATTTTCGTTGTCACACCTCTAAGACTTTGTGGCAAAATTTCGTCCAGGATAAAAGCCGCCAGTTTCCGGACAGCCTTCCCTGTGCCGCAAAAACAAAAGAACCCTTGAAAACCAAGGGTTCCGGAGCGGAGACGGAGGGATTCGAACCCTCGTACCGGGATGAACCGATAAACGCATTTCGAGTGCGCCGCGTTACGGCCGCTTCGCTACGTCTCCAGGATGTCTGCCTCTTTAAAAAGGCAGACTATATATTATTATACATATTTTTTGAGATTTGTATAGAGAAATCACAAAATAATTTTCACCAGTTTGCTCTTGCGTCGGTTTTCATGCACATGAAAACACGAAGATAGCAGGCATCAATCCACTAATTCCCCTCCGCAAAATAAGCATCCACTGCTCCGGCGATCCCGCTCGCGATTTTCCCCTGGTAGCCGTCATCCTGCAGCCAGGTATCCTCATCAGGATTGCTTAAAAATCCCATTTCAAACACACAGACCGGAATCTCGCACCAGTTGATATCGGAGGAGCTGTCCGTCTCCTGGACACCGCGGTTTTTCGTGCCTGTGGTGCCGCAGACGGTGTCAACGATCTTCTTGGAAAGATTATAGCTCTTGTCGTGAAGACTGGCGTTATAAGGATTCTGGGCCGTCATGCAGGTGGACAGTGCGCCGTAGACGCTGGAGTTATCCATAGAATCGGCATGAAGACGGATCAGGATATCCGCTCCGCTCTTGTTTGCCGCCACAGACCGCTCCGCGCTGCTCATATTCACATCATGGCTCGTGCGGATCATGACGACATGATAGCCGCGGTTTATAAGCTCTTTTTCCAGCTTTTTCGCCACTGTCAGCGTCACCTCGTACTCCGGGACTCCGCTGGATGTCCCCACCGCGCCTTCCGGCATCTTTGCCTTCATGGTCGTGGAGGACGGGCCGATAGGCTCTTTTGAGGTGTTCGCCTTTGCCTGATGTCCCGCGTCGATGGCAACGGTGTGACCGTTAAACGGGATCTCCGGCGCAGTCTCAGCATCATCGCTCGCAGCCGCTGTGTACGCCGCCGCAGCCGCCTCTCTCGCGGCCTCAACGCTCTCTGCCTCGGACATCTCTGAGGACAGTTCTTCTGATTCTGAAGCTGCTTCCGCCAGTTCTGAACTCTCAGAAGCCACATCACCACCCTCTGGATCTGCGCTTAGCGGTTCCCCGGCAGCTTCTCCGAGCGCCTGCACGTCCGCATCCCCGGATCCGGAAGCTCCTGTATCCGTGCTTTCTGCCGCCAGGTCTGCACCATTCCCGGACATTTCAGCCCCCGCCGCCGTCTCACTGCTCAGATCCACTGCCTCATATTTCCTCGCCCCATTGCATCCGGTAAGCACCAGAGCAAAAAGGGCTGCAACGACAAGGAATCGGAGGAGTCCGTTTCCCTTTTTCATCCTACTCATAGGATCGTTCCTCCTCCGACTACGCATTCATCCTCATAAAATACAACTGCCTGTCCCGGCGTGATCGCACGTTGCGGTTCCTTAAACCGGCACTCCACCGTTCCATCCGGGAGTTCCCTGATGATACAAGGGGATCCCTTGTGGCTGTAGCGGATCTTCGCGAGAACCTCTTTCTCCTCTCCATGAAGACCGTCGATCGCCATCCAGTTCACATCCCTGCAGATCAGATGATCGGAAAACACATCATTCCCCTCGCCGATCACAACCTCGTTCGTCTCCGGGCGAATTCCTGTGACAAACACCGGATGGCCCATCGCGAGGTTTAAGCCCTTTCTCTGACCGACCGTGTAATGAGTGATCCCCTTATGTTTTCCGAGGATCACACCATTTTTATCCACAAAGTTTCCGCTTTCCGGAACACTTTCGGCTTCCCGCTCGATAAATCCGGCATAATCGTTATCCGGAACAAAGCAGATCTCCATGCTGTCCTTCTTCTTTGCCACGGTGAGACCACGGTCCTCGGCGATCTTTCGCACCTCATCCTTCGCGTAATCACCGATGGGCATCAACGTCTTGGAAAGCTGGAACTGGGTCAGGTTGTAGAGCGCGTAGGTCTGATCCTTCGCCGCCGTCACGGAGTTCCGGATCGTATAACGGCCGTTCGGAAGCTGGCTGATCCTTGCATAGTGACCGGTCGCGATATAATCAGCACCGATCTCCAGGCTGCGCTCCAAAAGCGCCTCCCATTTTACATAGCGGTTGCAGGCAATGCACGGATTCGGTGTCCGTCCGTGCAGATACTCCGCAACAAAATAGTCAATGACATTCTTCTGGAATTCTTTCCGGAAGTTCATAACATAGTAGGGAATTCCAAGGGTCCACGCGACACGTCTCGCGTCTTCCACCGCGCTGAGTCCGCAGCATCCGCCGTTTTCCTCAACGGTACAGGAATCCTCTTCCTGCCAGATCTGCATAGTGACACCGATCACGTCATAGCCCTGTTCCTTTAAAAGACAGGCAGCAACCGATGAGTCCACGCCTCCGGACATTCCTACCACGACTTTTTTCTTCATTAATATTCCTCGTCCTCTTCATGCTCACTGATATCGGACACTGGCTTCTGTAAGCCTTTGATCTCGATATGGTGCTTTTCTGCATAATCCCAGAGTGCTGCATGGATCGCTTCCTCTGCAAGCAGGGAGCAGTGAACCTTTACCGGCGGAAGTCCGTCAAGTGCTTCCATAACTGCCTTATTGGTTACTTCCATCGCTTCCTCGATCGTCTTTCCCATTACCATCTCTGTCGCCATGCTGCTTGTAGCAACTGCAGCGCCGCAGCCGAAGGTTTTAAACTTACAGTCACGGATGATATGTGTCTCGTCATCAATGTCGAGATAGATTCTCATGATATCGCCACATTTTGCGTTTCCGACAGTACCTACGCCGCTGGCGTCCTCAATTTCTCCCATGTTTCTTGGGTGCTGGAAATGGTCCATTACTTTCTCTGAATACATTATTTTTCCTCTTACTTTCTGTTCTTCTTAATGAAATCCTCATAGAGTGGGGACATTGCGCGAAGCTTCTCCACGATCTTCTTAAGGCAGTCTACAGTATAGTCGATCTCTTCCTTCGTTGTCTCCTCGCTTAAGGTAAGACGTAAGGATCCGTGCGCGATCTCGTGCGGAAGTCCGATGGCTAAGAGCACATGGGACGGGTCCAGGGAACCGGATGTGCATGCGGAGCCGCTGGATCCGCAGATTCCGTCCATGTCCAGCATGATGAGTAAGGACTCACCCTCGATGAACTGGAACGCGAAGTTTGCGTTGTTGGAGAGACGGTTCGTGCGGTGACCATTTAAACGTGTGTATGGGATCTCGTCCATGACACGGCCGATCATATAATCACGGAGCTCTGTCTCTTTCTTTTTATTGTTCTCAAGCTCTGCCATCGCGATCTCGACAGCTTTCCCGAGACCGACGATTCCCGGCACGTTCTCAGTTCCGGCACGGCGTTTTCTTTCCTGGGCACCGCCATGGATGAAGGAGCGGAGCTTTAAGCCTTTTCTGATGTAGAGGAAGCCGACTCCCTTCGGTCCGTGGAACTTGTGGCCACTGGCGCTTAACATGTCGATATGGTACTCATCCACATTGATCGGCTCATGGCAGAATGCCTGAACCGCGTCTGTGTGGAAGATGATCCCGTTCTCATGGGCGATCTCACCGATCTCCCTGATCGGCTGGATCGTTCCGATCTCGTTATTGGCGAACATCACCGAGATCAGAATCGTATCCGGGCGGATCGCTTTCTTCAACTCGTCGATGGAAACGGAGCCGTACTCGTCTACCGGGAGGTAGGTGATCTCATAGCCGCGCTTCTCGAGATACTCACAGGTGTGAAGGATCGCGTGGTGCTCGATCTTTGTTGTGATGATGTGTTTTCCTTTGGACGCGTAAGCCTCCGCAGTCGCGATCAGAGCCCAGTTGTCGGACTCGGAACCGCCATTTGTGAAGTAGATCTCATTGTCCTTTGCGCCGAGAGCGTTTGCTACAGTCTCTCTTGCTTTTGCGAGGGCTTCCTTGCACGGGGTGGAAAACTCATATACCGCGGAAGGGTTTCCGTAATATTCTGTATAAAACGGCAGCATGGCTTCCACGACTTCCGGACGTACCTTTGTCGTAGCCGCATTGTCGAGATAGATTACTTTCTTCATTGTTCCGCCTTTCTGTAAAGCTTGATCATCCAGTCTTGCTGTTATACCGCCGCAAGGCTGAACTGTTACCATTTATTTTATGCCATGACCCGAAAGTCAGCTCCCAAAAAGGCGCGGACAGGCCACAGATATCCTACATTATATACGAAACCGGTTGGGAATTTCAACCGGTAATCTTATGTTTTTTCAGAAATACACAGTAACTCGCTAAGTATTTAGGAAATCCCCGTATTTTCAGAGGTTTCAGCCGTCATATCCATCTCTTATTTCCACATATATATAACAGAATCCTTCTGCCTCAACGGAGCTGCCCATGCCTTTATCCCATAAAACTCACCCACTGATCACTGGAACCATTCTCCTCACCACCGCCGGACTTCTTTCCCGGGTCCTCGGCTTTTTCTACCGGATCTTTCTCTCCCGGACTATCGGTGCGGAGGGACTCGGAATCTACCAGATGATCTTCCCAGTCTACGGAATCTTTTTCTCCCTCTGCGCCGGGTCGATCCAGACCGCCATCTCCCGCTTTACCGCAGCGGACCCGGACCATGCGAAGCGGACGCTGCTCTCTGGCTTTTCTTTATCCTTCGCCATGTCTCTGGCCGCCGCCTTTGTGATCCGGCACTTCTCGGGCCCTCTTGCGGAACATGTCCTCATGGAACCGCGGTGTGCCCCGCTGCTCTCCGTCATGGCCTTCGCGATTCCGTGTACCTCTGTCCATGCCTGCATATGCGGGTACTATTACGGAAAAGAAAAAGTCTCCGTCCCTGCGGCCGCCCAGCTTTTTGAGCAGACGATCCGGATCTTTACGGTATTTCTGCTGGTGTCTGTCTGCATCGAAAAACGGATTCCGGTCACAGTGTCACTTGCCGTATTCGGGCTGGTTGCCGGGGAAGCCGGATCGGCGTTGTTTGTGCTGATATTTTTTCTTTTATTTCATGAGTTTCACGAAAATACAGGCAGATCCTGCAGGATTGGCCAAAGTTCCATAAAAAATCCGCTTTTCAGGAATTCCGAACGAATTTCGGATCTCTCTGGCAATCTGTTCTCTCCCATGTCCGCCCTCCTGGCCCTCGCTGCCCCACTCATGGCAAACCGTCTCATCCTGAACCTTTTGCAAAGCGCGGAGACGATCATGATCCCGGAGCGCCTGACCGTCTACGGACTCACCCGTTCCCAGGCCGTCAGTACATATGGAACTCTCACAGGCATGGCGATGCCTTTTGTCCTCTTTCCATCGGCCCTGGTAAACTCCCTGGCTGTGGTCCTGCTGCCCGCCACTGCGAGGCACCAGTCCGCCGGAAACGACTCCGGAATTGCCGCCGGAATCTCCATGTCCTTCCGATACAGCCTTTATCTCGGAATTTTTTGCATCGGGGTCTTCACAGTCTTCGGAGATGCGCTGGGCTTACAGATATTTAAAAGCCAGGACGCCGGATCCTTCATTCAGATCCTCGCCTGGCTCTGCCCGTTTCTCTATCTCGCCACCTCATCCGGCAGCATTTTAAATGGGCTCGGAAAAACGAAACTCACGTTTTTCCATCACCTGGTCTCACTTCTCATCCGCATCGCCTTCGTGTGGTTCGGGATCCCGGAGTTTGGGATCCGCGCATGCCTCTGGGGGATGCTTGCGAGTGAGATGCTTTTAGCCCTGCTCCATATTCTGGCGCTCCGAAGGATCGTCCCATGTGACTGGAACGCATGGATATTGATCGGAAAGCCTGTTTTCTGCCTGCTTTGCGCCCTGTGGCTCTTCCGGCTCTTTCCGGAAACGCTTCCGCTTACGGCAGGACTCCCGGATTTTTTCCGGACTGTAGTGCAGATACTTCTTTTATCCACCATGTATCTCCTGTTTCTGCTGTTTTTTCACAGAAAACAGAGTCCGGACTCTACATGATCACTCGTCGAATTCCACCGTCACATAATACCCACGGTCATTCTGGATAATATCCTTCACGATGCCCTTTTTGCTCTTCAGTCTCTCCGTAAACCGGAACAATCCCGACATCGCCACTGCCGGCTCGATCATGTAGTTCACATTGACCGGCGTGATGGACTCGCTGACGTCCACCTCCTGTCCGACCTCCACAAGGCCCGGACGTTCCATTTTAAATACGATCTCTCTCATTTTTATCCTCTTTTCTATTTACGGTAACAGGCATTCCAGAAGCCGTGAAACATTTCGTCGGTACCTTCTGGTTCTCACTTTCCGCCTTGTATCATCGCCACAGACAGTTTCTTCCGGATGCCCAGTGACGTAAAAATGCCGCCAGACCGCTTTTTTAGCGTTCCCTGGCGGCATTACCTTTTTACTTTCCCGGCATTGCTGCCATGTTCTCTCAAACCTGTCTGACGAGCTTATTTCCCCTCGTAAATGATCGCAGAATCCACATCATACTTCTGCAGTTTATCTCTTCCTTTTAATCCCGCAAGCTCCATCACAAAACAGATCTTAACGACCTCTCCGCCAAGCTCTTCCACAAGCTTTGCGATTGCTTCCACGGTTCCGCCTGTCGCGATCAGGTCATCGATGATCACGACCTTCTGGCCCGGCTTGATGGAATCCCTGTGGAGCTCGATGGTTCCTGTGCCGTACTCCAAGGCGTACTCCATAGAAACGGTCTCTCTCGGAAGCTTTCCCGGTTTTCTCGCCGGAACAAAGGCTTTTCCCATCGCGTAAGCAACCGGTGTTCCAAAAATAAATCCTCTGGACTCCGCTCCAACGACCACATCGAAATCTACGTCTTTTACCATCTCAAGGAGAGAATCGATCGCCAGCTTTAATCCATCCGGATCCTGTAAAATTGAAGTGATATCACGGAAAATAATCCCCGGCTCCGGGAAATCCGGGATGCTTATTACATACTCTTCCAGCTTTTTCATAATATTTATGGTTCCTTTCTGATTCGATCCACGATTGCTTCTATTCTATCACATGTATTTTTTTCTGGCAACCATGAGAAAAAGCAAAACGTCGGTTGAATACCTACCTTTTTTGTAGTATAATCAGAGCAGTTCCAGATTCCGCATGATGAGCGGAATCTTTGTTTGTTTCATTTGCAGATGCCCTCTGAGCGCATTTCTGCAGAATAATATCGCAAAATTGTTCCTTATCGGCACAGTTATAACATTTTTTAGGAAGTCCAATGATCTGAACATCTCACATCTTGTCAGATCACTGTTGAAATTGGTGAAATAATCATGAAAATATCTACAAAGGGTCGTTATGCACTGCGCATGGTCATCGACCTGGCTGAACATGCCGACGATGGCTTTATCTCCTTAAAGGACATCGCCGCCCGCCAGGGTCTCTCAAAAAAATATTTAGAGCAGATCGTTCCACTCTTAAACAAGACCGGAATGCTCTCCACCACCCGCGGCTACCAGGGCGGATACAAACTCGCAAAATCCCCGTCGGAATGCACCGTCGGTGCGATCTTACAGACCACTGAAGGCAGCCTCGCCCCGGTCTCCTGCCTCGAGCACACTCCAAACCCCTGCGAGCGCTGCTCCGCCTGCGACACGCTCCCGGTCTGGGAAGGTCTAAACCGCGTCATCATGGACTACTTAGACGGAATCACGATCCAGACGATCCTGGATCAGAAACATGAGCTGGAGGAAAAGCATAGACTGGCGGCTGAGGAGATCTTAAACAGTGTGAAGGGACCGTGTCAGTCATAAAATCTGCGGCTTTGTGACTTTTTTATATTGTATTTTATATGTCGAAAAAAAAGCTTCGCAAAAAATTGTCTTAAGGCAGTTTCTTACGAAGTTTTTTCTGTGCCTGTTCAACGGCACAGACTGTTACAGATTTATATATTGGGGACGGCAGCATGGCATCCACATATATTCCACTTCCGTCCAACAACAGAACAGCGGTCACACATATTGCTACGCAGTGACCGCTGTCCTGTATTCGTTCGTTAATTGATGGGGATTTTTTCCAGCACAGCTCGACGCACGGCTGAACTGTTGGGGGATTATTCCTGTAATGTCTTAAACGCCTCGTCCAGATCCTCGATGATGTCGTCGATGTTCTCTGTACCGATGGAGAGACGGATTGTGTTCTGCTTGATGCCCTGGTCCGCTAACTCCTCGTCATTTAACTGGGAGTGAGTTGTGGAAGCCGGATGGATCACGAGAGACTTCACGTCAGCAACATTTGCAAGTAAGGAGAAGAGTTCGAGGTTATCGATAAACTTCTTCGCTGCCTCTGCGCCGCCTTTGATCTCGAAGGTGAAGATGGAGCCGCCGCCGTTCGGGAAGTATTTCTTGTAGAGTCTCTGCTGTTCCGGATCATCGGATACGGACGGATGGTTTACTTTTTCTACAAGCGGATGGTTGTTTAAGTACTCAACGACCTTCAAGGCGTTCTGTATATGGCGCTCTACACGGAGAGACAGTGTCTCGAGTCCCTGCAAGAAAATGAATGCGTGAAACGGGGAGATCGTTGCGCCTGTGTCGCGAAGTAAGATCGCGCGGATCTTTGTGACGAATGCAGCTCTTCCTGCTGCCTTTACGAAGCTTACGCCATGGTAGCTCGGGTTCGGCTCAACTAAGGACGGGAACTTTCCGCTTGCTTCCCAGTCGAAGTTGCCGCTGTCGATGATCACACCGCCGATGGTGGTTCCGTGGCCGCCGATGAATTTTGTCGCGGAATGGAATACGATATCTGCGCCGTACTCGATCGGTCTTACAAGGTACGGAGTCGCGAACGTATTGTCGACAACCAGCGGGATCTTATGTGCGTGGGCGATGGAAGCCAGCTTCTCGATATCAACAACATCGGAGTTCGGATTTCCAAGTGTCTCAACATGAATCGCTTTTGTGTTCTCCTGGATCGCGTTCTCAACTTCCTCGTAGTTGAACGGGTCAACAAAGGTTGCTGTCACGCCGTACTCCGGAAGTGTGTGTGCTAAAAGGTTGTATGTTCCGCCGTAGATGTTCTTGGCCGCAACGATGTGGTCACCTGCATGAGCAAGGTTCTGGAATACATAGGTTGCTGCTGCCGCGCCGGAGGCAACTGCCAGTGCCGCAACGCCGCCCTCCAATGCTGCGATCCTCTTCTCAAATACATCCTCGGTCGGGTTTGTCAGTCTGCCGTAGATATTTCCTGCGTCTGTGAGTCCGAAACGTGCTGCCGCATGCTCGCAGTTTCTGAATACATAGGAAGAGGTCTGGTAGATCGGAACCGCTCTCGCGTCTGTCACCGGATCCGGCTGCTCCTGTCCTACATGAAGCTGTAATGTCTCAAATTTGAAGTTTCTCTCTGCTCTTGTTTTCTTTGCCATAGTGATTTTCCTCCTCTTATTCCGGATCGGGACATCGCATTTCATTCCCGAAAAATTTCTTATTTTCATTTACCAACCATCCTATCTGGTTGCAAGGTAATAGTACCATATGTTGGAAAATCTGTCTAATTGGATGTACTCAAGGTTTGCTATAGGTTTTTCCTATTGCTTTATGCTGCGTCAAGGCACCGCAGGAATCATGATCTTTTGCACCCTTTCCGGCATTTCTCATACACTGAACATATAGAACGATCGCAAAGAGAGGTCTTTTGGTATTATGAGAAAAATTCTGGCACCGGTTCTTTTTGTGTTTACGGCGGCGGCTCTGCTCACCGGGTGTAAAAAGAACGCGGAATCATCCTTAACTCCCGTGACTTTAAATGAGGTTGCCCACTCCATCTTCTACGCGCCCCAGTATGCCGCCATCGAGCTGGGGTATTTTGAGGAGGAGGGAATCGATCTGACACTGGTAAACGGTGCCGGGGCTGACAAGGTCATGACAGCCTTGGTATCCGGGGATGCGGACATCGGGTTCATGGGATCTGAGGCGAGTATCTATACTTATATCCAGGGCGATGATGACTACGCCGTAAACTTCGCCCAGCTCACCCAGCGGGCTGGGAACTTCCTCGTTGGACGGACACCGGAAGCTGATTTCAAGTGGGAAAACCTCATTGGGAAGAAAGTTTTAGGCGGCCGCGCCGGCGGCATGCCCCAGATGGTCTTTGAGTATATCTTAAAGAAGAACGGCATCGATCCCGCAAAGGATCTCTCCATCGACCAGAGCATCAGCTTCGGTCTCACCGCGGCGGCGTTCACCAGCAATGATTCCGACTACACCGTTGTATATTATTAAATACTGCCCTCGTAATATTTTACATTTCAGCCTTAGTACAAAGGCGGCTCTTGCTTATGCAGGATGCCGCCTTTCTCGCTACTTTTCTACGTACCACACTTCCATCGCTCCACTTGATCTGCTGTGCCAGCACGCCCCCTGAAGATCTCCGTCCTCCTGGAGATAATACCAGTCTCCGGAGCCGTCAGACGGGTCCACCTGCTTTGTATCAGGATTCCAGCGATGCCATCCCGTCCTGATGTACCCGTTCGCCCCGAAGAGATAATGATGGTGGTTGATCAGACGCCAATCCGATGCTACCCAGGATCCGTCCTCGTTCTGCCACCACCAGCCGTGCGCATCATGTTGCCAGCCTTCTACGATTTGTTTTTCTTCCGTCGCTGGCCATGTCTTCATGAACTGCTCCGGCGTCTTAAATTTCTTTTTTATCCCGCTCGTCGATGATCCCCAGTCTGGGAGCTGGAAATGGGGTTTATCCGGGATAGACTTCCAATTTCCTCCCCACTCCAGGCCGATGGATATCCCGATCGCGCCGACCTTGCCGAAAAATCCATCGTTATCGTAAAAAGCGTCCTTCCCATCAGCTCGATAAATATCAAAGGCCGTTCCCCACTGGTGATAAGAGCTGAACGATGATCCTGGAGCATTTGTTACTTTCTTTCCTGGCTTTGTGCGTCCCTGGGCGTACAGGGCATCCTGCTCAGCGACGGTGCGCAGCGTCTCACCGATCTTGATCTGCAGCCCCTGCTTCGCGCATTCCTTGATAAGCTCCGCGGCCAGCGTCTGGAGCCGTGGGTGGCATAATGTAATATCTCTCATAATTTTCTCTCCTCACCTATCAGAAGAAAGCCCGGAAGGATATCCCCTCCGAGCTGTTGCGACGTCGCAACGGCCATAACCCGGGCCGTGACGGGAGATAGATGGATCACCTCCTCCTAATCTTTCAGATTTGTTTCATTGCTGCTATCAATTTTATCTTTCAGAACCGCAATGTACTTCATCAGCCATTCAGGTACCGGTGCACCCATGCGACCGGCGTTTTCTGTAATTGATAAGGCTTCATTCAATAAGTACCACACTGTCGTGAGAAGGGACAGCATCGCAGATGGCAGGTGATATCCAAGATTTCCGGATGTCTTTGCCAAAATATAGTCAATCACAATGGCCACGGTAATTACAAATAAGTATGCAATCTTCTTTGCAATTCCTTTTGCTCCCTTTTTGCTGGACCAACCGTATGACGCATCACCAGGATGATCGATGGCCTCTACCATACTTGCGATCATCCCGCTGATATAGTCAACGACCATTAAAAAGACAAGCAGCCCCAGCAAATAAAATGTGATTCCCAACTTTTCAGACAAAAAAGCGATTACTCCAGTTGCAAGCAGCTGGATTGTTGTACATGTACCTTTGCTCATTTTCATTTCTCCTTTTGATTTCCTTACTATATTGTATGTTTGTCCGTCAGATCAGTCTGTAGTGCGGCCGTTCCTCCCCGAACTTTCGGTACCGGATCCAGTCATCCAGAACGATTCCAGCCAGTGCCACCGGCAGCCACAGCACAAAGTACTGCGGGCAGATCTGCCCCAAGAGGTTGCCCGGAATCCCGCTGTAGTCCCAGACTCCCCAGCCGAGCCACAGATTGACGATGCAGCCGGTCAAGAACTCTAATGTCGTGATTCCGACCGCGCCAATGAGGATCTGCTGCCATAACGGCATCTGCCAGGGAATAACCTCGTTGATCAATCCCAGAAATACGAAACAGATCCCACCGAGTAAAAACATGGTCCAGTGACTCCGGCCGCGCCAGATCAGTTCGATCAATATGTAAAGCAGTCCGCCAACATTAAACAGGAACAGATATTTGTTCAGTAGCCTGTGACTCATCCACATCACTCACACCTTCTTTCATTGATGCAATATATGCCTTGAGGACATCTGACTGGTACTGTTCCGGCACATCTGCACCATAATAGATCTTCTGGATCTCATCTGCTGTCTCACATCCTGCAATCCACATGTTTACGGCATTGCAATAGGTCGTATGGTAAGATACATAAGCCATTGCCGTGGATGTGATGATCTGCATGTCCTCGGCTGTGTAGTACCGGCACGGCTGGCCATCTGCATGATACTCAAGCTCGGTGGTGCCTGCTGCAAGCTGTACCTGCTTACCGAAGAGATTGAGCTGATCATGCTCCGTCAAACTAAAATGCTCCGTGGATCCGTCCGACAGCTTGACATCGACTCCGGAATAGATGGCAGTCTCACATGCTTGACTGATCTCTCGTTTTTTCGCCGCCTGCAGCTCTGCCAGTGTCGGCTCATACGGCTCCGGCGGAAGGATCTCGCCACCAGTATCCGGATCCGGTGTCTGGTACACGCTGCCATCATCTGACAGATAGACTGTCTGACCCTCGTCACGATAAACTGTAGTCCATCCAGCCAGCGTTGCGCATTCGATGTCTCCAGCCGTGTAAAGCACAATGTCACCATTCCACTTTGTTGGCGGTGTACCTGTGAAAACGATCTGCAGCACATGCGGTTCGATTGTCTGGATGCTCCTGATCTCGTAGAGCTTACCCTTGACTTTGATTTTTTCCATGATTTTTACCTCCATAATTTATTTTTTTTGTATATAAAAAGGACCCTCGCGGATCCTGAATTT
>ULUM01020649.1_pt1 | contig 21807 bp, 15 predicted proteins | sample 1958501 | NCBI WGS metagenome assembly ULUM01 (sample SAMEA4835760, study PRJEB28245) | human gut metagenome | biome: gut microbiome; material: fecal sample | place: Denmark | collected 2008
TAAGAATATATTTGCTAATATTAATAACTATCCTGCTCTTGTTACTTGTATTAATAATGCTGTAAATAGTAGAGTTGATTATATTTTCAATAATATTGATAGATTTCCTATTCTTAAGAATCTTATTGAAACTAAAGTAGAAGCTAGAGTTACTTATATATTTGAACATATTAATAATTTTACTGAACTACTTAATGTTATTAAAGGTAATATAGAAAATATCTTTGATAATATTGATAATCATCCTAACCTTAAAGTTGTTATTGAGAATAAGGTTGAATCTACAGTTGAACATATCCTTAGTAATATAGATAATTATCCTATTATTAAAGAGAAGATTATTCAATTCTGTAATGAAGCTATTGAAGCTAAACGTGGTGTAGCAAATGGTATTGCTAGTCTTGATGGAGATGGTAAAGTCCCAGCAAATCAATTACCTAGTTATGTTGATGATGTTCTTGAAGGATATTATGTTGATGAAACTCATTTTGCTGAAAAGTATATAGAAGATGCTCCTGTGTATTATACTCCTGAAAAAGGTAAGATTTATGTTGATATAAGTGAAGATACTGAATATAGTGGTAAAACTTATCGTTGGTCTGGAACTAAATATGCAGTTATATCTGAAACTTTAGCTTTAGGTGAAGTTACAGGTACTGCTTATGATGGTGGTAAAGGTAGAAAAACTACTGCGATAGCTAATAGTTTACCAAATACTGTTGTAGATACCATAGAATTTGGTCAAGCATACGCAAACTATGTACAATTAAAATACCATTATTATCGTAAAGAATTTGTAACTGACCAAGATGACCATTATACGGCACAATCTCATAGATATGTAGATATACCTATGGCTACTACTCAATTAGCAGGTGTTATGTCTGCTGCTGATAAAGTTAAACTTGATGAAACTTTACCTAATCAAATTACTGAACTTGGTAATAATGTTTATACTAAAGAAGAAATTAATAATAAGTTTGATAATGTGCCAACAGTAGAAAATACTTATACTAAAGCTGAAGTTGATAAAGCTATCGCTGATGCTATTAAAGCTTTAATTCCTGCTGGTTATGAATTTGTTATTAAAAAGAAAACAACTTAATATTAATCATGGTGGTACTGAATAAGTGCCACCATTTAAAGTTTATAAAGTTATGCAAGATATTAATCAACAATTATATGAAAGAAAAGATACTCCTGAAGGATTTATTCCTGTTTATGGTGTAGTTATAACTGTTCCTACTGGAGTATATACTAATGGACAAAAAGAATTTACTTGTGATAAAACTTTTGACGAAGTAAAAGAAATATTATTAAAAGGTGGGAGCATTATTGCTATTGATAACAATAATAGTAGAGTTAATTTTGATAGAATTGTTGTAGGCAGTAATGATATTAGTGCTACAATTACTTATTTTTCTAATGGCGGAATTAATAAAATTGATTTAAGTTGGGATAAAGGTATAGCTAGAGTTGGAGATGGAGAAACAAAAAGTATTAATACTTTTGTAGCTATAAATAGTAATAAAATCATTCAATCTTATGATATTGGAAGTATTACTATATTATTAACAAATAATGGTAGTAAGGAAGAAGTATTAGCTGCTATTAATTCTATTTTTACTAATTTTGCTGGATTTGTTACAGCTATTGGTAAACCTAATTCTGTATTTCATAATGGTAAATATGGAACATTTAATGTTAGATATACAGATAATATTATAATTATTCAATGGAGTAATGCTAATGCTATTCATCATGTTGCTTTATCAGAGGATGGTTCTTATGTTTATAATACTATTCAAATAGTTGACCAAACTCTTTATAGATTATCTGCTCTTACCGTTGAACCAATAGTTAATCCTAAAATATGGATTGGTACTGCTACTCAATATGCAGCTATTGCTCAAAAAGATAACAATACTACTTATATAGTTAAATCAGAAGCTTAAGTTATGGCTATATATCAAGGAGATATTGGAATACATGATATTAAACTTGGTAGTATAGATGTATTTGAAATATATCAAGGTTCTAAACTTGTTTATCCAGAGAATACTGAAGTTACTATTACTTTTAAATTGAATGTTTCCGGAACTGTTACTATTAATGGTTATACTCCTGTTATAAGTGAAAATAATACTAAATTTGTATTTACTATTCCTGTTAAGACTGATTATACTGCTAATATTACTGCTGAACATTATAAATCTCAAACTATTAGTGGTAACAGTGGTTATTTACCTATAACTCATAATGTAGAATTAGAATGGGAACAAAGATTTATTTCTTATACTGTTACTTTTCCTACTGATGGAGTTAAAGTTTTATTTGATGGAATAGAAAAAGGAGTTATAACTAATGGTAAATTAGTTGTATTAATTGATGATACAGAAGCTAAAGATAGTTATACTGTTACGTTTAAAGGTAGTAAAGCTAGTATATATGATACTAGTACATTAACAGTAGTTGATAGTGCTATTGCAAATACAGGTGGAAGTTATGATTTAAAACTTCCTACTAGTTCTGTTAAGAGTGGATATAAGAGAACTGATTATGCATCCTCCACGGGGAGTATAACCAAGGGTTCTACTTATGCTGGAACTTGGATTGAAACTGTTGTTAATCTTACTGCTAGCTTTACTAGTTCTACTACTTTAGGTAGTATAAGTAATAATGTACTAACTATACCTAATAATGAATCTACTAATACTAAAAGTGGAACTTTAACTGTTATATTTACTTTAGAAAATAGTCAAACTAAAGAAGTTAGTGCTGCTTTAAATCAAGCTGCTGGTGCTAAAGTTTATACCGATTGGGTACTAGATTTACAAACTGATGGAACTAGTGTTGAAGCTAAAGGTGGTACTAGAACAGTTACAGCTAATATTGCTCGTAGAACTTATAAATGGAATAACACTGGTACTGTTTATAGTGAAACTGTTACTCCTACTCTTAGTATTAGTGGTAGTGCTAGTCTTAGTGGAAATCAAATAAAATTTACATCAAATGAAAGCGTTTCAGCTCGTTCAGCGACACTTACAGCTAGTTATGTAGGATTGTCCAAAACGGTTACGATAACGCAGCAGGCAGGCGCAAAAGTGTATTCAGCGTGGTCTGCTTGGGCTGTTTCTATCTCGGCAAGCACGCAAACGATAGCTGCAAGTGGTGGTTCATCTACGATAACTACTAATGCTAGTCGTTCTCGTACTTGGACTTGGAATGGAGTTGGTACTACACATACTGATACTGAAACTGCTACGCCTACACTTAGTGGTAGTGCTGGTGGATTTACTTTAAGTGGTAAAACTGTTACTGCTAGTAATAATACTACAACAAATAGTCGTAGTATAACTATTACTGCTACTAGCAATAGTGTTTCTAAATCTATTACTATAACACAATCTGCTGGTGCTAAAGTTTATGGTAATTGGTCTAGTTGGACTGTTAATATTAGTGCTGATAAAACTAGTATTGGAGCAACAGGTGGAACAGCTACTATATCAACTAGTGCTAGTAGAACTAGAAGTTATACATGGAATGGTGTTGCCGGTTCTGGTGGTACAGAAACTGGAAATGGTAATCCTACATTAAGTAAAATTAGTGGTAATGGTAGTTGGGCTAATCCTAAAGTTACTTATGGAAATAATACTAGTACAAATGGTAAATCAACTGTTATTCGTGCTACTATTGATTCAACTACTAAAGATATAACTATTAGTCAATCTGCTGGGGCTAAACAATATAGTGCTTGGTCTGCATGGACAGTTAATATTTCTAATAGTGGAAATGTTGCTCCTAGTGGAGGTAGTTCAAATATAACTACTTCTGCAAGTAGAACAAGAACTTGGACATGGAACGGAGTTAATGGAAGTGGTGGAACTGAAACAGGAACTGGAACTCCTACTCTTAGTAAAATTAGTGGTGCTGGTTCTTTTGCTAGTAATAAAGTAACTTATGATAATAATACTTCTACAAGTGCTAGAAGTACAGTTATTAGAGCTACAATGGATTCTGTAACTAAAGATACTACTGTAACTCAAAATGCTGGTTCTAAAACTTATAGTAGTTGGGGAGCATGGTCTATTAGTTTAAGTGCTAATGTAACAACTATTGCTGCTGCTGGTGGAAATGCTACATTATCTACTTCTGCTACTAGAAGTCGTACTTGGCAATGGAATGGTACAGGAACAACTTATACTGAAAATGCTAGTGGCGCTCCTACATTAAGTAAAGTTAATGGTGCAGCTTCTTTAAGTGGTTCTACTGTTAGTTATGGTAATAATACTTCTACTAGTTCTCGTAGTTCTGTATTTAGAGCAACAATAGATAGTATAACTAAAGATATTACTATTAGTCAATCTGCTGGAGCTAAAGTATATGGAAGTTGGTCTAGTTGGTCTGTAAGTTGTAGTGCTAGTAATTATAAAGTTTGGGCAGGAGGTGATTCAGTAACTATTTATAGTAGTGCTTCAAGAAATAGAACTTGGACTTGGAATGGTGTTGCAGGTTCTGGTGGCACTGAGTCTGATAATGCTACTCCTACTATTTCTGTTACAAGTGGTGTTGGAGTTTTAAGTGGTAATATTTTAACTTTTAGTAATAACACATCTCCTGATGCTAGAACAACTAGAGTTACTGCTAATTATAATGGAGTTACTGATTATTGTGATGTTATGCAATATGGCGGTAATAAAGTTACTGGAAGTTGGACATCTTGGCAAGTAACTATATCTGCTAGTCCTATGAATATTGCTGCTAGTGGTGGTAGTTCTACTATTACTTGTAGTGCTGTTCGTACTAGAAATTATACTTGGAATGGAGTTGGTACTACTTATACTGAAACGGAAAATGGCAGTCCAACTTTAAGTAAATCTGGAGATGGTACATTAAGTGGTACTACTAACGGTAGTAAACTTACTTATGGTAATAGAACTACTACAACAAGTAGAAGTACAACTGTTACTGCTACTTATAATGGAGTTAATAAATCTGTTAATATTACGCAATCTGCTGGTGCTAAAACAAATATAACTTCTAATACAAGAGTGTTATTTGGATATGGTTATAAAGATTCTGATTATAATTTTGATAATTATACTGAAGCTATTAATAATACTGTATATATTAATAATGCTAAAGATTGGAATGAAATTAATAATGGTGAATTTAGAATAAATATTGCTTTTAAAGTTATTATTACTGAAAGTTATAAATGGAATGGTGTAGGTAATACTATTTCTTCTGAATATTATGGTTCTATTCAACATAATAAAAATAATTCATTTGCTGGATATACTGACTTATTAGAAGATACTACTGAACATAAATGGTATGGCGGTATTTATTTAGTTGGAAGAAATAATGCTGATGCTGAAGAATTTTCTGCTACATATAAAACTAGTAATAATATAGTTATTACTTTATATGTTAGACGTCCTCAATTATATTGGCAAATACATTGTAATGCAATTCTTGAACAAACTAATCAACCTTTTACTGTTCAAGTTAATTCTGTTGAGAGAACAAAATTGTATAATAACAATACTATAACTGAAGGTTGTGCTGGTACTGGTGAACAATTTTTATATTTATTTAGTACATCAAATATGATGACTAGTAGAAGTATAACTGTAAAAGTATTAAGAGGTAATAATACAAATGATGTTTGTCAATTAAATAGTTTTAATAATACAAGTACAGGTTTTAAAACTAGTGTTAATCTTGAAGAAAATAAAACTGTTATAAGGACATTTGTAACAAGTTATATTCAAGGATTAAGTAATAATATGTGTGATGCTACATTTAAATATGTTAATTTAAAATTTAAAGTATCTATATTTAAAGGTTCTGGTAATTAATATGATAAAAATACTATTTAACATAACAATATTATTAATGCTTATATTGTTTATTTACTTATTAAAGTTATTTAAATTAATCACATAATTATGAATAATAAACAACTATATGAAAAACTAGGTCAGAATAGTTATGATAAAGTATTTCCTATTACTTATCTTCAAAATATTCTTGACAAAGATACAAATAATGATTTAACTGTTGTTCTTTCTAGGTTTAATCATTTATGGATTCCATATCAAGGAACTAGAGTTAATACTCGTAAAGCTGTTCCTGCTATTTTTAGACGTAATAGTCTTACTATTAGTTATTATGATGCTGAACATAATCTTTCTGTAACTGAAAGTTATATAGGTAGTAATCTTCAAGCTGGTGTTGAAACTAGTTGGGTTTCTGATGATAATTGGACTAAAATTCTTAGTGAAAAATATCTTGAAGAAAGTGGAGCTAAAATTCCGATTGCTAATGGAACTATTGATTGGGATATGCTTAATGAAGCTCTTAAGCAAATGATTGCAGGAAATGGTAAAGTTAATATTATTAATTATCCTGACGAAGAAGATATTACTATAAGATTAAGTCCGGGTTGTTGTAATGTTAATCGTCTTAGTCTTAAAGATAGACCTTATGAGCCTGAATATAAAAGTGGTAAAGGATATAAAATAGTTCGCAAGGTTTTACTCCCCGTGGAGGATGATGCTAGTAATGCAGAACAGCTTTTATTTGATGGTTTTCTTGACGATACTTATTGTGAACAATATGGTCAAATAATTCTTAATACTGATAAATATGAAGTTATTAGAACAGATTTAGGTAATACTGCTGGTATTTATTATGATACTTATCATAAATTATTTGTTCTTAGAGTTAAGACTGTTCATGATGGAGTTGGATTTTATAATTATTATACTAGATGGAAAATTGTAGAACCTACTGATAGAGTTCAACCTCGACAGGCTGTTGCCTATGGAAATAGTGAAGATTATAATATTTATAATACTTGTCTTTCTGATGAACGTCCAAGACTTGGTATTATATACGTTAATTCAGCTGATACTATTAAATATTATTTTAATGAAGAAACTTTAGTTCAAGTTAAGAATAATATTTATCTTAATTATAAAGCTGTTCTTACTCAAGATATGTTTAACGAAGAAAATACTCGTTATATTATTCGTTATGCTTTTGATTTAAGTGGTAAAACTATTACAATGCCTGTTGGTTGTGAACTTGTATTTGAAGGTGGTATTATTGAGAATGGTACTATTAATTTAAATAAATGTAAACTTACAGGTATGGTTGGTGAAGAGTCTGAATATTTTCCTAATGTAACTTGTAGTAATTGGGCTAAAGGCCAGATTGAATATCGTAATGGAAAGATTTGTTATTGGAATGGTACTGAATGGAGAGTAATGGGTGATACTTCTTCTATGGAAAGTTATACTAAAGAAGAGATTAATAATATGTTTAAAAATTATTATACTAAATCTGAAACTTATAATAAAGAAGAAGTTAATAATTTACTTAATAGATATGTTACTAATGATACATTTAATAACTTTAAAGAAGAAATAAATCGAACTATTACTAATAGTGTTAATCTTGATAAGATTCAAAAAGCTATTAATGATGGATGTGGAGTTAATATGACTATGCCTAGTGCAAATAATAATAAACTTAGTCTTCCAATTTGGACAGGAACTGCTACCCAATATGCAACTATTACCCCGGTTGCTGGAATGACTTATAATATTATTGATGAATAATGAGTTTAACTCTTGGACGTGAAGGAGGAATTGCTAAACCTCTTAAGAAACGAACAGTAGGTCAAATTAATATTGCTCATGTTTATGATGGTGTTAATCATATTTGGCCTACTTCTGTTATTCATTTTAGTGATTTTACTAGTGTCCAACTTAGATACATTTGGGGTAGTAATGATGGTCGAGATTTGGATACTAAATCATATTATGTTAATTCTCCTATTAATAGTTTAAATTATATAGCTGTTGGTTGGTCTTGGAATTTAAGTCAAATTCCTTATCTATATTGGGGCGGCGATAATACTGACTCAGGTGCTGAATGTGTTATGTTTAATATTGAATCTATGATTGACCTTGAAGATAAAATGCCTGATATAATGAAAATGAATCTTTGTGCTAATTGGTTTGGAGAATTACATAGAGGTCATGTTACTGTTGAATGTACTGCTTATAAAGGTGGAGTTATTGTTCATGCTTGGCAATTAAGAAATAATGAAATTGATGTTGATAATAGAGGAATGTTTATTTTTCCTTTGGCTGATGGAACTATTAATATGCCTGATGGACATGGTGGCTATAAAGAATGTTGGTATGGTGAAGTTATTAAAAGAGTTGCTAAATCTAATAATGAAGTAAAGTACTTTAGAGTTAATCCTGTTAATGATAAAGTTATTGGTTTAGATGATATTAAAATAATTCGTCATGGTGGTGGACTTGTTCATGGCAATGGTTATTGTTGGTATGAAAATAAACCTAATGATAAATATAAAGTTTGGAATAATCAAGTCAATACAACTGGTACTCCTTTAACTCTTGATAAACCAACTCTTAATATAACTAGTGATGATAATTATAGTTATGAATATCATACAGTTTTATTAAATGAAGATAATACTGTTTATAATGATAATTATACTGATAACTATAAATTTAGATTTGGTTTTGTTGCAGGTAATTCTGAATTTAGAGGACAACAAACTATTCAATGTTATGTTGGTACACAAGGTGGCAAAGCCGATGATGGCAAGACTTCAATAGGTGAAATAAAATATACTAAACTTAACAAAATTGGTGAATTGACAATATATAGTCCTATTGAAAGTTAAAATAATGTTAATGACCAAACAAAGATAACGGTTTAAGTGTTATAGATTATGTAGTTCAAACTACAAATATTAATCTATTTTTTTAACTTAAACCTTAATTTATTATGCAAGTAATTGAAAAAGTGAAAGTTGTTCCAGAGGGCTATAATGGTGCTGGAATGAATTATGACGGTTGTAATCGTCGTGATGTAAACGGTAAAGCTAATGCAGGTTTAACTCTTGGTATTATCGGTACTGCACTTGGTGCTTGGGCTTTGTTTGGTAATCGTCGTTCTGCTGGTGCTAGTATTTTAGGTGGCGCTGGTGGTGGAATGTTAGGTGATGGCTCTACTAATATTAACGTACTTGGTGCTACTGCTGGTAGTGGAAGCGGTGCTCCTACTGCTTTTCAAGCATGGGAAAAATCTTGTGAAGATACTTTAGCTCTTCAAGGTGGTCTTTATCAATGGGCTTTGACTCAACAGAATCAACGTTTTGAAGATAGAGAACGTCTTAATAGTGAATTGTTTGGTGTTTATATTGACGGGCGTAATCGTACTGATGCTCTTGTTGAGAAAAATAACACTGACCATTTTAATCTTTACAAATATACTCGTGACGCTGATGATGATATCCGTAAAGAGTTATCTGATTTGAAAGCTGAATTGGCTGTTACTAAAGCTATTCGTCCTTATCAAGATAAACTTATCCAATGCGAAATGGAAAAGATGTTTACGGCTGGTATCAACTATACTGATAGAAAGACTTGTAATGTTATCTATGGTGTAGTTACTCTTCCAAATGAACCTACTGTTACTGGTCTAGTTGGACGTAATGCTTATGGATGCTTACCATGTGGTTTTACTCAACCTGCTAGCGGAACTCCGGCTCAGTAATATTACTAAGTTTGATTAAGAATATAAAATTGAAAGAGATATGATACCTGTTAATCAATTCATACTAGGTAGTAGTGACCCTTTGCTATATCCTAGTGAAAAAATGACTAATAGCATTGATGAACAAATTGCTTTTCTTCAAAGTCAAAAACAAGCAATCAATGAAGCTTATCGTCGTAATGCTATTCCTAATGCAAATAATGGTACAACTCAAAATCAGCAAGTTCCAACTCAAGGAATTTGGGATGCTATTGATGCTGAAATTGCACCACTTACACAAGAACAACAAAATATGCTTCTTAGTAATCAAGACTATGTAAATAATTATAATGCTTTACAAAGTATGGTTCAAGCAGAAGTTCTTAATTTAGTTAGAGGAAAAATCGAAGCTAGTGCTGATGGCAAACATTTACTTGAAGAACAACTTAAACTTGTTAAGTTACTTAAAAGTAAAATTGTTGAAGTTACTAACAAAGAAATGGAATTGTTTAAAGCTTTTAAAGAAGCTAGTAAAACTAATCCTAATTTAACTTATGAAGAATTTTTAAAGAAGTAATATTATGGTTGAAATTAATAGTGTAAAAGAGGTTATTAAAGATTATATTATTAAACAATTAGTATCTATGGGTGAAAGTTCTCCAGCTATAAGACTTTTAATTCCTTTAGCTAAAAGAGCGATTACTAATAATATTAATAGTTTTGATAAGTTCTTAAAACCTATTGCAGATAAAGATGGTATGATTGATATTGAAGGTATATTTGATGAAGAAATGGAAGTTATTAATAATATTGATAATTTTAATTTTGATATACCTTTTATTGGTGACGGTAATATTTCTAAAGGTATTATATCTCTTGAAGTTCCTTATGTGAATAAAATTGTTGCTCTTAATCAAACTGATTTAGAAGTTTTAAAAGAATCATTAATCAGTTTAAAAACAAAGTAATATTATGAGAGAAATGCCTTACATTCAACCTTACCATGTTGGTAATCGTCGTGGCGGTAATCAAAATATTCTTGATGAATTTCGTGAATTTCTTGATGCGCGTGGAGGACGAGGTGGTCGTGGTGGTAGAGGTGGTATGAGAAATCGTATTGGTTATGATACTTACGATACTTATGGTCGCTCTACTAATAAAAATGACCGAGAAGAAAAGATTTTAACTATGCTTATGAGCGGTGGATATAATGACGATGGCTATCATTTTGATGAGTATGAAGCTAAAGAAGTTGTAGAACAAATGTATCATGTTAAAGACAATAAGAAATATATTGGTGAAAAATATGATATGAATAAAGCTCATGAGATTTGTGAACGCTATAAAGAAGTATTACCTAATGATGTTGAGCCTTGTGATGTTTATGTTGCAATTAATGCTCAATACCATGATTATGCTAAATTATTTGAAGAATGGTTTGGTGGTAATATAGATAATAAAGTGTTTGAAAGTGCTATTACATTTTGGTTTAAAGATGTAGATTTTGATGGTGATAAAGTATGGGAATATTTCCACATGAATAACTAATCATTATTGTAAAACTGTAAAAGGGAATTATCTTCGGATAGTTCCCTTTTTTATTTATCTAAATTTTAGTATGGACAAATTTATTGATGTAATTGTAGATGGTATTCTTAGTAATTTTGATTTTGGATTTATGTTTATTGTTAATGTTCTAACTTATATTATTATTAAAGTTATTGATTATTTTAATGGTGATAATAAAGTTCCTACTTGGCAAAAAAGATGTGTATTAATTATAAGTATTTTTACTATGGCTATGATTTATATTGCATCTGGGTATGATAATACTATTATGCTTGTTAATAGTGCTGTTCTTGCTCCTGTGTTTTGGAGTTGGGTTGTTAGTCCTATTCTAAAGAAACTTGGAGTTGGCTATAAAGATATTGATAATACTATTGGTTAAGATTGTATAAGATTGATTAGCTAGGTTTGATTGACTGATTCAATCCCGCTATATCCTCTACGGGGAGTATAGCTTGCCAAATTTGGCTAGTTTTAAGCCTAGCTGATTAACTATACACGATTGAATAAAAGTCTTACTATAAGCCTAAAAAGTGGCTCTATGAACGTACATAAATATTTACAATATTAAAATTTAAAATAGTAAAGTTATGAGAGTTATTAAGACTAAACATTTTCCTTTTAATGGTTATAAAGCTATTAATCTTTTTGGTGTTATATTTACTAAAGGAGAATTAAGTAATAAAGAACTTAATCATGAAGCTATTCATACAGAACAAATGAAAGAGATGTTATATATCTTTTTCTATATATGGTATGGTATTGAATATCTTATTATAAGACTATTTCATATTAAACAACATGATGCTTATAAAGATATAAGTTTTGAAGAAGAAGCTCATGCTTTTGATAATTATGCTAATTATATTAGTGAACGTAAACATTATACTTGGACTAAATATCTAGGTATTAATAGTTCTAAGACTGCTTAATTAAAAAATGTTAATAATATTGTTAAACTACTTGTTATTAATAATATAATTTATATTTGTAACAAACTAAATTCTAAAGATATGGAAGATGATAAAAGAGTTAATTATAAGTTAGATGCTATTAATAAACTTATTAATAATCTTAAACTTAGTATTTCTGGTAATAAAGAACATGATGAACTTGGAGAAAATAATGTTATAGTTAATCTTGATGAGATTAGTCAAAAGATTACTGAATTACATGAAATGGTTAAAGCTGAATTTGATGAGTTTGAAAATCAACATAAAAGTGAATCAGATGAAACTCAAACTCTTCTTAATAATCGTTTTGATAAAATTGATGCTAAATTAGATAGTATTAAAGCTGCTGTTGATAGTATGAAAACTACTATTGGTAATAAACTTGATACTGTTAATTCTACTATTAATAAAGCAAATACAGATATAGTTGCTGCGATTAATGCTATGAAAGCTAGTAATGATACTAAGAACGATGCTATAATTACTGCTCTTCAAGGACTTGTAACTCAAGTTAATCGAAATACTAGTAATATTAATTCTCTTGATGGTCGAGTTGATGCTCTAGAACAAGCTTAACATGAATTTTAATTTAGTAGAAATGTATAATGGCTTGTTAAGATTTAACAAGCATATACTAAATGAACTTGCAGAAGGACTTAAACATCTACCTAATTTAGATGGAGTATTTAAAGGAGATAGTTTAATTATTAATGAACAAGGTAATCCAGCTTGGGGTTCTGCTGCATTTATTCCTACTTTTGAAAATGCTGCTTATGGTATTGAATGGACTAAAGATGATAATGATATAATCAGAATTGGTAATGTTGATTATACTAATAATACTGAACTTGAACAAGATGTTAAAGTTATAACACAAAAACATAACGAATTAGCTGAAACAGTTAATGAACTTAAAACTAAAGTTGAAACATATTCTAATAAGATTAATGAACTTGAACAAAGAGTTCATCAATTAGAAAACGCAAGTCAATCTTAACATGGCTAGTCTTAATCAATTAGTTAGTGAATTTGCTCATGCTGTTGGCAATCCTAATAGTATTCCTCTTAGACGTAATCTTCGATATGCTATTCTTCATGGTCGTAATGAACTAATTCGTAAAAGTTATGAAAATCATAAATATGTTGATAAAGGTTTGCAACAACGTATTCGTGTTTCTATTATTAATGTTCCTGATGGTGACTTATATAATAGTCAAACTCTTGGGCTTCCTGCGATTAAACGTACTAAACAAGAAGTTCCAAAGCCAGTTAGACTTATTAATAACCTACCTTTCCAATCAATTAGAACTACTGGACATACTGGGATAGAAATACCATTTGCAAAAGAAGCTAGTGCTAAGTTTTATCATTATCTTGCAGGTATGTGTAATCTTCCTGTTTATGATTATATTAATGGTTATATTTATTTCTTTAGTAATAATAAAGATTGGTTTCAAAATATAGGTTCTATTATTATTGAATCTCCTTTTGAAATTCCTTATCTTGTTCCTACCGAAACTGTTGAAAAAGCCAAAGATGTAAATTATGACCCTATTGATGATGAAGCTAAATACGATGATGATGAATTTCTTATTCCTGAAGATATGATTGGAGCTCTTAAAGAAATTGTATTTAAACGTAATCTTGTTGAAGTTCCTCGTCAAACAAATGAAACTCCTATTGATAATTTTGTAACTAGATAAATTATGATTAAAGATATAGATATTAGTCATTATTATAAAAAGTTTATTGAAACTTCTAATGACGATATGGCAAAATATAATAAAGAACTTGAACTTATAAATAAGATGAAAGCTGATTGTCGTGCTTATATTAAAAGTAAAAATCAAGTTATTAAAGATGATTTAAAAATTAATCTTAATGAATATGGGTTTCAATTTCTTAATGATAATGTTGAATTAATTAATAAGTTAGAGCAATTAATTAATAATCGACTTAGTTATACAGTTGGAGAAAAACGTATTGTTCTTCTCCAACTTTTGCGTTATTGTAACTTAGCTAAAAAAGTAAATGATTATATTGTTGCTCTTAAACTTGCTACAAGACGTTCTGAATTAAGTCTTTCTGATTATAAAAAGTACATTCATAGGTATTATAGTTATGGTGTTCATAAATGCGTTCTTGAAGGTTATGCTTATCATTTTAAATATGAGATTGGTGATTTAGTTATTAATTTCTGGAGATATAGAGATAAACCTAGAGATACTTATGTTGATTGGAACGCTACTAGACTTAAAAAACAAGAAATTATTGATGCTGGTCTTAAACCTTATGATAAAGAAGAAGCAGAAATATATAAAATTCGTGGACTTAAGTATGATGGTATTCCTTATGTAGTTTATAAAACTAATAAAGAGTTTTATGAAATACAACTTATTAATAATGGAACTCATAGTTATAGTGCTATTAAATTTAAGTATGCTAATTATATTAATAGAGAACTTAGAGGTAAAGATGCAAAACAACTTAATTCTGAATGTAAAACTGTTGATGATATTTTTAATCTTAAATTAGGATTAAGAAGTAAACTTCTTGTTTATCTTGAACGAGAACCTAATGCTCCATTTAAATATATTAGAAATGTTAATCAACAAAAGTATGAACGTGGAGCACATAATAATGGTAATAAAACTAGATATAAAAACTAATATTATGGCAAATAATAAAACGATTACGATAGAACATATAATTGGTAAACTTGATAATGATTTCAATCCTGATGGAAGTGATTGGATTCCTAGAGTTCCTGCTTGGTGTGTTGATGCTATGAATGAACTTAAAGTTCTTCGTAAAGTTGATAAGAAAATGAAACTAACCGTCATTAATAAGATAGCTAAAAGTAAATGTTGTCTTATTGATGACGGTCTTAAAGTATATGATAGTAATGGTTGTGAAGTACCTAGAGCTGATACTAGTAAATATAGATGTGGTGATACTAAATCTGCTCCATCCTCTACGGGGGGTCAAGCGGAGGACGAAAGTCCGGAGCGTGCTACTAATAAAGATTATCTTGGTATGCCCGATGATTGTTGTCCTAATGGTTCTAGAACTAGAGAAGTTATTGATACTGGTAAAGTAGGATGTAATCCTGTTGTTTATACAGTTCATAATAATACTGAATGTCCAAGATGTCAGCATGAAGTTCATTCTCATTGTCAGATCCCCCGTGGAGGATATGATAAGTCAAATCATAACTATATTCTTATTGGAGGTAATACTATTGAACTTAATTTTAATGATACTTGTATAACAGTTGTTTATAAAGATATTGAAACTCAATATAGTGATAATTATCATTGTGAGATTCCTGTTATACCTGCTAATGGTAAATTAATTCAAGGTCTTACTTATTATTGTATGGCTCGTATGCTTATGAGAGGATATAAACATCCTGTGTTTAATCTTTCTGCTAGTCAATATGGAACTAATCCTTTCTATCTATGGGAAAGTATGAAGAAAGATATTAAGACTAGTATTCTATTAGATGAACAAAGTGATGATGATAGTGGTTGGAATGAGTTCTTTTATAACTTTACTTTTCCTAAATAATTATGAATATACAAAAGAAACTTAGTCTTAATAAACATCCGGGTGATTGTGTACCTTATTCATTAGTTGCTGCTAAGAACGTTAAAGTAAGTAATGATGATAGGATGATTGTTAATGAAGAAGGACTTGAAGATTGTAAAGTAATCGCTAATGCTATTCATGAAGATGGTATTAATAATTTTAAAGTAGTTGGTGTTATTCCAACTAGTATTGAACTTATTTTATTTATTGTTAATACTGATTCTAATAGTTCTTATATTTATAGATATAATGAACAAGCTGATAATTGTTATAGAGTAAATAGTAATTGGAAATATAATGGTGGTAAGATTAAAGGAACATATACTTATAATGTTAAAAATCATCTTATAGTAGCTATTGCTGAAAGTAATGCTTCTGTTGATGTTCCTCTTAAAACTATTAATATTGATTTAGATTCTGACCGTCCTGATTCTGAAATGTCTGTTATTCCACAAGTAACTTTACCTACTATTAGTAATCTAAACTATGTTAGTGGTGGTGCTTATAAAGGATTTTATTTTCTATTTATTCGTTATAAAATTGATAAAACTAATTATACTAAATGGTATAGTATTGGATTTCCTATTTTTAATGATGTTATAATTCCACAAGTTATTAATAAAGTTTGTTTTAGAAAAACTAATGTTTATGAACCGAAAGATGAACCAAATGGTTATTGTTATGGTAATACTGATTCATTTAGTGATTCTAAAGATATATGTAATCAAACTTTTGAAATAAATATTAGTGGAGGTCGTTCAGGACTTTATCAACTTGGTTTTATTGTATGTAAAAAAGATAGTACTCAAGCGTTTAGAACAGATGATTTAAATAATAATATTTTTAAATTTAGTAGAGATGTTCTTGTTGAATATAATGTTGCTGATTTAACTACTGACTATTATAATTATTATAATGTTGGTAATATCATTAATTATAAGAATAGAATATATATTGCTAATTATAATGAAAAAACTGATAACGATGATAGAACTTTAAATAATGGTAAAACATTAGAAGAGGCTGTTAAAGATATTACTATTAAACTTCGTAATAAAGCTGTTAATGCTTATTATAATGATTATACCACTGTTAATGCAGTTAGTGAAAAAGGTCCATATTTTAAAATGGCTAGTCTTCAAATTACTGGTACTGCTGATTGGCAAATTAAAGATATTAATAAAGTATTCAATAATAATCAATATCCTTTTCGTACTTTTAGAACTTTATTTAATGATACAGTTATACAAGGTATTGCAGCACATGAATATTTAAAGATTAATTATAATGCTAAAATAAAAGTAGGTAGTAGAGGTAGTCATAATCTTAAAGAATATCTTGCTTGTCATTGTTTTATTATTCCTACAAGTTATAAATATGAAAATAATCAATCTGTTTATACTTTACCTAGTACAGTTAAAATAGCTTGTTATGTTTATAATGGAACTGGATTTACAGAAGATACTGTATTTACTAGTGGACAAGTATTATTTGGTGATACTATATTTGATATTGATAATTGTAAAATGAGAATTGCTCATTCTATTATTGAACCTAGTTATGATTTTAATGAACGTAAGAAAAATGATACTCTTATTCCCGGAGAAGTATATAACTTTTTTATTCATTTTGTTGATAAATATGGTGATGCTAGTAGAGGTTATAAACTATCTAATAAAGATAAATATATAAATAATGTTGTTAATGATGGTTCTCATTGTACTATAATTACTTTTAATTGGAATAATCAAGGTAATGGTAATATTCCATATTGGGCTGTTATTAGTGGAAATATTCCAATATCTACTATTAGTTCTAATGTTAAAAGATATATTGCTAATCATAAAATTGTAGTTTATACTGCTGAACCAATAAATAATCCTACTACTAATATATTACTTAATAGCTCTGGTGAACTTGAAGCTACTAATAAAGATGAACTATATACTCTTATATCTAATTACTTTATTGATTATCAAGATAAAGATAAATATAATGATTTATATGTTTATCAAGTTATAAATAGTGGTAGTTATACTCCTTGTAGTAATCAAGTAATAGGTGCTATTGGTGTTGATAATGAAGCTAAATTTGGTTATTACGAAAATATTAATGGTGATGAACTATTTAGAATACCTGATTTAATATTTGATGCTGAAGCTATTGGTGGTGAACATACTAGAGGTTTTATATATAATATGAATAATACTTTTAATAAGTTTTATATTCGTGCTAATATTGATACTACTTTATGGAATCAAATTAAAGAATTAGGTTATGTTGGATGGTTTATTAGTTATGAAAAAGTTGAACCTATTACTAGATATACCGGATTATTAACTAGAAAAGATTATTGTAATATAGCTAGTAATGTTACTTGGCAAGATGGTAGTTGGGGTACTAAACCGGGTTTTGTAGCTAATAATTTTACTAGCGATAAATGTTATCTATATAGTGGTCGATTTGATATTGATGATAGTATTAAATATGATTTTAATATTATTCGTATTGATGGTAAATGTAAATTTGAACCTTATAAAGAGAAACATGATGTAGTTGATATGGTAGTTAATACTACTTATCCTTATAGTTATAATATGCCAGTTATAGGTGTAATTAGTAGAAATGAATATAAACCTATTAATAATTATAAACTAGTAGTTGCTGATAGTGTTACTGATAGTAGAGCTGGAAAAGGAACTGCTCTTGAAATGGATGATTATAAGGAATTACTACTTGATGCTGAAACTATGTTTCTCGCAACAGTTCTTAATTGTACTAAAAATATTTATACTAGCAAAGAAAAAGAACTTGTAAGACTTAACGATGTTTGCTATAATGGTGGAACTTATTCTATTGAACATGGATATAATGGTAGAATGACTTATGATGGCGTTCTTATTTATAATGATAATGGAGTTATAATGAACGAAGGTAATTATAAATTATATACTCCTACTAATAATCAATATTATTATAGTGGCGATGAACCATGTTGGTTTGATATTCCATTTAATGTTTATGTTCAATTTCCTCTTTATAGTGATAAATTCTTTGAAAGTAAATGTTTTAATAATGAACCTAGTAAGATAGCTTTTAGTATTAAAGAAGATACTGATAAGAAAAGTATTGCTTTTGGTACATTTGTAGAACCTAAGAATAGTGTTGATTTATTTAAAGACCCTATTGGAAATGTTGACCAATATGTTCCTAAATTGTTAACTCAATATCGTAATGATATTATTAATATTACTCGTTTTGATAAAACTATAAGACGTAGTAATGTTATTCAAGATGAAAGTGAAGTTAACGCTTGGAGAATATTTCCTATTGAGGGCTATAAAAATATTACTGAAAATAAAGGTAATATAACTAATTTAGTTGGAATTGGATATTATCTTTTAGTTCATACTCAACATAGTATGTTTATGTTTGATATAAGTGCTGCACTTAAAACTAGAGATGAAAATGTTCAATTATATCAACCTGATGCTTTTGAAGTTGATTATAAAGAAGTCTTTACTAGTGATAAAGGTTATGGTGGACTACAAGATGATTTAGCATATATAGTCGGAGAATTTGGTTATATTTTTTATAATGATGATTTTCATAAACTTTATCAATTTGATGATGGTCAACTTAAAATAATGGATGAAGATATTAAATTATGGTTAGATAAATATCATCCTAATAAAGTTAGATTTGCTCATGATAAATTTAATAATCGTATTCTAATTAAATTTGATTATACTTATGATAATATTAATCCTAATACTAAAGAATCTATTATAGAATCACATAATGAAGTTATTAGTTTTAATTATAAAGTAGGTAGTTTTATTAGTTTACATGATTATTATTTTAATAATGCTTGGTCTACTAAAACTAAATGTTACTTTCAAACTGAACATAACAATGATAGACTTAATTGCCCTCTTCATGTATTTACTCATGAATATAATTATGGTAGATTTAATACTCACATGGGTGATGATAGTAGAAGTCTATATTTAGTATCTAAACAAGAAGTTGGTGATGAACCTATATTAGTTCATAATAGTTATATTGATATTATAGTTAATGAATCTTATGAACTTATTAAATTTCTTGAATTTATTAAATATAAAGTGCGTAAGATATATATTCCTATTTATAGTGATAATATTAATAATCCTGTTGATTTAAGAGAACATCCTTATGCTGGAGATATACTTCGTATATTTAATGAAGATAATGATACTGATGATATAGATATTAATATTGATAAACTTAATGAATTTAATAAGTATAAAAAACCTTGGTATGAACTTACTCAATATAACTTTAATTATTTCCGTAATGCAATTAAAGAACATCCTAATACAGTAAGTGATAAACTTCGTAGAGTATATGGTAATTATTTTGTAGTTCGTTTTATATTTAATAATTCAGATAATAAGCGCATTGAATTTGAAAGTCTTGAATGTGCTCAAACTCAATTTAGAAAATTATGATACAGTATAGAGATAGACAAAGACAAAAAGCTTTTATTGGTGCTATTATTGGTGCAGCTGCTAGTATTGCTGGTGGTATAATTAAAGGCAATAAACAAAAGAAAGCTCAAGAAAAAGCTCAAGCTGAAGCTCAAGCTGCGCAAGACCATAAAGATGCTTTACAAAATGCTCAAGCTTTAACTAGTGCTTATGCTAATCAAGATTATGTTGGTCAATATAATGATAAGCTTACTCTTAAATGTGGCGGTAGAGTTCGACGTAAAGCTGGTTTCGGTACTGAATTTGCTGATGCTCTTCCCGGTTTAGGTAGTCTTGCTAGTTCTATTACAGGAGTTCAAGGACTTGGCGAATTAGGTACTGCAATAGGTCAAGGTATTTCCGCTAATCAACAAATTAATGAAAATAAACGTATTGCTCAAGAAGCTGAACAACGTAAGCAACTTCAATCTGGTCAACAGCAACTTAATATTACTTCTGATAAAATGACTAATCCAATGACTATGTATCAACGTTCTAGTTTTATTAATAAATATAAATGTGGTGGACGTAGAAAAGCATGGATTGGTGCTGCTATTGGTGCTGCTGGAAGTTTAATTGGTGGTATGTTTGGAAGTAAAGGACAACAACCAATTCAAGTTAAACAAGCTGACCAAGCTAGTTATAGTGCTCCTAAAACTGGTCTTGAACGTCCTGAATGGATTACTAATGGTACTGTTCAACAACCTGTTATGCCTCAATCAGTATATCGAGATAGGCTAAATGTATATCGCTGTGGCGGTCTTAGACGCTAGTCTTTTGCTCTCTGTTGAATTATTATATATAGGTATGAACTATTAATCGACTGATAGGCTATCGTTCAGCAGAGAGCCTTAAAATCAATCAAATTACAATTTCTCATTATATTATATAAAATGCCTAGAAAAGATAAAGTTATTCATATAAGTAATTTACCTAGTACATTTAGAGGTAATATTACTCGTAATGGAAGATTTATTCAAAATGGTATTCCTCCACTTGGCGGAGTTTATGATAAAGTTGCTAAATCTACTGGTTTAATAAGACTTGGTAATGAATTTCTCTATAATGGTGTAAATAATTTAGTATCTAAAGATAATAGAGAAAAATTAATGAATAATACTGCCGGTAGACTTATTAATTATGTTAAAGATTTTAATAAAGAATCTTTTCCTAGCGATGATGAACTTGGACCAACATTTCCATTTAATATTATTCAAACTCCTAGAAGTAATGGAAGAAATCTTCCTCAAAAACAATATGCTGTTGGTGGTAAAATACCAAATGTAGTTGCTGGTGGTATTGCTCAACCTCTTGGTAATAATTTCTTTTATATGAATGGAAGAAAACATAGTCAAGGTGGTATTGATATTGGTCCTAGTGATAAAACTGGTATTGAAGTAGAAGATGGTGAAGTAGTTGAAACTAATGGTAATGAACTTAAAGTTTATTCTGCACAACCTATTATTAATGGTGTTAGTCCTGCTAAATTAGTTATGGGTGGAGCTAATCCTAATAAAGTATTTAAAGCTCAAGAAGATTTTAAAGATAGAAATGGTATTAATGATGATGGTACTAAAGCTAAATATGGTAAAGAAAAA
>ULUM01043591.1_pt1 | contig 20994 bp, 19 predicted proteins | sample 1958501 | NCBI WGS metagenome assembly ULUM01 (sample SAMEA4835760, study PRJEB28245) | human gut metagenome | biome: gut microbiome; material: fecal sample | place: Denmark | collected 2008
GAGCTGGATAAGTTACAGGCGGACGGCCCCGCCGCATGGGCAAAACTGCCCGAAGAAGAGCTGTTCACCCCCGCCGGGTTCAGCGAAGAGCGGGCCGAGGCCACGTCCTACTCCAACTACAGCTACTGGGGCAGCACCTTCCGCGCCTTCTTCAAGAACCGCGTGGCCGTGCTGCTGCTCGTCGCCCTCATCGCCGTGGTGGCGTTTGCATTTTTGCAGCCCTACCTGCCCGGTCAGGTAGACCCCAACCTCTGCGCCGTGGACCCCGTCACCGGCATCCAGTACCGCAACATCGCCCCCGGTGAAAAGGGCTTCATCTGGGGTTCCAACGCCATCGGCCAGGACCTCTGGGCCCGCATCTGGGCCGGCGCCCGCACCAGCCTGACCATCGCTTTCTTCGTGGCCCTCATCGAGGCCGTGGTGGGCATCACGGTGGGTGTGCTCTGGGGCTATGTCCGTCAGCTGGACTTCTTCTTCACCGAGCTGTACAACATCTGCGACAATGTGCCTTCCACCATCATCCTGATCCTTATTTCCTACGTCGCCAGCCCTAGCGTCCAGACGCTGATCCTGGGCATGTCCATCACGGGCTGGATCGCCATGGCGCGTTTTATCCGCAACCAGATCCTCATCATCCGTGACCGTGACTACAACGTGGCATCCCGCTGCATCGGCACCCCCACCTCCCGCATCGTGGTGCGCAACCTGCTGCCCTACCTCGTGTCGGTCATCATGCTCCGCATGGCCCTGACCATCCCCGCCGCCATCGGCAGTGAGGTCTTCATCACCTACATCGGCCTCGGCCTCTCTGTCGAGGTGCCTTCTCTGGGCAACCTCATCAACGATGGCCGCAAGGTCATGATGCAGGCTGGCCTGCGCTATCAGCTGCTCTACCCCACCATCATCCTCAGCTTCGTCACCATCGCGTTCTACCTCATCGGCAACGCTTTCTCTGACGCAGCCGACCCCAAGAACCATCTGCAGTAAGGAGGAACAGGCATGAAAAAGAATGAACTGATCCTCTCTGTGCGGGATCTCAACATCAAATTCAATCTGCGTGGAAAGATCCTCCACGCCATCCGGGGCATCGACCTCGATGTCTACCACGGCGAAGTCCTCGCCATCGTGGGCGAATCCGGCTCGGGCAAGAGCGTGTTCACCAAGTCCTTCATGGGCCTGCTGGACTCCAACGGCTCCATCACTTCCGGCACCATCGACTACTTCGGTGCCGACGACCACCAGCCCATCCGGCTCTCCGAGTTGAAAAAGGAGAAGGACTGGCTGAAAGTCCGCGGCCACGAGATTGCCATGATCATGCAGGACCCCATGACCAGCCTGAACCCCCTGAAGACCATCGGCGACCAGATCATGGAGGCCGTGGAGCTCCATCAGGGCCTCAAGGGCGCTGCCGCCAGGGAGAAGACCCTCGAGTACCTGCGGGATGTCGGCATCGCCGACCCGGAAGTGCGCTTCAAGCAGTATCCCCACGAGTTCTCGGGCGGTATGCGCCAGCGCGTCGTCATCGCCATTGCTGTGGCCTGCAACCCGCAGATCCTTATCTGCGATGAGCCCACGACGGCTCTGGACGTGACCATTCAGGCCCAGATCCTCGAGCTGCTGAAGGAGATGCGGGTCAAATATAACCTCACCATCATCCTCATCACCCATGACCTCGGCGTCGTGGCCAACATCGCTGACCGTGTGGCCGTCATGTATGCCGGCGACATCGTGGAGATCGGCACTTCGGACGAAATTTACTACGACCCCCGCCACCCCTACACCTGGGCGCTGCTGTCCAGTATGCCCCAGATGGGCGTGAAGGGCGAAGACCTGTTCAACATTCAGGGTACGCCCCCGAACCTCTTCACGGAAATTCACGGCGACGCTTTCGCGCCCCGCAACCCTTTGGCGCTGAAGATCGACTTCGTCAAGCGTCCCCCTTATTTTGATGTCAGCACGACCCACCGGGCCAAGACGTGGCTTCTCGACCCCCGCGCACCCAAGATAGAACCGCCCGCCGCTGTGCGGATGCTGCAAGAGGAGGGCAAATAACATGGCAGACGAACGCGAAGTTCTGGTCGAGGTAAAAAACCTCGAAGTGACCTACGGCTCCGGCCGCAAGGCTTACAAGGCCGTCAAGAACGCAAACTTCACCATCTATAAAGGCGAGACCTTCGGTCTGGTGGGCGAGTCCGGTTCGGGCAAGACCACCATTGGCCGGGCTATCATGCGCATCCTGCCCACCTCGGGCGGCGAGGTGTTCTATAAGGGCCAGAAGATAAACGGCAAGATCTCCCACGCGCTGGACAAGCAGGTCATCAAGGAAATTCAGATGATATTCCAGGACCCCCAGTCCTCCCTGAACGAGCGCGCCAAGGTGAGCTACATCGTAGGCGAGGGCCTGATGAACGTCCGGCCCGACCTCTCCGCCGCCGAGCGGGACGAAAAAGTCCGTCAGGCGCTGCTGGATGTGGGCCTGCTGCCCGAGTTTGCGTCCCGCTTCCCCCACGAGTTCTCGGGCGGCCAGCGCCAGCGCATCGGCATCGCCCGGGCTCTCATCGTGGAGCCGGAATTCATCATCGCCGACGAGCCCATCTCGGCACTGGATATGTCCATCCGCGCCCAGGTCCTGAACCTTCTGCGCCATCTGCAGAAAGAGCGCGGCATCACCTACCTCTTCATCGCCCATGACCTCTCCGTCATGCGCTACATCTCCGACCGCATCGCCGTCATCCACAAGGGCGACATTGTGGAGCTGGCCGACGCCGAAGAGCTGGTGACCCACGCCATCCACCCCTATACCCGCAGCCTGCTGTCGGCCATCCCCATGCCCAGCCCCCGCCGCGAGCGGCAGAAAAAGCTGCTGGTCTATGACCCCTCCATGCACGACTACTCTACGGAGGCTCCCCAATGGCAGGAGCTTCGGCCCCGTCACTGGGTGCTCTGCAGCGCCTCCGAGGCCGAAGACTGGTGCCGGGAATCGTAAACTTTTTCTTGCGTTTTTCTCATTGTGGCCTCTCTGTTTATTGACTTTTGTTCTCTGCTCTACTACAATAACAGGAGTGGCTTTGTAACAAAACGAAACAAAACATTGGCCCCCGCGCGGGTCTACAAACATAAAGGAATGAGAAATTGATGACGACGCAGAATCCTGTTTACGCATCCCAGGCCAAACCCTGGCTCAAATACTACGCTCAGAAGTACATCGACCAGACCCTGCCCACCCTTTCGGCATTCGATTTTGTCTGCCATCGGAACCAGAACCATCTGAACGATACGGCACTGGACTACTATGGCCGGAAGTTCACCTACGCCGACCTCATCGTCAATGTCAAAAAGACTGCTGCCGCCCTGCGGGGCGTCGGGGTCAAAAAGGGCGACATCGTGACGGTGGTCAGCGTCATGACCCCTGAGGTCATCGCTCTGTTCTACGCCGCTGACATGGTCGGCGCCACCCTGAACCTTGTGGACCCCCGCTACAGCGTCGAGGGCATCCATGAGTATATCGAGGAGGTGGATTCCCACCTTCTCGTCTGCCTGAACGTCGTGTACGAGCGCTGCCGTCAGGCCGCAAAGCGCACCAACGTGGAAAAGGTCATCGTCCTCTCTCCGGCCGACTCTCTGCCCCCGGTGATGGCCGTAGGCTACAAGCTGACCACCCCCGACAAGAACAAATATGCCTCCAACGTCATCCGCTGGAAGCAGTTCATCAAGGGCGGCGAGGGCCAGAGCACCGCTACGGAGCCCTATGACCCCGACCACGCCTGCGTCGTCGTCCACACCGGCGGCACCACCGGCTCCCCTAAAGGCGTCATGCTCACCGACAACTGCTTCAACGCTCTGGCGCAGCAGTTCCGCGCCTACGACAAGCTGTTCCACCGGGGCCAGAAGCTCATGAACATCATGCCCCCCTTCATCGCCTACGGCTACGCCTGCGGCGTCCATCTGCCGCTGGTGCTGGGCTTCACGGTCATCATCATCCCCAACCTCGACCCGGCCAAGCTGGGCAGTCTGGTGCTGAAGTACAAGCCTGAGCATATGTTCGGCGTGCCGGCCCACTATCAGCAGCTGGCCGCTGACCCCAAGCTGCGGGATAAGGACCTCTCCTTCATTCTGAACTACGCCGCCGGCGGCGATGCCATCGCCCGGGGCGCAGAGCAGACCGTCAACGACTTCCTCGCCGCCCATGGCGTCCGCTACCCGATGGCAAAGGGCTACGGCATGACCGAGGTATCCTCTGCCGCTACCGTGGCTGCCGGCGCAGACAACAAGCCCGGCAGCGTCGGCATCCCGATGGTCAACACCATCATCGCCGCCTTTGAGCCGGGTACTGACAGGGAACTGCCCATCGGTGAGCGCGGCGAGCTGTGCATCTCCGGCCCCACCACCATGAAGGGCTACTACAATAAGGCTGACGAGACGGCCATGATCCTTCGCCGCCACCCGGATGGCCGCATCTGGGTCCACACCGGCGACATCGGCTATCTGGACGAGGACGGCTTCGTCTACCTCGACTCCCGCATCAAGCGCCTCATCATCCGCCACGACGGCTTCAAAGTCTTCCCCTCCATGATAGAGAATGTCGTCAGCCGCCACCCCGCTGTGCATCAGTGCTCTGTGGTGGGCTGCACCGACAAGGACCATGTGCAGGGCCGTCTGCCCTTCGTCTACATCGTGCTCAAGTCCGACACCACCGCCAAGAAAAAGCAGGTGATACGGGAGCTGGAGCGGATGTGCGCCGAGGAGCTGCCCGAATACGTCCAGCCCGTGGCCTACAAGTTTATTCCCAGTATGCCCATGACCCCTGTGGGCAAGGTCGATTACCGTCAGCTCGAAGCTGACATTTCCCCCCGCGACTATTGATTTCCATGAAAGGACTCTTCTGCCATGAACAAGCGTTTTGCAAGTCTGGCGGTCTCTGCCCTGCTGCTCGTCTCCCTGCTCAGCGTCCCCGCGCTGGCCGAGGGGACCGAGGCCGCTGCGGACGCCGCCGGCGATGATCATGTCATCGTCACCCTGAACCCGGAGGCTGCCCTGCAGCCCGAGACTCCGGCGGAAGCCGCGGCGTCTGCCACCGAGACGGCTCAGGCTGACCCGGCCCCTTCTGCGGACGACGCAGAGGAGGCAGCGACCGCTGCTGAGGTCAAGGCCGATGACACCAAAAAGGACGAGCAGCTCACCTACGTCGCACTGGGCGACAGCATCGTGTCCGGCGTCGGCCTGGCCGATGTCCAGTACAGTGCGCGCTCCGGCTACAGCGTCGATATGGCTCCCAACTTCCATGGCTACTCTCCCGACTGCTATGTCGGCAAGGTGGCTGCAGCTCTCGGCCTCGACCGTGACCACGCCATCAACCTCGGCCTGCCGGCCCTGACGGCTCCTGACCTCGCGGACATGATCCGGTACGGCAAGATGCCCCAGATGAACATGGCGTCCGGCTGCGAGTACAACTACCCTGAGTTCCAGGACTACATCCGCAAGGCCGACGTCGTCTCCGTCCAGATCGGCTCCAACGACGCCTTCGTCCCCTGCATCGTGGCTCTGGGCAACGCCACCAACTGGAAGAGCGAGAAGCTGGCTGCTACCATTCTGGCCGGCGACCTGCGCAATGAAGGTTCCGGCTCCACCATGTCCGCCATCTACCGCAGCATCAAGGCGATGGACCTGACCAAGGCCGAGAGGGACGCCACCTGGAACCTGCTTTTCTCCGGCATGAGCAAGATCTGCGACGAGACTTACCCCAAGACCACCGCAGCCCTCATCTCCATCGTGCAGGAGATCCGCAATCTCAACCCGGATGCTCAGATCATCCTCGTGGGCTACACCAACCCTGTGCCGCTCATCCCCTGCTGGCGCAGCTACTTCAACAAGCTGAACAAGTTTGAGAAGCAGATCGCCAAGACTTATAACTTGACTTATGTGGCCATCCCCAACACGGAGACCACCCTCGACGTGCATCCCACCATCAAGGGCCACCAGTACATCGCCAACAAGCTCGTGAACGCCATCGAGAATCCGTAATCAACAAATACAGCAAAGCCCCCGTTTCCAGCTGGAAGCGGGGGCTTTTTCCTACAATACGTTATGCGGCCAGAGCCTTTTTGATGTTTTCAAAGACGGTGTCACTGTCCTCACAGCAGACCATGACCACCTCGCCGGTGGGGACAGTCGCCACGCGGGCGGCAGAAGCGATCTGGTACTGGTCTTCGAGGTAATGCTCCATGGACTTCTGCTGGCTCTGGACATAGGCATCCATCGCATCCACCACGTCCTGCGTCTTGCCCTCGGCGGGCTTGACGATGGCCACGCCGTAGACGCTGACCATCATGCCGGACACTGAGGCGGCGAAGTCGTCGTACATATCGTCCTCGAGGCCCAGCAGAGGCATCATCATGTTGGCCACCTCATCGGAGAGCTGGTCGGCCTCATACTCGGCGCTGTAGCCGTACTGGGCCGTGAACTTGCCGTCCTCGCCTTTGGTGAATATCATCTCATACTTGTTGTCCTCGTCGCTGCGGGCGTCGTGGAGGATCTGGGTGTAATCTTTCTTCGCGGCAGAAGACGCGCTGCCGGAGCTGCCCGACGCGCCGCAGCCCACCAGAGCCAGCAGCATGACGCCGGCCATCAGACAAGCAATGATACGTTTCATATTCAATTTATCCTTTCGTTCGCAGGGTGAGGTTTTCGGTGTGCAGTGATAGTATTTGATGTTTTATCCCTGCTATTCGGTAAACGACCCACGGCGGGCGAAAATTGCACCCACAAGTGTAACAGTTCTATGAACGCTTACAGCATCATGGCCTCAAGGTCACCGTGATTGACGGGCGTCGAGAGGATGATCTGGGTGCTGGTGGTACCCAGCTTCTGGAACTGTAAGATAAGATGCTCCAGCTGGGGCATACTGCCGCAGCTCACCTTGATGAGGAAGGTGTAAGCGCCCGTGACGTGGTAGCACTGCAGCACCTCTTTGCTGTTCTTCATCAGCTCCACCAGCTCGTCCCGCTGGGACGGGGCCACCGAGAGGCTGATGAGAGCATCCACATAGACCCGGTCAGACGGGCGGTTGAGCATCACGGTATAGCCGCTGATGATGCCGTCCGTTTCCAGCTTGTGGATGCGGCTGGAGACAGCGGGACTGGTCAGCGCCACCTTTTCGGCGATCTCCTTCACCGGCATACGGGCGTTCTTTGCGAGGAGGGCGAGAATCTTGCGGTCCAAATCGTCCATAGGAAAAGTACTCCTTTTGAAATATGTTACATTACATAAAATTTTTTGAAAGTAAAGTTTTATTGTTGTAGTAATAGTACAAACCGTGCAAAAATCAGTTTTCGTTTTGCCGTCTTTAATTATATAAAGTTTTTGTCAAAAAGTAAAGTGCTAAATTAAAGCGAAACCAAATTTTTGCATTTGACAAGAAAACAAATTCGGGTATAATACATACTGCAAGGCAGCGTCACTGAAGTTCTGATGTACCGCCGGGGATCCCGGTGTTCGGGTACGATATGCCGCCGACTGATAACGCGATTCACCACTTTATATACTTTCCCACCCCTCTATACACAAAAACCCGCTGCCAGGCGGGTTTTTGTGTTTTATACAGGTTTTTATGGCTCTGCCAAGGTCCTCCCAAGGGGAGAGCCTTTTTAACTGTATCTTACACGCCAAAGGCCCCCATCTGGCAGATGCCGGATGGGGGCCTTTGGCTGTTTATACTTGAAAAGGGAGCGAATAGCCTGATTATTCTTCGGTGCGGGTCTTCTTGAGCAGGCTCAGGATGACCGCACCCACGACGCTGCCGACCGCCAGAGCCACACAGTACATCACAGCGTGGTCAACGACCGGGAAGACGAAGATGCCGCCGTGAGGGGCGCGGAGAGCGCAGCCAAAGGTCATGGACAGCGCACCGGAGAGGGCTGCACCGATGACACAGCTGGGCAGGACGCGCAGCGGGTCAGCGGCAGCGTAAGGGATAGCGCCCTCGGTGACGAAGCAGAGGCCCATGATGTAGTTGACGATGCCGTTGCGGCGCTCGTCGGGAGTCCACTTCTTGGGGCAGAAGGTGGTGGAGAGGGCGATGGCGATGGGAGGCACCATGCCGCCCACCATGACAGCGGCCATGACCTCATAGTTGCCGGAGGCGAGGGCTGCGGTGCCGAAGACGTAAGCCGCCTTGTTGAAGGGGCCGCCCATGTCGATGCTCATCATACCGGCCACGATAGCACCCAGCAGGACCTTGGAGGTACCGCCCATGGCGTTCAGCCAGTTGGTCATGGCGGTGTTGATCATGCCCATGATGGGGTTGATACCGCACATGACCACGCCCACGATGAGGATGCCGCCCAGCGGGTAGATGAGCATGGGACGGATGCCGTTCAGGCTGGCGGGGAGCTTTTCGGTGATCTTCTTGAGGAACTCCACCACATAACCGGCCACGAAACCGGCCAGCAGAGCGGCCAGGAAGCCGCCGGAGATGCCGGTGGTCTCACCGGCTGCGATACCGGCGAAGTTGGTGCCGTTCATGGCCAGCACGCCGCCTGCGAAGCCGACAGCCAGACCCGGACGGTCTGCGATGGACATGGCGATGAAGCCCGCCAGGATGGGGAGCATATAGCTGAAGGCCGCAGAACCCACCGTCTTGAAGAAGGCGGCCAGCGGGGTGTTCATGCCGAAGTTGGAGGGGTCGATGCTGTAATCGTCCAGCAGGAAGGCCAGCGCTATCATGATGCCGCCGCCCACCACGAAGGGCAGCATATGGGAGACGCCGTTCATCAGGTTCTTGTAGAGGCTGCGGCCAAAGCTGTCGGAGGCAGAAGCGTCCTCCGCGGCCTGTGCGCCGCCCTTAGCGTGGAACTCCGGCACCTCGCCGGAGGTTATCTTATGGATGAGCTCTTCAGGCTTGTGGATGCCGTCGTCCACGCGGGTGAAGAGGACCGGCTTGCCGTCGAAGCGGGCCGTCTCGATCTTCTTCTCCGCTGCTACGATGATGCCGTCGCAGTTTGCAATTTCATCTTTCGTCAGGAGATTCTTTGCGCCGTCGGAGCCGTTGGTCTCGACTTTGATGGTCACGCCCATCTTGGCACCGGCCTTGTTCAGGGCTTCAGCGGCCATGTAGGTGTGGGCGATGCCGTTGACACAGGCGGTGACGGCCAGCACACGGTAGCCCGCCTGCTCGATCTCCTGGTCGGTGAAGCTCTCGTCGCCGAACTGGGCTTCTTCCTGCGCGTCGATGGCGGCGAGGAAGTCTTCCGGGGTCTTGGCGGTGCGCAGCTTCTCCACGAAGTCCTCGTTCATGAGCATCTGCATCATACGGGCCAGCATATCCACGTGGAGGCTGCCGTTCTTAGGGGCTGCGATGGCAAACAGCAGATCGGTCTTGCCGTCGTCCTCGGCATTGTACTGCACCGGGGTCTTGAGGCGGAGGGCCGCCAGACTGGGCCGGGTCACGCAGTCGCACTTGGCATGGGGGACGGTGATGCCGTTATCCACATAGGTCGAGCCCTCGTCCTCGCGCTCATACAGGCCCTTTTTGTAGGCTTCCTTGTCTCTGATGTTGCCGTGGGTCGCCTGCAACTCCACCAGACGGTCGATGATCTGGCTGCGGTCCTGCTGGGCTTCGTCCAGCGCGATGGACTGTGCCGTGAACAATTCCGTGATTCGCATAGTGTGTCTCCTCTCCTTGTTTCCTTCTATCGCTCAAATCGTCGCCAGCAAAGCGTCGATTTTTTCCTTCTTTGCCAGCCCGAGGCTGAACGCAGTGGCACTGCCGCAGGCGGTACCCAGACGCAGGGCTTCCAGATAGCTGCCGCTGCGCAGGTAGCCTGCCACGAAACCGGCCACCATGCTGTCGCCTGCGCCCACGCTGTTGACCACCTTGCCCTTGGGCGTGCCGATGCGGTGGACCTCGCCCTTCTCGTCCAGCAGGAGCGCACCGTCACCGGCCATGCTCACCAGTACGTTCCGGGCGCCCTTTTCCTGCAGGGTGCGGGCGGCAGCGGTGATGTCGGCGTCGGTGGTAAGGGTGCGGCCCACGATCTCACCCAGCTCATGATTATTGGGCTTGATGAGGAAGGGGTGATACTGCAGCACATTCACCAGCAGGTCGCGGGTCGCGTCCACCACCGTATGCACACCGTGGCCTTCCAGACGGGCCAGCAGACGCTCGTAGGTGGTCTGGGGCAGGCTGGACGGGATGCTCCCCGCCAGAATGAGGATGTCGCCCTCGGCCAGCTTATCGAGCTGTGCTTCCAGCTGCTCCATGGCGCTCTCAGGGATGTCCGGGCCTGCGCCGTTCAGCTCCGTCTCCTGCCCCGCCTTTATCTTGACGTTGATGCGGGTCATGCCCTGCTCGAGGTGGATAAAATCGGTGTTGATGCCCTGCGCGGCCAGACCCCGCTCGAGCCACGCACCCGTCTCACCAGCCACAAAGCCCAGCGCCGTGTTCCGGCAGCCCAGCTCGGCCAGCACACCGGACACGTTGATGCCCTTGCCGCCCAGCACGCAGTCCTCGCCTTTGGCGCGGTTCACCTCGCCCACTTCCAGCGGCGTGTCCAGCCGCACGACGTAGTCGATGGCCGGGTTGAATGTCACGGTATAGATCATTCTGCTGCCTCCTTTACCAGAGTGAATTGTCTGTATTTCGGATTCGGACAATGATTCGTCAGGATAGCGCCGCCGGACAGCTCGGCGATGACCGCCGGGTAGATGCGGGCGAACTTCGAGTCATCCACGAGGAACCAGGCTTCTCTCGCCCGGCGCACGACCGCGGCCTTGACAGCCGCTTCCTCGGGGTCAGGTGTCGTGAATCCTGCGTCCAGCGCCACGCCGTTTGCCCCCAGGAACGCTTTCGTGAAGTTGTACTGCTGCAGGCTGTGGAGAGCCGCAGCGCCGATGATGGCCTCCGTCTCGGGCCGCAGCAGACCGCCCACCAGAAAGACCTTGCAGCCCTTCTGGGCCAGCAGACGGGCGTGAGCGACGCCGTTGGTGACATACCGGGCGTCCAGCGCCGGGCCGCTCAGCTCCCGGGCCAACGCCAGCGTGGTGCTTCCGGCGTCCAGAAAGACGAAATCCTCTGCGGTGATGAGGGCCGCTGCCGCCTTTGCGATGCACTTTTTCTGGACGACGGCCAGCGTTTCCTTTGCGGCCATCGTCGGCTCGTCGGCGAGGAACTGGCTGTCCGGCAGCGTTGCGCCGCCGTGTACCTTGTTCACCTTGCCCATCCTGTCCAGCTCGTTCAAATCGCGGCGGATGGTGGACTCGCTGGCATCCAGCGCCTCGCAGAGTTCCTGCACCGTCGCGGTGCGCTGCTGGCTCAGCAGCTTCATGATGCGGGAAAGCCGCTCCTCTGCCAACATCTTCATCCCTCCTGTTGCACGTTTCTGCTTGTGTTTGAATCGTTTTGACTGTTTCTGTCTGTATTATAGCAAATACTCCGTCAAAATCAATCACTTTCCGTCAGTTTATCTGCCAAAATATTTCCGTCAAAATCATGCATTCTGCACAAGAAGTGGGATACAACCCATAAAAGAGCACAAAAAATCCGCTCCGGAGCGGTCAGCTTCGGGGCGGATGACGGTTTTGTGGTTTGATTTGACCGTTTTTGACGGTTTTGGTTTTGCCGGAAATGATTTTTCCTTCCGGGTCGGATGCGATTTAAGCGTCCGAACGGGCGTAAGCGTTCTTCATGCCGCTGCTCAGCTCGAAGAGGACCTTATCCAGCGTATCGGAAGCCCGCTTCTTCAGCTCGGCAGCGATGGCGGTGTTGGCCTCCTCCCGCAGGGCGGCGCGCTGGCTTTCCTCGGCCGAAGTGATGTTCTTATCGTACTGGTTCAGCAGTGCGCGGCTGGCGGAGAGGGCGCCCTCCTCGTACCGCTCCACATGGATGAGGCTCTTGGCGTAGGAGGCATCGGCCATGGCGGCGATCATCCGGCTCACCCAGTAGAAGCTGTCGGTGGAGACTTCACCGGTGGTGCAGGCCAGATAGGCCGGGGTGCGCTCGACGTTGGCGTAGAACGGCACCATGGTATTGAAGGCATTGGAGGCGTAGGCGATCCACTCCACAGCGCGGATGTCTTCCGGCACATCAGGCCGCATCTGGATGAGGGCCATGAAGTCGTTGCGGTTGATGCCGATGGAGCGGTAAGCTCCCTTCATGCTCTTGTCGCCGTAGCTGGCGTAGGGGTCGAAGGGAGTCCCCTGATAGTGGGAGGACAGCACATACTTCACATCCTCCGGGGTCAGCTTCCGCTCCGGCACCATGCACCAGGGCAGGTCGTCCGAGCGGGGGCCGTAGTCAGCGGCAGGGCCGTCCCAGACCCAGGTGTTGGGATTGAGGTGGCGGAGCATGAACCATGCGCGGGGGGTGTTGTAAACGTGGTCGGCGTCGTCGTGGCTGCCGAAGGCGTCACGCGGATTCAGACGGCCATCCAGCGAGAGGTCGAGGTAGTTGTCCCGGATGAACTCCCTCAGGTCGGCAGAGCAGAGATAATTCTCCTGTGCGCCGAAAGCGTCGTCGAGGTCGAAGGCGTCGATGCCCAGCTGGTTCGGCATGACCACATAGGAGTCATCCGGCACACGGCGGGCCATCCAGTGGTGGCCGCCAATGGTCTCCAGCCACCAGATCTCGTCCACATCCTGGAAAGCGATGCCGTTCATCTCATAGGTGCCGTACTCTTCCAGCAGCTTGCCCAGACGGAGCACGCCCTCGCGGGCAGAATGGATGTAGGGCAGGACGAGGTAAACAATATCTTCCTCGCCGATGCCGCCGGGGACTTCCGGCTGTCCGTCTCTGGCGGGCTGGTAGACCACCAGCGGGTCTGCGCCCAGAACGCGGGGGTTGGAGGTGATCGTCTCGGTGGCGGTCATGCCGACATTGGCGGCGTTGACGCCCGAAGCAGCCCAGATGCCCTTGCCCTCCACGGCGTTGGGCATGGCGGTCATCCGCAGGGCATCGCCCGGCAGGGGAACTTCTACATGAGAGATGACCGACTTATAGACTGCCGGGTGCTCCTCCGGCTGAACGACAACGAACTTTTTCGCGGTGAAGTGGCCGGAGCCGGAATCGTCGTTCCGGGCGATCATGGTAGAGCCGTCATACGAGGCTTTTTTGCCGACAAGGATGGTAGTACAAGCCATAGCTGTTATCCTCCAAAATTTTACATCTTGTATGTATAGTGCTCATTTATACAGTTTCGCAGGCGCGTTTGTTCTGCAAAACCCATTGTATCGCGTTTGGCCTCCGAGCGCAAGCCCTTACATTTCACCAATGTAGGCAAAGCGCGGCTGACGCTTGCCGTCCCGCTCCACCTCTTCGGCCCACATAGCCGCCGGGCGCACCCAAAGCCCGCCCTCGCCGTACAGAGGGCGGTAGACCACCATTTCCTCTTCGGTCTCGCTGTGGCGGGCCATCCCGATGACCTGATATTCGTTGCCCTTGAAGTGCCGGTAGCGGCCCGGCTTGATGTCGTATTGGAACTGGTACATAAAAACTCCTTACAAAAAGCCCGGCCGCAGACTGGTCTGCGCCGGACTTTTCCACTTGCTTCACCCCTGCGGGTGGAAATATTCGTAAATGGTCTGGGCCATCTGCCGTCCGACGCCGGGGGTGTTCTCCAGCTGGTCAGGGGTGGCCTCTTTGACGGCACCCACGCTCTTGAACTGGGTCATCAGGGCCTTGGCCGTCTTGGGACCGACGCCCGGCACCTCGGTGAGGGTGGACGAATAACTCTTCTGCTTCATCTGCTGCTTGCGGTAGGCGTTGGCGAAGCGGTGCGTCTCGTCCTGAATGGCGGTGACGAAGGTGAACGTCCCGCGGTTCATGTTGATGGCGATCTCCCGGCCTTCGCTGTCCACGATGGCGCGGGTGCGGTGGTGGTCGTCCTTCACCATGCCGTAGAGGGGTACATCGGCCAGTGCCGTCCCGGCCAGCGCGGCCTTCGCGGCGCTCACCTGTCCCCTGCCGCCGTCCATCAGGAGCAGATCAGGCTTCTGGCCGAAGTAGTTGCTGCTCGGTTCGCCGTTTGCGGCCATTTCAGAATACTTTTCGTATTCAGCCGCACGGCGGGAGACGGTCTCCGCCAGCGAGGCGTAGTCATCGGTCCCGGCAACGGTCTTCATCTTGAACTTCCGGTAGCCCGCCTTGTAGGGCTTGCCGTCCCGGAACGTCACCATGCCGCAGACGCTGGTGCCGTCGCCCCAGTTGGAAATATCGTAGCTCTCGATGGTGCGGGGGGGCTTGGGCAGGCCCAGCACCTGCGCCAGCTCATCCAGAAGCTTTTCCTCCCGGGCATAGCGGCCGCTCTCGCGGGCCAGCCGCTCGACGGCGTTGGTGTGGGCCATCTCGACGAGGTGCGCCTTATCGCCCCGCTGAGGGACATAGAGCTGCACCTCGCTGCCCCGTTTCTCGTTGAGGGCCTGCTGCAAAGCGTCCACATCCGGCGGCAGCTCGTCCACGGCGATGACCTTCGGTATCTGTTCATCGTCGAGGTAGTACCGGGGCAGAAATTCCTCCCGCACCGCCGCGATGTCGGCGGTATCGTGGAACAGAAACTCCCGTTTGTCGGTCAGCCGCCCCTCCCGGAAGCGGAGGACAGCCGCGCAGACGCTGCCGGGCGTACCCGCCAGCGCTACCACGTCCATCTCCACGTCGGGGTCAACCACGACCTTCTGCCCTGCCGTCACCTTGGTAATGGCGGCGATCTGGTCGCGGATGAGGGCTGCTGTCTCAAATTCCAGCCGGTCAGAGGCTTCCAGCATCCGCTCGTTGAGGGTTTTCAGAATATCCTTTTTGCCGTAGCGGATGAGGTGGACAGCGCTTTTGACGGCCTGCTCGTAGTTTTCACGGCTTATCTTGCCGCTGCACACCGCCATGCACTTGCCGATGTGGGCGTTCAGGCAGGGACGGCCCCGGCCAATTTCCTGCGGGAACCGCCGGCTGCACCGGGGCAGCAGAAAAGCATCCATCGCCGTCTCGGCCATCTGACGGGCCGCAAAGCTCGAGGTATAAGGGCCGATATACTCCGCGCCGTCATCCTCTTTTTGCAGCGTGAACGACAGCCGCGGCCACTCGTCCTTTGTCACCTTGATATAGCTGTAGCCCTTGTCGTCCTTGAGCAGGATGTTGTACTTCGGGGTGTGGGCTTTTATCTGGCTTGCTTCCAGCACCAGCGCCTCGAACTCGCTCTGGCAGACGATGACGTCGAACGCGTAGGCGTGGGCGATCATCTGGCTGACCTTGTTGTCGTGAGGCACACCCTCCCGGAAATACTGGCTCACCCGGATGCGCAGACGCTTGGCCTTGCCGATATAGATGATGGTGCCGCTTTTGTCCCGGATGATATAGACACCCGGCAGAAGCGGCAGCATACAGGCCTTTTTGTAAAGTTCTGCCTTGGTCATCAGGTGTTATGCCGGCCTTTCTGCATCATCTCGGTCTTGGCAATATTCGACGCCGCCAGCGCCAGACCGCACACGTCGAGGGCCACGCTCCACCACTTGGGCTTCCGCTCCGAGGTGAGCAGAAGGGTGATATTGACGATAAGCGTCACCAGATAGACACCAAAAAAGCAGTACCACGGCTTGCCGGAATCACAGAACTCGCCAAACTTGAACAGTGCTTCTTTCGTCGAATCTTTCATGAGGCTGCCTCCTTTATTCTGATGCATCATACCAAAAAAAGCGGCAAGGATGCCCCCCGCCGCTCATACACGAAATGGAACTGAATTACTCTGCGAAGCCGGACTCCACCAGCTTGATGAGGCCATCGACAGCAGCCTGCTCGTCTGCGCCATCAGCGATGATGCGGATGGTGGTGCCGCCCACGATGCCCAGAGACAGGACGCCCAGCAGGCTCTTAGCGTTCACGCGGCGCTCTTCCTTCTCGACCCAGATGGAAGACTTGAACTCGTTGGCCTTCTGAATAAAGAAGGTTGCCGGACGGGCGTGCAGACCAACCTGATTTTCAACGGTAACTTCTTTGACGTACATAGTAAAACGCTCCTATCTATTATCGTTCTGGGGAATGCAATTATGTTTTGCGCCTGTTGCGTTGTGATTATTTTAACGCAAAGCGAAACCGTTGTACAGACCCCAGACGCATTTTTGGCGGTTTTCCCAAGGATGAGGGGGGCATTTTCCACCTTTTATACAAAGACAACAAAATTATTCCCCCAGTGTTGGCGGGGTAATACAAAAGTTTTCAACATTTTTTCGACAGAGGGTCAGCACTCCGACTGCTTTTGTGCTTATCCGGCAGAGTATGACGTTTGCCGCAGACTCCGCTCAACCCTCGTACTGCATCCACAGCAGCGCGCATTTCTTTACAACAGAAGGGTATTCCGCAGGGTCAAATTCCATGTCTTTTTCGCCTGTGAATTTCCATCCCATCCGACGATAGAGAGCAATGGCGCGGGCGTTGGTGTCCAGCACGCTCAGGCGGGGATGCTCATACTCTTCCAGCTTTTTGCGGGCGAAATCCAGCATTTTCTGGCCGATGCCCTTTCCCCGGGCATTCCCAGACACAAAGAGATGCTCAATGCGGCCGGTCTTGTGGTCTACGCTCACCATGCCGTCCGGCACATCTTTCGTCGTGTGCAGGTAGCAGGCCCAGCCGCCTTTTTTCTCCGCCTTGAGCTGAGCGAGAAACTCCTCTTCTGTCAGGCTTGCACAATACTCTTCCGTCCAGTTTCCGGCGCAGACGGCGCGGCGTCCCTCCGCAAACAGCTTTGCCGCAGCGGCAAACTGTTCTTCCGTCTTGACGAGGCGGACATTCTCGCCCCGCTTCCACTTGGGCAGCTCGGTGATGGGGTGGCTCTCGCACCACTGCTCATACAGCTCCGGGCGGCGCAGACGGGTGCGCTCCCGGCTCTTTTCGCCCCGCCATGCGTCGATCTTCTGGTGGTCGCCGCCCAGCAGAACGTCGGGTACAGCGCGGCCCTCCCAGACCTCGGGGCGGGTGTACTGGGGGTATTCCAGCAGGCCGTCCCAGTAGCTCTCTTCCTCGTAGCCCTTCTGCTCCGCCAGAACGCCGGGCTTGAGGCGGAGGACGCTGTCGGCCACCACGAGGCTGGCCAGCTCGCCGCCGGTGAGGATATAGTCGCCAATCGAGATCTCTTCGTCCGCAAACGCTTCAATGACGCGCTCGTCGATGCCCTCATAGTGGCCGCAGACCAGCGTCAGGTTATCGTACTGGGCCAGCCTGCGGGCGTGCTCTTCGGTGTAGCGCTGACCGCCCGCCGTCAAGAACACGATATGCGGGGCCGGGCGTCCCTGTTCCGCTACCTCTTTCTGGACGGCGCGCAGGCAGTCGGCGATGGGCTGGGCATAGAGCACCATACCGCAGCCGCCGCCGTAGGGGTAGTCGTCGGTCTGCTTCTGCTTGTTGAGGGTGTAATCCCGGATCTGATGGCAGTGGGTCTCGATGTAGCCGCGCCTGGCTGCGCGGCCGATGATGCTGGCGTCCAGCACCTGCTGGCACATCTCAGGGAAAAGGGTCACGATATCCACACGCATTCCCATCGCTCACTCCTCCTCCCGCTCACTGTCGAAATCGTCGTCCAGCAGGCCCGGGATGGGGGTGACGAGGATATAGCCTTCCGGCGGGTTGCGCTCTTTGAGAAAGGCGTCCACGCCGGGGAACATATATTCCTTGCCGCTGGGGGACTTGACCGTATAGATGTCCTGTGCGCCGGGGTGGTCCACGCTGGTGACGACGCCGTACACCTTGCCGGTGTCGGCGTCCCGCACCTCGCAGCCGATGAGGTCGGCCACATACCACCGGCCCTCGGGCAGGGTGGCGTCGCTGCGGTCGAAGTAAAACACCTGACCCCGCAGCGCGCGGGCGGCGTCCATATCGTTCACGCCCTCCAGCTGGAGCAGCGCCATCTGCCCCTGCGGGCGGATGGAGGTGATGTTATAGCACTTGCCGCCCTTTGCCGAGGCGTAGAGACGGCCCGTCTTTTTGAGGAAATCCACGCCGTCGCACCACAGCTCCAGCTTCATTTCGCCGCGCACACCGTGGGTGGTGACGACCTTGCCTGCTTCCAGATATTGCTGCATAAATTTGCTCCTGTTCAACCTCTCAGTCTCGCTTCGCTCGACAGCTCCCCTATCGAGGGGAGCCTCTGGCGAAGAGGGAAAGCTTTCCGGTATGCCAAGGCCTCCCCTCGATAGGAGAGGTGGCACGCCGCAGGCGTGACGGAGAGGTTATTCCTAATAAAAAAGGCCCTTTGCCATTACAGCAAAGGGCCTGTAGGGTGCTTAGTCGATCTCAACAAGGACCTTTTCATCGACCCGCACAGCAGCCGCGCGCATCACCACACGAATGGCTTTTGCGATCCGGCCCTGCTTGCCGATGACACGGCCCATATCTCCCTCTGCCACGCTCAGGTGGTAGACGATGGTACCGTCCTCGCGGGGCTCGTCCACCGTGACCTTGACGGCGTCCTTATCCTCCACGAGGCCGCGGGCAACTGCCAGCAACAGCTCCTGCATGAGTCAGCCCTCCACCTTACAGAATGTTGGACTTCTTCAGCAGCACGCGAACGGTGTCGGTGGGCTGAGCGCCGTTGGCGATCCAGGCCTTAGCCTTCTCGCCGTCGATGCTCACGACAGAGGGCTCCTGGTTGGGATCGTAAGTGCCGATCTCCTCGATGAAACGGCCATCGCGGGGGAAGCGGCTGTCAGCAACAACAACACGATAGAAGGGAGCCTTCTTGGCGCCGACGCGGCGCAGACGAATCTTAACTGCCATGGTAATATCCTCCAAAAATTTCTTGTTCCCCGGTTTACGGGGGATTAAATCTATCTGTACAACCCCACAGCGGGGTGTATACCGGAATTATTTCATGCCTCTAAAGGCGCCCGGGTTGCCCATCAGGCCGCTCAGCTTGCGGGCAAAGCCCTTGGGGCTCTTCTTGAACTGCTTCATCATCTTCTGCATCATCTCAAACTGCTTGAGCAGCTTGTTGACATCAGACACCTGAGTGCCGCTGCCCGCAGCGATGCGGCGCTTGCGCTTGGGGTTGATGATGGAGGGGTCTTCGCGCTCGGCCTTGGTCATCGAGTAGATCATGGCCTCGATGCGGTCGAAGGCTTTCTCGTCGATCTGGCTGGCGTCGATGCCGGACATTCCGGGCATCATGCTCAGCATGGCACCCGCGCCGCCCATCTTGCGGATCTGGGCGAACTGGGCCAGCATATCGTTCATATCGAACTTGTTTTCCATCATCCGCTTGGCGGTCTCTTCGGCCAGCTTCTCGTCGGCGGCATCCTGTGCGCGCTCGATGAGGCTCAGCACATCGCCCATGCCGAGGATCCGGCTTGCCATGCGGGAGGGATGGAAGACTTCGAGGTCATCCAGCTTTTCGCCGGTACCCTGGAACTTGATGGGCTTGCCGGTGACAGACAGCACCGAGAGGGCTGCGCCGCCGCGGGTATCGCCGTCGGTCTTGGTGAGGATGATGCCGTCGATGCCGACCGTTTCGTTGAAGGTCTTGGCGACATTCACGGCGTCCTGACCGGCCATAGCGTCCACGACCAGCAGAGTCTCGTCCACGGGGACAGCCTCTTTGATCTGGACCAGCTCCTGCATCAGCACTTCGTCGATCTGCAGGCGGCCTGCGGTATCGAGGATGATGATGTCGTTGCCGTAGTCCTTGGCGTGGGCCAGTGCCTTTTTGGCGATGGCAGGCGGCTTTTCGCCGGGCAGGGTGAAGACCGGCGCACCGGCCTGCTTGCCCACCACCTGCAGCTGGTCGATAGCGGCCGGACGGTAGATGTCGCAGGCCACCAGCATCGGGCGGCGGCCCTGCTTGATGTAGTATTTTGCAAGCTTTGCTGCGTGGGTCGTCTTACCGTTGCCCTGCAGGCCGCAGAGCATGATGATAGTCTGACCCTTGTTCTTGATGACCAGACGAGGCGCTTCCTCGCCGCCCATCAGGGCGACCAGCTCCTCGTTGACGATCTTGACGACCTGCTGGGCAGGGGTCAGGCTCTCCATGACCTCCTGGCCCATGGCGCGCTCGGAGACCTTTGCGCAGAAGTCCTTCGCCACCTTGTAGTTGACGTCGGCTTCCAGCAGGGCCATCCGGACCTCGCGCATGGCGGCTTTGATGTCCGCCTCGCTCAGTTTGCCGTGGCCGCGCAGCTTTTTGAACACACCGGCAAGGCGGTCGGTCAAAGATTCAAATGCCATTGTTCGGTGCTCCTCCCAAATCAGTTTTCAGCTCTCATTCACTTCGTCGATGGAGCGGATGAGCCCCAGCATCTTGTTCAGAGTGGCGGCATACTCGGTGGTGGTCAGCCGGGCGTTCGGGCCGGTGCATTCAAACCGGGCGTCGATGACCAGCTGCTCCAGCTCTTCCAGTGTCTGCTGCACCCGGCGGTACCGGGCCGCGAAGCCGACCTTTTCTTCCAGCTCCTTGAGGGCCGTTTCGCCATGCTTGATGGCGTCCCGCGCCCCCTGCCGGGTGATGCCGAAGTTTTCTCCGATCTCGCTGAGGGAGAGGTCATCGTTGTAATACTGGCGCAGCATCTCGCGCTGTTTGGGCGTGATCACTTCGCCGTAAAAATCGAGCAGATAGCCCATTTCAAAGTCTTTTGCCATGTTCTGTCCTGCTCTGACCTCCGCTGTTTGTAAAGGTTTTTTGCTTTACATACGGAGTATAGCAGACGGGGTGTCCCTTGTCAAGGACTTTTTGCGTCATTTTGCCAAATTTTCTTCCGATTTTTCTCTTTTCTGCCCAAGCCCCGCTTGACGCTTCCTCTCCTTTGCGTTAAAGTTATAGGCGTAAGCTTTCCCCCGGACGCGAAAGGAGACCGCCCGTGCCTATCTACCCCAACATCTACCAGACACTGCTGCCCGGCCCCATCGTCGAGCTGCGGGGCTATCTTGCGGCCTGCGGGCTGCGGGGGCGGCTGTACGCCTATCTGAACTACAACGGCCCCACCGGCACGGCGCGGGACGAGCTGGCTGAGGGGATGCTGGCGCTGGCCCTTGAG
>ULUM01006048.1_pt1 | contig 20806 bp, 19 predicted proteins | sample 1958501 | NCBI WGS metagenome assembly ULUM01 (sample SAMEA4835760, study PRJEB28245) | human gut metagenome | biome: gut microbiome; material: fecal sample | place: Denmark | collected 2008
GGCGGATTCCCGGAACTTCTTGATAAGGCACTTGCTGCAAGAAAAGGTCATTTAAAGGACGTCAAGATCCGCGACGGTCTCGTGATCCGTCCGCGCATCGAGGTTGTTGAGGCTGACCCGGAACAGGAAAGCTTCTCCTACTACAGCTGGCATATCGGTGACTACGAACGGAAACTCCAAACCCGCGGCCTTGTAAAATTCATGCCGGTGGTCCTTCGTCTTCTCCCGACACTCTACCGCCAGCGCTATATCCGGACAGACGTTGCTTTCGTCCCGGTATCCGCTCCGGATGAGAACGGCTACTGCGGTCTCGGTATCTCAAACTTCGCATGGAGAACCATGTTTGAGAGCGCAGGAACTGTGATCTTTGAGATCAATGAGCATTACCCGAAGCTTCAGGGTGTGGACGGCTCCCACCGTGTCCATCTCTCCGAAGCCGATTATATCGTAGAGGGCGAACATGAACCGCTTCCGGTAAGAACCTACAAAGCTCCGTCTGAGACAGATATCCAGATTGCGAAGCTCGTCGTAAACGAGATTCCGGACGGCGCTGTCCTTTCTCTCGGTGTCGGCGGCGTTCCGTTCACCGTTGCAAATATGTTGGCAGAGTCTGACCTAAAAGACCTTGGCTGTCATACCGGAACCATCAGTGACGCTTACTTAAACCTCTGGAAAGCCGGAAAGCTCACAAATGCGAAGAAAGAATTCGATACCGGTCTCTCCACATGGAACCTCGCGATGGGCTCCCAGGAGTTCTATGACTGGATCGCGGAAAATCCGAAACTTTTCCACCCGGCTGATCTCGATTATGTCCATGATCCGCAGCGCATCGGAACCATGAAGAACGTCATCAGCATCAATGGCGGCGTGCAGCTTGACCTGATGGGTCAGGAGAATGCGGAGTCCGCAGGAACCCGCCAGCTCTCCGGTATCGGTGGACAAATGGATTTCCTTGAGGGCGCTTACCGTTCCGTTGGAGGAAAGGGATACATCTGCATCAACTCTGCGAGAAAAACAAAGGACGGAACCTTAAAGTCCAACATCGTCCCGTTCATTCCGGGCGGCTCCACTGTCTCCGCACCGCGTACCATGATCCAGAGCGTTGCGACCGAGTACGGCATCGCGAACCTCTCCGGAAAAACCTTAAGAGAGCGCGCCGAGTCCATGATCGCGATCGCGCACCCGGATTTCAGGGATGAGCTGGAGCAGTATGCGAAAGAGGCGTTCCACTAAGAAATGATTTCTGGCTGGCAGCTGAGTACTCTGGTACTGTTCTATCCTGACAACTTTATAAATAAATCAAGGAGACGGCGGTCAGTCGTCTCCTTATATTCCACCTGTCTTCCTGACAGGGACATATCAAATGCACCACAGATGCTTTTTATCCATACAATTTCTATTTATTTCGTATCAAATCTCGTAACCGCCATATGCACCAGATATGGGATCAGGATCACAGGGATCGCGAGGTACGCGAGGACGCTGTACGCACGCTGGATCAGGGTCAGGAGACCGAACTGGGCGATGGCGAAATCTACCAGACAGCAGATCAGGGCTGCAATGATCTCATGGCAGGAGATCTTTCTCTTAGGAATTTCGCCTGCGTTTTTCACGGATTCTCCGGCCAAAACAGTTTTCCTTCTGTCAGCACATCCGGCTTCGATTCCGCTGCAGATCCTCCTCACCATCGCAGCCACCATATTGACCGCCGTGGAGACTGCCCCGAGAATAATAAGGATCGAGATCAGCGGTGTCATAAATGCCTTTCCGACACCATTCTGAACCATAAATAAAGTCGGAACGCTCTGGTTTTTCATCTCCGGGTTTTGGCAGACCGTCATGATTCCCAGAACTACCATAGTCATCATCAGCGTATTCACCACGAATCCGATCCCCATGCTTTTCACTGCGTCATCCGGTTTCTCGAAGGACTTCGCGTGCTGCACGAAAACAGCCACATTCGCTAACTGGAATGTTCCGTAGAGGAACGCAGAATACAGCGCTTTCCCGAAAGGAACCGGCTCCGCCTGCATTGCGGCTGCGGTCTCTTTGATCGCGCCGAAGCCTGCCGCGATGTTCGGAATATACACGATCAGAAGTCCCGCGATGATGCATACGGAAAGCACCGATGCCACTTTCCGGACAAGATCCGTTCCGAAGATCGCCACGATAAAAATAAACACACCGATCACAAACGTGCAGAGTAAATACGGAAGTCCCGTGAGCGCAGACAGCGTCGCACCGCCCGTCGCAAAGGCAACCGCCGGGGCCACACACATCACACAGAGATACAGGATCTCAAACAGGTTGGAAAAGACCGGTGAAAACTTTCCGTAAAACGCGTTATTGTAGGACCGGTAATCGTACACCTCATGTTTTCTCGCAAAACGCAGGCAGTAGGCAAAAAACACTGTATTATAGAGCATCGCGGCCGCCGGCATGATCAGGCACCAGATCCCATAACGCACATAGTAACTGTAGATCTGCGCGCCGGAGGCAAAACCGCCGCCGAAATGAGTCGTAAACCACACAAACGCAACCCCTAAGATCATGGAACCGGCTTTATTTTTCTGTGTCATAGGCGTCCTTTCCTGTCCGTTCCTTTAAGCGGTCCATGGCATCTCTCAGCATTTCTTTTGTCACCCTGTACGGATAATGGGCAACATCGGACATCTCCGGGATCCGGTTCATGCTCTCCTCCCACTCGTCCTCTGTGATCTCGATCTCCTTTAGGGATACCGGAAGTCCGATTTCACGGTTCAGCTTATAGATCTTCTCAAACTCCTCTTCCTGTCTGTCCACAAGCAGTGCAAGGAGAACACCAAAGCCAACGACCTCCCCGTGAAGATGGCGTTTCTCGATCACCGGATAAGACGTCAGCGCGTAGAAGACCGCATGGGCAAGTCCGCTGTTGTAATCCGGAGTGCAGTCCTTTGTGAGGAAGATAGAGGCAATTCCCGTGGTGACAACGATGGCGAGGACCACCTGCTCCACATCGTAAGTGCAGAGCCCTTTCTGATGATCCGCATACGCCTTTACACCATACTCAAGAAGCGGCTGCAGACACATCTCACTGACCGCGACGCCTACCGCTGTGAAGTGCTCCAGACGCTCGTCCCTGGATGAGATCTTCGCCTCATAATATTTTGCGTAAGTATCGCCAATTCCAGCCCACATGTATCTCGCCGGAGCTTTTGCGATGATCTCCGTATCAATGAAGGCGTGCATCGCCGGGCGGATAAAGAAGTGCGGTTTTAAGAATGTCCCGTCATCGTTGTACATGATGGAGACGGAGGTCGTCGCGGCGCAGTTGGAGGCGATGGTCGGGAATGTGAATACCGGCTTATCGTCCGTGATGCAGAGGCACTTTACGGTATCCAGCGCTTTTCCGCCGCCGACACCAAAGACCATGTCTGCCTCGTGATAGACCTGCAGCGCCCGGAGCGCCTCCACAGTCTTGTAGGTACAGTCCTCCCCGAACAGTTCTTTTCCGATGATCGTGAGGTTCGTCTTATCCACAGCCGCCCTGATCTTATCGTAGGCCGCCTCCAGAGCCAGTTTTCCGCCGATCACCAGGACTGTCTTTCCGTAGGATTCGCAGACCGGACCGATCTTATCGTAAATGGTATTTCCGATGGAATAGCTCGGAAGATGTACCTCATAATTCTCAAGCTTCATGTATCTTCTCCTTCTTAACAAAAAAATTCCCTCAATGTGATCAACTTTTCACTTTTCGACACCATAAATATCTCCGGGCGATCATGATCCGCCCGCTCCATCACTATATCACTGTAAAGTTTCAAGTTGATGGGGTTAGTATAGCATAGATCGTAAAAAAAGAATACCTTTTTTTCTGTGTATCCTAAAACTTCTCATCCCTGCACAAGATGTCAAAATCCTGCATAAGTTGTACTTTCCGGACAGTAAAACTTTGTTATAATGGATCATATAGAAACGAGAGGAGTTTGTTGAGTATGAACAGCCCATTCTGGTCCCTTGTCATGCGGTATTTTCTGGAGTTTTTTTCCATGGTGCCCTGCGCGGTTCTCTGCTTTCTTCCGGTCCAGGACCGGCTTCGTAGAAAACCACTGAACCTTTTTCTCACCGGTATCCCGCTCTCGCTCCTCTGGGCTTTCGCCGGAGGCCTCGTCTGCGCAGATTTCGGGATTCCGAGAGACTTCTGGATCCTGCCGTCCTTTATCCTGTTTGCAGTATTCTTCCATCGGGTCTGTGATCTTGCCCTCTGGAAGCCGTTCAGTATCCTGCTCTCCGTCTGCGCGGTCTTCTCCTGCATCACAAACCTGACGCTCTTCGCGGATGCCCTCATTGACCGGACGAACACCTCCGGTCTGTTCACGCTTCCGGGCGCGGGGATCCACCTGCTGCTCTCCGTTCTCATCGTGGCCATCGTATGGTATCCGGCAACCCATGCCGCGAAATGGCTGGTGGACGATATCGAAATGGCGAAGACCTGGTATATATTCTGGGTATTCCCGGCGGCATTCTTCCTGCTGAACCGCCTGATCCGTCCGCGCTACTATGAGACGCTCTACACGAACCGTGTCATGAAGTTTTACCCGATTTTAATTCTGGCGCTCCTGACATTCCTCCTGCTCTTCTATTTTATGTTCTACCTGATGGCATCGGAGATGAACCAGAACACGAGACTTTTGAGGGAAAATGAGCTTTTGCAGCTCCAGAGCGCCCAGTACCGCAATCTCCAGCGCTCCATCGACGAGACGCGGATCGCCCGCCATGATCTCCGTCAGCATCTCACGGTTCTCTCAGGATACGCGGCGAACAAAGATCTTGACGCGATCTCAGACTATCTCGCGTCCTTCCGGAAACATATGATGCCGGAATGGCTGCCTTCTTACTGTGAAAATCAGGCCGTCAACGCAATCCTTAGCTACTATGCGCAGATTGCAGAAAAAGCCGGAACTGCTCTGGAGATTCAAGCACAGATGGAAAAGGAAATACCGGTCCCGGAACCGGAATTCTGCGTGCTTTTGGGAAATTTACTGGAAAACGCGGTGGACGCATGTCGGGAAAACAATGAAAGCGGCGCGATCAAGGTCCATATCCGCCAGACCGGCACCTCCCTCATAGCCATCACGGTGGACAATCCCTGCAGAAAGCCTCCAGTTCTTGAAGGAAAGCGTTTTCTCTCCACAAAGCACAGTGGCCCCGGCATAGGCACCCAGTCCATCCGGCTCATCGCTGAACGGCACCGTGGAGATGCGCGTTTTGAATGGAAGAACGGAATGTTCTACGCATCAGTGATCTTAATTCCGTCTGCGGAGTCATGATAAAAATGATAAATGTTCCCGGGCAATTTCGATCGTTCGCTGTAATTTTTCAAATTTTTTCTTGACTGCCTTACATTAAAGTGGTAAAATGATGCCGTAAAAAATCGAAATACGCGTAGACGAAGAATAGTAGGCTGCAGGATTCCCCACAGAGAGCCGTGGTTGCTGGGAGCACGGCGGGATGAAACAGTTCGAACTCGCTTCTGAGCGGTTCCGCTGAACTTGAACGGTAGGCGGAAACGGGTTCTCCCGTTACAGGGAAAGGGTATCCGGCCGGTACCCTGTAAAGCGGCGTCTTCTATGGACGAATCGGAGTGGTAACGCGGTGAAAATCATCGTCTCTTCATGCAGCAATGTATGGGGAGATTTTTTTTCGCTTAAATATCGCATAAATGCCGGAAGTGAAGCATATTGCTTCATTTCTCACGGATTTCGATTGCAGAAAAGGAGGATCTAAATCATGATCGCAGTTGCATCTTTAATCGTGCTGATCGCGGTTATCGCCTTCAGCGCAGTCACAAAAAAGAATGCCGGTGTTGTCGGTCTTGTCGCGGCATACATCTTCTCCATCGTAGCGGCAAAATGCGGCACCGAAATCAATGTCTCAAAAGTCGTGACCGGAAACTGGCCGACGAGCGTATTCTTTATCGTTCTCGCCACCACATTCCTCTTTGGTATTGCAACCTTAAACGGCACCACGCAGGCACTTTCCAAGAACATCGTATGTCTCGCAAGAGGAAACGCGAAGATCCTGCCGGTGATCTTCTTTCTCTTCGGTGCGATCATCTCCGCAGCAGGCGCAGGCGGACTGATCGTCGCAGTCATCATGCCAATTGCCCTGTTCGTCGCAGTTGAAAACGGGATCTCGGTTTTGATGATGAGTCTTGTCACCATGGGCGGTATTATGGTCGGAGGCCTGTCCCCCCTCGCCATCAACGGAATCGTGGCACAACAGCTCTCCGTGGAAAACAATATCATCGGTGAAAGCCTGTCCGGTTACCTTCCGCTCTGGGGCGCATACGCCACAGCCATGACGCTCTTCTCCATCGGTGCCTACTTCCTGCTCGGAGGTCTTCACCCGAAAAAGATGGAAAACGCTGCGACACCGCACTTTACGGGATTTGATAAGAATCAGACTCTGACACTCGCCGCGATCCTCGTGGTCCTCATCGGCGTAATCTTTTTTGGACAGAATATCGGACTGATCTCTTTCGCGTGCGCAGGTGTTCTCTTAATGCTCGGCGCTGTCGACCAGAAAAAAGCCATCGCAGCTGTTCCGTGGAGCACGATCATCCTGATCTGTGGTATGTCCGTCCTGATCAGCGTCGTCAATACCTGCGGCGGCATCGCATTCTTATCTGACGGTCTTGAGAACATCATAGGCGAGAGAACTGCCCAGCCGATCATGATGGTACTCGGTGGACTTATGGGCGCTGTCTCCAGCGGTACCGGAGTCGTTATGCCGACCCTGATCCCGCTCTCTGCGGAGCTGAGCCAGACCTTAGGCATCTCCTCCATAAGCATCGTGATCGGTGTCATCGTCGGAACAAACGGAGTCGTGATCAGTCCGCTGTCCACAGTCGGCGGCATCTGTGTCGGCTGTGCGCCGGAGTCTGTTGACAAAGATAAGCTTTACAACCAGCTGCTGCTTGCGGCTGTCAGCTTTATCGTGATGAGCGTTGTTCTTTCCTTTATCGGAGTGTTTCGGATCTTTGGTTAAAGCTTCCGCGTTCCGTTTTACGTATTATCCGTATAAACATGAAGATCCGCAGGTTCCCATTTTGGGATCCTGCGGATCTTTTTTGTTCATACTTCAAATCATTGGTATAGTATATGGTTATTCCATCGGAAGTTCCCTTTACGACTGCCGAGTTTTCTTTGATGTCATCAGCACCTGCATTTAATGTAACCTGATATCCTGCGTAAAGTTCAATTACCGGAACTCCGTCTATTTTTTCCATTTCATCATTGATCAGCTGATTTACCGATAATGTTATGTCTGTTGCGGTGCCATTTCTGTTTGAATTTTCTTTGTATCTCTATACTGAAAAAGCTTCGCCTCTCGGCAGCCCGAGATTACTTAATAGGACTAGCCTGCGCATCTTTGTCAACAAATCGAATATAATTTCCTACTGCTTTCGGAACATAACAAGATGTCAAAATCAGGAATAATTCTCAGGAAATAGCTCCCGTTTTTTTCATGTATAAACTGTCCTGTTTTCGTGAATCATTTTCTATGAAAATAATTTGCGGAGGTTCTTGTCATGGCAGGATATAAGGTTGAGATCTGCGGGGTGAATACTTCTAAGCTCCCGCTTCTGACGAATGAGGAAAAAACCGACCTTTTCAGACGGATCCAGAATGGAGATACGGACGCAAGAGAAACATATATTAAGGGGAATCTGAGGCTTGTTCTAAGTGTGATCCAGAGGTTTTCAGGGAGCAGTGAGAATCTGGATGACTTGTTTCAGATCGGGTGCATCGGGCTTATCAAGGCCATCGATAATTTTGATCTGTCGCAGAATGTGAAGTTTTCAACTTATGCGGTGCCGATGATCCTGGGGGAGGTGCGGCGGTATCTGAGAGATAATAATTCGATCCGGGTGAGCAGGTCGCTCAGGGATACGGCTTATAAGGCGCTTTCAGCGCGGGAGCTTCTCACGAAGAAGAATCTGCGGGAACCTACGATCATGGAGATCGCGGATGAGGTGGGGATCTCGAAAGAGGAGATCACCTATGCGATGGATGCGATCCAGAGTCCGGTGAGTCTTTATGAGCCGGTTTATACGGATGGTGGGGATCCGCTTTGTGTGATGGATCAGATCAGTGATAAAAAGAACCGGGAGGAAAATTGGGTGGAGCAGCTTTCTCTGAGTGAGGCGATGAAGAGGCTGCCGGTCAGGGAGAGGCGGATTATTGATATGAGGTTTTTTGAGGGGAAGACGCAGACGGAGGTTGCGGGGGAAGTTGGAATTAGTCAGGCGCAGGTGTCCCGTCTGGAAAAAAATGCCTTAAAGGCAATGAAAAGTTATTTAGATTAATAATAATCAGAAAGAGCCAGAGACTTATATCCCTGGCTCTGAGTTTGTTTTTGTTAGCTTAAAAGATTTTCATATAATTATTTCGCGGTCTCCCCATATCTGGTCAGCAGTTCCATATAGAAGTCGATGCTGTCCGCCAGCTCTTCTACTCCTGTGAACTCGTTCGCTGCATGGACATGATGGTCTTCTCGCGCGTAGATCATTGAGAAGCGGTATACGCGGTCGCTCAGGTCGTAGACGAATCTCGCGTCTGTTCCGCCGAGCATCATCTCCGGACACGGGATCACATCGCCATAGATCTTACCGCTGATCTCAACGAGAAGATCTTTGATGGCTCCGTCGTACAGGGATGTCGGGGAGGCGTTGCTGCCTTTGAGAACGCGCACTTCCACCTCATCCGGCACGATGTCTTCCAGGTGTTTCTTTACGCTCTCAACGGTATCTCCCGTGAGGATACGGCTGTTTACAACTGCGGTGACCTTCGCCGGAAGAATGTTCGCCTGGGCAGATCCGGAAAGCATCGTCGGAACGACGGTGGTGTGGAACATCGCGTCGAGGGCTGAATCTTTCTTAAAGTACGGAACAAGCTTTTCCAGATTCTCATCCGGTTTCTCAAGCAGCTTTGCCAGCTCCGGATTTTCCTTCGCCATATACGGCGCAAGGACCTCGAAGCGGCGTCGGATCGTATCCGTCACGCGATATGGCATCGGATTCTCCTGGATCGCGATCAGTGCCTTTGCAATCATGGTCGTCGCGAAATTCTCGCCCGGGCGGCTGGAATGTCCACCTTTTGCGGTGTAGGAGAGTTCAAAGTCCACATATCCTTTTTCGCAGAGACCAATGGTGCAGAGTCCCTTATCGTCGATTCCGTAATCACTTCCCGGGCGGACTCCGCCGCCTTCGTCAAGGACGGCGCCGAAGCGGATGCCGGTTCCGCGGAGTGTCTCCGCCGGGATCTTTCCACCTGCGACCTCCTCCATGTATCCGTAGGAAAGGTAAAGGTCATAGTCCGGCTCGTAGCCTTTTTCCAGAAGTGCCTCAACGGCTTCCAGCTGTCCGATCAGGTTGCTCTTGCAGTCACTGGATCCGCGGCCCCAGATCTTTCCATCGGCGATGGTTCCGGAGTATGGCGGATATGTCCACTTTTCAAGGTCGCCTTCCGGGACAACGTCCTGATGCGCCATTAAGAGAAGCGGCGCGGCACCGGATTTTCCGGTTCCTTTCCAGTGATAGAGAAGTCCTGCCTGTCCGGTATGTTCCAGGGTCAGGTGTTTATGTACTAACGGGTATGTTTCCTTTAAATACTCGTGGAACGCGTCAAATTTTGTGTAGTCAGTCAGTGAATTGTCCGCGTTTGATACGGTTGCGAAGCGGACCGCGCCCGCAAGGTGTTCCGCGCTGATCTGCGGATCGATGGTGTGTTTTCCCATGTGTCTCTTCTCCTTTGCTGTCGGATTATTCTGCTTTCTTCTCCGCCTTCTCACTCATCGCCTTGGAGTTTACGATAACGCGCAGGTGGGAACCTTCTCCGCACTTGCCTTTTTCATCGTTCACTTCAATGTCGAACCAGAGCTTTCTTCTCTCGATGCTGCGGAGCTTCGCGGTAGCTGTCACTTTCATTCCCACCGGTGTCGGTGCCAGGTGGCGGCAGTGGATCTCCGCGCCGACGGTCGTCTGTCCCTCTTCGAGGTAGGATTTCGCAAGTTCCAGGGCTGCGTCCTCCATAAGAGCCACCATGTTCGGGGTGGAGAGGATCTTGGAACCGGCGCTGCCGATGCGTTTTGCGGTCATGTCATCGGTAACAGTCCATGTGAGGCTGTATGTCGGTGCGTAGAGATCTGCTTTGTCAGCTAAGATTGCAGCAACAGCTGTGCATGCCGGACAGTCGCAGAATCTCGCGCCCTCTGCCTTGATCTTCTTCGCGTGAGCCTCGATTCCTGCTGCCTTTTCCTCTCCAAAGATCTTCTTCCCATCCTCAGATCCCGCAAAAGCGATCAGACCATCGATCGGGATAATATCTGCCGCGATCTCCTCGATCAGCGCCTTTGCTGCCTCGTCCTGTTTCTCTGTATTGACGGCTTCAAGCCATTTGTTTGCAGCTTCATTTGCCTCCGCACAGCAGGACGGCGCATTGATAAGTGCTTTAACTTTCTCGATTATTGCCTCTATTTTGCTCATGATTTATTCCTCCGTTCGTTTCTTTCATGTCACTTTTTCTGCCTCTGATAAGGCTGTTCCGGAAGGAATCTTTTCCGGGTTTCCCCTTGCAGAAACAGTCCTGCTCCCATTCTATCGCATGTATTTCGAAAATTCAATCGGATTTTTCAACAGTTTTCAGACCTTTTGTCGATACTGAGATTTTTTCTCTCAAAATATCCGCAGCAGTTTCCCTCTCACATCTCCACCCTGCTGCAGGCCTGCAGCTGATGTTCATGCTCGTACTTCTCCTTCGTCGCAAGCCCGCCGCGGATATGCCGCTCCGCCTTGTTGATATCCAGAACCACTCTCGCCTGTGCCGCCAGGGACGGATCGATATGGATCAGACGATCCGTCACATCCTTGTGTACCGTGCTCTTTGAGATTCCAAACCGTTTCGCCGTCTGTCTCACCGTCGCATTCTCGTCAATAATATAGTTCGCGATCTGGATCGCCCGTTCTTCAATATATTCCTTCATAGGGTTGCCCCTCGATGATATTTTTACCATCTTATTACAGAATTTGAGAATTTATGCGGGCAAGATTCCTATCCTATATCTCAACGCATTCCCGCGCCGCAGCAGTCTGTATTTTTGCGCAGATGCGTATTCCTGATACGTTATCGTCCTCTGGTATAGCAGTGCATTCCTCGAATTTTCCTATATACAAAAATGTGCAGATATAGGTCCCCTCCATAAAAGGATCTCCATATCTGCACATCATTTCACTCTAAATCTTTAATTTTCTTACTTCACCACGATCTGACAGCTTCTCATGGTCTCTAAAGCCGCCTCATGTCTTTCCCTCGTCACGCCTGCCGCACATGCGGAATCCACGAAGACCGGGGTCTCCGGGAGGAACGCTTTGATGAGGAGTGCGTTTGAAACCACACAGATATCCGTACAGAGTCCCACAAGCTCGATGGACTCGATCGGTGTCTTCTTATTTCTCTCAAGAAGGTCTTCCGCTAACTCCGGACATCCGAAGGTGATCTTCTCATACATCGCCGCGTCGCGCTCCACGAAAATCTTCTCAAGCTCCGGGATCAGGTTCCATCCGTCGGTTCCTTTCATACAGTGGGGAACCGGAAGGAAATGTCCCTCCTGGGTGTCCATATAATTCTCGAAATGCGTGTCCTTCGTAAAGATCAGGTCCCCATCAAACTCTTTTGCCTTCTTTACAACAGCCGGGACGATCGCCTCCGCGTCCTTGCTGCCGAGACTTCCGTTCACAAAATCCTTCTGCATATCCACAACGATCAAAATCTTCTCTGCCATAGCTCATCTTCCTTTCTCCGAATCCGGATCTGTCTTAGGTCGAGGATACCCCAGACCACCTGCCCTGTCAAGCGTTTTTCCGGATCAGCAGCAAAATGCCCCTGAGTTTCCACCCAGAAGGCATTTTTCTTCTCCCTGTCCTGCACGGCCCGCATTCCATTGATCGCGGACCTGCGCGATAGCAGCTTATATTTACGGCTCCGCAACCCGTCTCGCCGCCACCACAAACCGTCCATTTTTCGTATGGTAGCTGCATGTGGACAGCATCAGGATCTGGTCCTCGTACTCCGGGACGATCTCCGTGTCGTAGTCGGAATGTCCTCTGAGCCAGGTCACCAGCTCATCGTATTCCTCCTCCGGGATATCCCCGTCGTAGCGGTAATACCGGAATCCATCCTCATCTTCATAGAGCACCTGCGTCTCCACCGCCGCAAAGACCTCATAAGTCCGCGGTTCTCCGTCGACGTAAAAACGGACGATCGGATGTTCTTTCCAGTAATCAGCCTTTTTGTAGGAATCAAGGGTTCCGAATATGGACCCGTTTTTCATGTTGTGCCCATAGATGATCAGACACTTCGTGTCCACGCCGGATGCCTCGCCGAGAAACGGGGTTCCGCCAAATGACTTGGAACCATCAAAGGCCCTGTGGAGGTAATATTCCGGATCAGACTCCCGGTCCACCACCGGGTAATCGATCCTTGTATCCGGGATCCTGATCCAGCCGACGTAATCGGGGTTCTCATTCTTAAGCGCCGCGTATCCGGCAGCCTCCTTTAAGAGTTCTGCCCACTCCGCCGCTTTCTCCTGATCCGTTGTCTCCCCGGCACTCTCCGTCAGATCTGCCGGAGCTTTTTCCTCCGCGTAATCCGCCGCCAGCTTACTCAGGCTGTCGAACGCGTCCGCTTCCTTTTTGGCCGCCAGGTAATCCCGCCCCGCCATAAAGGCGGAGACGCAAAACACCGCGCCGAACACCAGGATTCCTAATTTGTACCACCATGGGCTTTTTTTCTGTTTCTTCTTTCCTTCCGCCATCAGCTCTTTCTCCTTCTGTCAGAGTGCTCCTTTCCGAGTATCAGTGCCAGAAGACCAGTGAGGGAAATTCCCGCAAGTAAAAACCACAGATAGCCATGTGTCACATCACCAGTCTCAGGAACCTAAGTTGTCTTTTCCTTAAGCTCTCTCCCGATCTTTTTTATCACAAAGAGATACGAGACACCCGTAAATACCGCCGCTGCGATCCATGCCGCCGGATCGGCGAAACAGGCGAGCGGATAGCTCAAAAGCTTCATCGCCGCCATGGAGACAATCAGTCTCGCGATGAGTTCCGATACACCTCCCATCATCGGCAGGAAGCCATATCCGCAGCCCTGCATGATATTGCGGAAAATAAAGATCGTGCAGAGCGGCAGGAAAAACAGCGCAGTCATATAGCAGTAAGTCTCCGCCCACGGCATCATCGCTGAAATATCCACGTCCCCGGTAAAGAAAAGTCCGAGACATGGTCTGAGCAGCGCACACATGAGTAATGCTACTGCGACGGAATACACAAACTCCGCAAGGAGCGCTGCCTTTACCCCTGCCTTGATCCGCTTTACATCCCCACAGCCGTAGTTCTGCCCGCCGTAGGTCGCCATCGTCTGTCCCATGGCGATCATGCCCTGGATCACGAGACTCTGGAGCTTCGCCGCAGCTGTGTAAGCCGCAACTGCCACGGAACCGAAGAGGTTGATAGCGGACTGCATGATCATGGTTCCCGACGCTGTGATCGCGAACTGAAACGCCATGGGAATCCCGGCCGCAAGCTGGTTTCTCGTGTCGCTTCCGTGGATCTTCCAGTGTTCTCTCTCCGGCTTTAAGGATGGAACCTTCACCCAGATATATCCCGCGCAGAGCACCGCCGAGATCGCCTGGGACAGATTTGTCGCCCAGGCTGCTCCTGCCACACCCATGCCGCCGCGGATGATAAAAAGCAGATCCAGACCCACGTTCAGGCAGGCGGAAAATATCAGGAAAAAGAGTGGGATCTGACTGTTTCCCACCGCCCGCAGATAGGAGGAAAACAGGTTGTAGAAGATATTTGCCGTGAGTCCGACGCTGATTCCCATGATATACGTGTAGGCATCCTGAAAGATATCTGACGGCGTATTCATCAGGTGCAAAAGCGGGTTCATGATCGCCACACAGACCAGTGTCAGGATGACCGCTGCGATCACCGCCAGGATCATTCCGTTTGCCACGCTGCGTTTCACACCTTTTTCATCCCCTGCCCCATACCGTTGGGCGGTAAGGATCGAAAAACCGGCAGTGATTCCCTGAGCAAAGCCGGTCGCCAGAAACATGATCGTTCCGGTGGAGCCGACCGCCGCCAGCGCCCCGGCACCGACGTAGCGGCCGACGATGATCGTGTCCGCCATATTATAAAGCTGCTGAAAGATATTTCCGATCACCAATGGGATCGTAAATTGCAAAATCACCGGCAGCGGTTTTCCTTTTGTCATATCGAGCTGCATGCTGTTGATCCTTTCTTTTTACATAAAAATGCCTGGCTGATATCAGCCAGGCATCAAAATCATAATTTGTCATGTCCGGCAAACAGGCCGGCAGCACATTTCATTTGGGGATCATTCCGATTTTTTCTTATCCTTATCGCGACCGATCATTCTCAGAATAAAATCGACAGTACCGTCAATTCCGTAGCTTGCGCTGTTGATACAGAGATCGTAGTTGTTCGCGTTTCCCCAGCTTCTTCCGGTATAGAAATTGTAATAATGCGCGTGTTTTTTGTCAAGTTTTTTCAGGAAATGGCGCGCTTTTTTCCGGTCTAATCCGGAGTTTACCTCGATCGCGCGGTGGATCCTCTGTTCGATCGGTGCAGTGATATAGATACTGATATGCGGAATACCGTTGTTCGTTAAGATCGCATCGGCACAGCGGCCCATGATAATAAAGTCTTCCTTTTTCGCCATATCACAGATCAGGTCGCTCTGGTTGAAGAAGACGGCATCCTGACGGTTCAGGCCGTGGTAACGGCTGAAATATTTGATATGATCCTTCAGGGACATATGGGTCACTGCCTCAAACTCGCTCGCCGGACTCTGCTGCAGTTCCTCAGAGACGTGGGCATATCCCGCCGCGTCACGGATCGTCTTATCTTTCTCCGCGTCGAGGCGTTTTAATACTGCCGCGAAAATATCGGCATCGTAGTAGTTAATATGAAGCTTATCCGCAAGCTTGAAGCCGACATCGATTCCGCCGCTTCCGTATGTCCAGCTGATGCAGATAATCAGATGGTCGTCGTTGGAGAAACGGTTCGCTACGTTGAAGCTGTTTAACTTCGCGAGGATCGGGTCGATCACATCGCCGCTGGCGAAGCTTGTCGGAAGACTCATGACCTCATTGAGGATGCGGTTGTACTCGGTCATACACATCGCGCGTTCTTCTTTATCCTCGATGGTACGGGCCATGTTCGCGATCAGTCCAAGCTCGCTGCGGACTAAATGTCCCTGCGGTCTTGTTGTGAGCAGCTCTGTAAGTTCATTGACGCAGCGCTCTCTGTCACGGTTGAATACACGTCCCAGGGAGGAACCAAGGTGGACATAGACCTCCGCGTCCAGATCGTAGATATGTTCTGCCAGTTCTTTGATTTCTTCTTTCGTTGCAGCCATATTTCCTCCCCCTTCCTATAAAAAGAATACCAGAGTATCCACAATGAATACCGGAACAAGAATTCCAAAGGACCAGATCAGATATCCGAAGAACGAAGGCATCCGGATACCGTTCTCATCCGCAATGGATTTGACCATAAAGTTCGGCGCGTTGCCGATATATGTATTCGCGCCCATAAATACGGCACCGCAGGAGATCGCTTCCAGCATCTTGACCGGAACGGTTCCGAGGGCCGTCACCATGCCCTGTGACAATCCTAATGCGCCTGCTGTTGTCAGGAATACCAGATAGGTCGGCGTATTGTCGAGGAAGCTGGATAACAGACCGGTCGCCCAGAACATCTCAAACGGTTCTGTGATCCCAAGCTCCGCTCCGTTCGCCTTTAAGATCATAAGAGCCGGCTGCATTGTAATAAAGATACCGACGAAGAGAACTGCAACCTCGTGGATCGCGCCCCAGGTAAAGTGGTTCTCTCGGCGGATCGATCCATCCGTCGTCTTAAAGGACAGGAATGCGGATACAAGGATGATCACACACTCAATGATCGCCGGATAGGATAATGTAACTTCTCCGAATACATGGATCCCGAGGACATTTCCTGCGGCATCCTGAAACATCGGCATGGACGGCAGGGTACCGCTTAAGATAACGGCGATCACGATCATAATGATAAAGATCAGGTTGTGGCCGCCGCGGATCTTCACTTCAGTACCCGGTTTGCTGATATCCGGTTTTAAGCCTGACGCGATATCTTTTCTGTATGCCTTCATATCAAAATGATAGAAGATAAACAGCAGGATGATCATATTGAAGATCAGGATCGGTAAAAGCTTTAAGCTCCAGAAAAACGGGACACCCCGCATGAATCCCATGAGCAGAGGCGGATCTCCGATCGGAGTCAGGCAGCCGCCCATATTGGACACCATAAAGATAAAGAAGATCACGATGTGGCGTCTTCTCTTTCTCCACGCGTTCATCTTGATGATCGGACGGATCATTAACATACTGGCTCCGGTGGTTCCGATCCAGCTGGATAACAGGGTTCCGAGTGCCAGAAGTCCCACATTGATCCTCGGGGAACCAGCGAGATCACCTGACAGGGTAATATTACCGGATACACAGAACAATCCGAAAAGAAGGACGATGAATGTCAGGTAGTCGTTTATGATACATTCCAGTGTCGTCTCCGCCGCCTTCGGCACACCGTACTTCACGGCGAACGGGATCAGGAACAGCAGGGACCAGAACACGACCGCGTGCGGCTGGTGCGCCTCCCACCACTCTGCTTTCACAAGCGGAAGGACCGCGATGCAGAGCAGGAGTCCTGCAAATGGAATACAAAGCCATAACGGCGTCTGTGCTGCCGCCCCGGCAGCCTCTGGTTCTGCCGCAAGCGCTGTAACTGCAGTCTGGTTTAAGACCGCCAGAAGTCCTGCGCAGAATGCAAATAATTTCTTCATGGGTAAACCTCCATGTAATCAGCTTTTATGAGCCATTACTCTTTTTTTCGCTCAACACGGCTACTGATTATAACAACTTTCCCGCACAAATACAAGTACGATTCTTCCAAATAATTGCCAAATTTCCGCTTAGAAAATCAGCACTTTTGCTAAAATGGAATATATTTCGTATTGTGAAATTTCAGACAATGGGGTTTTATCTCATTTATTTTACGACGTTAAAGCATTGGTCTGGCAGACCACCGCATTCCGTTTTTCTTCGCCATGTACTGCTCTTTTCGCAGTTTTTCACGCCCTGCGAGAACGCCGTAAGCGGTCTTCTATAAAGTAAAAAGCAGCACGGTCATCTGATTGATGGATGATCAGATGCCGAAACTGCTTTTGTTTTACTAAATATATGTGTTTTATGTATTTTTACTACACTAAGAAAAATTCTGTGACGAATACCACCGCACAGCAGATCACCGCAACGGACAGGAGACTTCTTCCGCACCACGCCGCGATGATTCCGATGACCAGCGCCAGCGCCGCCGACACCGTACTGTTTGTGGCGGAGAGGATCGCCGGGAACGTCATAACAGCTAACGTCACATATGGGACGTAATATAAGAATGACTGGATAAACTGATTTTTAATCGGTTTCCGGATCAATGTGAGCGGCAGGACACGGATCAGGTAAGAGACACCCGCCATCACCGCAATATAGAGATAAATATTCTTTTCCATGTTTTTTATGTATTTCCTCTTAATTTAACGATACAGTTTTCGTAAATACTTCTTTTTCTTACAAATAGAACTGCTTTCTACTATATATACAGTTAAGCTCCCTGTTTTGCTGCACCTGCAGAAGAATTATTTTTTCCTTTCTGGTTTTCTTCTTGAACCTCGATCTCACTGTCCTCTGCCGGATGCGGGAAGAGAATCGCTGCTGCGGATGAGAGCACAACAGTCAGAATGATCGTTCTCGTGCCGCTGGAGATCGATGAGATCCCCGGAAGATTCTCCGCAAGGTAGCTCGCCGCAAAGCTGATGGCGATGAGTCCTGCAAGGATCCGGCTCTTTCGCGCCGGCGGAATGATGATCGCGAGGAACATTCCGTAGAGTGCAACGCTGAATGCGCTCACAAGACGCCACGGCATCAGATTTCCCGCAAGTGCGCCGAGTGCCGTTCCGACTGCCCAGCCGGGAAGCGCTAATGCGATTGCCCCGTACATATACCAAGGATTTAAGCAGCCCGGTCTTGCGATCGTAATTCCAAACAGCTCATCGGTAATATCAAAGGCCATGAGAAGCCTGTGGAAAAACGGCATATCCGGATCCATTCTCTGGCTCATAGCACAGCTCATCAGTAAATATCTCGCGTTGGCGATCAGTGTCACGATCGCCATCTCAATATACGCTGCCCCTGCGGCGATCATCGTAAAGCCCGCGTATTCCCCTGCGGACGCGTTGCAGAGTGCGCTTGTGATCATTCCCTGAATCGGTGTCATCCCGACATTCCGCGCCACGATTCCCAGTGAAAAAGATACCGCAAAATACCCGAGCGCGATCGGCACCCCGTCCCGGGCTCCATCCCGGAATGCCCGCCGGTTTCCAACACTGGCGATTGAAAACTTGTTGTTCCCCATAATATTCCTCCCTCAAACAGAAACAGCAGACATCCTGTCCTGTTTATGCGCTGCCATTCCGCGTAAATTAGCGGCACCCAGGAATTTTCATCCAGAGCTGCCGCTTTTCATTATTCTGACACCATTGTCTATACGGGCATGAAAGAAGCCCAAACAGTAACTGATTTTGCCGATGCTTCGCATTCCAAATCGGCAAAATCCACTGCCACCACTGTATTGTACAGAATTTTCAGGTCAGAAAATTCCTACCCATTTGCAGTGACCAAACATGTACAGTATACTCTTCTTCTTTACATTCGTAAAGCCACTGTTTATAATAATTACAGAAGTTTTGCGGTTGGTTACTGTTCACGCCTTGCGCAAACAGTAACTGATTTTGCCGATGCTTCGCATTCCAAATCGGCAAAATCCACTACCACCACTGTATTGTACGGAATTTTCAGTTCAGAAAATTCCTACCCGTGTACAGTAACACGGTTGTTCCTATCCCGCGAGGATACGCAGTGACTCTGATAGGATTTGTCAGCTTCGCTGACCAGAATCACGCACCAAGTCTATCGGATGTTCGACTTGAATTGCAGGGCGGCACTTTGTATACATTTTTTCTGTCTTCTGCCGCATGCACAATATTTATATAAGGAAGGAAATCGATCCATGTCATTCATAAAAAAAGAACCAGTCCTTTCCGCGGCAGCGGTTCTGGCGGTCCTCTCCATGTTTTTTGTCGCTCCGTCACCGGAGTATCTGTCTTACATTGACTTCCGCACTCTGGCACTCCTCTTCTCCCTGATGACGGTGGTCGCCGGGCTGAAGGAGATCGGTCTGTTCCGTTATCTCGGATCATCCCTGCTCGCCGGAATGCATTCCACTCGCCAGCTTGCCTTCACCCTGACGGCACTCTGCTTTTTCTCCAGCATGCTGATCACGAACGACGTGTCCCTGATCACATTTGTCCCGTTTTCCATCCTGATCCTCAATATGGCTGGACTTCCGGAACTCATGATCCCCGTGATCGTCCTTCAGACCATCGCCGCGAACCTCGGCAGCATGGCAACACCCATCGGGAATCCACAGAACCTGTATCTCTACTCTTCCTTCGGCCTCTCTGCCGGTGAGCTTGTGGGATACATGCTGCCGTTAACGGTACTCTCAGCCCTGCTGCTCACAGCTGCCGTTTTTCTGATGAAAAATAAAGCCATCACCCTCAGCCGGACCTCCCTTCACCAGGACGGCTGTCCCACGAAGAGTTCTCTAATCTTCTATCTGGCGCTTTTTCTCGTCTGTCTGGGCTGCGTCGTTCGGATCTATTCCTGGCCGGTCATGTTTTTCATCATCCTGGCCGCTGTTTTCATAAAGGACCGCTCGTTGTTTATCCGGGTCGACTACTTTCTGCTCCTGACATTCGTCTGCTTCTTTATCTTTATCGGCAATATGGAACGGATCCCTGCGATCTCCGGACTTCTCACGAAGCTGATCTCCGGTCATGAATTTCCGGCAGGTGTTCTCTTAAGCCAGTGCATCAGCAATGTCCCCGCGGCAATCCTGCTCTCCGGCTTTACCGACGCAGTGCGTCCTCTGCTTTTTGGTGTGAATGTCGGCGGTCTTGGGACCCTGATCGCATCCATGGCAAGCGTGATCTCCTACCGGGCCTACGCTGAGATTCCGGAAGCAAAGTCCGGAACGTACATGATGGTATTCACCCTTTACAATCTCATATTTCTCATAATTATGTGCGCGGCGGGGTGGATGCTGCTCTCTCTTTAAAGCAAATGTGCAGACGGCTGAAGCGTTACGTCTGCAATGTAATTTCATATTGTGGTATAAAATATAATATTTTTTCGCTTCGTGATATTGTTCAGGATTTTTTGATTCTGGACAATATTTTTTTGCAAATTTCACGTTAAAACTGGCGGCAAAGTCTTGACAGTACGCATATAATTCCATATAATGAAATCAGTTCCACAATATGGTATATTGAGAGAGTAAATAGGGGAGGAGATATTCTATGGCAGACTTGATCTACGAAGTACACAACCACCTTGCACGCATCACACTGAATCGTCCGAAGCAGCTCAACTGTTTCAGCGAGGAGATGATCCGTCTCTGGACAGAAGCGTTGGAGGATGTCCGTGACAACGATGATGTATATGCGCTTCTGCTTTCCGGAAACGGAAAAGCGTTCTGCGCAGGCGGTGACGTCAAGGCAATGGCAGCCGGTGACGGATTCTT
>ULUM01008181.1_pt1 | contig 20565 bp, 20 predicted proteins | sample 1958501 | NCBI WGS metagenome assembly ULUM01 (sample SAMEA4835760, study PRJEB28245) | human gut metagenome | biome: gut microbiome; material: fecal sample | place: Denmark | collected 2008
CCACTTCAAATTTCTTCAAAATTAAGTGGTGGGTAATTCACTGTAAAAGTATCTGGCTGTCTATTGTATCCCTAACGCGGACAGTCAGGCATTGGGAAATTACTGAAGATTCTTATAAACCTCAAAGCTCGGCTTCTTATTTCCGTTCACATCGATGAGGCCGAACGCATAATGCGCATCCAGAAGTCCCTGCTCATCCTTCATGCGGTTTAACAGGAATGCCTCAACATATGGATTTGCCTTTGCTGTCTCGTAAGCCTCTTTGATGCACTGAGCCTGGAGATCGAGGCACTGGCCGTTGTGGGCAGGAGAATCGGATGTGAAGCCCTGCTCGGAGAGGATCAGGTGGCGGACTTTTCCTGCCGGGGAGAGCATGTCTGCCTGCTGCATGTAGTCGGTCAGAATGTGGAGATTCTTCAGGTTGATGATATAAGTATCTGCTTTCTCCAGTGTGTAGATATCATCGGTGAAGACCGGATCCTCGAAGGTCTCCGGATATGCGTGCCATGCGATGCCGTAGTCGGTATCTTTCAGGCGGCTGTTTAACCGCGGGATCATGTCCATAGCGCCGTACTTGAAGCCCTCGACCTGTCCGCAGTTCCAGCGGAAGTCAAACGGAATATAGACGTTTGCCAGCTTGTTGGAACCTTTGATGGTGTCGTACCAGGTGCGGAATCCGGTGGCGTAGTTGGAGCAGTAGGTGTCGATATCCATCTGTCCGATATAGTTCCATGCCTGACCGTCATTGACTTCGTTGCCGATGACCCAGTTGGAGACACAATCCTTGAATGCCTCTGTGACGCGCTTTGCGGCATCTCTTGTGGACTGGACGCCTGCATCGTTTAAGGTGTTGAACGCGTAGTAGCTTGCGCCGGTTGGCTGGGATACCGGAAGAAGGGACGGGCTGTAGCTCGCTGCCGCCCAGTCGTTTAAGACGATCAGTGTCACGGTGACACCCGCCTGGTCAAGCTTTGTGTAGAGATCCTGGCAGACAGATAACTGGCTGCTGAATGCCCAGGACATTGGAAAGTTTAAAACGACCTGAGATGCGCCCACCTCGAGGACATCCGGGATCTGGGCGTGCTCGTTGATCAGAACGCCCTTGATGGACTTCGGAGTCTGGTAGTGGTCGGCATAGGCCGGAACAGCCATGGAAAAGCAGAGCGCTGCGGACAGCGCGGCAGCTGCGATGCGTTTTAGTGAATTCATAAGATTTCCCCCTGTGGAATGAGCCATTTTTTGCGGAGTTTTGATTTCTGAAAATAATGCCCCGCGTTGCTGGCAATGTTAATATATTTACTATACCGTGAGGGAAAATAGAAGTCAATGGAAAAGAACATAAAACTGGTGAAAAGGGAAGGATGTCGAAAGTTGAAGTTGAAATCAATAGCTGGAAGGATTATGTCCGGAAATAAAAGTTAAAAAACAAGAATATAGGAAACAAGGATTTTGGTAAATTGGCTGAGCAAAAAAATAGGAATCGCAGCCGTTCCTGCGATCCCTAAGGGGAGTATGGAAATTATCAATTTTTTAGGGGGACCCATCGGAGTTGCCTCCGACAGGTATGAGTATGAAAAAGCTTTGTGTGTTCAAGTGTAACACTTGAAACAAAGGCAGGTTATCCTTTCGGATAACGTAATTGTATTATATAGACAAAATGTGTCTAAACTGTGAGTAAAAAATTAAAAGAAAGTAAAATTACTTAACGAATAATGAAGAGCCGTATCGAAATATGGCGAAAATTGGCACAGAGACAGACAACAAATCCTGCGCCGAGGATTTCCCGGAGATCTGCCGCATTTTTGCCGAAGTTTGGCAGGAAATTTGAACATAAATTGTCCATAAATATCTGATATACTATATAATAAATTGGTATCAGAGAGGCCAAAAGCTTTTGATCCCAACATCTTGAGATAAGAGAAAAAGAAAACGGGGAGGTTCACAATGAAGAAAGAAAAAATGATATTAGTACCCGCAGCGTTTCTTATGACAGCAATGCTGGCATTTCCGGTTATGGCATCGGAAAGGATCGAGGAGGTCACGATCGATATCAGTGCAGTCCTGACAGATTCCGACAACCTTGAAGTTGAGGCGGAAGTGTCGGATGACGGCTGTTATGTGGATGAGGTGACAGTCACAAATACACCGAGCGGAGACTGGAACGACAGCACAAAGCCGAAGGTAAAAGTTACTCTTGGCGCGGAGAGCGGATATACTTTCTCCACCGGACTCGGTAGATCCGATGTATATCTCGGAAATGATGATCAGACGGTGACATCTGTCTCAAGGAGTACTTCAAAGCTGTCTGTCTATGTGACACTCCCGAAGATCGAGGATATCGACACAGATTATGATTCTGATGATGATATGGAAGTATATGATCTTTTCTGGGATGACAGCTACGGCGGGGTCGCATGCTGGGAGGGATCTGATTCCGCAAAGAAATATCAGGTCCGTTTATATAGGGACGGAAGCGCAGTGGGTTCCACATATACGACAACGAATGATTACTACAACTTCTGCGGTTCCTTCACAAAGAGCGGAAGTTATACGTTTAAGGTAAAAGCGATCCGGGGAAACAACGAGACAAGCTGGCAGGAGTCTGACTCCAAAGATGTCAACAACAGCGAGGCATCCGCAATCTACGCGAACCGCACAGCGGCAGCAAAGTATTACGGCAGCGGTTCCTCGGAATACAACAATCAGACAAACTCCAGTTCCTCTAACACCGCAGGCGGCGCATGGCTCCGCGATAACAACGGCTGGTGGTGGTGCAACCCGGATAAGACTTACCCGGTTGCGAACTGGAAGCTGATCAACAATGTATGGTATTATTTCAACCAGTCCGGATATATGACAGAGAACCAGTGGGTAATGAACAACAACCGGTGGTATTACTGCGGAGTGTCCGGCGCGCTGGTCAAGAGCCAGTGGGTACAGACGAACGGTGCATGGTACTACTGCGGAGCTGACGGCGCAATGCTCACGAGCCAGATGATCGGCGGACAGTATTATGTTGATAAAAATGGCGTCTGGGTGCAGTAGAATAAAAATTTCAAAAACCCCTTTAAAAACAAAGGTCTTTCGTATATAATAAAAACTGATATTTCGCGCCCTGAATAAAGCGGGGTTTTCTGATAGAGAGATAAGCGAGGCACATCCCACCGATGGGATGTGGAAATGGATTCAGGAGATTTTCAGTTAGAGAGACAGGAGGAAGACGACAATGATGATGTCCAACGACATTGGAATTGACTTAGGTACCGCCAGCATCCTTGTATACATTAAGGGAAAAGGCGTTGTTTTAAAGGAGCCGTCCGTAGTAGCACTGGACAGAGAGACGAATAAAGTAATTACCTTCGGTGAGGAGGCGCGTCTGATGATCGGACGTACTCCGGGTAATATCGTTGCGGTAAGACCGCTCCGTAAAGGTGTAATTTCCGATTATACCGTAACCGAGAAAATGTTAAAATATTTCATCAACAAAGCGGTAGGAAAGAGAACTTTAAGAAAGCCGCGTATCGCGGTCTGCATTCCGAGCGGAGCGACAGAGGTTGAGAGAAAGGCCGTTGAGGATGCAACTTATCAGGCAGGTGCCCGTGAGGTCTGCATCATCGAGGAGCCGGTTGCCGCAGCGATCGGTGCCGGAATCGATATTTCCAAGGCATGCGGAAACATGATCGTAGATATCGGAGGCGGTACTGCGGATATCGCGGTGATCTCCCTCGGCGGTACGGTCGTAAGTACATCCATCAAGACGGCCGGAGATGACTTCGATGAAGCTCTCGTCCGCTATATGAGAAAGAAACATAATCTCCTGATCGGTGAGAGAACCGCCGAGGAGATCAAGATCAATATCGGCGCGGCTTACCGCCGTCCGGAGCTTGTGACGATGGAAGTCCGCGGAAGAAACCTTGTGACAGGTCTCCCGAAGACCATCGTTGTCACATCCGACGAGACACTTGAGGCGTTAAGAGAGCCGGCGATGCAGATCGTAGACGCTGTACACAATGTATTGGAGCGTACACCACCGGAGCTCGCGGCTGATATTTTCGACCGCGGAATCGTTCTTACCGGCGGTGGATCCCTGATCTCCGGACTTGATGCCCTGATCGAGGAGAAGACCGGGATCACGACAATGATCGCGGAGGAGCCGCTTACAGCGGTTGCGATCGGAACCGGTAAGTTTATCGAGTTCGCACACGGCGGAAAAGGCGCAGAAAAATAAAAATGGCAACTGTAACAGGCTATGTGGAAAGAATCAAATACCGCAATGAGGATAACGGTTACTCGGTCTTAAGCGTGGCGGACGGGGGAGAAGAATATATCCTCGTCGGCACATTTCCCTACATCAGTGAGGGAGAGCGGATCGAGGCGACGGGCCGGATGGTGGAACACTCCATCTACGGTGAACAGCTTGCGGTGGAGAGCTATGAGATAAAAGCTCCTGAGGACACACTGGCAATTGAACGGTATCTCGGCTCCGGTGCTATCAAAGGCATCGGAGCTGCTTTAGCTAAAAGGATCGTAAAGAAGTTCAAAGCGGACACCTTCCGGATCATGGAGGAGGAGCCGGAACGTCTCGCTGAGGTCAAGGGCGTCAGCGAGCGCATGGCGATGGAGATCAGCAGCCAGGTGGAGGAAAAAAGAGATATGCGTCAGGCCATGGTGTTCCTTCAGCAGTACGGGATCTCCATGAACCTTGCGGTGAAGATCTACCAGCACTACGGTCCGGGAATGTACTCTGTGATCCAGGAGAATCCGTATCAGCTGGCGGACGATATCCATGGAGTCGGATTTAAGATTGCGGATGAGATCGCGGCAAAGGTCGGTATCTTTACCGACTCCGATTACCGGATCCGCAGCGGTCTTTTTTATGCCCTGCTCCAGGCGACGGGAAACGGCCATACATATCTGCCGGAGGAGGAGTTGTTTGCCAATGCGTCGGCACTCTTGAACGTTGAACCGGAGCATATGGAAAAGCATCTGGTGGATCTCCAGATGGAGAAGAAGCTGGTGGTGAAGGAAAAGGATGGGAAACGGATCGTTTACCCGGCGCAGTTCTACTATATGGAACTCAATACGGCGAGAATGCTGCATGATCTGAATCTCCACTCGAAGATCGATGAGGACGACGTGAAAAAGCGCCTGAAAAAGATCACGGAGGCGGAGAAGATCGAGCTGGACGAGCTTCAGGAGCAGGCAGTTCTGGAGGCTGTGAGCAATGGTCTCCTTATCATCACCGGAGGTCCGGGAACGGGTAAGACGACCACCATCAATACGATCATCCATTATTTCGAGCAGGAAGATATGGATATTCTTCTGGCTGCCCCAACGGGCCGCGCAGCGAAGCGCATGACGGAGGCGACAGGATACGAGGCGAAGACAATCCACAGACTTCTGGAGCTTACGGGCGCTCCGACGGTTGATCAGAAAAACAACGGCAATTCCGGCGAGAACCGGCTGGAGGGCATGCATTTTGAGCGGAACGAGGAAAATCCTCTGGATGCGGATGTGATCATCATCGACGAGATGTCCATGGTGGATATCAGCCTGATCCACTCACTCTTAAAGGCGGTGAATGTAGGAACGAGGCTGATCCTTGTAGGTGATGTAAACCAGCTTCCCAGCGTGGGACCGGGAAATGTTCTCCGGGACATGATCGCGTCGGAGGCGTTCCCTGTGGTGAAGCTCACAAAGATCTTCCGTCAGGCGGCCCAGAGCGACATTATCGTCAATGCCCATAAGATCAACGACGGGGAAGCGGTTCCTTTAAATAAGAAGAGCCGTGACTTTCTGTTTATCCGGCGCGATTATCCGGCAGATATTGTGAAGGATATGATGGTCCTCGTGCAGGACAAGCTTCCGAACTATGTCCATGCCGAGATGTCGGATATCCAGATCATGACGCCGATGCGGAAAGGCGCTCTCGGAGTCGAGGCGTTAAATAAGCAGCTTCAGGAGAAGTTTAACCCGCCTGCGCCGAATAAGCAGGAGAAAGAGTCCGGCGGGACGATCTTCCGTGTGGGCGATAAGGTCATGCAGATCAAGAACAACTATCAGATCGAGTGGGAGGTCCGCAACCGCTACGGAATCCCGGTGGATAAGGGCGAAGGCGTTTTCAACGGGGATACGGGGATCATCCGCTCCATCAACAGCTTCGCGGAGACCATGGAGGTGGAATTCGACGAGCGGCGGATGGTGGAGTACAGCTTTAAGCAGTTGGAGGAGCTGGAGCTTGCCTACGCGATCACGATCCACAAATCCCAGGGAAGCGAATATCCGGCAGTGGTGATCCCGGTCCATTCGGGACCACGGATGCTGATGACGAGAAACCTGATCTACACGGCGGTCACAAGGGCGAAAGCTTGCGTCTGCCTCGTGGGAATCCCGGAGGTGTTCCAGGCGATGGTGGATAATGAGGTGGAGCAGAAACGGTACTCGGGGCTGAAGGACCGGATTCTGGAGATTGATACATCTATGATGCAGAAATAGACCTGCACTATTTGTTCGAATATTTATATTTAATATGAAATTTAATAAAATTCTTGATGTTCTATATCCCCGCCGCTGTCCGGTATGCGGGGATATCACTGGCGGTTCCGGGCGGATGATCTGTCCGGACTGCCTTCATAAACTATCGTTTGTAAGATCGCCGGTATGTAAAAAATGCGGAAAAGAGATTGAAGACGGGAGTCTGGAGTTCTGTCCGGACTGCATGCGCCATCCGCGTGCCTTTGAGTACGGAATCGCCTTATTAAATTACGATGAGGTGGCGAGGCATTCCATGGCGCAGATCAAGTACAATAATAAGAGAGAGTACCTGGATTTTTACGGGACAGCTCTGGCGGCACGGTACGGACGGACAATCCGCCGGATGCAGGCGGATGCCCTGGTCCCGGTGCCGGTCCATGCCACGAGGAAAAAGACCCGGGGATTCAATCAGGCAGAGATCCTGGCACGGGTCATCGGAAAGAAGCTGGGGATTCCGGTGATACCGGAAATGCTGGTGAGAAATAAGAAGACGCTGCCGCAGAAGGATCTTTCGGCAGCGGAGCGGCTTAAGAACCTTTCCGGTGCCTTTGCGGCGGGGGAGATCCCGGAGGGGATCAGGAGTGTGATCCTTGTGGACGACATTTATACAACGGGCAGTACCATCGAGGCGTGCGCGAGAGCCCTGCGGGCATCGGGAATCAGCCGGGTCTATTTCGTTGTGATCTGCATGACCGGAGGAAGATAGGACAGGAAAAAAGTGATATGCATACAGGTTATAGAATGAGAGGGACTGCATAAATATGCAAAAATACATGCATAAACGCTTGCTTTTTGTATAGGCCTGTGGTATAGTGGGTCTCATCGAAAAAGTTGCAAATCCGTATTGGGTTAGAGGAGGAACATATTATGAAAAAAGCGATTGCATTATGTTTAACCGCTGCGATGGCAGCATCACTTCTTACAGGCTGCGGCAGCAAGACTACAGAGACAACGGCAGCGGCAGAGAACAAGACAGAGACGACAGCAGGTGCGGTTGCAGAAGAAAAGAAAGATGAGGCAGCAGGGGTTGTTAAGGTGATCGAATATGATCTTACAGATGAGCAGTATGCATTTGGCGTGGATAAAGACCAGCCGGAGCTGCTTGAGCAGGTAAATGCATTCATCGCAAAGATCCAGGAGGACGGAACCTTCGATGCGATCTGTGATAAATATTTCAGTGACGGCGAGCCGGCTGCGGTAGAGTCTGCAGAGTATGATGCTTCCAAGGATCAGCTTGTGGTTGCGACAAACGCATCCTTTGAGCCGTTTGAGTACGTAGACGGCGACAGCTACAAGGGAATCGATATGGAAATCGCAGCTTTGTTCGCACAGGAGCTTGGCAAGGAGCTTGTAATTGAAAACATGGACTTTGATGCCGTATGCTTATCTGTTGGTCAGCACAAATGCGATATCGCAATGGCTGGCTTAACGATCAACGAGGAGAGAGAAGAATATGTAACTTTCTCCGATCCGTATTATAAAGCATCCCAGAGACTGGTTACACTGGCAGATGATACGGCTTTTGATGACTGTAAGGATGCAGCTTCCGTAGAAGAGGTTCTTAAGGGCTTAAGCGCGAGCGATAAGATTGGCGGACAGCAGGGAACCACAGCACAGTACTTTGTTGAGGGCAGTGATGACTGGGGCTTTGAAGGACTTCCGGCAGAGTGGGTACCGTATAAGAGTGCATCTCTTGCAGTTCAGGATATGATCAACGGCAACGTGAAGTACGTGATCATTGATGCGGCTCCGGCAGAAAGCATCACAAAGGCGATCAACGCAATGCAGTAAAAATATTGGAAACACCGGTCAGAAAAGCGGGGGCAGGATACGGTTCGCTCCCGCTTTTTGACTGTATTGGAACATGGCTGGAAACGCTGTGTTTTTGCTATCTGGAGGTATTATGGGAAACTTCGGGAACAAATGGAACAAGTTTGTACAGATATTTATTGAGAAAAACGGTTACGTCAAAGTTGTGCAGGGTCTGCAGAATACGCTTCTGATCGCGGTAGTCGGCATGATTATCGGTGTTTTGATCGGTACCATCATCGCGACGGTCCGCGTCCTGCCGAAATATAAGACACTTCCGCGGGCGTTGAACGCGGTTTGCAGCTTCTACGTAGGTCTCTTCCGCGGAACCCCGATGGTCGTGCAGCTTCTGATCTTCTACTACGTTATGCTGCCGCTTATGGGGATCAAGCTGCCGGGTGTCCGTGTTGCCATGGTGGTCTTTGGATTGAACAGCGGCGCGTATATTTCCGAGATCATGCGAAGCGGTATCCAGTCCGTTGATCCGGGACAGCTTGAGGCGGGACGTGCAGTCGGTCTTGGCTTTGGCCCTGCGATGATCCGGATCGTGATCCCGCAGGCAGTGAAAAATATTCTTCCGACTCTGGGCAATGAGTTTATTGCCCTGATCAAGGAAACCTCCGTTGTCAGCTTTGTCGGCGCGGCGGATCTTTATGTTGCCTTCAACTATATCGGAAGCAACAGCTACGAGTTCATGGTCCCGTATCTTGTCATGGCGGCGATCTACATCGTTCTCGTGCTGGTGATCTCAATTCTTGTAAAACTGATGGAAAGGAGCCTGAAGAAGAGTGATAGACGTCATTGATCTGAAAAAAACATTTGGTGATCTGGAAGTCCTGAAGGGAATCAATGTGACCATCAATAAAGGTGACATCGTTGTAGTCATCGGTCCGTCCGGCTCCGGAAAAAGTACATTTTTAAGATGCCTGAACTGTATGGAGGATCCGACCTCCGGCAGCATCATTTTTAACGGCGTAGATATCGCCGATATGCGCGTGGACATCAATATCCACCGCCGCCATATGGGCATGGTATTCCAGCACTTCAACCTGTTCAACAATATGACTGTGATCGAGAATATCATGATGGCGCCGGTCTATGTGCGCTGTAAAGAGTTAAAGAAGGCAAAGAGAAAAGGAACGCTGGCACCTGATGCGCCGAAGACAAAGGCGGAGATCAAGGCACAGGCGAGAGAGGAAGCCCTTGAGCTGTTACGCCGCATCGGTCTTGAGGATAAAGCAGACGTTTACCCGTCCACTCTTTCCGGCGGACAGAAGCAGCGTGTGGCCATCGTCCGCGCTCTGGCGATGAAGCCGGATGTGATCCTCTTCGATGAACCGACGAGTGCTCTCGATCCGGAGATGGTAGGTGAGGTACTGGATCTCATGAAGGAGCTTGCAAACGAAGGAATGACCATGGTCGTTGTAACCCACGAGATGGGCTTTGCGAGAGAGGTTGCAAACCGCGTGCTGTTTATGGATCAGGGAAAAATTCTCGAAGAAGCTCCACCGGAAGAATTCTTCGCGCATCCGAAGAATGAGAGAACAAAGGAATTTTTATCGAAGGTCCTGTAAATATTAGATAATGAAAAGCTTCTTGTTGCCTGAAAGATGGAAACGAGAGGCTTTTTTTATTTACGCGACAACTGACCAAAGTCCGCTCTTGCGCAAAATCTTGTTCTCAATAGTGCCCCTTCTCCTTGGCGTGCCAACTACACAGCAGTAGCAGGGAACTTTCAGAAAGCAGTGCCTGGATACAGGGATCTGGTTCCTCTTGGCTCGCAGGTGAATGCGTTGGAAAAAAGATGATGCTTGTCTGAGCGAAGCGAGTTGCATCATCTTTTTTTCGTCCCTAGCAGTCGACTGCAAGCCTAGAGGAACCTTCCCTGAATCCCACAAGCACTGCTTTCTGAAAGTTCCCTGCCCCGCCAATCAACTAAAACTCCACGAAAACTCTTATTTCTCAAGGAAATGCTTGACGCGCCGCAATTCTTATGTTACAATGTTCGGGCGAATGGAAGATATAGGTCTTTTTTTTATGCTCAAAAAACGATAGCAATCAGATAGAAAAAGGACCGCCTTACAAAGAATTTAAACGGAGGTGGAAGTCGTGCGCACTAAGATTACACTGGCATGCACAGAATGCAAACAGCGCAACTACAACATGACGAAGGATAAGAAGACTCATCCGGACCGCATGGAGACAAAGAAGTACTGCAGATTCTGCAAGAGACATACGATGCACAAAGAAACTAAGTAATCCGGTTTGCAAGAAGGACGTGAATTTATGGGAGAAACGGCAAGTAATGAGAAAGCCCCTAAAACGGACTTTATCAAAGGCTTAAAAGCTGAATTCAATAAGATCATCTGGCCGGATAAGGATACGCTTACGAAAGAGACCGTTGTAGTAGTCGTATCAACAGTAATTCTGGGGATTGTTATCGCAGCCCTTGACCTGATCATCAAATTTGGTCTCAATATTGTACTTGGTTAAGGATGAGGTGAAGATATGTCAGAAGCACAATGGTATGTTGTACACACTTATTCCGGATATGAGAATAAGGTAAAGGTTGACATTGAGAAAACAATCGAAAACAGAGGTCTTCAGGATCAGATCTTAGAGGTCTCCGTCCCGCTGGAAGAAGTCATCGAGCTTAAAAACGGTGCTCAGAAGCAGGTCGAGCGTAAGATGTTCCCGGGCTATGTGCTGATTCATATGATCATGAATGATGACACATGGTACGTTGTACGGAACACCAGAGGTGTGACCGGATTCGTAGGACCGGGATCCAAGCCGGTGCCGCTTTCAGAAGAAGAGATGATGAGCCTTGGCTTTAAGGCACCGGATGTCGTTGTAGATTTCGCCGTCGGAGATACCGTCGTTGTTACGGCCGGCGCATGGAAGGATACCGTCGGTGTCATTAGAACCGTCAATGAGTCCAAGCAGTCCATTACAATCAACGTCGAGATGTTCGGCCGTGAAACACCGGTGGAACTGAGCTTTTCTGAAATCAAGAAGATGTGACCGTAAACGGACTAAGATCCGGACCGGTCGTCCGTACCTTTTTTAGGAAAACGGACTTTGTGCCCGCGTGGGAGGGAAATCCCCGACATTACCACATTATTTAGGAGGTGCCTAATTATGGCAAAGAAAGTTACAGGTTATATTAAATTACAGATTCCTGCCGGCAAGGCAACACCGGCTCCGCCAGTTGGACCGGCTCTTGGACAGCACGGTGTTAACATCGTACAGTTCACAAAGGAGTTCAACGCTAAAACTGCTGACCAGGGCGATATGATCATCCCGGTTGTTATCACAGTTTACGCTGACAGAAGCTTCAGCTTCATCACAAAGACTCCGCCGGCTGCTGTATTATTAAAGAAGGCTGCAAAGATCAAATCCGGTTCCGCAACACCGAACAAAGCAAAGGTAGCTACTCTTACAAGAGCTGAAGTACAGAAGATCGCTGAGCTCAAGATGCCAGACTTAAACGCTGCAAGCATCGAGGCTGCTACAAGCATGATCGCTGGTACTGCTCGTTCCATGGGTATCACCGTAACAGACTGATCGTAAGCAACTGAATGGAGGACGGACCTCCATATACAGCAACAATCACGTGGGAGGGAGGACTCCCGACACTACCACAGGAGGTTTTTTATAATGAAAAGAGGAAAAAGATACGTAGAAGCGGCAAAAGCTATCGACCGCGCTACTCTTTATGATACAGCAGATGCAATCGCATTAGTTAAAAAGTCTGCTGTTGCTAAATTTGATGAAACAATCGAGGCTCACTTAAGAACAGGCTGTGATGGCCGTCATGCTGATCAGCAGATCCGTGGTGCAGTAGTTCTGCCGCACGGAACAGGTAAGACTGTTCGTATCCTTGTATTCGCTAAAGGACCGAAGGCTGATGAGGCTCAGGCTGCAGGCGCTGACTTCGTTGGAGCAGAGGATTTAATCCCGAAGATCCAGAACGAAGGCTGGTTAGATTTCGATGTAGTTGTTGCTACACCGGATATGATGGGCGTTGTTGGACGTCTTGGTCGTGTACTTGGACCGAAGGGCTTAATGCCGAACCCGAAGGCTGGTACCGTAACAATGGACGTTACAAAAGCTATCAAAGAGATCAAAGCTGGTAAAATTGAGTACAGACTCGATAAGACAAACATCATCCACGTGCCAGTAGGTAAGGCTTCTTTCACAGAAGAACAGTTAGCGGACAACTTCCAGACGCTTATGGATGCAATCAACAAAGCTAAACCGAGCACAGTAAAGGGCGCTTACTTAAAGAGCGTTACTCTTACTTCCACAATGGGCCCGGGCGTTAAGTTAAACGTAGCTAAGTTAACAAACTAGTCGATTGTGTCATTTTAACTGTCAGACATTGATCTGGTTCTGCGCCCCAGCGGCGTACAGCCGGATTGACCGTCTGGCAGTATTTTAATGCAAAAAACTAAAAAAGTGATTGACAATCCAAATATATTATGATAAACTACTCGAGTATTGAATGCCGAAGACAGCAGGTGCCGTAAGGCGTAAGGTAAAAACACCTGCCGAGGGACGTACAAAACTCACACAGAATTTTGTAAACCTCTCGGTCTGCGGACAGAGAGGTTTTTCTGATAAGCGAAAAAATGCTGTGACGGCGAATCCAATACTAAATAAAACAGGAGGTAAACCATTCATGGCAAAAGTTGAATTAAAGCAGCCGGTAGTTGCTGAGATCGCTGAAGTCCTCAACGGAGCAAAGTCTGCTGTAGTCGTTGACTACCGTGGATTAACTGTTGAGCAGGATACTGCTCTTCGTAAACAGTTAAGAGAAGCTGGTGTTTCTTATAAAGTATATAAGAACACAATGATCCGCTTCGCTGCAAAGGGAACTGAGTTCGAAGCACTTGAGCCGCATCTTGAAGGACCGACAGCACTTGCTGTTTCTAAAGAAGATGCAACAGCTCCGGCCAGAGTATTAGCTGAGTTCGCAAAGAAAGCTGACAAGCTTGAATTAAAAGGCGGCGTTGTAGAGGGAACATACTACGATGCAGCAGGTATCGGTGTAATCGCAAGCATCCCGTCCAGAGATGTTCTTCTTGGAAGACTTCTTGGAAGCATGCAGTCTCCGATCACAAACTTCGCACGCGTTCTCAACCAGATCGCAGAGAAGAACGGCGAAGGCGCAGAAGCTCCGGCAGAGGCTTAATCCTCATCCCGGTCCTGCAGGCGGAAACACGCATCGCGTGATCCCGTCAAAGGCAGCATAGATGCTGTATAAAAGTTGTGAAAAACAAACGTGAAATATAAATTATTATGGAGGTAAATTATAATGGCAAAGTTAACAACCGCTGAGTTTATCGAAGCTATCAAGGAATTATCCGTATTAGAGTTAAACGAATTAGTAAAGGCTTGTGAGGAAGAGTTCGGTGTATCCGCAGCAGCAGGCGTAGTAGTTGCAGCAGCAGGCGCTGGCGCAGCAGCAGAGGAAGAGAAGACTGAGTTCGACGTTGAGCTTACAGAAGTAGGCCCGAACAAGGTTAAAGTTATCAAAGTTGTTCGTGAAGTAACAGGTCTTGGCCTCAAGGAAGCTAAGGACGTTGTAGACGGCGCTCCGAAGGTTCTTAAGCAGGGTGCATCCAAAGACGAAGCTAACGACATCAAGACAAAACTTGAGGCTGAAGGCGCTAAGATTACTCTTAAGTAATCAACTTTTATACTTTGAATGTTTTGATCCGCAGGAAGATGACTTCCTGCGGATTTTTTCATGTAACAGGAAATTCCGAGGAATTCCCCGTTACATAAAAAGGCACTGACGTGCCAAAGATGCACACTCGCGCAAAGATGTAGATTGTCGCAAGCGGCCGCGCGAGGCGCGAGAATGTGCTAAGGCACATTCTTTTCATTTTGGGGCGATTGTAAGTAATTTGGCGGTGGAAAGACAGGCGCTTATGTGTTAAAATGGATAGCATGAAAATGGCATTGCCTGCCCATTATGCGTATCAATGATCGGGCGGGACAAAAAGGAGAAAGAAATGATTGAAGAATTAGTAAAGAGATACCCGGTTCTGGAATCCGTAAAGGGGCAGATCGAGGATGCATACAAGATCTTGGAGACATGCTATGAGGACGGAGGAAAGCTTCTGATCGCCGGAAACGGCGGAAGTGCCGCAGACTCTGACCATATCGTCGGAGAGCTGATGAAAGGTTTTGTAAAGCGTCGCCCGGTATCTGCGGAACTCGCCGAGGCGTTAAAGCAGACAGACCCGGAGAGAGGGGAAGAACTGGCGAAAAAGCTTCAGGGCGGGCTCCCGGCCATCGCCCTCACAAACCATGCGGCTCTCTCCTCAGCATTCGCAAACGATGTGGATGGAATGCTCTCTTACGCACAGCAGTTAAACGGCTACGGAAAAGCAGGGGATGTGTTCCTCGGAATCAGCACCTCCGGAAACTCTGAGAATGTGATGTACGCCGCTGTGACCGCAAAGGCAAAGGGACTTAAAGTTGTCGGTCTTACGGGAAAGACAGGCGGAAAGCTCGCAAAGCTCGCAGATGTCGCTATTATCGTGCCGGAGCAGGAGACCTATAAGATCCAGGAACTCCACCTGCCGATCTACCATGCGCTCTGCCTGATGTTAGAAGATAAGTTTTATGCGGAATAAAAAGACCATGACCTGGGGGGAATTATGAAGAGACGGGAATGTGCCTCGTTAATTATTCTGGCATTGGCGGCGGTACCCGCACTGTTAGTTGCCATCGGACAGGTTTATGTGACAGGCGTAGACGGGATCAGGCTCAGAAGAACGGAGACCATCGACCTTCTGACGGAGATCGCGGTGCTGTTCTTTTTATATCTGTTCACGATCTGGAAAATTGAATCGAACCGGATCTGGACAGGTGCGGTACTTCTCATCACAGCCGGATTTCTCTGGATCCATCAGGCATTCACGGCGATGATCCTGTCAGGCGCGTATGTGCTGGTGCTTTTGATGCTCGGCGCACGGATCCGCAGAGGGATGGACCGGGAGCACAGATGGAGGGAGTACCATGTGATCACAGGGCTGGCGGACTTCCTTCTTGGAAGTGGATTTATGATATGCCTGTTCTGCCTGGGATCCCTGTTTTTCGGATGTGGGATCACAAGCTTCCGGTTTCTCACAGTGGTCATCGCCGGACTTCTGGCTGGGTACCGGATGATGGAATTGAGGGCGGCGGGAGATAGCGGAATGCCGTGGAAACGCGTGCCGCAGAGAACAAAGATCTCCCTGGAGATGTCCATCTGTATCGCGCTCATGTTCGCCATGATCCTTTTGCAGGCGGGACGAATGAATATCTGTGCCGACTACGATTCCCTCCATTACGGACTGCGGAATGAGTATGTTCTGGACAACGGCGGCGGAATCTATGAAAATCTCGGAATGGTCAATGTGGTGTACACCTATTCGAAAGGCCTTGAGACATTGCTTTTACCGATCTCCGGGCTGCCGTCCTACGGATTTTTCCTGAGCTTCCAGATTTGGATGACTGTCGGCACTCTGATCGCGGCGGGACAGATCGTGGAGCTGTTTGTCGGAAGAAGGTATGCGGTGAGATGCATGACACTTCTCTCCTGCATTCCGGGAATCATGAACATGTCCATCACGGCAAAGACGGATTCCATGACGGTGTTTATGCAGCTTGTACTGCTGCTGTTTCTTCTGCTCTATATCCGCAGACAGAGGAGCGCGTATCTCGTGCTGGCGGTGGACGCCTACCTGATGACGCTTGTGTTAAAGCCAACGGCACTTGTATTTTCAACGGCGGCCGCTGGAACGGCGGGGCTTTATATCCTGCTCACGAGACAGCTGAAATTCCGGCTGAAGGGAAGTTTTCTTCCTTCCTGTATCTATATGATCCCGATGTGGCTTCTCATCTGGTACCGGACATGGCTGCATACGGGACTTCCGCTGACATCCGTGTTTAACTCGATCTGGGCGGCCCTCGGATTTACCGTGAGGTACCCGTACCGGTTTGAAAGTCTGCCGTCGAACGGAGGGTCCCTGATCTCAATCGAGGGACTAAAGCACATTTTAAAGAGAATTTATGGTGTCCTCATGGCCCCTGTGGGCGAGGACATGGCCCATGTGCGGATTGCCTGGGGCACACCGCTGCTTCTGCTCTTTCTTCTTCTCGTCTGTCTGCCGGTGCTGGCGGATGTGAGAAGATCGAGGCAGAAAGAGAAAAATACCTTGATCTGTCTGGCCTTGGTATTTGTGACGAACGGACTCATGAGTCTCATGGCTCTTTACCTGTTATGGCAGGTGGACGGCAACTATTTCCTGCTTCTCTATGCGCTGTCAGCGATCATGGCGGTGATTGTGGTAGGAAAATTAAAGAGCGGTTTCCTGCGCGGGTCCATATGCAGGATGCTGGTACCGTTTATTCTCTTTAATGTGACCATCACGGCGGTCAGCAACTGGGGCGGAACCCTGGGACTGACACCTGTGAAGTTCATCCACAAGGGATATTATGATCATATGGAAGAGTCCCATGAACTGCTTGCTTTCTACGGAAATGAGAAGATATGGGATATCCTGGCGGAGAACCCGAGAAACCGCGTCGTCGTATTCGGTGAGCAGCCGGAAATGCTGAGGTTCCCGTGCAGCACCCAGAGTTACACGGACATTGAGGGAAGCGGTGGAAACTTTAATCTCTCATCCAGCCCGGAGGCGCTGGCGGACTTCTTTACATTCGCTGGAGTAGATTACATCTACCTCGGAAGCGGATATTTAAAGCCTGGAACGGACGGATTCCGGAACGTGACAGGTCTCTTGAAACAGGGGTATCTCTCAGACCTCCTGTATGAAAATGGAAACGGGCTTGCGGTATTCTCGTCCGAGCCGACGGAACTCACCGAGGAGGAGAGCGAGGCACTTTTAGCGGAGTTTACCGAAAAATACTGGCCCGGAGAACAGCAGTAAGGGGATAAGACATGAATTTACAGGAGAAGATCCTGGAAGCGTGGAAGAGATGGAGCCCGGAGCTTCTGATCTTTGCAATCTTTCTGGGATTTGGATTTTGGATCAACCGGGGAGTGGAATTAAAGGGACTTTACATGGATGACCTGTATCTCTGGTCCTGTTACGGGGATCAGTCGTTTACGGAGTATGTGTTTCCAATGGGCAGCAGCCGTTTCCGCTTCCTGTTTTATCTGGCGTCCTGGCTGGAGCTTTTCTTTATCGGGGGGCATGTGGAGTGGATGGTTCCATTCAACATCATCCTGAACGTGGGAATTGCGTACAGCATTTACCGGATGGCAGTGTCATTCAGTAACGGAAGAAAGATCATCAGCTTCGCGGCTGGGATTCTCTACCTGTCATCCAGAATGGCATATTATCAGATCGGTCAGTTTTACGGGCTGATGGAGAGCCTGGCGCTGTGGGCGGCGTTAGGCGTATTGTGGTTTCTGTACCGGTATGTGAATGAGAAAAGGGTGGGGGCGTTTCTCATGGCGAACGTCCTGTACTTTGCGGTCTGCTTCATCCACGAGCGGTACATGGCACTTCTGCCTTTACTTCTTATGGCAGTGGTCCTTGGATTTGGAAAAGGCCTGGCGTCGGAGACTGTGACGGTGGAGCCGGAGAGAAATAGTGAACCGGACCGCGCCGCGAAACCGGGACGAAGCCGCGGAAGAGGACAGAGCCGTGGGGCACAGAATAAGAAAGAAACGGCGGTTCGCACGGCAGCAACGGAGAAGAAGGCTGATTCCCGTTTTCCGAAGAGCCTGCTCTTTGTGATCACGCTTTTCGTGTTCGGCGCGATCCAGATGATCCGCCTTTACACTATCGGAACGCTTTCACCGGCGGGAACCGGCGGAACTGACGTGGCAGATACTTTTAAGTTCACGGACGCCATTGGACAGGCACTGAACCAGGTGGGACTCGTGTTTGGGAGAAACTCCGGACCGCTCCACCTCTGTATCGAACCGTTTGCGGACAGCCCGGATAGAATCAAAAATCTAATCCTGGCGGCGGAGGCAATTCTGGGTGTCGGCGTTCTGGCGGCTGTGATCGGTATGATCCGGGCGCGGGATGAGATCGTCTGCCATTTAAAGAACGCGGTGCTGTTCCTTGTGTTTATCACACTCTGCATCGGCAGCTCCAGCGTGACGATCCGTGTGGAGATGCGCTGGGTCTATGTGGCTTACGCGGCGGCGCTTCTGTTCTTTGCCTACCTGTCACGGGTGATGGGGAAGGCGGGGATCCTGGTGCTGTTGTACGGCTGCCTGATCTTCCCGGTGGAGACATATTACCGGGACAACTGGGACAACCTGTATCTGTGGGCGCCCCAGAGCCAGTATAATTCCCTGGCGGAGAAGACATACGGAACATACGGGGACGATATCTTCGACAAGGAGATCTACATCATCGGGAAGGATTTTGAGATCAGTGATTTTAATGCTGAAACATTCCTGAAAGTATACGCAAAAGATAAAACAAATGTTCCGAAGCTCCAGCTTATCGACAGTGACATGGATCTCAAGGAGATCACGGATGACATGGTGATCCTGTGTGAGGATCCGAAGCACAACGCATACAACGATGTGACGGAGATCGTGAAGAGGCAGAGGTTCGACACGCCTTTCGGCAGCTATTCGGACGGATGGATCGATGAGCACGCGAAGATCGTTCTGACAAACGGGGAGAGCAGCAAGCTGACCTTAAAGTGCTACTACCCGGGCAGGCTTACAGGCGGTGAGACCTGTAAGATCAAGGTGAACGGACGGCAGATGGCTGATCTTGTATTTACGGACAACACGATGTACTACGAGATCCCGGCTGCGCCGTATCAGAGATTTACCGTGGAATTTTCCTGCAACTTCTATGTGAAAGGGGCGAAGGAACACCGCGGGGAGGAAAATCTGGCGATGGTCGTGAAGGTGGTAGACCAGTAAAAGAGGCAGGTCCGCAGAAATTTTTGCGGACCACCGGGAAAACGCAGGAATGAAATTTTCTGCAAAAGGGCAGCCGGAGAAGGCTGCGACAGTAAAAAAGGAGAATCAGAAGAATGAATGGACAGCAGTGGGCTCCAATGTGCGCGGGCTTTGCCGTTGCTGTGGTCCTGTTCCTTGTGCTCGGGTATTTCCTGAGGAAGAGGGACATGACTGCCCATCTTGCTCCCGTAAAGCGGGAACTCAAGAAGGAAAAGCAATGGCTGCGGCGCGGGGAGTATAATGCGGCTATGGTAAAGGGCCGCCAGAATCTGGAACTGTTTCTGAAGCTGGTGGCGGAATTTAATGGGATCGAGCTCGACAATTCTGCCCAGGCGATGGCGAACGCCAAGAGCGGTCCGGATGGAAGAGGACAGCGCGAAACTTACCGGATGAACGGGAGAAAGCGTCAGAGAGTCATGACCTTCCAGCAGTTTGGATGGTGGCTCGACGAGAATGGGTATCTGGACCGGGTCGGAAAGTGGGAACTGAACGAGATCCGCGTGATCGGAAACAAGGCGGTTCATGAGAACTATGTTTCTAAGGAAGATGCCTGGAACCAGTACAATTATATGGAAGATGTTCTGCGGATCGTCGCTGACCACCACGCAAACCGGCGGAAACAGAGAGGACCGGCGGTTAAAAAGAGCCAGACGGGGTGCCATGGGGCGAGCGTGAAGAAGACGTCCGTGGCACAGATGAAAGGACGCGGACAGGGGCAGTCAAAGAGTGGAGGACAGAGTCAGGCAGGAAAAAGCCAGGCGAAGAACAGCGGACAGGGACATGCCCGGAAGCGTGAAGGCGGAAAGCAGACCAGTGGCGGGAACGCGAGGCAGGACGCAAAGGTAAGCGGCAATCAGAGAGTGGTTCAGAAGACTGAGGGAAAGAAAACGGCGGAACAGAAAAGCACTGAGAATAAGCAGACATTGAGAAAGCCGCAGAACGAAAGCAATGGGAAGTCAGCTGGAAAGAATGAGACGTCGGAGAGAACTCAGCAGAAGAGAGAAGTAAAAACAGCGGTCAATAAAGCCCAGCAGAGCAGGGAAGTAAAGATTGTAGAGAAGACCGCAGAGAATGCCCAGCCGGAGAAGCTGAGTTCTTCCGCAAAGAGGCGTCAGAGAAGAAAGCGCGCGAAAGCGGCCAGAGAGCAGGCTGAGGCAGCAGGAATGGTTCGCGAGACTGCACCGCAGAGTAAGGCAGCAAAGCCGACAGAAAAAATAGCAGAGCCGACAGAAAAAACGGTAAAGCCGACAGAAAAAACGGTA
>ULUM01009690.1_pt1 | contig 20033 bp, 12 predicted proteins | sample 1958501 | NCBI WGS metagenome assembly ULUM01 (sample SAMEA4835760, study PRJEB28245) | human gut metagenome | biome: gut microbiome; material: fecal sample | place: Denmark | collected 2008
TAAACGATACTATATGAGTGAGATAATAAAGAAAGGCTGCGTCGATATGAAGATTCAAGCTGTATTCATAGATGGATTTAAGAACTTAGCAAATGTAAGAATATCTTTTAATAATATTACAACACTTGTTGCATTAAATGATTTTGGAAAATCAAATGTACTTTCAGGTATTGATTTTGGATTGAGTTTTATAAAAGCATCGATAGAAGATAAAAAGGATATGATGTCCAATTCCCAACTGATTCCCGGTAATTGTAATTTGATTGGAAGAAATTATAAATATGAGATGGAAGCAGCAGCAGATATTAATGGCAGGGAATACTTGGTGCAGTATGGCTATGAATTTGAATGGAAAGATACCGATGGCAAAGAGCCAGAAATAATTTCAGAATTTTTGAAAGTAAAACTTAATGAAAAAGGACAAAAGTATGCCCAGCTAATCAATAGAACTGCTCATACAGCATTCTATAGGAGTTCGGAGACGGGAAGATGTTCATCAATAATTAAGGTTGGGGAGACAGAATTAGTTGTGAACAAGTTAAGAGCCTATGATGAATTATATTATGCCTTGATTATTACAAAGCTTAATGGAATAAAAATAAATATGGGAAACAATCTGGAGACTAAGAACTTCTGCCAGTCAGATTCTGTTATTCAGAAAGGTTTCGACAATGCGTCGATAAATGAGGATAATCTGCCACAAGTTATATATAGGCTGAAAAGCCAGTATCCAGATAAATTTGCATTATTAAAAGAGGCTTATATTCAGTTATTTCCTGAATTTGAGGAGATTATTGTAAAAGATTTTCAGTTAAATGTAGAAGAAGATCACCAGCTTCGGGAGAATGCACCGTTTCAATTTACGATTGCTGTCTATGCATTATTTGTTAAGAGAAAGGGGCTGGTGAATCCGGTAAACTTTTCTACGATATCAGATGGTGCAAGGCGGGTTTTTATGATATTGACCAAAATTATTACAGCCAGTGTCAGTAATATTTCATTGATAGCGATCGAGGAGCCGGACAACTCTGTATATTCTGGCTTGTTCGGGGCGTATATCAGGATGATTCGTGAGCTGTCAGCTGGTTGTAAAGTTATCATTACAAGTCATTCACCGTACTTTGTCAGCTGTCTTGATCCTTCTGGAATTTATGTCGGGATAAATAGAAAGGCTGGAGTAGCGGAGTTTTTTCCGTTTAAGAAGTCAGGGCAGAAACAGCTGGTAAATGATGCAGTTAGTTTAGATTTGCGAATGGGGGAGTATCTGTTTTCAATGCTTGCAGATTCTGAAAGTAATATAAGGGATTATTTGGAATGGGACAATGAATAAATGCTATATCAAAGGAGAAAATCAACATGGTGGATAATGATTACACATTGGAAGGCAGGTTTGAAATTGCCAATGAGAACATGAAACAGGAGATGAATGAGTTTATCATACAGATACTGTATAAGACAGGAATCAGAAAGACCACGACTGTAATGATCAATGGTCGGGAGTTCGATGCAGTTGAACAGACATATCCGGATGAAAATGGAATCATTTATTTCGATTATTCTGTATTTGAAAAAAGGATAAGAAGAGGAAACTATTATAATTGTCATACTTGTGAATTGGTAACGGAAGATCGCGGAGAAAATGAATTTGGTCTGGTCATGAACATGATAATGATAATATTAGAGTCCTATTCGGACAGTCCGTGTTACCTGATGCATAAAGGTAATCTATTTAACATCCTGGGGTACGTTGATCTGGTAGAAAGCTTAACAGGAAAGGTTTTAACCTTTAAAAACAGAGACAATATTGGAAAAATAAAAGGAATACCGGTAGACAGGCATTTGCTTTATAAATGCATTCTTCGTGATGATGAAGATGAACTTCTGGGATTTTGGGATTCTGAAACCATATTGCTTTCAGACCAAAGAAAAGAGGAAATATCCGAATGGAGTGACAGGTATAAAAGTTTGAAAGATGATGATGTGAAGTCTTTTGATATGGAAGCTGCGCTGGCGAAAGCGATAGCAATCATGTCTTTGGAGTGGGAATGCAGATATGTGAATAAGGATATGGTAGATGAGTTCATCGGAAATAAAGAAGTATCATCTTATAAAAAAGCGGTTTATCTGTTACAGAAACTACTTGAGGAAGATATGGAGATGTTTGGAGAATTTACGAAAACACAGGTGTTGGAATGGATTTTGTATGAGATAGATCCGGAGGAAAAAGAAAGCAGCTATTCCGCGTATATGAGTCTGCTTGGAAATAAGAAGTACAGAAAAGAATTTATGGGATTTTAATGGAGGATAATATGGGGACTTTTTGTGATTATAATGGAAACATGACAATTCCGGACGAATTCAAAGACGAATTTAATGAGAATATGATAAAAATTCTTCAGAGGGGCGGAATGATGCAGTTTGAAAATGTACACATGTATGGGAAGGAAATTCATCTGATCCGTCCGGTTGAGTGCGATGAGGAAGGGAAAGCATACTTTTCTTTTAATTACTTTGAGGATGACTTATGGGAAAGTGTGTTATTCAATTCCAGGACGCAAGTCCTGAGAAGTGGCAAAATAGGAAACAACGAATTTAACAGAGTCATGTGTGCAGCTTATCTCTTATATGAATTATATGGAATGGATTATGGGTATGTTGACAGGAATGGGGATTTTATAGATCCGGTACGCTGCATAGCATGGATCAATCATGTTCTTGACAAAGATTTTACTGCCGAAAAACGATTTAATCTCTGGAAGTATTATGAGAGTTATTACTTTACGGAAATAGAACAGGATCATTATGACAGGGCATATCCGAAAACGGTGTTTGGTATTATTCCAGAAGAATTAAGAGGTGGAATGGGAGGCAGAGATCTGGCAGATATCTATTATATTGTATATGGAACAGGGGATATGGGGATGAATGAAGCCAGCAGCGGATCATATCCGTATGAGATAATGTGTGTAAAAAAAGAATTACAGAAATTCTCTGAAACATATTGGTTTGACAGAAAAAAGCGTTTATATGAATTGTTGAAGCTTCCGTATGATGAGAGACAGGGGATTGCCTGTCAAAAATATGGCGGACTGGCGGAAATGACACTGAGAATACCAGCCAGAGTATTTGTGTACCTTTTTGCAGAGATACAAGGCTTTGATTTCTGGACAGAATGGCATGAAGTGCATGGAGAGTTTTATGTGGATGAAATTACTAAAAACTATGTTGGTGAGTCGGTCGTAAAAAAGAGAGAAGAAATAAGAAACACACAGATTGGAAAGTTGAAAACAAAAGATTTTTTGAAAAATAATGGTTGCTTTACATTTTATAATACACCGGCGGAACTTAAGGATAAACCTGACTATTATCTTTCCGATGATGATTTAATGTACTGGTGGGATGGAACAGATACCGTACAGTTATCAATACGGATGGTCGAGACATTGACCAGGTGGTCCGTAGAATTGAAGAAATTTGAGACGGAAATAAACCGGGACGAAATAGAAGATTACGATATGTTGAAAAGTTTGTTGGAATTATTGGATAGGGCAAATCATGAGTATAGAGACATATATGCATTTCAAAATATGTTTTATGAGTTTGCGCAAAACAATAAAGATATTCATTATTTTGCGGCGATAAAGTTATTTGAGAAAATACTTGATGAAAACTGGGAGACAGGTAAAATTATTCAGTCAGTAGAATCATGGAGTACGGCTTCTAAAAATGTTATCTGCAATGAAGGCAGGATAACTGTCAAACGATTTTTGAGTGTGCTGGCAAATAAGAAGCTTAGAGAGAAGTGTTTTGGATTCTGATGAGCTCCTCCTGCCAATTTCTGCCAATTCCCCCATCCCGGTTGTCCTCATCAAAATCACCCAGTATACTGTAACTACCCCAGGTTTCCCCGGAGATCCGCGGGCAGAAAATCAGAACAGCATGAGAGGAAACAACATGAGGACAATCGACAAAAATACCATACAATCCTATCAAGATCATATTTATACACAGGAAAAATCCCAGAATACCATCGACAAATACATCCGCGACATCCGCACCTTCACCGCCTGGCTGCAGACACAGGAACAGAAAGACATCACCAAAGAATGCGTGATCCGCTACAAAAAACATCTCGAAGCCAAATACATGCCGTCCAGCGCCAACAGCATGCTCATCGCCCTAAACGGCTTCTTCGGATACACAGGCTGGCACGACTGTTTCGTCACGATCTTCAAGACCCAGCCAAACCACATCTATGCGCAGGAAAAAGAGATGATGCGCGCCGAATACGAAAAACTCATCGCAACTGCAAAAGAGAATGGCAACCTCCGCCTTGCCATGATCATCGAGATCATCGGCAGCACCGGCATGCGCATCAGTGAACTTGCATCGGTCACGGTGGAGGCAGTGGGCACCGGAAAGATCAGCATATCCTGCAAAGGAAAACACCGCGAGATCTATCTCGTACACAAACTGAAAATGAAACTGCTCGACTACTGCAAAAAGAAAGGCATCAGAAGCGGCGCAGTCTTCATCACAAAAAACGGAAACCCGGTAGACCGCAGCAACATCTGGACGGAAATGAAAAAAAACGCCGAAAAAGCAGGCGTTGCACTGGAGAAAGCATTTCCGCATAACCTCCGCCATTTCTTTGCACGCGTCTACTACAGCATACATAAAAACATCAGCCAGCTTGCGGATATCCTTGGACACAGCAGCATCAATACCACAAGGATCTACTTAGCGACCACAGAGGAAGACCATGTCAAAAAATTGGAGCGTCTGGATCTGGTCGTCTGAACGACAGAAATAAAAAGACACAACATAATGTAGATTATGTTGTGAATGCATTCGGATGAAAGTATGATAATCATTACCAATATCTTCCAAGTACTATTTTTTTATCAAAAAATCCGAGAAACGTCAATAGTCTGATGCTAAAATTCGACAAAAAAATCCCCCTTTTGTAAAAGAAGCACTAATTTCATAGTACTTCTCTAGGAATTTGTTGCCATTTTTGCACAAAAATAAGACCAGACTTCTGTAAACACCTGATTTTTCAGTATTTCACGGTTTCACAGCTGAAAATCATGTTGTTTCAACTATACTACATTCGTAGACAACTGCTAAAAACCAGAAATTTTATAAATCTGTTCAAAATCCCGGTGTAACCGGGCAAAAGAGCCATTCCTCCACACAACATAATCTACATTATGTTGTGGAGCTTTCTTTATGTAATAAAAATTAAGGAGGAAACCTATGAGAAGGACGAAAGTAAACCGTGCATTGACATTTGTGATGGCAGCCGCACTGCTCATCGGATCGATCCACGGCGTAGGTGCAAAAGAGCAGAGCAAAGCTTATGATGCACCGGAACTGACGCTCACACAGGGCGTGACAGACTATGACCTGACGGAAGGGATCGCGTATGACAGTGAAAAATATACCCTGTCCGTCACTGACACAGGAAACTTTGACATCAATGTGGCAGGAGATTATGAGATCTCATACGCACTGACGGAAAAGGAAAGCAGTGTAAATGTAACTGAAAGTGTGGAGAACACAGACAGTGTAGAAAGCATAGAAAACATAGAAAGCACCGAGACAGTGTCAGGCACAGAAACGATAGAAACGACAGATGCCATGGCAACGGTGGAAGATACGGATCAGACACCGGAAGGGGATGCCACCAACACCGTTGATACGCAGGAAAAGCAGGTCATCACCTTTACAAGAACGGTTCATGTAGTAGCGGCTTCTGAGGACGAAGTACCTATGTATGAAGCACGGGAACTGGTGCTGGTACAGGGGGAGGAAGGCTATGACCTGACAGATGAGATCCTCTATGATGATGTAAAATATACGTTAACAGTAGGGGATCTTGGAGGCTTCGATATTAACAAGATCGGCTCCTACGAAGTGACCTATTCCCTTACACCTGTGGCAACACAAGAGACACAGGGAAATGGACAGGATGACACACAGGATAACCAGGTCATCACATTTCAGAGAACAGTTACCGTGAAGGAAGCTGGCGAAGAAAACGCTTTGTATGAAGCATCGGATCTGACAGTTTTTCTTGGGGATGAGGATTACGATTTGACTGACGGAATCATCTACGACAGTGATTTGTATGATTTATCCATCACAGATCTGGGTGGATTTGATATCTATGTACCCGGGGATTATGAGGTCAGCTATGAATTGACAACAAAGCAGAGAACCGGTCCTGCAATGTCAGAAAACGGCTCTGAAGGAAATGCTTCGGAAGCATCTCAGGATACTGAAGCAAATACAACAGCATCCACACAGGAAGATGCCGGGGGAAGCGTAACAGCATCCACATCAGGGACAACTGTGGGCAGTGTATCCGGTGGAAATGCGGGAGCAGTTGTGGCAGCGTTCAGCAGAACGGTAAGTGTAGTTATACCTGATACAAGTATGTATGGTGCTGCAACCTATGCGGTACAGGGCAATTATACGATTGAACTTGGAAATCCTATCTGGACGGATGATTCCCATACAAAGTTTAATTATTCCTATGCAACTGTTGATACACAGGGAGAAGATATTTCCCTGATGACAGTAACAGTATCAGACGGGGTGCTTTCTGATGCGGATATTACAGATGCAAGGTTTACAGATATTAATAAAAAATCTGCCACCTGGATATTTGCAACAGCAAAGACACAGGAAGAAATTCAGGAAAAAATCCGTAAGATGACATTTAACTATGTAAGTAATCTGAATGTCAATATCACAATAGATGGAAATGATTCTGAGTTAGATTTTGCTACATGGGGAATTGATGAATCAAATGTTAAAGTAACGCAGTGGACGAATGGACATTTTTATATGTATATTCCCTATACTGGAACCTGGTCTGAGGCATATAACGTGGCAAAGAGTTTCAAGATAGCAGGCAGAAAAGGATACTTGATGACTTCAGACGAAGGACAGGATGAAATGGACTTTTTGCTGGGACTCCGAAACTCTTCTCCTGTATGGTTGGGAGCAAGTATGTTGAAACTCAAAAATGGTGATGATATTAATGATGCAGATAGTATAGGAATAAATACTTTGACTTATTCTGGCAGTGCCCAAGGCCAAAATTCCAGATATTATATGAAATGGAACTGTGGACCAGCAACAGGAAAGGCAATCACGGATGGCACAAACCTGCTTTATGGTAATAGTAATACTGAACCCAATAATCATACGGATGGACCAACTGAACATTCCAGAAAATATAAAATCACAATTCAGCCAGATGTACAGGATTGGGAAGCCTGTATGATGTATATTACAGAGGAAGCAAATAAAGGATTTAATGATATCTGGGAAGGAAATTATAGAGCCGATATTACTTTGCTTCATACCAATGGTCTGTTTGTGGAATTCGGCGGGTACGAGGAAGCCGGAAAGAAAGACCCGGGTAACAGAGATGCAACGAAGCAGGGTGCAATGGCACCGATAAATGTCGCACCCAGAGATGTAGAAGCTACCATTGACGGTGTAAAGTATGCGCCCATTGCGAAAGCGCTGGAGGTTGCAGAAGCCGGAAAGACAGTGAAAATTGAAAAAGCAACTGTAGAAGCCTGCACCGACAAGACCTTAAAGAAGGGTGTTACCATTGAAGCACTGGACAGAAAGACTTATACAGCCACAGCAGATACTGTCCTTGACATTGCCGCAGACGGCAGCATTACCGTAAAGGACGGCATTTTGGAGCTTTCTCCCAAAGCACCCGTTACCGTGGCAGACCCGGTGGACGGAAAGCAGTATCAGATAACAGGACCTGACAGCAAGTCCACTGTAAATGTAGACAATCAGGGCGACCACCCCTACATCAGGGGAGAAAATGACGGCACCGTTCAGATTGGAAACGTAAGCTACACTTACAAAAATCCTGCAGGGCAGATGGCGATGGTCTACATCCCGGATGCCATGTACCGGAATGAAAGAGTGACAAAGGCAGAAGTTACGGCAGACAAGAGTGCAGTAATTAAGCTGGATGGCGGCGAAGAAAATACGGTAGAGATAAAAGGAAATGGTTCAGCCGCCGATAAAGTGACAGTAGAGCGCAGAACATCAGATAAAAAAGCGGAGGTAAAACTTCCTTCGGGAACAAAGGCGAAGGTATTTGGACATGAGGTGGATACTGCACCAGCAGGTGGCGTCATGGTAGGTCAGAGAAATGCAGTCGACACAAAATATCCGGACAGGGATTATATCGTAATAGCTGTTGCGGGAGAGAAAGTCACAGTAGATGGTATTGAATATGTTGCAGCGGAAAACAGTCAGAAGTTTTATCTTGGAACATTTAAAGCAACCGTAACCATAGGAAGCAATGCTGAGATTACAATTGGTCAGGAGCAGACTGATGTTGGTTATTTAAAAACTTATACAGTAAAAATCAGTCCAAAAGCAGATTATGATCTGGATCAGGACAACTTTATCGTTACTATGAAGGAAAGCGATACAGGGACTGTTAAGAATTTGACATTTGCAGATGTGTGCAGTGTAGATCCGGCAGATGGAAGCATTACAGTTACGATTCCAAAGGTCAGTGGAGACATTACAGTGAATGCTGCGGCAAAACGGCAGATGACAACCTTGAAAGTAACAGGTCTTGTAACAGCAAATGCAAAGGGAAGCTTCAAGGCGGTAGATGCATCTGGTAATGAATACAAACTGGAGCAGGATGGCAGCATCAATGTAAACCGCAATGAGGAACTCACCCTTATATTTACGCCAAATGATTTTTCAAATCCTTATTATTCAGATCTTACCGGGGAGAAGGGAGAAAGTTTCTCTATCCTGACAGCATTGCAGGATACAACAAACAATACAGATTTATTTGCAGGAGCAAAAACGTTTAACTGGAAAGAAAAGAGTTATGAATTAAAGTACACACCGACAACTTCAGATGTGACACTGCAAGCTGTATTCACACCGTCCCATATCGTACATGTTCATGTGACAGGTGGTACGGCAAAAGTGAAAGATACAGGGCTTGTAACAAAAGAATCAGGTGCGGACCAGTTCCAGCATGTCATTGTGAAAAACAATGGAACAGTAGAGCTGGAGTTAAAAGATACAACAGGAACAGCCACTACTTATAAACAGGCATATTGGAGCAACGTGGATGGCAGTGATGATACCATTGTATCCAATCAGGCTTTCACAGGAAATGGACCAAGCTATACTTACACAACACGGGCGGTAGGCAAACCACAGGCATTAAATATTACATTTGAAGAGGGACAGACCGTAGATGTAAAAGTGACACATGGAACACTTGTGACTGGAAATGATGGTGTGGTGTGGAATGATAAAGGAAACAGTACATACCAGACGATTGTGAAGAATAATGGAGCATTGAAGGTCAATATTAAGCCAGAGGATGGTTACGGATTAAAGAGCATTACGGTTAATAATGTGGCAATTGATATTGATGCGGCAATCAAGAGTGGGGAAATCACATGGGATGGTACAACGAAGACCTATTCCCATACATTCGCAAAAGTTTATCAGGCATGGAATGTTACGGTGGACTTTGAAAAACTGCATGAGATCGTTTTTCAAGATCAAAAGGGCAATATCTTAAATAAGACAGAGCATATTACAGTGATTGATGGAGATACGATTCCGGCAGCAAGCTTTACCAAAATGCAGGAAGAAGCGGATAAATTAAAGGCTGAGAATGAGAGCCTCTTTGTATGGGTTGATAAAACAGACAGCACAAAGATCTATAATGAAACAACTGTGATGACTGCACAGACTGCGGATGTCGTGACCTTAATCCCGGTATACCGGATGAACGTGATCAAGGGGGTAGATGGAAGCGTTATTGCAGCAGATGATTTTGTCATTCATGTGAACGATGTCAGAAAGCTTACGGACACAGAGGCAGCGACACTCGCAAATGTGACTGCTTATGATCATTCCGGTTCAGATATCAGTAATAGGGTGACTGTGGAACAAACAAAATTAGAGGAATTAAAGAAAAAGACTAAGGGAACATATGTGGATGCTTTGACCTTTATGATTGCAGCATCAGGATTGACGACAGGCGTAAAAGTGGAAGTGACGGATGATAATCCGACCATTACGGGAAAGACAGCATATACGCTGACTTTCAAGGGAAGAGCAAATGAGACTTATAAGTATCAGGAGCTGGATGCCCAGGGAACCCCGACAGGTAATGTATCAACCATACTTACGGATGGGGATGGAAAAGCAACCATCACAGGTCTGAAGAAAGCAACACAATATCAGATCAGTCATAAGAAATATGGTTCTGTAAACGGCAAAACAGCCCTCGTGGATGCAAAGGATATCGCAAAGCAGTTCGAGGACAGAGGTGCCGGGGACACAACAGGCAATAATGCTACGGACAGAACAGAGAAAGCAGAAAACTCCAATGTACAGGTTGTAGTGGATGATGACGGCAACTACAAAGTCATCGTGAAGAAAGACATCGACCACACAGTTGAGATCCCTGACACATGGGGTGAGGTCAAGATCGACTTAAATGATAAGACCATCACAGGTGACAAGGCAGATGATAATAATGAGGCAAAACCGGGACTGGAATTTGTCAAGGATGCTAACAGCAACGAACATCCGGGAACGAATCTTGAGATCGTAAACGGTACGATCAAAGGCGGGGACGGTTCTGCTAAACATCCGGATGGAGCAGCCGGTATCGGAGCCAGTGGTGATACAGCAGATGCCGGAATTATCATCGGAAGCGATGCAAACGTGACCGGTGGTAATGGTGCAAACGGCACAGAAGGCAAAGATGGAGGAAATGGCGGAGCCGGTATCGATGGTAACGGCAAGCTCACTCCGACAGTCAGTGGAACGGTAACCGGTGGAAACGGCGGTAAAGGTGGAGATTCCGCAGCCGGTATCCCTGGCAATGGTGGAAACGGTGGAACCGGAATCAGCGCAGGCGATAAGACCATCACCATCAATCCTGGCGGAACTGTCAAAGGCGGTGATGCAGGAAACGGCGGAAACGCAACAGGAGATAACACGAACCCGGGCGGAAACGGTGGAAACGGCGGTACAGGAACCGAGACCACGCAGCCGGGAAAGACCGATAATAACGGTGGAACAACATCCGGTGGAAATGGCGGAGACGGCGGTAAATCTGACAACGGAAACGGTGGAAACGGAGGAAACGGCGGCAGCGGCTCCACAGGAGAAAGCAATAACAACGGCGGCACGAACAGTGGCGGCAACGGCGGAAATGGCGGAGACTCAGACAAGGGCAACGGCGGATCCGGAGGTAATGGAGGAAGCTCAGGCGAAACCGGAGGCAACGGTGGTAACAACACCGGAGGAACCGGAGGAAACGGCGGAGACTCCAACAACGGCAATGGTGGCTCCGGCGGAAACGGTGGAGAATCCAACAGCGGAACCGGAGGAAACGGCGGAAATGGCGGTGACTCCAACAACGGAACCGGCGGCAACGGTGGAACCGGCGGTGAATCCAACAGCGGAAACGGCGGTAACGGCGGAAATGGTGGAGACTCCAACAACGGAACCGGAGGAAATGGCGGAAACGGCGGTGAATCCAACAGCGGAAACGGTGGAAACGGAGGCGATGGAGGAAACGGCAAGAACCCGGGCACCGGCGGAAATGGCGGCGGCTCCAACAGTGGAAACAACGGCAGCTCCGGCAGTGATGGCAACAGACCTGGAGGCAACGGCGGTAACAATAACGGCAGCGGCGGTAATAACGGCAGCAATAATGGCGGTAATAATTCCGGTAATAACGGTGGAAACAGCAATGGAAATACGAACGGAACCAATACCGGAGTCACAGATGGCAAGACCAATGCCACAGATATCGCCGCAGCGGATGGAAACAATGCGTCCGGCGGAAACAAAAACAACAAACACAACAGGAACAACAGAAACAACAACGAGTCAGACCAGGCGGATGGTGAGGATGTGACAGAAGGTACAGAGACCGATGCAGATACAGGTTCTGATGATACTACAGATGTCGCAGACAGCACAGAGACCGGAGCAGATGCAGACGGAAGCGGAAACACAGACGACAGCATCCCGGCAGACAGCAGTGATGCAGACGGACACATCAGCTTCGCAGACTGCGGATTCCACTGGTATCCAGTCATCCTGATCCTTGTGATCGCAGGATACACAGTCCTGCGTATCCGGAAGATCCGCGAGGAACTTGACGGAGAGTAAGACAGTAACCCCAAAAGATACCAGAACGAAAAAACAATCCCGGGGATATCCACATATCCCCGGACAATAAAAAAGAAAGGCCTGACATCTAAACTTACAAACAACAAACCAAAATGATATATGTAAATTTTCCAAAATACTTACAAAACATCTGACATGAGCGGGCAGAACAGGAAAGCTCCCTGTCAGACCCATTCATGGCAGAAATACGGGGAACAGGAGGATAAGGACCATGGATCCTGAAAGAAGAAAAGCACTGCGGAAGACGCAGAAAAAATGTATCGCAGCCCAGGTGGTGATGTGTGCAGCCTATATATCAGCGGGCATCTTACTGGCTGTGACAGGCAGGCACTGTGTGGCAGATACTCCGATCTATATAGCCGGCGCAGTCATTACAGCCGGCTGCATGGCAGCTCTTGCAGTGTTTGAGTCAAGACTTTCAAGAGAACTTGCAGGATGACATGACAGGGGCAGCGCAGGCTGCCCCTGTTGTGCCTGAAAAAGGGATTATAAGGAAGTGACAGATCATGAAAGACAGGAATTTTGTAAAGGAAATAGAAAAGTTAAGGACAGCCGTCTTAGGGTATGACCGCGAGGAAGTCGTGCTCTACATCAGGGAGCTGGTGGAGTACTATGGGCAGAAGAACGAGGAGGCAGTAAGGGAACTGTATCTGGAAAAGATGCAGCTTGCGGCAGAGAACGCAGGACTGCGGGCACAGATCCCCACACAGGAGAAGCTCTATGAGGAGGCAGAAGGAAAGGCGGAGGAGATCCTGGGCGGTGCAAAGGAGACTGCGGCGACCATTCTGGACCATGCCGGCACCGAAAAGGAACGCATGCTCAGAGAGGCCGGGGAAGCAGAAAAGAGGATCCTTGCAGAAGCGGACAGAAAGGCAGGGGAGACCCTTGCAGAGGCGGACAGGAAGGCAGGGGAGACCCTTGCAGAGGCGGACAGAAAAGCAGGGGAGACCCTTACAGAGGCAGAGAGGAAGGCAGGGGAGATCCTTGCAGAGGCAGGGCGGCAGGCGGAGGAGATCCTTGCAGAGGCAGGGCGGCAGATGGATGTCATCCTGACAAAGACAAGGGAGAAAGTGGAGAAGCAACAGGCGCTCTACCATCAGTACCGCAGCCGTCTGGAAGCCTTGAAAAACGGCCTGGACTGCATCTTTGCAGGGTGTCCGCCGGAGGAAGACACCCGGGATCTGCATGGAAAGCCGCAGAGACCGGGACAGATACAGGCAGACGGACTGGAAGAGACCGGTCTCCGGGAACAGCCATGAACGGGGGAGAACAGTACAGCCTTGACATGGCACTCCTGAAGATCCGCGAGGAAAAACGGAAAAGAAAGATGCGCTCAGAGCGGGCCGTCATCCTGTTCGTGGTCTGGATCCTGGTGTTCAGGGTGTGCGGGATCATGCGCGTGGATGGGAATTCCATGCGCCCTGCCTGCCATCCCGGGGATATCGTGTTCTTCCTGCGCATCCTCCCGGACGGCGTGGGCTATGGGGATGCCGTCATCTTAAAGGATGCATCCGGGGAATACCTGATCAAGCGCATCGCAGGGCTGCCGGGGGATGTGATGGAGGTGGACCGTGAGGGACACCTGACAAGGAACGGCGCAGAAGTGCAGGAGACGGATGTCATCTATGGCATGTCGGAAACAGGAGACAGCGTGGATTATCCGTACACCGTGCCGGAAGGGAGTTATTTCTTCCTCGGGGACAACCGCCCGGTGTCTTTAGACAGCAGGATGCTCGGTGCGGCAGGAAGGGAAGAGATAAAAGGAAAGGTCATCTGGGCAGCGGGGGCTGGGAGATGGAACAAAAAAACAGGTAAGAGGTAAAAGACCATGAGCATTACAGGAGCTTATACTTGGGAAGATATTTCCAGTCTTGGGATGGAAGCTTATTTCCAGCCCATCTACAACGTGGAAAAGCACAGGATCACTGGGCTTGAGGCACTGTTCCGTGCAAGGGACGGGCAGGGAGGTTTCCTCGACCCGGAGAGCCTTGTGCAGGAGGCGGAGGAAGGCGGCTGGGTGCATGAGATCGACCTGTGGATGATAAGGGAGTGCTGCCGGTGGTTCACGAGGTTTGCGGAACACGGCATCACGAGGATCAACGTGAACCTGTCGCCGCAGACCTGCATGGTGGAGACTGTCTGGGAGGAGATCAGCAGCTGCCTGGACCGGTACGGCCTCCAGCATGGGAAGATCTGGCTGGAGATGACGGAACTCGGGAAGTCGGCGGATAACGGAACACTCCTGGAGACCGCACACAGGCTGCAGGATAAGAAGTTCAACCTGGTCATGGATGATTTCGGCAAGGGCGAATCCAATTTCGTGCGGCTGATGGATTTCGAGTTCCAGAGCATCAAGCTGGACAAGGAGCTGGTCTGGGGCATCGGGAGCAGGAAGATGGGCATGCCGATCGTGCAGACGCTCCTCGTGTTCGCCCAGAGGAACCACATCTGGGTGACGGCAGAGGGGATCGAGACAGGGGAACAGGCAGCGCAGCTGGAAAAGCTCGGCTGCAACTTTTTACAGGGCTACCTGATCAGCAGGCCGCTCCCGGCGCAGGAATGTGTCTCGTTCATAAGGCAGTGGGAGGACACGGACATCCTCGGACAGTCTGGGCAAGAAGATGATGATTGCAGAAATCATATGAAACAATTGCGAAACTCATGAAAATCTAAATTGAAAGAAGGGTATGAGGAGTTTCGCAATTGTCTAAATATCATATAAGAAACAGGAGAGATAAATCATGGGAAAGACAAAATTTGGAACAAAGATCGTATTCTTTTTTGTGATACTGCTCGGTGCAGGGGCAGTGTTATATGCGAAAAACTGCATGGAACAGCTCGCAGCATATGCAGTAAGCCTCATGGACGGTGCAGGACAGGCGCAGGCGCAGAGCCAGCTTGCGGCAATGATCGCTTCCGATGTGAAAAAAATGGCAGCCTTTATGGCAGCCGGGCTTATCATCACGATCGTTGTGGGTGCTGCAGGCATCATTGATTACATCAGGAGCCTCGACCTTGCCTGCAGTTATTCGGACACCCTCGCACAGGGCGATTTCACACAGGATGTGGAACAGAAATATTTAGACAGGAAAGACAGCATCGGAAACCTTGCGGCAGCTTTCCGCAAGATCCGGGAGAGCTTTGCGGGACATCTTGGGAGCGTGAAGGACAATGCAGAGTCCCTGAGCGGCCATGTGTCCTCCATCGGGAAAAACGTGGATGAGATCAACGGCGAGATGGAAGGCATTTCCGCAACGACACAGCAGCTTGCAGCGAGCATGGAGGAATCCGCAGCATCCGCAACGGAGATGAACACCATGTCAGAGGAGATCAACCGGGCGATCAAAAACATCGCGGAGAGCGCACAGGAAGGTGCGGAGCGTGTCAATGACATCCATACCCGTGCCATCAATGCGAAGAAAGAGACCACGGAGAACCGTGCCAATGCGCAGCGCATGCACGGCGAGATCAAGGTAAGCCTCGACCAGGCACTGCAGGATGTGGAAGTGGTATCCCGGATCGAGGTTCTGGCACAGGCGATCATGGAGATCACCAACCAGACGAATCTTTTATCCTTAAATGCTTCCATCGAGGCGGCACGTGCCGGGGAGATGGGAAAAGGGTTTGCAGTCGTGGCGGACGAGATCCGGAAGCTTGCGACGGAATCCGGTGAGACGGCGACAACCATCCAGGAGGTCACAGACAGCGTGGTGAAAGCAGTGAACCAGCTCACAAAGGACAGCAGACGTCTGTTAGACTTCGTCGCAACTGATGTGAAAGCCAGCTATGACAGCTTTGAGAGCCTTGCGGATGCCTACAACCGGGATTCCGAGTTTGTGGACGGTCTTGTATCGGATTTCAGTGCGACATCCGAGGAACTCTTAGCTTCCATGGACGGCATGATGAATGCGATCGAGGGAGTTGCAAATGCAGCAAACGAGGGCGCAAGCGGGACCTCCGACATGGCAGAACGCATCCAGAACATCACCATGCGGTGCTCCGAGGTGGCAGAGACCACGGAACAGGCAGGCGCAGCGGCAGAAACGTTAAAGGCAGACACCGGGATCTTCAAGGTGTGAGAAAAAGCACCGGCAGAAAACAGCAGCCATCAGGATGGAACGCATCATTGAATCAATGGAGAAATGGGAGGACAAACGTGAGAAATAAAAAAAGAATGCTTGCCGCAGGACTTATAGCAGTGGCACTTCTGTCAACTGTGAACGGATGCGGCAGTACAACCGGAAATATGCAGGATACCAAGGGCATACAGGGGACTACAGGAGTAGCTGGTGGGACCGTGCAGGGTTCCGGGAGCACAGGAACTGCATCAGACACGGCGTCACAGAACAACAGCAACACAGCAGATCATAATGCACAGGATAACAGCAGTGGAACAGGAACAGCACAAAACGGCAGCAACACAACAGATCATACAGCACAGACAGGAAACAACGACAGCAGCGGAACATCACAGGCAGGCGTGTCACAACATGCAACCGCAGGTTCTGCCACAATGGTGAACGGCGGCATCACGGAACAGGAAGCGAAGAACATCGCAGCCGGGAATGCAGGGGTCACAGAGGAACAGATCCAGTACATCACGGTAAAACAGGACTGGGATGACGGCCGTGCCAGATATGAGGTGGAATTCACCGCAGCCGGAGTGGAGTACGATTATGAGCTGGATGCATCCGACGGACGCATCCTTTCAGCAGACTCCGAAGTGATAGACAAGGGATACCGTGCATCACAGAATGGTACGACAGGTTCCCAGAATGCAGCCGGCACATCACAGACAACACCGGGCGGTGTTTCCATCGAGACAGCAAAACAGACCGTCATGGACAGGATCCCTGGCATCGATGCCGGAAACATCTACATCCATCCGGACTATGACGACGGCATCTCTCTCTATGAGGGGGAAGCCTACTATGCGGAGGTAAAGTATGAATTTGAGATCAACGCAGAAAACGGAAACATCATCAGCTGGGAAGCAGAATCCATCTACGACTGAGAAAAAGCCGTTAAAAGTAAAGGTTGAGACAGTCCTGATCATCATTGCCATGACAGGGCTTGTCCTGACCGGCATCACGATCGGGAACAGGATACACCATCATCAGATGTTAAGGGATATCCGTATCAGGTTCGAGCAGCTTCATGACCGGATCGAAGATCAGGACACCGATACAAAAAGTGTTTGAATTTGGCAGCTTTGGAAATGAACTCAGACCATAACAGAAATTTTAAAGTAGAAGCACTCTAATAGAATGAGCGATCAGATGAGAACCTGATTAGAATCCATTCTATTAGGGTGTTTTTTAGTAAAAAATAACTTTCGATTTCACGTAAGTTCATTGTGTCGTTTTATGTCGGGTAAAATGAAAAGAAAATGTTAAGAGTCAAAATAAGGTATGGAGGGGATTAGAATTGCAGGATGATAAAATGCCAAAGGTGTTTATTTCATATTCTTGGAGCAGTGATAGACTTGTACTAGAGCTTGCTCAACGCTTAATTTCTCATGGAGTGGATGTTGTGCTTGATAAATGGGAACTAAAAGAAGGGCAAGATAAGTATGCATTTATGGAAAGATGTGTTAATGATCCTGACATTACAAAGGTACTTATAATTTGTGATAGGGTATATGCACAAAAAGCAAATAATCGAACAGGAGGTGTTGGTGATGAGACTGTAATTATTTCTGGTGAAATATATGGGAAAATGAAACAGGAAAAATTTATTCCAATCATTGCTGAAAGAGATGATGAGGGAAATGAGTACTTGCCAGCCTATATAAAAACGAGAATATATATAGATCTTTCAGATACAATAAAATATGAAGAACAATATGAAAAATTACTTCGGAATATATATGAAAAACCACAGCTTGTGAAACCAAAATTAGGAAAAAGACCAGAGTGGTTGGATGAGGAAAAGACAAATTTTTTTCCATTAAAAGATTTAATTCGTCAAATTCATGGAAGTAATATCTTAAATAAAAGAAGAAATTGTATATCAAGATTTCAGGAAGCATATATTGACGCATTAAAAGATTATTATAAATGTGAAATGAATCCCAAAGAGGTTTATGATACTTTCTTAAATATGAAGCCAATTCGAGATATATACTTGGATTTTGTAGAGACAGTTGCAGAAATGGAAGATAATTATGCAGAAGTGTTAGCGGAAAATCTTGAATACATGTATAACAAATTATGTTGTATAAGAACATTTGATGAAAATGCAAATTCAGTATGTGAAAATGACATAGATATATATAAAACACTTTTGTGGGAATTGTTTATTTGCATTATAGTGTATATGAGGCATATTAAAGATTATGCAGCTATCAATGTATTATTAACTTATACATATTTTTTGGAAACAAGTTTATTTGGAGGAGTAATTAAACAGGCTAATTATACCGCATTTCGACACTATAGTAGTGCCATTGAAGAACATTATAAACCAACATCAGATATGAAAAATAAATACACTTTGATGGGAGATGTAATATGTAATCAGAGAGAAAAGCTTCCAATATACACATCAGAAGCGATTGCGGAAGCAGATTTGTTTTTATATCAGGTATGCAATGCTTATGAACTAGTAGAAGATGAAAAAAGTTGGTATGGTATTTATTGGTTTCCAACATGTTATATATATGTTCAGAATAAACAACTGGAATGGGAAAGAATGAAATCTCGCAGATATTGTAAAAAAATGCAGATTTTATTTGGGGTAGAGAGCATCGATGAATTAAAGAAAAGAATAGGAAAATGTGTATATGATTCGAAAATAAGGTATTACAATAGTTTGGAAGCAGTACCTGCAATTTTAAATTATATTAAAGTTGATGATATAGGTAGTTTGAATTAATGAATGAAAAATAAAGTACTTTAGGAGCAAAGAAGATTCAAGATAGAATAAAAAAATTACCTGATTATGAATATGTTATCATATTTGTTGATAAGTTATTTTCAAAAATACGAATTTGGATCAAGAAATGATGTGTTAAATTCTTTTTCAATGCTTCCACCTATAATACGATATAAAGTTTTGCTGTTTTTGCATAAAAAGTACCCAAAGAATATTTCAATTATTGATAAGTTGGTATTGGCAATTGTGAAGACCTTTAATGTTGATGAAGCAACTGCATGGGTTGAAGGAAAGAAACAGGATTTAATTAAATTGGATACAGTGACAGAAAATGCATTTAATGAGATATCTGAAAATAAGGGCATAGAGATAGCTAAATTTATCAAGAATATCTCACCTGATAATATGTATATATTATGCAAAAGTAAGATTTCAGAAGTAGGAGAACTGATTAACAGTAATGGTGCTTTATATTTAGATTTTGAAAGTGCTTTGCCATATTATGAGAAAAATGGAATATTAACAGGAAATGATCCAGAGACAACAGAATTTAATGATATTATGAATTTTTTGTATATGGGAAGAAAAGAAAAAATTAAAGAAATATCAAATGAAAGTAATCAGTATGTGATCTTAAACTTTATGTTTTAAAAAGAGGTATAAATGTCAAAATCAAAATGTAAGAGGAAAATTATAATTAAAAGAATTTGAACTCTTTAGAGGTGGGGGAGCGCAAGGATCAGCCATATCCTGCGAAATCCCTTTTATAAGGGCGCACATCTTGTCTGCCGGACGCACCAGAAAGGCATCCGCTCCAATACCTATGACATTATCCCCCGTGAGGAATGGGAGGTCATTGAGGGTTGCCATGAGGCGATTGTGACGCCGGAGGAATGGGAACAGGTGCA
>ULUM01043715.1_pt1 | contig 19857 bp, 15 predicted proteins | sample 1958501 | NCBI WGS metagenome assembly ULUM01 (sample SAMEA4835760, study PRJEB28245) | human gut metagenome | biome: gut microbiome; material: fecal sample | place: Denmark | collected 2008
TCACCCTGCAAGACAGAATCACAGGATCATACCGCTTACGATCAATGATAGCAAATGGGGATTCCAGTATTCTCCATATGTATACTATAACGAGCATTGTATCGTATTTAATGGACAGCATGTGCCAATGAAGATCGATCGGGCAGCATTTACAAAACTATTTGATTTTGTAAAACAGTTTCCTCATTATTTCCTTGGATCGAATGCCGATCTTCCGATCGTTGGAGGTTCCATCTTAACACACGATCATTTCCAAGGCGGTCATTATGAATTTGCTATGGAACGAGCAGAGATTGAAAAAGAATTTACCATCCCAGGATATGAAGATGTCAAAGCAGGAATCGTTCACTGGCCATTATCTGTGATCCGTATTCAGAGTAAAGATGAGAAACGCCTCATTGATCTTGCTGATCATATTTTGAAAAAATGGCGTGGATACACGGATGAAGAAGCATATATTTTTGCTGAGACAGAAGGAGAACCACATAATACGATCACACCGATCGCACGTAAAAAAGGTGATATGTATGAGCTGGATCTGACACTTCGTAATAATATCACAACTGAAGAGTGCCCATTAGGACTTTACCATCCACACAATGAGTATCATCATATCAAGAAAGAAAATATCGGGCTGATCGAGGTTATGGGACTTGCTGTTCTGCCATCCAGATTAAAGGCAGAGATGGAACATTTAAGCCAGTGTCTGATCAAAGGAGAAGATATTGTTTCTAAGGAAGATTTAAAGAAGCATGCAGCATGGGTTGAAGAAATCAAAGGAAAATATACAGATATCAATAAAGGAAATGTCATGGATATCTTAAAAGAAGAGATCGGACAGGTATTTGTTAAAGTTCTTGAAGACGCCGGAGTTTATAAATATAATGAAGAAGGAAGAAAAGCATTCGACCGATTTATTGCAGTTTTATAATGACAAGGTCATAGAAAGGAAAGCAAGACAATGAAAATATTAGTATTAGGCGGAGCTGGATACATAGGTTCTCATACAGTATACGAACTGATCGATGCTGGAGAAGAAGTCGTGATCATCGATAATCTGGAAACAGGACATATCGAGGCAGTTCATCCACAGGCGAAGTTTTATAAAGGAGATTTAAGAGATAAAGACTTTGTAGACAGTGTACTAAATCATGAAAAAGATATTGATGCAGTCATTCATTTCGCAGCAAATTCCTTAGTTGGAGAAAGTATGGTCGATCCATTAAAATATTACGATAACAACCTTTGTGGAACAAAAACAATGGTACAGTCTTTAGTAGAACATGGTATCGATAAGATTGTATTTTCCTCAACAGCAGCAACTTATGGAGAACCAGAAAAGGTACCGATCGTAGAGACAGACCGCACAGAACCTACCAACACTTATGGAGAGACAAAACTTTCTATGGAAAAAATGTTTAAATGGGTTGGGCGCGCTCACGGACTTCGTTATGTATCTTTAAGATACTTTAACGCCTGCGGAGCACATGTAAGTGGACAGATCGGAGAAGATCATAATCCAGAAACACATTTGATCCCATTGATCTTACAGGTGCCAAATGGCAAAAGAGAAGCAATCAGTATCTTTGGAACTGATTATGATACAAAAGATGGAACTTGTGTAAGAGACTATATTCATGTAACAGATCTTGCACAAGCACATATTCTGGCAGTGAAATACTTAATGGAAGGTAATGAAAGCAACATCTTCAATCTTGGAAATGGTGTTGGATTTACTGTAAAAGAAGTCATCGAAACAGCCAGAAAAGTGACAGGAAAGCCGATCAAGGCTGTGGAAGAAGGAAGAAGAGCTGGAGATCCGGCTGTCTTGATCGCTTCCAGTGAAAAAGCGAAGAATATCCTTGGCTGGAAGCCAGAACATGCAGATCTTGAAGAAATCATTGCATCCGCATGGAAATGGCACAGCAGCCACCCACAAGGATATTGTTCTGTTCAAAAGGAAGACAAATAACTCTTTTTGAACCATAAATCATCCCCGTACCGTTTGGAGCGTGTTACCTGGCTCTAAGCGGTACTTTTTTGTTTTCGTAAAATATTTGGTACTATGTTCAAATAAAAAATAAAATGGTGTATACTAAAGAAAATAGTAAGATAAAAGAAGGAGTACGAATCGATGAAACGGTTACTAGGATATTTAAAGGAGCATCTTTGTGTTACGATTCTTGCACCATTATTTAAGATGCTGGAAGCTAGTTTTGAACTATTTGTACCATTGGTCGTTGCCAGCATGATCGATGTAGGAATCGGACATCACGATATTGGATATTTGTGGAAGATGGGAGGATTATTGATCTTACTTGGAATCATTGGATTTTCATTTTCTATCACAGCACAGTATTTTGCGGCAAGATCGGCTGTGTATACAGGAAAGTCGATGAGAAGTGATTTGTTTGCACATATGAATCAATTTTCTTATCAGGAGATCGATCAGGTTGGGACATCAACGCTGATCAACCGCATGAGTAATGATATCAATCAGGTGCAAAATGGAGTTAACATGTTCCTGCGTTTGTTTTTAAGGTCACCATTTGTTGTATTTGGTGCGATGTTCATGGCATTTACGGTGGATCATAAGGCAGCGATTTCCTTTGTATTTACGATCACAGCATTGGCAGTAGTTGTTGGACTGATCTTATGGATCACGATGCCAATGTATAAGAAAGTACAAAAACAGGTCGATGGAGTATTAAAAAGTACAAGGGAAAATCTTCTTGGAATTCGTGTGATCCGTGCATTTAACAGACAAAGAAGTGAGGAAGAGAATTTCAGATTACAAAGTGGACAGCTTTATAACAAACAGATCCACGTTGGAAAGATTTCAGCGTTACTAAATCCTCTGACTTACATGATCATTAATTTGGGGATCATTGCAATCCTATGGTCTGGTGGAAAACAGGTTGATCTGGGTTATTTAACACAAGGACAGATCATTGCCCTAATCAATTATATGTCACAGATCCTTGTAGAACTTGTAAAACTTGCGAATCTTTTGATCATCTTATCTAGAGCGTTTGCAAGTCTTGACCGTGTGGATCAGATTTTTGCATTAGAGCCATCCATGAAGGAAACTGGAAAAACAGATATAGAAGAGAAGAAAGATACACCTATTCTTGAGTTTAAAGATACATCGTTTGTCTATCATGGTGCAAGAAAAGAGACGATCCATCCATTTGATTTTGCGGTGAAAGAAGGCGAAACGATCGGGGTGATCGGAGGTACAGGGTCAGGAAAGAGTACTTTTGTATCTTTGATCGCAAGATTATATGATGTGACATCAGGAAGAATTCTATACCGTGGAGTTGATGAGAAAGAATTAAAACCAGAATTTATCCGAGGAAAGATTGGATTTGTTCCGCAGAAAGCATCTTTGTTTGAAGGAAGCCTAAGAGATAATATGAAATGGGGTAAAGAAGATGCCACAGATGAAGAAATCTATCAGGCATTGGATATCGCACAGGCAAGAGAATTTGTTGATCAGAAGGAACAGGGATTAGACTTTAGAATTGAACAAAATGGAGGAAACTTATCTGGCGGACAAAAACAGAGACTAACGATCGCAAGAGCATTAGTACGTAAACCTGAGATCTTAATTCTTGACGATAGTGCATCCGCACTTGACTTTGCAACAGATGCAAGACTTCGAAAAGCGATCAAAGAAAATACAGATAATATGACAGTATTTCTTGTATCCCAGAGAGTATCAACGATTCGTAATGCTGACCATATCTTAGTGTTGGATGATGGAAAGATTGCAGGAATCGGGACTCATCTACAGCTATTAAAAGAGAATCAGGTATATAAAGAAATCTGCGCATCACAGATGGCAGGAGAGGAGGCATAAGATCATGAAGAAAGACAAAAAACAAAAGACATTACAAAGGATCATGGAATATATGAAGCCTTATCGATTTTTGATCTTTGCGTCTTTAGTGTTGGCGGTGATCAGTGTGGCACTGACACTTTATGTTCCGATTCTGACAGGACAAGGTGTGGATTGCATTATATCAAAAGGAAATGTTGATTTTGCAAGATTGATAAGTATTATAAAAACGATCGTGATCTGTATCGTATTGACGGCAGCAGCGCAGTGGCTGATGAATCATGTCAATAACCAGATTACATATAAGATTGGAAAAGATTTAAGGATTCAGGCATTTGAGCATTTGCAGAAACTGCCATTATCTTATGTAGATGCACACTCCTCAGGAGACTTGATCAGCCGTATCGTAACGGATATTGATCAGTTTACGGATGGATTGCTGCTTGGATTTACACAGTTATTTACTGGTGTGATCACGATCATTGGAACCATTTGTTTTATGTTAGGAATCAATCCATGGATCACATTAGTCGTTGTTATTTTAAGTCCGTTTTCGTTTTTTATCGCAAGTTTTATCTCAAAGCGAAGTTTTAATATGTTCCGGAAACAATCACAGACTAGAGGAAATATGACAGGATTTGTCAATGAAATGCTTGGAAATATTAAAGTGGTCAAAGTGTTTGATCATGGAGAAAAAGCACAGGAAGAGTTTGATCAGATCAATGATGATCTTGCATATTACTCCTTAAGAGCGACATTTTTCTCATCTATCACAAATCCGGCAACCAGATTTATGTATTCAGGAATCTATGCAGGGGTTGCGATCGCAGGATGTATGAGTGTTATTCGCGGAAGTATCAGTGTTGGTCAGTTATCAAGTTTTTTAAGTTATACAAACCAGTATACAAAGCCGTTTAATGAGATCACAGGGGTTATCACAGAATTTCAGAATTCTTTAGCTTCTGCGGCAAGAGTTTTTGAATTATTAGATGAGGAGCCGATGATTCCTGATGCCAAAGATGCGAAGGAGTTACAGGATGTGAAAGGAAATGTAGAATTAGAGCATGTGGACTTTTCTTATGTGAAAGAAGTATCTTTGATCCAGGATTTTAATCTGAAAGTGGAACCAGGACAGCGGATTGCAATCGTTGGACCGACAGGATGTGGGAAAACAACGTTGATCAATCTGTTAATGCGTTTTTATGATGTGAATGTAGGAATGATCAAGGTGGAAGGAAATGATATCCGGGATGTCACAAGAGAAAGTTTACGATCCAGTTATGGAATGGTACTTCAGGAGACATGGTTAAAAGCAGGAACGATTCGTGAAAATATCTGCTATGGAAAACCAGATGCAACTGAGGAAGAGATGATCATGGCAGCAAAAGAAGCCAATGCACATGGATTTATCGAGCGAATGCCAGATGGTTATGATACGATCATTACAGAAGGTGGCGGAAATCTCTCTCAAGGACAGAAACAGCTCCTTTGTATTGCAAGGATCATGTTAAGTCTTCCTCCAATGCTGATCTTAGATGAAGCGACATCATCAATTGATACGATGACAGAGATCCGAATTCAGAAAGCATTTGAAACGATGATGAAAGGAAGAACAAGTTTTATCGTAGCCCACCGACTTTCAACGATTCAGAATGCGGATGTGATACTTGTTATGGAAAATGGACATATTTTGGAGCAGGGAACACATGAAGAACTTTTGGAGAAAAATGGTGCGTATGCCAGATTATATAACAGCCAGTTTGCACCAGTATAAATGGTAAGATTTTTGACTGGAGATGTCATATGGAAGAAAAAGGAATGAAAAAAAAGAAAAAATTATTGAGGTTGTTTATAGAAACATTTTATTTAAGTGCATTTACCTTTGGTGGCGGCTATATGATCGTATCTTTGATGAAGAAGAAGTTTGTGAATGAATATCATTGGATCGAAGAAGACGAGATGCTTGATCTGGTGGCGATCGCACAATCAGCCCCAGGAGCAATCGCAGTGAATGGAGCAATCGTTGTTGGCTATAAATTAGCAGGTATCAGTGGTGTGATCGTAAGTGTATTCGGAGCTGTTCTACCGCCATTTTTGATCATATCTGTAGTCTCTGTTTTTTATGAAATATTTCGGGATAACAGGATTGTTGCAGCGATGCTTTCTGGTATGCAGATGGGTGTTGGTGCGGTGATCATCAGTGTTGTGTACGAGATGGCAAAAGGGCAAAGTAAGAAGGAAAACAGAATAGAACTTGCGATCATTATGGTTGTGGCATTTATGGCAAGTTATGTCTTTAATATTAGTGTGATCTACATTATTCTTGCATGTATTGGAGTTGGAATTGTACAATATGGTATTTCAAGAAAGAAGACAGGAGGCAGAGAATGATCTATTTGCAATTATTTTTAAGCTTCTTAAAGATCGGAGCATTTAGTTTCGGAGGCGGATATGCAGCAATGCCAATGATACAGCAGCAGGTGGTAGATGCATATCATTGGCTGTCTGTATCTGAATTTGGAGATCTCGTGACGATTTCACAGATGACACCGGGACCAATCGCAATTAATGCGGCGACTTTTGTTGGTATAAGGGTAGTTGGATGGCAAGGAGCATTATGTGCAACGATGGGATGCGTATTCCCGGCGTGTGTGATCGTTACAGTGATTGCTTATTTTTATGTAAAATATCGTCATATGGAAGGACTACAAATGGTGTTAAATACCTTACGTCCTGCGGTGATCGCACTGATCTTAACTTCTGGAATTACGATCCTTACGCAGGCATTTTTTCAGGAAAGTCATATAGATCTTCAACAGATCAACTGGATACAGGGTAGTATTTTTATCATTTGTATGTACCTTTTATTGAGAAAGAAAAAAGATCCGATCATTGTCATGCTGTTTGCGGGTGTGCTAAATGTGATTGGAAGCTTTTTCATTTCGTAGGAAATTTCAATGAAATCCCCTATGAAATAAAAAAATGGGAATATAAACGATGAGAGTGGTAAAAGTATAAATAAAACAATAGGAAGTGATAGATTTGAGTAAGATACAAGAAGCGAAGAAACTATTAAAACAATACTTTGGATACGATGAATTCCGCCAAGGTCAGGAACAATTGATCGAGGCAGCATTAAATGGGCAGGATGTCTTAGGGATCATGCCGACAGGAGCAGGAAAGTCTCTTTGTTTTCAGATTCCAGCATTGATGATGGATGGAATTACACTTGTGATCTCTCCACTGATCTCGCTGATGAAAGATCAGGTTGGGACACTGAATCAAGCCGGAATTCATGCGGCATTTTTAAATAGTTCTCTGACACAGGGACAGTATCATACCGCATTAAAATATGCGATGCAGGGAAGATACAAGATCATCTATGTGGCACCAGAACGCTTGGAAACAGAAGGTTTTATCAATTTTGCGCTAAATAGTGGAGTGAAGATATCAATGTTGGCAGTTGATGAGGCACATTGTGTGTCTCAGTGGGGGCAGGATTTCAGACCAAGTTATCTAAAAATTCTGGAATTTTTAAAGAAACTTCCGTATCGTCCTGTACTGACTGCATATACAGCAACAGCGACAGTAGAAGTCAGGGATGATATTATGGATATTTTGAACTTGAGAGATCCATTTGTATTAACGACAGGGTTTGACCGGGAGAATCTTTACTATGCAGTAAAACGTCCAAGGGATAAGTATAGAGAATTACTAAGTTATTTAAAAGAAAAAGAAGAAAAGATGCCAGGAAGCAGCGGGATCATTTACTGTTTATCTAGGAAAAATGTTGAGGAAGTCTGCTATCAGTTAAGAGAAGATGGATTCTCCGTGACAAGATACCATGCAGGATTATCGGATGAAGAACGAAAGGAAAATCAGGAAGATTTTATCTATGACAGAAAGCAGATCATGGTAGCGACAAATGCCTTTGGAATGGGAATCGACAAGCCGGATGTCCGTTTTGTTGTTCATTATAATATGCCGAAGAACATGGAAAGTTATTATCAGGAAGCAGGAAGAGCAGGACGTGATGGAGAACCTGCGGAATGTATCTTATATTATGCGCCGATTGATAACCGAACCAATCGTTTTCTGATCGAAAATGGAGAGGAGAATGAGGAATTAGATGCGATCACAAAGCAGATCGTGATGGAAAGAGACTGGGAAAGACTTCGTCAGATGACATTTTACTGCTATACGAAGGAATGTTTACGTCATTATATTTTAAATTATTTTGGAGAACAGACAAGCGGATACTGTGGAAACTGCTTAAACTGTCTGACCGAGTTTGAAACGGTTGATGCAACAATGGAAGCGAAAGCTATCATCCAATGTATTAGAGATTGTTATCGAGATTTCGGACTATCAACGATCGTGGATATTTTAAAAGGTTCAAAGAGCCAGAAAGTATTAAGCCGTCATTTAGATGAGAATTCACAATATGGAGCATTGGCATCAGAAAGCATTGCAAGGATACGACAGATCATCAATGAAATGTTAGTCTATGGATATCTGGAAATGACAGATGATGAATATCCGGTTTTAAGCGTTGCAGATATTACTAAGATTGATGATAACTGGAACTTTGAGATCAAGATTCCAAAAGAAGTCGAAAAAGAGAAAGAAGAACGCAAGATTCAGACGAAGAAACGTAAGAAAGCAGGGGCTGTGGCAGCACTTGCTGAGGAAGATACAGAATTGTTCGAAGCATTACGTGTACTTCGAAGAATGATCGCATCCGAACAGAAAATCCCGCCATATATGGTATTTTCCGATAAGACACTGGTACATATGAGTACGATGAAACCTTCTAATGATGAGGAAATGTTAGAAGTCAATGGAGTCGGAGAACATAAGCTTCAGAAATATGGCGAACGTTTTTTAAATGAAATTCAGAAATATAAATAAAATACATAGATAATAGGAAAAGGAATTCCGTATGAACTATTTTGAAACAAATTTAGAAGAAATATCAAGATCCATACAGTTGCTTGCGCAGATATTTGAATATCAGGTGTTTGAACTTCAAGTCGAAGAAAAAGATGAAAATCAAACAGGATATGTTCCATATATGATGAACGATGCAATTGAGTGTTATCTAAGTTTTCATGGACTTCGTATCTCTGGAAAATATGACAAAGACTATGAAGGAGAGATGTGGGCACAACTGGAAGAACGAGAAGGTCGTTATGGGTTGATCGTTCATCAGGGAGAAGAAAGTGTTTTTACAATGTGGTTTGATGAGATCATGGAACATACGAACTGTTACCGGTATCATGAGATCGGACATTTCTGGAGAGATGGAGCTGAGCAGTGGCGTCAGCTAGTCTATATGATTGGAACGATCAGTGAGAAATATCGCTTTTTAGGGGAAGAAGTGTGTAATGATCAAGAGATGGAGATCATGTCACTGATCGAATTTGCACCATTTTATTACTATTTTCCGATCAATGAAGATCCAGAAGAATGGTATGACAAAACCGAAGAAGGATTAGAATGTATGAGAAATCTTGCTATGCAGGCAGGTGATAAAGATTATTTAAAATGGATCGATAAATATGAGAAGCACCCAACCAAACGAATGGAGATGACGCTTGCAAAGAAACTGCAAGATCCAAAGAGACAAGATTTATATGAATTGATCTGCGAGAAAGTCTGCAATGCTTCTGATCCATATCCAGCAAGGAATTATGGAGAAAGAATCGATCAGAAGATTCAACGATACAGGGAACAGGTTGATAAAAAACTGAAAGAACAAGGATTTACAGGAACTTATCCACAATATGAGAGCGAACATTTATCGGTTTGTGTAACAGAAGAACATCCATTTACGATCTTGGAATCTGAAGATTTTAAATTTAAGATTCAGTTGATGATCTCAGAATGCAGAGAAAAACATCCGAGAAAAAATGCTGGATTTTTTAAAGGATATCAAAGAAAAGGCAAAATAAAAAGACTCGATTTTTAATTATGAAAATCGAGTCTTTTCTTTCACTGATTTATTTATTCTTCAGCCGCTTCTTCGTCTTCATCTTCAGGAACAGCTTCAGGTTCTGCGATGTTAACGATCAGAGTATCTTCTGGTGTAACAAGAGAGATCTTGCTGTTAGCAGCTAATGGCAAGTCTTTGACATGGATCATATCACCAACATTGTACTGTGTTAAATCAATCTCAACCTTTTCAACGATATCAGCTGGGAATGCTTTGTATTCGATTTCAGATAAGGCCTGTTCAACGATACCATTCTGTACAGCATCTTCGTTCAATAATTCGATCGCAGCAGTTGTGTGGATCTTTTCGTCAGCAACTAATGCCTGGAAGTTAATAAACATTGTTTCGTTTTTCATGGCATTGTAGTCGATTTCTTTTACGATGGCGTCTACATTTTCTCCGTCAACAAGTAAAGTAATATGAGCTCCTTTTTTGTTATCCTTTAAGAATTTAGCGGCTTCACGGGAATCAACTTTCAATGGAATGGAATTTTCGATATCTCTGCCAAACAGATTTCCGATAACATAACCTTCTTTTCTTAATTTTTTAGCCTTTGTTTTCAAATCTCTTTTTTCTGCAGTTAATGTGTTCATAAAAAGTTCCTCCTTGAAAAAACATTAAGATATTATGCATGTTATGGTATAACACCGGAAGTACTTTGTGTATAAAATATATAAATACACAAAAAGAGCTCCCAGTGTAGTGGAAGCTCTTGCTGTATTGTAGGTGTTTCTATGCACTTGAGTTTATTATATCACTACTTTTTAATTTTTAAAGGGGTAAAATTGATGTATTTTTAAAAGAACAAAATGAATAAAAATCACATATATTAAATAGAAGAAAAAAGAAAGGAAAAAAGACTGTGATTTATGATTTTGCCGTTATCGGCGGTGATATGAGACAGGTATATTTAGCCAACTATCTAAAAAATCAAAGATATCAGGTTATCACATATGCAACCAAAAAAGAAGGCTCAGAATGCAAGGAAGGTAAATCTTTTGAAAATGTCATAAGAGAAGCAAAGTGCATGATTGGACCCGTCGTTTTTTCAAAAAACGGGGAAATCACAGGAAGTTCTAGTAACAAAAAAATGTCAGTAGAAACACTGCTTCGAGAAATGACGAAAGAACAGATTTTATTTGGGGGATGTATCAATGAAGAAATTCGGCATGAATGTGAACAAAAAGAAATCAAAGCATTTGACTTCATGAAAATGGATGATGTCGCTATCTACAATGCGATCGCAACTGCAGAAGGTGCGATCATGGAAGCGATCAAGATGCAGCCGATCAATCTTCACAAAAGTCGTTGTCTGGTCCTTGGCTATGGAAGATGTGCAAAAGTTCTTGCAGCGAAACTAAAAGGAATGGATGCTCAGGTAACAGTCTGTGCCAGAAATAAAACAGCAAGAAGTCTTGCAAAATCTTTTGGACTTGAGGTTATGGATTTTACGGAACTAAAACGGCGGATCTGTCAGTATGATCATATTTTTAATACCGTTCCAAAACAGATCCTAAAAGAAGATATCCTCAGGAAGATCTCCAAAGAATCCTGTATCATAGATATTGCTTCCTATCCTGGTGGAACAAACCATCAAATGGCGGAAAAACTAGGAATCTGTGCAAAACTATGCCCAAGTCTTCCAGGCATTTATTCCCCGAAATCTTCTGGGATCATGCTTGCAAAAAAAGTTTTAGAAATCAGTGGAGAGATCAAACATGGTATTGAAAAATAAAAGAATCGGAGTAGCAATGACAGGTTCCTTTTGCACTTACACAAAAGCCTTTGAACAGATCGATCGCTTACTAGAAGAAGGTGCGATCCTGCAGACGATCTTTTCTGACATATCCCAGCATATCAAATGCAGGTTTGGAAAAGGTGAGGAATTTGTAAAAAGAGCACACGATATGACAGGAAATGAACCGATGAAAACGATTGAAGAAGCAGAAATCATCGGTCCGACAGGGTGTCTGGATATCCTGATTTTAATGCCATGTACAGGAAATACCATGGCAAAACTTGCCAATGGAATTACAGATACCCCGGTTTTAATGGCAGCTAAAGCGCAGCTGCGGAATGAAAAACCAGTCGTTATCTCTATGGCGAGCAATGATGCCTTAGGTATGAATCTTAAGAATATCGGGAATCTTTTAAATCATAAGCATATTTATTTTGTACCATTCGGACAGGATGATCCGGTAAAGAAGCCAAACTCCATGATCGCGGATACAAGACTGCTCATTCCGACAATTTTGCAGGCATTAAAAGGCAGACAATACCAGCCGGTTCTCATTGATCATAAAAAATAAAAAGAGGTAGCGTGTATGTGTGGAATTGCAGGATTTCTAAATCCTAGAAACAATGATAAAAAAACAGAGGAAGAAATATATCAGATCTTAAAGAAAATGAATGAAGTTCAAAGACATCGAGGTCCAGATGATGAAGGGATATTTTTGGAAAATGGCTGTGCATTAGGGCATGTACGATTGTCAATCCTTGACCTTTACAGGGGACATCAGCCAATGTGTAAAAAGAAAGAAGGAAATACCTACGCAATCATCTTAAATGGCGAGATTTATAACATGAAAACGTTAAAAGAACAACTGATCAAAGAAGGAGAAATGTTTTCGACAACGAGTGACACGGAAGTTGTATTAACTGGGTATATCAGGTATGGAATTTCTTATATTGAAGAGTTGAATGGAATTTTTTCTATTGCTCTGTGGGATGGAAAACGGAAGAAATTATATTTGATCAGAGATCGTGTTGGTGTGAAGCCATTATTCTATACAAAACGGGGAGATACATTAATCTTTGCATCTGAGATCAAAGGCTTGTTTGCCTATCCAGGAGTCAAACCAGTGATCAACAGAGAAGGACTTTGTGAAATCTTTGGGTTGGGACCTGCAAAGTCATATGGAAAAGGAGTGTTCAAAGATATTTATGAAGTCCTTCCAGGGCATTTCCTAGAATACGATCGTGAAGGGCTGAAAGATCGTGCATATTGGGAATTGAAAGCGAAAGAACACACAGACAGCGAAAAAGATACGATCGAGCATACAAGGTGGCTAGTAAAAGATGCCGTGGAAATGCAGATGTTATCCGATATTCCAATCAGTACATTTTTATCCGGTGGAGTTGACAGTAGTCTTGTCACAGCAATCTGTGCGAAAAAGCTTCAAAAAGAAGGAAAAAATTTAAACACATTTTCCTTTGATTTTGTAAATAATCATAAATATTTTAAATCAAACGCCTTCCAGCCAAGCGAAGACCGCCCATGGGTTGATAAGATGGTTGATCATGCAAAGACAGATCACAGATATTTGGAATGCGACAATGAAAACATGATCGAAAATCTATACAAAGCAGTTGATGCCAGAGATCTTCCATGTATGGCAGATGTGGAGTCTTCGATGTTATATTTTTGTTCGAAAGTTGTAAAATATAACAAAGTAACATTAACAGGGGAGTGTGCAGATGAAATTTTTGGTGGTTATCCATGGTTTCATAAAGAGGAATGCTTCAAGGCAGAGATTTTCCCATGGTCTATGGATATGCAGCCAAGAAAAATGCTGTTAAATGATGATATCATACAGAAAGTGGATTTAGAATCTTATGCAAGAACAGCTTATCAAAAGACGATCAATGAGACGCCAAAACTTTATGGAGAAGATCAGATCGAAGCTAGAAGAAGGCAGATTTCTTATCTGAATCTAAGATGGTTTATGGTAACCTTAATGGATCGCATGGATCGCACGAGCATGCATTGTGGGTTAGAAGCACGAGTGCCGTTTGCTGATCATAGGATCGTGGAATATCTTTATAATGTTCCGTGGGAGTTAAAATGTTTAAATGGTGTGGTAAAAGGATTGCTAAGAGCAGCAGGGGAAGGAATCCTGCCAGATGAGGTATTGTATCGAAGAAAAAGTCCATATCCAAAGACTTATGATCCAAACTATGAAAAAATCTTATCCAAAGAACTTCTGAAAGTTATGGCAAAAAAAGGAGCACCGATCAAAGAACTGATCGATGCATATAAACTAAGCAGATTCTTAGACAGTCCGAAAGACTATGGTAAACCATGGTATGGACAGTTGATGGCAGGTCCTCAGATGATCGCTTACCTTCTGCAAGTCAATTACTGGCTGGAAAAATACCAGATCACATTGGATCTAAGTTAGCTAGATTAACATAAAATGTCTTAAAATATATAGCCATCCCGTAACTGTAAATGCACTAAACATCGTTGTTAACATGACAACACTGGAAGAAAGAGTTCCCTCATGTCCCATATTCTTCGCCATAACAAAACTACTTACTGTTGTTGCGGAACCAAGCATGATAAGGATGGCAACCAACTTATCGGTACGGAATCCAAGTTTCACTGCAATTGGCAGGAAAATGGCACAAAGACCAATAAGTTTCATAAAAGCAGCAATGGCAGATGGTTTGATCTTTCCAAAAGCTTTTTTGATATCGAAGGTAGCGCCCATCGCCATGAGTCCCATTGGAGTGGCGACATTTCCAATGCTTGAAATAACCTTTTTAGGGATTGCAGGCATTGGAATTTTTAATGCAGACCAGACAAGTCCAGCAACAATTCCGATAAGGATTGGGTTTGTCACGATTCCTTTGACCGTTTTTTTCACAACAGTATGGTCAAGCCCACTCTGTCCAGGTTTAAATACAGATAAGACAACAACAGCCATCATATTATATAATGGTACACTTCCAATGATCATCAAAGGAGCCATTCCGGCATTTCCATAAATGTTTTGGATAAATGCGATTCCAAGGAGAGCAGCACTGCTTCGGTAAGCCGCCTGAATAAATTCTCCACGGATCGTTTTATCACCTAGCAGACAAGAAATCAGAAAAGAAATCGTAATACTGATCATGGTAACGATAAAACAAAACAGGACAAACTTAACATCCCAGACTTTTGAAAAATCAACCGTTGCAAGATCCTCAAATACCAAGACAGGCAAAGGAACCATAAAAACAAACTTATTCATTTTCGAAGCAAAAATATCATCAATCCATCCAATCTTTTTAAAGACAAGTCCTAAGATCATCATCAAAAAGACAGGAACTGTAGCGTTTAAGCTAAAGATTAAATTTTCCATAATTACTCACTTTCTGTAGTATAAGCTGAACTTTTCTTTGGTGTGATCAGATAGTGGTAGACAAAATGTTTCACTGCAACAAAATGTTTTCTCGCCCACACAAGACAAAAACCACTGAAAACAGGCAGAAAACATACAAGAGAACCAGTATGTCCAAAGTTTTTGCAAGATAGATAAGAAACGATAACACCAAAATGGAAACAAAGCAAAACAGAAGCGAAAAATTTCCATTTTCTTAAGGCGTCGGGATCTTTACTGCAAAGATATTCTGTCATAGATGTCGTAAACTGACGTAGGTTATTCGTAGAAAAAATTGTAGAGCAGGTAAATCCATCCCCACCCTTAAAGGAACACCACTGAATTGCCATTGCAAAATACAACGGATAGAGGGCAATGAAATCATTCAGATCCGATGGAAGAAAAGCAACGATCAAGGCTGCCATTGCATCTATAAAAAGACTGACATAAGGAAGATGCAGCCTTGTAAACTTCGGTAAGATCACCGTCAGTGATAATGCAAACATATAAATAAAAACACCAAGAAGTCGCACAAAGAAATTCGCATCCGGGTGTCCAGCAAGATCTGCAAATACAGAGATCAGATTCGAAGTCTGCGCAGAACCAAAGAGTTCATGATGATTAAGAATCGCAAAACCACCAAGAAATCCCCCAACGATTGCCATATTAAAATGGATCCAACGATCCATATCCCTACTACACATGAAAAAACCAACTTTCTTAAAAATATTTCCAAAATATTATATATCCATCCAGAAGAATTGTAAAGTTATGATTTGTATGTAGGCTTGCATTCACTAACTGAAGACGGTAGTGGTTTCGATTACGTAAATTATTTGAATATTATAAAAAGGGTTATCTGTCTGAGTCGAGCGAGAGCGTGTCGTAGACAGATAACCCTTTTTATAATATTCCACCAATAATTTTCGTCATCAAACTAGCAAATTAAAATTTCGTGATCATTTCCATGATTTCATTACTTCTCTGAACAAATTTTGTCATTTCTTCAGGAGCTAATGTTGTATGACTTAACATGGCAAGATCATACAGCTGTTCGCAAATAATCTTTGCATTTTGGGCATCTCCATGCTCAAACAGATATTTCACAAGTGTATTATTTGCATTTAGAGTCAGAACCTGTGCAGGAGCACCAAACATATTAGGGTCCATACCAGGCATTGCATACATCTTCATCATATCCTGCATACGTCTGCTTTCTTCAGATAAAGTGATGATAGAAGAAATCTTTGCATCTTTTAATTTTTCAACGTGAACTTCAAGATTTTCTTTGTTTAAAGTCTTTCTAAACAGGTCAGTTAAAGAAGTCTTGATTTCGTCTAATTCTTTTTCATCTACATCTTCTTTAAGGGCATCTTCGACATCCGCATCGATACGTTTAAATTTGATATGCTGATTCTGCTGTTCGATCTGTGTGATAAATGCAGAATCAATGTTATGATTTAAAATGACAGCATCCATATCCTGTTCTTTGAACATATTGATATACTGGCTTTGCTGAACTTCATCTGTGATATAGTATAAAGTTGTCACATCATCATCGTTTGCAGGAGCTGGAACAAGGTCGCTTAATGTTACATATTTATGTTCCATATTCTTAAATAAGATGTAATCTTTAATCTTATCTGCGAATTTCTGGTCACGGATGAATCCAAATTTGATAAATGGACTGATATCATCCCAGTATTTTTCATAAGATTCACGGTCTGTCTTGCACATACCAGTTAACTTATCAGCAACTTTCTTTGTGATGTAATCAGAAATTTTCTTCACGAATCCATCGTTCTGAAGAGCACTTCTTGATACGTTCAGTGGAAGGTCAGGACAATCGATCACACCTTTTAATAACATTAAGAATTCAGGAATGACTTCTTTGATGTTATCGGCGATAAATACCTGATTGTTATATAATTTAATTGTTCCTTCGATAGAATCATATTCTGTATTGATCTGAGGGAAGTAAAGGATACCTTTTAAGTTAAATGGGTAATCCATGTTTAGGTGGATCCAGAATAATGGTTCTTTAAAGTCATGGAAGACTTTGTGATAAAAGTTTTTGTACTCTTCATCAGTACATTCATTTGGACGTTTATTCCAAAGAGGATGTGTATCACTTAAAGAAACAGGTCGTTTATTGATCTTAACAAGATCTTTTGCAGGGGAAACTTCTATAGTTTCTTTTGTACCGTCTTCGTTTTCTTTTTCTTCAGTTTTTGCATCTTCATGGATGTGTTCTACAACGACATCATCGTCTTTTACCTGATCTTCTGGGATTGTCTCAAATTCTTGTTCGGCACCTTCTACAGATAAGAAAATCTCTGTTGGCATGAAAGAGCAGTATTTCTCGATGATCTCTCTTGCACGGTATTCATTTGCGAATTCTGTGCTTTCTTCATTTAAGAATAAAGTGATCTCTGTACCAACCGTTTCTTTTGTACCTGTTGCCATTGTGTATTCTGTACCACCATCACAAGTCCAGTGAACAGGTTCTGCTCCTTCTTTATAAGAAAGAGTGTCAATCGTAACTTCGTCCGCTACCATAAATGCAGAATAGAAACCAAGACCGAAATGTCCGATGATCTGGTCACCTTCTGTTTTATCTTTATACTGCTCTAAGAACTGAGTTGCACCAGAAAAAGCGATCTGAGTGATATATTTTTCAACTTCATCAGCAGTCATACCAAGACCAGTATCGATGAATTTTAAAGTTTTCTTCTCAGGATCAAGGATAACTTCAACTTTGTTTTTATGTCCTTCTGGGAAATTGTATTCTCCCATCATATCTAATTTCTTTAATTTTGTGATGGCATCACATCCGTTAGAGATTAATTCACGGAAGAAAATATCGTGATCGGAATAAAGCCATTTCTTAATGATTGGGAAAATATTATCGCTGTTAATGGAAAGAGTTCCCTTTGTTTCTGCCATAATTTGTACACTCCTTTATCTAAAAATATTATGATCTTAATCAAGTGTTCTATGTCAAATAGAACTTTTACAAAGAGTATTGTAGAACCAAAGTTGATAAAAGTCAAGTAAAAATTAGCACTCATGAAAAAAGAGTGCTAACAATTAACTGCCGGTGTTTTCTTTTTATATAAATACTAGTATAATAGAAAGAAAACAGTAAAAAACAAAATCAGAAAGAGACAACCAATGAACAAAATAAACTACCAAAAACAATTAGATAAAGTAATCGAAAACTTAGGAGAAACCAAACCAACCCTATTACTCCACAGTTGCTGTGCGCCATGTAGCAGCTATGTCATGGAATATCTCTCCCAATATTTTGATATCACCATTGACTACTACAATCCAAATATCGACTCCAAAGAAGAGTATGAAAAAAGAGTCCACGAACAACAGCGTCTGGTCAGTGAAATGAATCTTCCTATTAAAGTGATCGATGCTGGATATGCCCCGCAGATTTTTTTTGATATGGCAAAGAGCTATGAACAGGAACCAGAAGGTGGTAAGAGATGTTATCGTTGTTACAAATTAAGATTGGATCAGGCGGCAAAACTTGCCCAAGAAGGTGGATATGATTATTTCACAACAACCCTTACGATTAGTCCATTAAAGAATGCTGCATGGCTGAATGAACTTGGACAGAAAGCAGGAGAATTAGCAGGAGTCAGATTTCTTCCATCTGATTTTAAAAAGAAAGGTGGTTATCAGAGATCTATTCAATTATCGAAAGAATATAATTTGTATCGTCAGAATTTCTGCGGATGTGTTTTTTCTAAAAGAGAGAGTGAAGAGCGGATGCATAAAGAAAAAAACATATAAAAATACAAAAAAGTACTTGCAACGACAAAAAATATATGATAAAATTTTTACAATTTGTAGAGAAATATTTCTGAAATAAAAAATAACTTGGGTATTGGAAGGACAAGATCGCTGAATTTCCAATACTTAGCTTTGTAATTTTTATTTTAGGGTATTTCTTTTTTTTATATAAAATCAAGGGTTTTGGCAAAACTCTTATTTTATAAATAGGAAGTTAGTTCTTCCTGACAAAATACAACCCTATGAAAGAGACTTTTTAGGAGGAAAAATTACATGAACGCATTTTTGATATTGGAAGACGGACACGTATTTGAGGGAAAAAGTTTTGGAGCCCAAAAAGAAGTGATCTGTGAAGTCGTATTTAATACTTCCATGACAGGCTATTTAGAAGTATTAACAGATCCTTCCTATCAGGGACAGGGAGTCGTAATGACTTACCCACTGATAGGAAATTATGGAGTATGTCTAGAGGACATCGAATCTGAAAAACCTTGGCACTCAGCCTTTATCGTAAGAGAAATCTCAAGAACTTCAAGCAACTTCAGAAGAGAAGAAGACTTAGAAGATTATCTGAAAGAACATGACATCCCAGGTATTTGTGGTGTTGACACAAGAGCTATTACAAAGATCTTAAGAGAACATGGATGCATGGGTGGAATGATCACCACAAATCCTGATTTCAATTTAGATGAAATCCTTCCAAAATTAAAAGAATATACAGTAACAGATGCAGTAAAAACTGTTTCCAGAACAGAAAAAGAACATTTCAATGGAGATGGATTTAAAGTTGCATTATTAGACCTTGGAACAAAGAATAATATTATTCGTTCTTTAGAAAAACGTGGATGTGATGTAACAGTTTATCCAGCAGATACAACAGCAGAAGAAATCTTAGGAGATCAGCCAGACGGTATCATGTTATCAAACGGACCTGGAGATCCAAAAGAATGTGTACAGATCATCAAAGAGATCAAGAAATTATATGACAGCGAGGTACCTATCTTTGCAATCTGTTTAGGACATCAGTTGATGGCACTTGCAACAGGTGCAGACACAGAAAAAATGCGTTG
>ULUM01000592.1_pt1 | contig 18499 bp, 24 predicted proteins | sample 1958501 | NCBI WGS metagenome assembly ULUM01 (sample SAMEA4835760, study PRJEB28245) | human gut metagenome | biome: gut microbiome; material: fecal sample | place: Denmark | collected 2008
TCTATTTTATCTTGTTTGTACCCCTTGTACACCGATGTTTTAGATCCTTACGCAAAGAGTAAAAACAGAATTGAATATGCGAACATCGTTCATCACATTGTTCCTGCGGAAGAAGATCCGGAGCACTTCTGGGATTCAGAGAACCTGATCCCTCTGTCACGTTCTTCCCATGATGAGGTGCACGTGAGGTACCGCTCCAGCCCACAGGAGAAGCTGAAATGCCAGAATGAGCTGCGCTCATGCCTCAGATCAGCAGAAGACATGCTCTTGGGGTAGGGGGTCAGAAAAAGTACGGAGAGGGCGCCGCAAGACCGCCGTCCCTCCTTTCTTTTCACAAAATTCTAAAAACTCATCAAATTTATCCCCATTTATGGGGATAAAGGCGAAATACCCCCCAAAAACGGGGAGAAAGGAGAAACGTATGCCGAGACCGAGAAAGCCATTAGCGGCACAGACTGGGCATTTGACGAAGGAGACTCAGGAAACAAGAAAGTATGAAGAATCCCTTGTAAATGCGGGAAAAGATGAACTGGAAAACATTCCGGCTGCGCTTTTCCTTGACGCTGTAGCAAAGAAAGAATATAAGCGCACTCTGGAGAATTTGAGAAAGATCGATCTGATCAACAATCTCGACAGGGCTGCGCTTATTTCATATGCAAATTCATATGCTTTGTACGTGAAAACGTGTAAAGAGATCAAGGATACCGGGTTTGTGAGCGTCATAAACGGCAGACCGAACCCTCTGTTTGCAATCATGAATCAGGCAAAAAAGGAGATGGAGACCGCGGGAAAAGTCTTGGGAATGTCACCGACAGCCAGACTGCAGGCGGCATCTTCAAAGACAAAGGTTCAGGCGGAAGAACTGGAAGGAATGTTTGGTGATATTTGATGACGAACCTAGAAGAGATTACCAGATACGCAAAATCCTGCATCAATGGGGAGATCCCGTCGGGGCAGAAACATAAATGGGCGTGCGAACGGTTCTTAAATGACCTGAATCGGGTTGGAGATCCGGATTTCCCGTATATCTGGGATGAAGAACGGGCGGATAAGATTGTCAAATGGTTTGCGCTCCTCCATCACAGTAAAGGAAAGCTGTCAGGACAGCCGATCCGGCTGACGTCTTGGCAGAAGTTCAGAGAATGCCAGCTTTACGGATGGCGTCATAAAGATACCGGCTTCAAGCGCTTTAAGAAGGCATTTACCGAGGTCGGAAGAAAGAATGCAAAGTCTCAGATGGAGGCGGGCGAGGCACTGAATGAGATTTCTGAGCAGGCGACCAGGAACAAAGAGACCTATGAGGTGTACACGGCCGGAACAAAACGGGACCAGTCGAAGATCGTATTTAATGAGTGCGATCTTATGACGAGGGGAACGCTGCTCCGGACGAAATTCAACTTTAAACGGGATGAGATCATCCATATCAAGTCCGGGTCCTTTATCCGGGCTCTCTCAAAAGAGGATGGAAAGACCGGTGACGGAACAAACCCGGCGTGTCTGATCCTGGATGAGTATCATCAGCATCCGACCACGGATTTCTATGATCTGGGACTTGGATCTAATACAAAGGAGCCAATGCTGTCGATCATCACGACGGCCGGTAAGGATCTGACATATCCCTGTTACACACAGGAGTACGATTATTGCTCGAAGATCCTGGATCCGAATGTGGATGTACAGAATGATGAGTATTTCGTTGATATTTGCGAGGCAGATCCGGGCGATGATCCCGGCGCGATCACGACATGGCAGAAAGCAAACCCGATCCGCGCGTTCTATCCGGAGGGAATCCAGAAGATTGCGGAAGACTTTGAAGTCGCAAAACAGATTCCGGAAAAGATGATCGCTTTCCTGACGAAAGTGCTGAATATCTGGGTATCTGCGGTAAACAACGGATATATGGACATGAAGAAATGGAAGGCATGTGAGGTCAAGGAAGTACCAATCGAGCTGAAAGGGCGGCCGGTGTATATTGGATTTGATATGTCGGCGAAGATCGACCTGACGTCCGTGGCATTTATCGTACCGTATCAGATCGCGGAGATTGATAAGAGCGGGAGACCAATCGTCCGCTATTACCTTTGGACACACAGCTTCATCCCATCAATGGACCGGGTTAGGGAGCACATCATGAAGGACAAGGTCCCTTATGATGCATGGCTGCGCTTAGGGTATCTGGAGGTCACAGACACACCGATCGTGGATCAGTCGCGGGTCATGGAATATGTGCTTGATACCTGTAAAAAGCTGGAACTGGACATCCAGTGCCTGTGTTTTGACCCTGCGAACGCCAGTAAGCTGATGCTGGATCTCTCGAACGAAGGATATACGGTAGAAGAGGTTTACCAGAGCCACAAGTCCCTCAATGAGTCCACACAGGGCTTCCGGGAGCAGGTCTACTGTGGAAATATCCAGTATGTGCATAACGCACTGCTAAATTATGCGATGTCAAACGCCGTGACGCGGCAGAATAACGGTCTGATCAAGATCGATAAGGATGCCACCACAAAGCGAATTGACCCGGTGGACGCGACGCTGGCGGCTTTTAAACTGGCATTATATCACGATTTTGAAGCGGAAAACATGAATGATTATGTGGCGAGGTTCCTGGAGGAAATATCATGAGTATATGGAACACGATCAAAGAAAGAATTTTCAAAAACGAAATTTCGGCAGATACTGCGGATGGGAATGGCTTTGAAAAGCTGATGAAGTGGTGGGGGATTGATTCGGAGAAGCCGAAAGCAATCGCCGAGACCACGTATTTCACCTGCCTGAAGGTTTTGTCTGAGGCAATGGGTAAGATGCCGTTGAAATTTTATAAGGAAGATGAGAGTGGAGGACGGGTAAGAGCTCCGACAGACCGGATCGCGAACCTGTTGATGTACCGGCCGAATCCGGTCATGACACCGTCCACATTCTGGTCCACGATCGAGGTCAATTGTGAGCACTATGGAAATGCTTATGTGTGGATCCAGACGGAATATGTCCGGAAAGGAAAATACGGCGGTGATATTGTTGTGAGAGGTTTCTGGCCGATGCAGTCGGAATGTGTGGATGTTCTGATGGATGACGCCGGGATCTTCGGAAATAAGGGTCAGCTGTATTATCGGTATTCTGATCCGAAGTCTGGAAAAACGTATACCTTCCGACAGGACAGTGTGCTGCACTTCAAGACATGGCTGACCTGGGACGGCATCATGGGAAAATCGGTGCGCGACATCTTAAAGGACACTGTGACCGGCGCCGGGCACTCTCAGGCATACTTAAATCGGTTGTATCAGGGCGGTCTGACTGCATCCAGTGTGCTTCAGTATACCGGAGATCTCGATAAGACACTGCGGACAAAATTACAGAAAGAATACAATGACCTTCTCACCGGCGCGAAGAACGCGGGAAAGGTTGTACCTCTGCCGGTCGGATTCACATTGCAGCCGCTTTCTTATAAGCTGACAGACGCCCAGTATTATGAACTCCGGAAGTATACGGCTTTGCAGATCGCGGCCGCGTTCGGAGTAAAACCGAATCAGATCAATAACTATGAAAAGTCCAGCTATGCGAATTCAGAAACGCAGCAGCTGGCTTTTTTAGTAGATACCATGCTGTACCGGCTGACGATGTATGAGCAGGAGATCAACTATAAATGTCTGACCGATGAGCAGCGGGCGGAAGGGTATCTGTATAAATTTAATGAGCGCGTGCTGCTCCGCGCAAATGCGGAAACGCAGATGAAAACGATCACGTCGGCGATCCAGAACGGCATTTATTCGCCGAACGAGGGCCGCCATTTCCTTGATCTTCCGTCACAGGAGGGTGGGGACATACTGATCGTGAATGGAAACTATGTTCCACTGACTTCGGTCGGCGCGGCATATGGAGTAAACGGGGAAGGAGGAGACGGAAATAAATGATTTTGAAGATCAACGGCGATATTGTCGGGAATGACTGGAAAGAAATCTATGACTGGTTTGGAATTGAATGCAGCACTCCGGGGGATGTCCAGAAAGCACTTGCGGATCTTCCGAAGGGAGACCGGCTGCAGGTAAAGATCAACTCCGGAGGCGGAGAGGTAATGGCCGGACAGGAGATGTACACGATGCTCCGGAGACGGAATGACGTGGATATCGAGGTGGAGTCCCTGGCGGCGTCTGCGGCGTCTGTGATCGCGATGGCGGGACACTGCACGATCTCACCGATCGGAATGCTGATGATCCATTGTGTGTCAGCCGGCCGGGTGTCAGGAAACCATCAGGACATGGAAAAAATGGCGGAAACACTCCGGATCTATGATGAAGCACTGGCCGGGGCGTATGCTGCGAAAACAGGACGTCCGAGGGATGAGATCCTGAAACTCATGAATGAAGAGACATGGCTGACTGCAGAAAGAGCGGTGGAGCTCGGATTTGTAGATGGGATTTCAGAGGATTCCCCGATGCTCACGAATGCTTCCGGGATGATGGCAGTGACACCGGAAATGGTGAAGGAATTCCAAGCTGCAAAGGCAAAGGAAAAGGCTGCCGAAGAAGAAAAAGAGAACCTGTTAAGAGACCTCGACAAATACGGGGTGTGAAAGGAGATAACTCATGAATAAGAAATTACTTGAACTGTTAAATCAGATCAATGCGCAGAAACAGGTCGTGATCGACCTCGCAAATGCGGGAAAACTGGCGGAGGCAAAGGCAGAGAAAGAAAAGCTGCAGCAGATGCAGGACAAATTTGATCTGTTAAAGGATGTAGAAGATCCGGATCCGGAAGGCGGAGAAGGCGAAGGAAGCGGCGCAGGCGATCCGGTAAACAGCGGAGCACTTAAGAATGTCAATGTCAATTATAACCGGGTTGTCCATGAGTTTGCGGATGCGGCCCGCCATTATTTTAAAGACGCGGCGAAGGCAAATACGGAGGGAACGAAAGCAGATGGAGGCTATACCGTTCCGGATGATATCCGTACCGAGATCAACCGTTACAGAGAGGAAAAATTCTCTTTACAGTCTCTCGTTGATACAGAAACCGTAACAACCGAGAGCGGACGCCGCACCTACCAGTCAAGAGCTGATTATGAAGGCTTTGCGGAAGTTTCTGAGGGCGGAAAAATTTCCGGTATTGCCGGGCCAAGTTTCGAAGTTATTGAGTATACGATCAAGAAGTATGCTGGATGGCTGCCGGTGACAAATGAGTTGCTTGCGGATTCTGATGCGAATATCGCGAATACGTTGATCCGGTGGTTAGGGGAACAGGATATCGCGACAAGAAACCGCCTGATCCTTAACATTATGAAGAGTAAGAGCGCCACAGAACTGGCAAATCTTGATGGAATCAAGAAGCTTATTAATGTGACTCTCGGTTCCGCCTTTAAGGATACATCCAAGATCGTCACCAACGATGATGGTTTAAACTGGATGGACACGTTAAAGGATACCAACGGCAGATATCTGTTAAAGCCGAATGCGGATCCGACATCCCCGATCAAACAGATGCTTGCGGTTGGAACCAGGAATATCCCGCTGATTATCGTTCCGAATTCCATCCTTAAATCTGACGAAACGACCGCAAAGAAGAGAGGAATTCCGATGATCTGTGGTGATCTGAAGGAAGGTGTTAAGCTCTTTGACCGTCAGAAGCTTTCTATCCTGGCATCCAATACCGCATCTGTGACAGGATTTAACGCTTATGAGCAGGATATGACTCTTTTCCGCGGAATCCTGAGAATGGATGTCCGTACAAAGGATGCAAAGGCATTTGTAAACGGTGTTGTCACGATTGATGATGCGACGGTAGCCGGAGCGTAAAGAGAGGTAACGGATGAAACTGGAAGATATCAAAATTTATCTCCGGATCGATGGGGATGAGGAGGACGGTCTGCTTAATACGATGATGGCTGCCGGAGAGGAATATATCAGATCTGCGGTAGGAGCATACGACAATACGGACCCGACGGCTCAGGTGCTTCTGGCCGCGATTGTTCAGAATATGTATGACAACCGTGAACTGATGCAGTCTGAGCAGCAGACAAAGAAGCGAATCGAGTATACCTTCCAGTCCATCATCCTGCAGCTCCGGATGAAATATGAGCTCAAGAAGGAGGAGACGGAGACATGAGTCTGGTAAAAGGAATCAATCCGGGGCGCCTGAAGCACCGGGTGACGATCATGCGGTATCAGGAAACGGAAGATGAACTTGGAAACACCGTGTATGAACTCGCTCCGTTGAAAACCTGTTGGGCAGAGCTCCGGCCGGTTCGGGGAAAAGAACAGCTTGAATATTACAAAAGTGTAAATGACCTGATGTACAAGGTGACGATCCGGCGCACGGATGTCACGGAAAAAGATGTGATCCTTTTCCGGGGCAGACAGTTCCAGATCAATTACATCACGAATCCTCTGGAAGACAATTATTATCTGGAACTCATGTGTACGGAATCAAAGGACCATGCAGTGAAGGAGGTGGATCATGGCTGATGTTTCCTATGCGGACGTGATCCGCACAGTTAATGGACTTTTAAAAACGAAATATCCGGAAATCACAAGATACGGGAATGATACGGTGGATAAAGCCGTTCCCCCGTATTTTTTTGTGGAATGTGTTCCCGTAGGAGCTGAGCATGTGACAAAAAATATGCTGCATAAGGGCTGTTCCGTTCTGATCACCTATATGCAGAGAACTCCGGCCCAGATGGACAATCTGGAGAAAGCAGAAGAAATCGGGGAGCTTCTCGGCATGACGATCCGGATCGGCAGAAGGGAGCTTCTTGTACTCCGATATGGTCATGAGTATATCGGGGAAAAGAACAATATTTTGCAGATCTCCTTTGCTCTGGACTGGTGGGAAGATACACAGAGACCGGAGGCCGAGGAGCTGATGGAACATTTACACACGGAAATGACAGTGAAAGGAGACTAAGATGGCAAAATTAACATCGCCAAGTATTTCTATTACGTTTATTGAGAAGGCGGCCAGCCTGATCGAACGTGGGTCAAGAGGAATCGTTGCGCTGGTACTTAGAGATGCCAGCGTGACAGAGACACCGGATACTTATACCGTGCGTGACGTATCTGATGTGCCGACAAGTATATCGGACGCAAACCAGCAGTATATCAAAGATGCTCTGAAGGGATATAGTAAGGCACCGTTAAAGGTGCTTGTGTATGTTATGCCGACGACTTCCGAAAAGACCGGTGAGCTTTATACAGCTATGATGAAGTATTTTGAGACAGAGACTTTCCAGTGGATGGCAATTCCGACCGTTGAGACGGATGGAAAGATAGAAGATATCGTTTCCTGGGTGAAATCCTAGCGCGATAACAATAACTTTATGATCAAAGCAGTGCTGCCGAATGCAGATTCAGCGGATTGTGAGGGTATCATCAATTGGACATCCAAGCTTTACAAGGACGAGACGAGCGATAACGGGGATAATACTGTTACGATCACCAGAAAGACTTATACAGCGGAGCAGGGAACTCCGAGGATTGCAGGAATTCTTGCAGGCACCGATGTGACGATCTCGGCCACATATGCACCTTTAAAAGATTTCGATGATGTGGAACGTCTGGATCCTGAGGCGAGAAATACAGCGGTTGGAGCTGGAAAACTTCTGGGATTCTGGGACGGGGAAAAGGTAAAGCTGGACCGGGCCGTCACTTCTTTCGTGACCACGACAGGGGTCAAAGGAGATTCCTTCAAAAAAGTGAAGCTCGTGGAAGATATGGATATGATCAAGTCAGATATTCAGACAACGATCCAGGACAGCTATATCGGAAAATACGCGAACAGCTATGATAACAAGTGTCTGCTGATCACAGCGATCAATGGTTACTTCCAGACACTTGTCAATGACGGTATTATCGAGTCCGGAACAGCGGAGATCGATATCCAGACTCAGAGAACTTATCTGGAAAGCATGGGGAAAGACGTGACGGTGAATGGGGAGACGAAGAAACCGGCCGATCTCTCGGATGATGAGGTCAAGGTTGCCAATACCGGATCACATGTGTTCCTCCGTGCAACCGTTGTACTGTTAGATGCGATCGAGGACGTAAGTCTTACGATCAATGTATGATGGAGGTGATAAGAAATGGTAAAGGCATATACTGCAAATCAGGTGATCAACGGAACCTATGGAGAAGTCTGGTTTGATGACGACTATTTAGCGGAAGTTGTATCAGGACAGGCGAAAGTATCGCTGACATACGATGATGTGAAGCGGGCGCGTTGCCTGATGGTTGGTAAAAAGCTGATCAAAGCGGAAGGAAAGGGTTCGATCAAAGTGAATCATGTCCGCAGTAACGTTGTCAAAAAGGCATCGGATACTATCAAGAGCGGCAGGACTCCAAGCTATAAGATCATTATAAAGCTGGAAGATCCGGATGCATTGGGTGCGGAAAGAGTTGCCCTGTACGGCTGCAAACTGGATGAGCTGACGCTGATGGACTGGGAAAACGGCAAGATCACAGAGGAAACCATCTCATTTACATATGAGAACTATGAGTTACTGGATGTAATTATCGCGTAGGAGGAGAAAATTATGGAAAAATTATCAATTGATATGCTTATGAGACTGGACCGCGAGAAGGTTGCCGAGGTACCGGTAAAGGACATTAAAGCAAACCGCTTATCCCAGCTTATGGGACAGGATGTAACGGTAGAAATTAAGGCGCTGGCAGGAGACATCTACATGGATCTTCTTGCGACAGCAACCAATAAAAAGGGAAATGTGGACGTTTCCAAGACATACAGGGCCCAGGCACTGATCGTTGTGGAGGCAATGCAGAGTCCATCCTTAAAGGATAAGGAACTGCAGGTACATTTTGGTGCTGCTTCTCCGATCGACCTTGCAAAGACCTTATTTCCGGGTGGAGAACTCACGAAGATCTTCCAGGAAGTGGCAGATTTATCCGGATTCGGAGACGATGAGGATGAGGACCTCGAAGAGATAAAAAACTGATCGATACTGACGGCAATTTCCAGTTGATGTATTACCTGTTTTGCAATCACAACTGGCCGCCGTCAGTTTTTTTTGACGCACATGAATCGGACAAGCGGGTGATCCGGGCATTCGTTGAGGAAGAGGCAGAATATTATCGGAGTCTGAGGGATGAGATGGAGAGGTGATAGGATGCTGAGACTTGAAATTGACGGTGCAGACGAGCTTGTGGAGGGCATGAAGAAATTGGTAGCAGAATGTCCAAAGGCAGCATCCGATGCGCTGTTTGAGGTAGCTGAGAGCTTCAATGAGGATGTAAACGCGAAGATGCCGGGAAGCTACAGCGACAAAATCAAGAAGTGGAAGATCCAGGGAGCAAAGGAAGGGACAAGTTCTTTTGTGACAAGTACGAACCGTGCTCCGCACTTTCATCTCGTTGAAAATGGACATGCGAAATACGACTTTCATGGACATTTTACGGGAGGATTTGTTCCAGGGAAGCATTACGCGGAGCAGACCCGGCAGGAATACCAGGATAAATATCCAAAGATGATGCAGGAGAAGATCAATCGTTTGATCGAGAAACACAATCTTTGATGAAAGGAGGACGATATGGCAAAGAAAGATGTTGATGTACGCTTTAATCTAATCGATAACTTTACGTCCTCCTTTAATAAAACGATTGGAACACTAACGGCCGGAACAAAAAAGGCACAGAATGCCTGGAAGAGTGTAGAAAAGGTCGGGGAAGGAATTACCGGCGTCGGAACGAAGATGACAGCAGCTGTTACGGCACCGCTTGTTGGGCTGGGCGTTGCGTCGGCGTCAGAATTTGGTGAGGTTGATAAATCCCTGAAATTAGTACAACAGACGATGGGATCTACAGACGCAGAGGCAAAGGTCCTGGAAGGTTCCATTAAATCAGCAGCGTCAAATTCCGTGTACGGCATGCAGGATGCCGCTGATGCGGCCCTGAATTATGCAAGGCAGGGATTCAAAGCCGCAGAAGCTGCAGATATGATCGCACCGGCAATGGATCTTGCAGCCGGAACTGCGACAGATCTGTCTATTGTAACTGGCGGCGTTGGAAATGCTCTAAAAATCTTTTCAGACCAGGAATTAAAAGCGAATGATGCGACCAATATGCTTGCAAAAGCGCAGGCACAGGCGAATACGACGGTGCAGGATCTGTTTGATGCCATGTCGACGGCCGGTCCGATGCTGGATTCTGTCGGCTGGTCATTTAAAGATCTGGCGGTTGTCACAGACGTTTTCGGCGATGCCGGAATTTCTGGATCAGAAGGTGCCACAGCACTAAAAACAGGACTTGCAAGACTGGCATCACCGGCGGCAGATGGCAGAGCTGCCATGAAGGAACTGGGACTCAGTTTCTTTGACTCGACTGGAAAGATGGATGACATGCTGACGATGCAGAAGAAATTGCATGATTCTTTTGCTGGCTTGACGGATCAGGAGAAGATGTCGGCGGCGTCTGCAATCTTCGGAAAGAACCAGATGGGTAAATGGCTTACCTTAATCGAACAGTCTCCGGATACGTTTGCGAAATATTCCCAGGGACTGGAAGACTCCGGGAATGCTGCCAATGAGATGGCGAACGCATTGCTGTCGGGTCCTGGCGGCGCGATTGAGAAAATAAAATCATCGTTTGATGTATTCAAATATACAGTCGGAGATACAGTTGCAAATGCTGTGACACCTTGTGTCGAAAAGGTGACAAATCTTTTAGATGCGTTTAATAACATGGATGCAGCACAACAGACGCAGATCGTGCGATGGCTGGCTGTTATCGCTGTCATCGGACCTGGAATAGCACTGTTTGGTAAGCTTGTGAGTACCATTGGTTCCGCGGGGGTAGGAATCAACCGCATGATCGGCATTGCATCCAAGGCGGCCGGAGGCTTCACAAAGTTACATAGTGGAATCGGGCTTGCCAAGGCGGCAACAGCGGCGCTGACGTCACCGATAGCGGTTGTCCTAGCAATTTTAGCCGCTCTGGCGGTTATTCTGGTTTCAATCATTACGCATTTTGATGTGTTTAAAGCTGGAATCAATGCTTCATCGCCCACGTTTGAAAAGCTGAAGGAAAGCTTTTCACAATTAAAAGCTACCTTGCAGCCTGTCCTGGAAACAGTGAAAGAATTTGCCCCTGTTGTTGCGGATGTGTTCGGAACGGCGGTGGCTGGTGCCTGTGGAGTTGCGATCTCAGCGTTTGCGGGACTGCTCTCCGGAGTAATTACGATCGTTTCAGGAATCATTGAGACGATCAAAGGTATTACGACATTCCTGACGGGAGTATTTACTGGAGACTGGGAAACTGCCTGGAATGGAATCGCAGGAATCTTCAGTGGTATTGTCAACACGATTTACGGAGTGATCCAGGGGCTCGTTAATGGCATCAAAGGCATCGTTGATGGTATCAAAGGACTTAGCAGCCTTGGGAAGGGAAGCTCGTCTTCAGCATCAGCAACGACGATCCCAGGACGTGCGATCGGAGACAGTTCCTGGCGTGGCGGTCTGGTACAGGTTCATGAGCGCGGCGGTGAGATCCTGGATCTTCCGCGAGGTACCAGGATCTATCCACACGATGTGTCAATGCGGATGGCAAAAGGCGGACAGAGCCAGATGATCAACATTCCGAAACTTGCAGATCAGATCATTGTGAGAGAGGAAGCAGATATTGACCGGATCGGTGATCGCCTTGTCCAGAAGATCAGGAAGTCATCGGAGAACAGAGGAGGTTACAGCTATGCTGCAGATATGGCTTAAGGGAAGTTCAAAATGGTTTCAGTTTCCTGTGATCCCCGCTGAGTACACGGTGAGCTCTGACAGCGGAAATGAGTCGGTGACGGTCAATGCGCTGGGTGAGGTTGACCTGGGAGGAAAACGAAAATTGAGGACGATTTCGTTTTCCTCCTTCTTTCCGAAATATTACGATACGTACTGCTCATACCGAAACCTGATGACACCGAAGAAATGCGTGGAAACGATCGAGGAGCTTCGGGATGGAACACCGCCTAAATTGATTATTACCGATACACCAATAAACTTTCCGTGCCGGGTGGAAAGCTTCAGTTGGGGAGAGAATGACGCGACAGGAGATATCAATTTTTCGATTACATTGAAGGAGCACCGACCTGTTGTGGTCACAGCGTCGGCTGTTGTGACGTTATCCTCACTGGATTCCGGGACGACGGTGGATGAGACCGGTGTTGCCAGAGCACAGCCTGAAGCGCAGGGAAAGACCTACACGGTGAAGAAAGGCGACTGTCTCAGTGCAATTGCCAGAAGAATGACTGGATCCGCATCCTGGCAGAAATTGTATGAAGCAAATAAGTCTGTGATCGGCAGCAATCCCAATCTGATCAAGCCGGGGCAGATATTAACGATTCCAGGATAGGAGATGCCAGATGATCGTAAAGTTGATCAAGCCCAAACAGAATATCCAGTATGACATCACGAATGCCTGTGCAGCGTATTCCTGGTCGGGATCCGCGTCAGAGGCAGCGAGAAATTTTGAGTTTGAATACTTAAATGCTCCGTATGATGACACAATGAAGCTTCCGGAGGTGGAGACCGGAGACTTTGTTTCTCTGACGGATGACCGGGAAGGTGAAGTCTTTTATGGACAGATATCCGGGATTGAGAGATCCAGCCAGACAGGATCAATCACGTTTTCAGCGATGGATATGATGAAGAATCTTCTGGAGTCGGCGGATCAAAAGAATTTTAAAAATATCACCGCGGAAGCAATCGCAACAGAGATCTGCGCGGATGCACAGATACCGATCCGATACCTGTATCCGACCGGTATCAATATAAAATCCATGATCTGCGATGAAATGAGTCTGTATGATATCATCATGGCCGGATATACGAAGGCACATAAGATCTCTGGTGATAAGTATTTTGCCATGATCTACAAGAGAGGACTGGGAGTCTACAAGTCTGAATGGATCGTCTCTAAATTCACACTTTCAGATCAGGAAAATATTTTTGAATCCGACATTCAGGAAACGATGGAGGAGACAAAGAACCGGATCAAGATTCTGGACAGCAAAGGAAAACAGATTGGAGAAGTGAAGGACGAGGATTCAATCAGCAGCTTCGGTGTGTTCCAATCAATCTATAAGCAGGAAAAGGGTGTGGATGCGGTGACGGCCGCGACAGCAAAGCTCAAGACAACGCCGACACAGACCATTAAGATATCAGCAGTTGGAGATATCAATTGTATTTCCTGCTATTACGTGGCAGTGACGGATGGCGCAACAGGGCTGTCGGGACGTTATTGGATCGCTTCGGATAAGCATACCTGGTCAAATGGGATTCACAAGATGGATCTGACTTTGAAGTTTGAAGCAATCATGTCTGAAGTTGAAACAAAGGAAGTTACGCAGAAAAAGGTGAAGAAAACAACAAACAGGAAAGGATGATATGTGTGGGATGGGAAGCTGAGTTATTAGATATCGTGGCACCGGACAATGAAAAATCAGGAAAAGAAATGAATGGCCAGATCCAGCTTGCGGAAATGACAGGCCCCACGTCCTGCCGCATCGGAAAGTTGGAATTATCTTCAGAAGATCTTTTGTTCAGCGACAGGCTTTTATCTAAGATTGCGATAAATGTTGCAGGGAAGTGTCCGGCCGGGGGCGCATTACAGGATCAGTCAAGCTATCTTCCGGCATTGAAGACTGGAGATATGGTTGCTGTTTATCGCATAAGTGATACGCAGTATCTGGTGCTTGGAAAGATGGTGAGTGTATGAGTATTTTACCTTCATTCTACGCGTCGCAGATGTCTCAGAAGACAGATTCAGGGACGTCACAGACAATTCCAAAAGAGTACGGGATAAACTTCTCTACGGGGCAGTTAACAGGTCAAATAGTGGAAGGTAAAGAAGCTATCAAAGTATGGATCTGGTGCTGTCTGCAGACGCAGCGCTTTCGATACCCGATCTATTCATGGGACTACGGTGCGGATATGGAACAGTACATTGGCCGTGCGGTTTCAAGAGAATTTTTACAGACGGACTGTGAGGATGAGATCCGGTCAGCGATGCTTGTGAATCCGTACATATCGGATGTTACAGATTTCAATGTAGAGCGGAAGGATGATCAGATGTTTGTCTCCTTCCGAGCAGTGACGGAGTTTGGAGAAGTGGAGGTGGATCAGGGTGTATGAAGATAGGACATTTGAAACAATCTTAAGCGATGCGAAAAAAGAAGTCGGAAACGGGGTCCAGACGGGTGAGGGCTCGCTGGTATTTACTGCGCTGGCGGCCCTTGCATATGAGATGCAGAAATTATATATCCAGCTGGATTATGTGTACCGCCAGAGTCATGCCGATACTGCGGACCTGGAAGAGCTTGTTAAGATCACGCAGGATCGCGGGATCTACCGGAAGGTTGCCACGTATGCGGAGGTCCTGATTGAAGCAAACTGCACGGTTCCAATTGGGAGTCGTTTCTCCTTAAAATCCTTCCATTATGCGGTGTCTGGAGTGATCAATGCAGGAAAATTCCAGTATAGGGCTGCGTGCGAGGAGAGCGGATCCGGACCAAATGGACTCACTGGTGAGGTGACAGCAATCGACTATGTGGATGGGCTGGAAAAGGCTGAGATCAAGGAGATTCTGATCAGCGGTGAAGATGATGAAAGCAGGGACGCTTTATATACGAGATATCTTCAGAGCTTTACAACGGAATCGTTTGGGGGGAATATTGCGCAGTATAAGGAAAAGGTGGAGGCGATTGCCGGGGTAGGCGGATGCAAGGTGGAACCGGTCTGGAATGGTCCGGGGACAGTCCGGGTAATTGTGCTCAGCTCCGAATTTGGGACGTGTTCTGAATATCTGATTAAACAGATTCAGGAGGCAGCAATCCCATCGGAAAGTGGGAGGGGATATGGATGGGCGCCGATTGATCACGCTGTGACGATTGAGTCTGTGGATGCGGTTCGGATAAATGTCACGACAAAACTCTCTTACATGAGTGGATATAGCTGGAGCAGCGTCGGGGCCGCAGTGAAAGAAAAGATTGCAGAGTATTTGAAGTCAATCGCGATGGAGTGGAAGAACGGCGATGAGACAACGAAATCCACGATTTACATATCGAAGCTGCAGGCGGCCGTGCTGGATGTAGATGGAGTCGTGGATATAGCTGAGACAACACTGAATAGTTCCAGAGCAAACCTTGTATTGGACTGGAATCAGATTCCAATATTAGGGGAGGTGACGACGGCACAGTGAATAAATTTGTAATTCCGGATGTGATCCGTTATTTTCCGCAGCATATTGCAAAGATTGAAGAATTCAAGCGGATTGCAAAGGTATATGATGCGCAGTTGGTTCTGATCTGGGATGAGCTGGACCGGGTGATGGAGAACCGTCACATGGACAGTATGGAGGATGCTGAGTGTGACTACTGGGAAAAGCTTATGCAGATCCGCCTTACTGGTGAGGAGACTATGGAGGATCGCAGAAGGAACATAAAAGGACATTGGGTGTCCGGTCTACCGTATACGCAGAAGAAATTCCGGGAAGTTCTGGATGCGATTGTTGGAGAGAAATATTATAAGCTCGAAATCAATCAGCAGGAAAAATATCTGAAAGTCAGTCTGATGCTGGAAGCAATTTCAAAAGATGATTATATTTATGATTTGATGCGGGCAATGGCTCCGGCCGATATGGTAGTCAAGGTTATGATTATCTATAACCGGTACCGATCATTCAAACCGTATACGCACCAGCAGATGGCGGCTTACACACATTATCAGCTGCGGACGGCGACTGACTTTGAGACGGAGTTCAATACACAGAGGAATCTGGCAACATTTAAACATAATCAGCTGTCCTCTTATATGCAATCGGCACTGATGACACAGAAACTGTAAAGGAGATAATCATGGCTAAAAACACACCAAATTACGAGTTCGAGAAACCGGAACAGAATGATTTTTACGATGTTGATGTTCAGAATCGAAACTGGGACAAAGCAGAGACGGCGTTAACTGAATTTGACGATGCCGGATCTGTGGATGAGATTAAGAGTTTTCCGGATTTCCTGAAAAAATTTGTTACAGGGAATAAGCTGGCTGTTACAATGCGAAATCTGAAAGCCGGACTGCAGTTCGTCCTCCACGCCGGTCAGATCGTCAACAACTGTGTGACGGACAATGCTGGGCTCCCGCTTTCGGCGGCACAGGGGAAGGTCCTGAAAGATCTGTACACTCAATTGTATAGTGAAATGCCAATTATAGGGAAATTCACCAATAAAAAACACAAAGACATCATTAAAATTGGCTCTGTCGTAAACTCTCGCTCTGTCGTATGTGTATTTCCCAGATATAATACCCTTACTACTGTTAGGTGTATATATTCTTCGCTTGAAATTAGTGCTGGAGAAGACCAATTTCAGCTATTAGCATGGGATACCAATACGCAAAACGATTCCACATCCACAAACTTGGAAGGATACTACATTGTAATGCCAATGTTGTCTAAGTAATAGCTTTACTTTCGTTCTCGTAGCTATCAAACATAAGCAGCCATGCCACATATATATGTACATTTGTTCGTGTAGAACCATCAGATTCTGACGGATATTTTGGTACATCCGGATTTAGTATCTTATGGACGCGCACTTCAGTTAACTATGGCTGGTGTATCTTAATATCTGATAATCCCCAAATGGTAGTTTTTGGTCGGAATTCCACTGGATGGCATTGGTATGCGCCGTCGTTGACCGAAGTATCATAGCTTTGTATCGCTAAAAGTTCCGTTATTACATTTTACGATGCCGCAATCGTTAAAAGCCAAATATAATACTGCTCCGTATTTATGATTACCATATATATAACCGCATACGCAGAAATTATTACTATCAACTAAATTACAAGCAAATACCTGATTTTCTGGAAAGCTATTCCATAATCCTTTTATGGTTGTAGCATGATTACCTTCTAGATTGGATGTGCCTAATTGGGCTGTAAAAATATTTGGTAAATCATCCTTTGTTGCAGATTCGGCCCAGCCGACCCACGTGTTATTATATTTGGTATTTGTATATATTTTTGACGATGCGTACGGGACAACAATCAAAGATATCCACGAATCACTTAAATAATTTGCAATTATCATACCTCCTCTTGATGACAGAGGTGCATTCATTGCGCCAGCATCATAGTAATAAAATCCTGATGTCTTTATGCTATACAGATCCGTGATTTTCTTTACAATCGGGATCCCGGAATTACTCAAATTGTTATTTGTGGTATTCAAATCACTATACAATTGAGAGAAAGAAGAAAAATCAACTCATAGAGACAAAAGTCAATTGAAAAATCACATAAATTTGAAAATTCAGGATCCGCGAGGGTCCTTTTTATATACAAAAAAATAAATCATGGAGGTAAAAACATGGAAAAAATCAAAGTCAAGGGTAAGCTCTACGAGATCCGGAGCATCCAGACAATCGAACCGCATGTGCTGCAGATCGTTTTCACAGGTACACCGCCAACAAAGTGGAATGGTGACATTGTGCTTTACACGGCTGGAGACATCGAATGCGCAACGCTGGTTGGATGGACTACAGTTTATCGTGACGAGGGCCAGACGGTCTATCTGTCAGATGATGGCAGCGTGTACCAGACACCGGATCCGGATACCGGTGGCGAGATCCTTCCTCCGGAACCGTATGTTCCGACTCTGGAAGAGCTACAGGCAGCGAAAAAACGAGAGATCAGTCAGGCATGTGAGACCGCTATCTATTCCGGAGTCGATGTCAAGCTGTCGGACGGATCCACGGAGCATTTTAGTTTGACGGAGCATGATCAGCTCAATCTCTTCGGTAAGCAGGTACAGCTTGCGGCCGGAACTGATCAGCTGGAGTACCACTCAGATGGACAGCCATGCCGATACTACAGTGCAAAGGACATGCAGATCATCACATCCACGGCAATGGCTTATGTATCTTACCATACGACCTACTGCAATGCCGTAAACATGTGGATCGCAGGATGTGAGACAGCGGATGAGATCCAGCAGATCTATTATGGTGCAGATGTGCCGGAACAGTACCAGTCAGACGTTCTCAAGGCATATATTGCAACAGAGAAAGAGAGAGCGGGTGATGTAGATGAACCACAGGTTGCTGAATAAATACCTGTTTCTGTTTGATGTTGGCGGACTGCTTTACATATTGATCGAACTGATCTGGCGCGGCCGGAGTCACTGGACCATGTTTTTACTCGGTGGGATCTGCTTCGTATTTCTGGGATTGATCAACGAGGTTCTTCCCTGGCAGATGCCGTTATGGCAGCAGATTCTCATCGGTGCGGTCGGAATCACAACATTAGAGTTCCTGACCGGTTGCATCGTTAATCTGGCTCTCGGCTGGAACGTCTGGGACTACAGCGGGATGCCGGGCAATCTCTTGGGGCAGATCTGTCCGCAGTACTTTGTGCTGTGGCTGCCAGTGGCATTGGTCGGGATTGTCCTGGATGACTGGATCAGGTATTGGAAATTCGGGGAGGAACGGCCACACTACAGACTGATCTGACGGA
>ULUM01023685.1_pt1 | contig 18083 bp, 19 predicted proteins | sample 1958501 | NCBI WGS metagenome assembly ULUM01 (sample SAMEA4835760, study PRJEB28245) | human gut metagenome | biome: gut microbiome; material: fecal sample | place: Denmark | collected 2008
ACAAGAATGCTCCTGACCTGGTTCCGCTGTACAAAATCTCCGATGAAATGGGCATGGAGTTTGCAACTGCATCTCTGCACAACAGCTTCTACTTCGTTGAGGCGAAGAACATCATTCATGACCGTCCGATGGTGGCTAAGAACTTCGAAAATCTGGTCAATGAACTGCTCCGCAGCAACAGCCCGAAGAAGTGGTTCCGTGCTTACTTTAACCACGGCCTGATCAACTACATCTACGGTCAGAAGCGCCTGCTGCCTTGCGACATGAGCTTTGATACCTTCTTCATCGATCCGTATGGCGATGTTATGCCTTGCAATGGCACCAAGGACAAGGAAGTTATGGGCAACCTGAACAATCAGACTTGGGATGAACTGTGGAACAGCCCGGAGGCCGAGAAGGTTCGTGCAAAGGTTCGTTGCTGTGACCGTGACTGCTGGATGATTGGTAGTGTAAGTCCTGCTATGCACAAGTACATCTGGAAGCCTGCTACCTGGGTCCTGGTACATAAATTCAAGGCACTGTTCACCAAGCATCCGTACAGCATGTATGAGCTGAAGATCTGCCGTGATTACCGTGACGGTAAAGTCACGAAAGAGGATCTGGATAAGTGCAGCACCTGCGACATGAACTGTGTGATCAACAATGGTCTGAGTGAAGCATCTAAGGAACAGCTGAAGCACAAGACTGGTGAGGAAATCGTGGACGCTGATATTGCACAGCAGATGAAGGAGTAAAAGATGAAAATTGTTGTAAGCGGATATGTTGGAAAAAAGATTACAGGAATTGGACGTAATCTAATGTGCCTTCTGGATAATGTAAGTAGCGATAATAAATATATTATTTACACGAATGAAGATATGAAGGATGACTTCAAGTTTAATAATCCAAATGTGACAGTAAAAACATATAAGGTGAGCAAAACAGATTCACTTGGAAATCTGCTATGGACGACGTTTGTATTTCCTTTTGTGGTGTTAAAAGAAAAAGCTGATAAAGCTTTGATCCCTAATTTTACGCTCCTTTTGTTGAAGTTTCGTCCAACGATTGTTATTATGCATGATCTTATTGAGTTTAACGTTCCAGATAAATTTTCACCCAAGAAGATGTTCTACAGAACAAAGCTTGCTGATCCAATCACGGCAAAGAGGGCTGATCATATCATTACGGTATCGGAAAACTCAAAACGTGATATAGTCAAGTTTTTAAAAGTCCCGGAAAAGAAATTAACAGTTATATACAATGGAGTAGATCAAAATAAATTCTGTAAGATGAATTCAGAGAAGGCAGAGACAATACTTAAAAAAAGAGGTTGGCCGCAGGACTTCTTGCTGTATGCAGGGACGATTGATCATCCTGGTAAAAATGCAATGGGTGTTATAAAAGCATTTGAGAAGTTAAAGGATGAGAATAAGTATTCTGGAAGTCTTATATTAGCCGGAATGCCTGGATCGGGATACGATATTGTAGAAGACTATGTGAAAAAGTCAAATTGGTGCAGGGAAATTGCATTTACTGGCTTTGTAACAGATGAGGAATTAATTGCGCTGTATTCGAAATGCAAAGTGTTCTGCTTCCTCAGCCTTTATGAGGGGTTTGGCATTCCACCACTAGAGGCGTTGGCTTGTGGAGCAAATGTTGTAGTGTCGAATTCTTCTTCCTTGCCTGAGGTTGTTGGCAACGTTGGAATTACAGTGGATCCTTTGAATTTGGATGCTGTGGCAGGTGCTGTTGTTGAAAGCATGGAAAATACTGATAGAAGTCATGATGAAGATATAAAGAGACATTTAAAGAAATATGATTGGAAGAATCTAAGCAGGGACTTTGAAAAAGTGTTTGACGACTAAAATACTTGTTTGACATAGAAGAAATAATTTTGACCAAACAAACCAGAAAGCGAGAGTTTTAATGAGTAAGGTTAAAGTGTTTGCGATGTATTTACCGCAATACCATGAAACAGAAGTTAACAATAAGTTCTGGGGGAAAGGGTTTACAGACTGGGTTTCCGTAAAAAAGGCAACTCCTCTTTTTGCGGGACATGAACAGCCTCAAGTTCCGATGAACAATAATTATTGCGATCTAAGTAAAGTTGAGAGCATTAAATGGCAAGCTGAAATTGCAAAAAAATACGGCGTAGATGGATGGGGAATCTATCATTATTGGTTTAACAGTAATGATAGAACTCTAACGAAACCTGCAGAAATTTTGCTGGAGAATAAGGACATAGATATGCCGTTCTTTTTTGCATGGGACAATGCTAGCTGGAAAAGAACTTGGAGCAAAATACAAGGAAATGACTGGGCACCGAATGCAGATGAAAAAGCTGAAAGAAAAGGTCCGGAGGTTTTGATAGAGTATAGAGTGGGAACAGAAAAAGATTGGAAAATTCATTTTGACTATCTGCTTCCATATTTTAAGGACTCTAGGTATGTTAAGCATGACAATAGAATACTTTTTCTGGTTTACAACTATAGTGATGAAATTCAGAAGATGGTTGAATATTGGGATAAGCTAGCTAAAGAAAATGGATTTGCCGGGATGGAATGTGTCTTTAGTTACAATCCGATGCACGGTATTCCAAAAACAGCATACAAATTTAGATATGAGCCCCTTTATTCGGGTTGGGGTGGATTTTGGGATAGAGCGAAACGCTTAGTATTCCGTAATGCAGTGCAGACGGATATAAAGTTGTTTTCCTATAGTAACGTCTGGAAAAAACTTATACGGAATGCTAAGAATTGTCATGATAATCGAATGTACTATGGTGCCTTTGTAAATTATGATGATTCTCCGCGTCGAGGGAAAAAAGGAAAGGCAATCATAGGAGGGACTCCAGATCTATTTGAAAAGTATCTAAAGCAGTTATTGAGTGTTTGCGTGAACAAGAAAAAGCCATTTGTTTTTTTGACGGCATGGAACGAATGGGGCGAGGGTGCTCACCTTGAACCTGATCAGATTCACCAGTTCGCCTATCTGGAAGCATTAAAGAGAGCCAAATATGGTGAACCAAAATGAAAATAAAGGAAATTCTAAAATATAGCATACTGAATGATTTGCGAAAGCATATAAAGCTTAATGCGTTCAGAAGGAAATGGGTGCGTCAACACCCAGAGTCGGAACTGATCCCTATGAATTGTTTTCCAAGCGGTGTTGTTGAGGTAGGACGATATTCATATGGAGAACTAAATGTTGTCACGTTTGATTTTAAAACGAAGCTAAGGATTGGCAGTTTTGTCTCTATTGCCCAGCAAGTTACCTTCCTTTTAGATGTTGAACATTATATTGATCATTTGTCTACTTTCCCATGGAAGGTGAAAATGTTAGGAGAAAGTACGCCAGAAACATTTTCCAAAGGAGACATTGTAATCGATGATGATGTTTGGATTGGATATGGTGCAACTATTATGTCCGGAGTACACGTTGCTCAAGGAGCTGTAATAGCTGCTGGAGCAGTTGTAACAAAAGATGTACCCGCGTATGCAGTTGTTGGTGGTGTGCCTGCAAAGGTTATTAAATTTCGATTTGGCAACGAGTGCATAGATGAATTGGAAAAAATTAAATTTAGTAATTTGACAGACAGAATGATTCGGAACAATTTGACGGCCTTATATGAAGACGTGACATTGGACAGTATCAAGAGTCTAGTTGCGAATTTTAGAATAGGTAAGAAATAATAAATTATTTGATGAGAGGAGGAAACAATGCAGAACGGTATCAGTCTTAGAGTAAAAAAATCATCAATAACGGGAGCACTAATAATTTACTATATTCTAATGGACTCTTCTTTTCCTTTCACTGACAGTGGGGCAACACAAAACTTCTTCTACTGGACAAAATTTGCTCTTTCAATCGGAACTATAATTTATGCGACATTTTGTGTTAGTAAGCGAGAAGTTGAGTTGAGAAAAATGTGTAAAAGAGTATGCTATTTACTTCTTGTACCATGGATTTTTATGTTACTGTATTCGTGTGTCGTTTGGATAACGCAGAAAACGGCATCTCCTTATATAACCAGAGGAATTTCAAATTTTATAGCCAATGTAATACCAATTTGGCTAGGAGTATCTCTAGTTATAATTTACAAAGAAAGAATAATAAGGCTAGTAGTAATAGCAATCTGTCTGATGGCCTTTACCAATTATACAATGGGGATAATTGTAAATGGACCATCGTTTTTAGTACAGCTGTTCAATATTAATTGTGAAGAAAGTACATACCGTGTCTACAAAGAGTTACATGAAATCGCATATATTGCTGCGCTTTTACTATTATATTACTTTCACAAAAAGGATTACAGGTTGAATAAAGGATGGCTAATTTCCATTTTTGTCATTTTTTTCTTTGCATGGAAACGCATAGGAATACTAGCCTTAGCAATTGCATTCTTATTTTATGCGCTGTTAAGACATATCAATAAGAGCGGTAAAAAATTCAACGTTGTTGCTTGCGGCGTAATTGCTTGCATACTGTCAATACTATATGTCTGGATGTCTGCGTCAGATGAATTATCAATACTACTTCATGAGTATGGCATCAATATGATGGGAAGAGATGTAATCTACTCCTATTTTCGCAAATTCTGTGATTTTTCAATTACTTATCCTGGGCGCGGAATTGGTTTTGTTTCAAGACAGTTTAATTACCTTACCTGGGAAGATGTTGGTGCAATGGTTGCTTTAAAACAAGGACTACATAATGATTTGTTCTCTTTGTATCTAGAAATTGGAATGATAGGATTCCTTGTTTGGGTTGTGTATCAGTTGATTTATATTCCGAAAAAGATAAGAGAATGGTCTGGAGTTGATTGTGCAGTTCGCTGCTTTACATATATTATTTTTACATTCGTAACCTATACAACTGATAATACTTTACGATATTTTGTTTATCAGATGACACTAGTAATACTGATAGCAGTTACATGTTATGAAAAATGCAAAATAAAATGTGACATTGGACGAAAATGCTCTAATGTCGATGAGTCAAGGAAGGAGTGCTAATTTATATGAAAATTATGCCTAACAGAATGGACCGCGGATTTTTTAAGTATCAGGATGAATTTGAAAATAAAGCGGTGGAGGTTCTCCGCTCTGGCTGGTATGTACTGGGTAAAGAGGTATCTACTTTTGAGGAAGAATTTGCGGCCTATACTGGAGCTAAATATTGTGTAGGCTTGGCAAGTGGTCTGGATGCGTTATGGATTGCATTCCGGCTCCTCAATATTGGCAAGGGTGATGAAGTCATCGTACAGGGAAATACATACATTGCGTCTGTAATGGGCATTACGATCAATGGCGCTACCCCGGTATTTGTTGAACCGGATGAGCATTTTGGAATGAATCCGGATGAGATTGAAGATAAGATTACGGACAAGACTAAAGCCGTCCTTGTTACGCACTTGTATGGTATGGCAGCCCGAATGGATAAGATTGTAGAGATTTGCAAGAAGCATAATCTCCGTCTTGTTGAAGATTGTGCCCAATCACATGGAGCATGTTTCAACGGAAAAATGACGGGTACCTTTGGTGATGTCGGCTGCTTCTCTTTCTATCCTTCTAAAAACCTTGGTGCTTTTGGTGATGCCGGAGCCGTTGTTGTTAATGACGAAAATCTTGCAAAAGAGTTCAAGGTGTTCAGAAACTATGGTAGCGAGAAGAGATATTATAACAAGGTTGTTGGCGCAAATTCTCGTCTGGATGAACTGCAGGCTGGACTTCTTAGAGTGAGACTGTCCCATATGCAGGAACTTACCGATGAAAAGGTGAAAATTGCAGAAAGATACTCTCGCGAGATCAAGAATGAAAAGATTCAATTGCCCACTTTAGCAGAAGGTGCAACATGCGTATGGCATCAGTATGTTATTCGCTGTGAAGAACGTGATCGCTTGATTGATTACCTGAATGCGAAGGAGATTGGAACGATTATTCATTATCCCATCCCTCCGCATCTTGCAGAAGCATATCGGTATTTAGGACATAAGGAAGGCTTCCTGCCGATTACGGAGCATTTGGCTAAGACGGTGTTGTCGATTCCGATGTACAACGGAATGACAGAAGAAGAGCAGACTTATGTGATCAATGCACTGAACGAATTTGAATAAGTACATATTGATATGATTGTTCTGTAATAAAAATGGGGAGAAATAAATTATGACTTTGAAAGAAAGATGTCCGATTTTGCAATTTGCCGATCTTGGGGATGAAAGGGGAAAACTTGTTGTTATCGAAGGAGACCAGGCAATTCCGTTTGATATTAAACGTGTTTTTTACATTTATGATTCGGACAGCACAGTAGTTCGTGGGCAGCATGCCAATAAAGAATCAGAATTTGTTTTGATTAATGTTGCAGGAAGGAGTAAAGTGCGAATTACGGATGGAATGGATGAATATGTTGTTGAACTGAATAAGCCCATGATGGGCGTTTATCTCCCTAAGATGATTTGGAAAGATATGTATGACTTTTCCTCCGATTCTGTTCTTCTGGTACTTGCAAGTACGCATTATGACGGTAAAGAATATATTCGCGATTATAATGAGTATATATCAATAATGAAAGAAAGTGAGTGCCATGAGTAATCCGATTTTATCACTATGTATGCCAACTAATGGCGTATCAGAATGGGTTTTCCCGGTATTGGATAGTATATACAGCCAAGGGTGTAAGAATGATGACTTCGAAGTTGTTATTACTGATAATGGGAATAATGAAGAATTTAAACAATACATAAAAGCATATATTCAGAAACATCAGAATATACAGTACTTTGAGACAACAGCATTACCATTCTTAAATGAAATTGAATCATATAAAAGAGCAAATGGAATCCTAATTAAGTTTGTTAATCACAGAACGAAGCTTTTGCCAGGTGCCCTAAAATTACTAATCGAATATGCGAGAAATAATGCATGCAATAAGCCTATCACATATTTTTCAAACGGAGAATTAAAGCTAGAAGAAAAAGAAAAAAATTGTGGAACATTCGACGAGTTTATTTCGAGCCTTTCATACTGGTCATCGTGGTCAACTGGCATGACTATCTGGAAAGAAGACTTCAAAAAACTTCCTAATGATGTAAGTGGTTTTAATGAACTTTTTCCACACACAGATGTATTGTTTTCAGAAAAAAATAGAAGTAGTTATGTAATCAATGACACTATTATCTTTGATGAGATTCCGCAAGGTAAAAAGCCAAAGGGCTCCTATGATTTATTTTATGCATTTGGAGTAGAATATCCATCGATTATACTTGAGTTGTATAGAAATAGTAGTATCACAGCAAAAACATATCAAAAAGTATCACGAGATAATCTTGCTTTTGTTGCAGAGCTGTATTTTAAGTATTTTATAAAAAAAGAATACTGCTCATATGATTTGAGTGGTTTGGGGGATATGTACTGTGTCTTTTATAGAAAACAGGAATTAATGGCTGCTTTACTAAAAGTGGTTTTGAATAAGCTGAAAAATAAGGTGAGATGATGATAAAGCAAAACAAATACTTTATAAATGATATTCAATCCACATCCACAATAAAATATATAGCGAAAAGATGTATTTCATTTGTAGAATCTTTTTACTATAAGTGTCATCAATATTTATATAAAAATAGCACCAAAGAAAAAAAGTATAATGTTTCAATATGTGCGATATTTAAAAATGAGGCTCCATATTTGAAGGAATGGATTGAGTTTAATAATATCGTGGGTGTTGATCATTTCTACATGTATAACAATAATTCTGAAGATGATTATGAAGCTGTTTTAAAACCTTATATTAAGAGTGGCCTGGTGACTTTAATTGATTGGCCGCAGAATCAGAAGCAAATGGAGTGCTATCAGACCTGTATTAAAGATTTCTCAGGAGAAACGAAGTGGCTTGGTTTTATAGATATTGATGAATTCATTGTGCCAAAATCTACAGATTCCATCTATGAGTTTTTAAAGACATTTGAAAATAAGGCTGGAGCTGTTAATCTGTATTGGAAGTTATTTGGCACCTCTGGACGAATGGACAGAGAGTTATCAGGTCTCGTGTGTGAGGATTTTACCGTCTGTTGGCCAAAATACTGCGATATAGGAAAGTGTTTTTATAATACAGCATTTGGATTTGATTTTGAATCCAAGTATGCAAAGCAACTTCATCATAAATTCTGGGCTAATTACAAAGGAAAAAATGTTCCCCCGGTTAATATATTTAACCATATATGTGTTGGAAATAGAAATATTGCAGATGTAGCTGATTTTCCAATTCAGATTAACCATTACTTCACGAAATCTTATAAAGAATATGCTATGAAACGTTCCAAAGGTGATGTCTACTTTGAGATTAATCCGCATGACGAAGAGTATTTTTATGAGCATGAAATGAAGTGTACCAGTACGGATTATTCTGCATATAAGTATTTGGTGAAGTTGAAATTGAAGATGGAGCAAAAAAGAAATGAAGTATGATATCGGCATTTTAACATTTTGGAATGTCCCAAATTATGGAACATATGCACAAGCGTATGCATTGCAAAGAGTTTTGCAACAATTGAACAAAGGAAAGGATGTTAGGCAAATCGCACATCTGGATCGACATCATTTTAATTTTTATTATGATAAAAAAGCTTATTATAGAGAATGTCCTATTTGGAAAAAGTCTTTTTGGAAGAGCTTTTTTATAAAAGAGAATAGGTATCCATCTAAAGAGGAAGAATTTATTAATGCATACGCCTTAATTCCACACACAGATAATATTTGTGACAATAATTTGAAAGACTTTAAGTTTGATAAGGTGTTTCTTGGAAGCGATATTGTATGGGATTACTCAATTAAGGTATTTAATGATGACCCCTTGCTGTTTGGACAAGGATTCGACGTGGATGAAGTTGATGCATATGCTGCAAGTTTTGGAACTGTACCAGTGAATGCAAAAGTACCAGATTATGTTAATAGTGCATTAAAAAAGATGAAGTACATTTCTGTAAGAGATGAAAGGTCTGCAGAGATAGTAAAAAAGATAACAGGGATAAAGCCTCCTATAGTTTTGGATCCTACATGGTTGTGGGATTTTGACAATGATGAAAACATCATAAAGCCTGCTGAAGAAGATTATATTCTTGTGTATGGACAGGATTTTACTTCAGTGTTTATTGAGAATCTTAGAAAATATGCTAATGAATCGGACAAGAAGATTATTGCATTGGATTGTAATGAGGATCACTATGATTGGTGTGACAAAATGATTGCTCAAGCTGAACTCTCGCCATTCCAATGGATTGGCTATTTTAAATATGCCGCATCGGTTGCAACGAGTACATTTCACGGTGTTACTTTTAGCTTGATCTTTAATAAAAAATTTGCCTTTTGCAAGACCGATTTTATAATGGCAAAAGTTGATGATTTTTTAAAAGAGTTGAAGTTGTTTGACTTATTCGATAAGAATCAAGATGATGTATTTGGAATGCTAGGCCACAATTTTAATTACAATTATATAAACAAGATTATTGAAAAAAAAAGAACTGCATCATTGGACTTTCTTAGAAAGGTAAGTTGCGATTAAAATGGGAGAAAGTGAAAAAAAGCAAGTCATCCAAGGCGCATTCTGGAAATTTGCAGAGAGAATTGCAGCGCAGCTTGTGTCGCTTGTTGTATCAATTGTTTTAGCAAGGTTACTAAGTCCTACAGAATACGGTACAATTTCCTTGGTTATGGTTTTTATAACGATTGCAAATGTGTTTGTTAATAGTGGGTTTGGACAGGCTTTGATTCAAAAAAAAGATGCTGATAGCTTGGATTTTTCATCGGTATTTTATTTTTCTCTCGGCTTTACAAGTTTGATATATATCATACTCTTCTTTGGGGCAGTTCCTATATCCGAATTCTATGATATGCCGATACTGATTCCTGTATTGAGGGTGCTAGCGATAAGCGTACCTATTATGGGAATTAACTCTGTTCAGCAGGCTTATGTTGCTAGAAAAATGCAGTTTAAATTGTTTTTCTATGCTACCTTCATTGGGACGGTTATCTCAGCTGTTGTTGGTATATCGCTCGCATATTCTGGATTTGGTGTTTGGGCATTAGTTGCACAAACACTGACGAATAATGTGATTGATACCATTGTTTTGCAATGTACAATAAAATGGGAGATTACAAGGGAGTTTTCTTTTGAGAGAATCAAATCCCTGCTGAGCTATGGCTGGAAATTGCTGTTACAGAGTTTGATTTTGCAAATATATTCTAGTTTAAGAAGCTTGTTGATAGGAAAGTTCTATACTACAGAGGACTTGTCCTATTACACAAAAGGGAACCAGTTCCCAGAACTGATTAGTTCAAATATTGATACTGGAATTAATACTGCATTATTTCCGGTTATGTCAAAAGCTCAAGACTCTATCGAGAGAGTTAAGGCTATGGCCAGAAAAACTACCAACTTTACAAGTTATGTAATGAGTCCGATTTTGATAGGATTTATGGCAGTTGCTGAACCGTTTATATCTCTTTTGTTGACAGATAAGTGGTTGCCGTGTGTACCATACCTGAGAATTTGTTGCATTATCTTGTTGTTTAGAGCACCACAGACGGCAATATTGCAGGCAATTAAAGCGATTGGAAGAAGTGATGCTGTGCTAAAAGTTGATGTTCCAATACGTACTTTTGCAATAATTGTTCTTTGCATATCACTACAACATAGTGTGTATGTCTTTGCCTTATCAGAGATTGCTGTGACATTGTTCGGAACAGTTCTGTATGTGATTGTAGCCAAACGGATGATTGATTATTCAGGTATAGAAGTATGTCATGATTTTTTATTTAATGTTTTAATGGCATCTGTTATGGGAGCGGCAGTATTTTTGATTGGAAGAATTTTAATTTTTCATCCATTTTTTGTAATGGTTATACAAGTAATCTTTGGGGCAACCATCTATATTGTCATATCCATTTTAACTAATGCTAGTAGTTTCTTGGAAATTAAGATGATGGTTGGAAAAATGCTTATGAAACATAAGAAGGCTTAGAGATATGGATAAACAAAAACCGAGATTATGCGAAAATAAAGACGAGTGTTGTGGATGCACAGCTTGTGCGACTATATGTCCGAAACAAGCGATTACATTTAATTATGATATGGAAGGCTTCTTATATCCACGAGTTGATTTTACTAAATGCGTTGGATGTTTGAAATGTGAAGCAGTATGTTCTTTCAAGAAGGATCTAAAAACTCCACTCATGGAAGACTCTAAAACGAAAATATATGCAGCAAAGTCTAGAAGCCGAGATATAGTTACTAATAGTTCATCAGGAGGAATGTTTACAGTTTTTTCTGATGTGTTCTTAGAAAGAGGCGATATTGTCGCTGCATGCCAGTATTCGTACGAATCTGCTTCGGTTATGCTTTCTATAATTACCGATAAGGAATCAAGAGATAAAGCTAGAGGATCAAAATACATACAAGCCGAGTTAAAAGACTCATTTGATAAACTGATTGCTTTATTAAGAAAGCATAGGGAGAAGAAAGCACTTGTATTTGGAACCGGATGTCAAATTGCAGGACTGGATCTTGTGTTAAAGAGTATGAACTTAAGAGATCGAGTGGTGTTAGTCGATTTGATTTGCCATGGAGCGGCTAGTTCAAATTTATGGAAGAATTACATTTCTAAAATTGAAAGTGAGAAAGGTAGTTCAATAAGTTATGTTACATTCAAAAACAAAAGAAACGGGTGGGAATCGCCAAGCGTTTTTGCTATAATTGATGGCAAGGAAATATCAATCAAATCGTACGCTGATTGGTTCTATATGGGTTGGAGTTTACGAGAATCGTGCTACAAATGTCCGTATACCAGAATTGACAGACGATCCGATATTACAATTGGAGATTATTGGGGAATTCAAAATGTAATGCCTGAGTTTTACGATAGAATGGGAATTTCGTTGGTTATTGTTCACACAGAGAGTGGAAGAAAATTGTTCGATAATGTTAGTCCTGCTATAGATTATCAGCTTAGTAATAGAAGGGAATGTTTACAACCTCGGCTTATCTCTCCGCAACGTCGTCCTAACGATAGAGACCTTTTTTGGAGTGATATGCAAGAAAAAGGAATGGACTACTGTATTGAAAAGTATGTGGAGCATGATGATGTTTCAATTAAGAAAAAGATAAAAAAATGTCTAAAGAGGCTATTGAAGATACAATAAGTATGTCACTTTAATGCGAACATGTGTTTTTTCCCTCTGAAGATTATTGTATGAAGTGGCCTTGCGGATTATATCAAGGTGGAGTAAAATAAAAGTAGCAGAAGCTAATCACCTTCGACTCCACCCCACCCTATGTACTTTACTTCACATTCATCAAACTGGCTCCAGTTTAATCGTTGACCACAGCGGCCGCAGAAGCGTTGAAAATCACGTTCCATTGTACTACAACACCGTGGACACTCTGGAAAATCCGCACCCCACTTATATGAACACGCCTTTTTCACTTTCATAGGAATCTGGTAAGTAGGGGAGAGCAGAAGCTCATAAAGTATCCGTGTGGGGCGTACGTCCCAATTTCCATCTTCATCGAACCAATCTAATTTATTTTTCATGTGATTTATACATCCATGTAATATCATAGAGGAAATCACATGAATTGTGGGAGCGTGAGCTCCCATTGCTGCTCGAAACTTTGCACACCTCTCCGTGGTGAGCAGCAGGCAACAGTCGTATGTGTATGACCGGCTAAGATGTAAGGGGTAATGATTGATGCTATGGTAAACATAGTGAGGATTCAAAAATGCCTAAACAGGGAGAAGAATATGAACGCTTTGTTCAGGATGTGTATAAGGTTTTAAATGCTAATGATGGTCTGAACGATGCGGTGGTACAGCATAACGTGAAATTGCAAGGACTCAGCAGAGAACATCAGATTGATGTGTATTGGCAGTTTTCATATGGAACGGTAACGTATAGAGTAGCTGTTGAGTGCAAAGATTATCAAAAACCTGTAACAGCAGAAAAAATTGAAGCCTTTCGATCCACACTTCTGGATATAGGAAATATTCAAGGAATATTTGCATCAAGAAGCGGATTTCAATCCGGCGCACAGCAAGTGGCAAAGTCTTATGGGATACAGTTAATGCAAATTCGTGAACCGTTATCCAGTGATTGGGACGGGTATATTAAGGACATATATATTAACTACACTTTTTGCAACGTGCAGAATGTTCGGCCGATAATCTTAGTAGATCTGGAATGGGTGGGGCAGAACAGAATCGATAAAGAAAAAGTCACAGAATTCCATAGTGCCCCCAAGCGAACTTTCGTAGTTATGAACAGAGGATTGCCAACTGAATGCAAAACATCCTTTTCAGAACTTATCAGTAAACTTCCATGTGATGAAGAAGGAAGCAACAAAGTATTTACTTGGAAATATGAGGATGCCTATTTTGAATGCGATAACATCTTAATGAAAATTAAAGGCATTAAATTTGAATATGATGTGAGATTTAGCCATGAACAGCAGCACTTTGATGCAATGAATATGGCAAAGGCTGTGGTAAATAATGTTATTACAGAAGAATCGCTTCTAATTAATATCCGTAATATGGTAAGTGATTTTGGAAGCAAGAATCATTTTATATCAAATTAAGCTGTGGATATACACAGCTTTGTCGCTCAGAGCTTTGCACACCACTTTGAGGTGAGCAGAGTAGGCAACGATCGTATGTAGTATGATCGTCTAAGATGTGAGAAAATGGGAAGAAGGTGAATTTATGACTGATAATCCAGCAATGAAAAGAGCGTTGATTATGCAGTCATTTGCGCCATTATTTCTGATTTTGTTAATAAAATATTTTGACCTTAAATTGTTTCATTTATGTAAGGAGTTTTCTGAAATAATTCTAAATAATCCAATTTACGCTTTGACAAAAGCTGTAAACCATTCGGCATTTGTTACATTGGTATTAGAACTTTTCTGTTTATTATGGTTTTTTTATTCAATATATAGTGTACGAAAATTTGAAAAATCACAACATGCTAATTTTGCTAGTGAAGGTGAATCGCTTATTGATATTGAAAGGATATCTGATTTTGGTGTGACTTTTTTCATGACATATGTCCTTCCAATGGCGATGGATGATTTAGACACTTGGAAGGGAATTTTTGTATTTGCATTTTTAATGATAATGCTGTTTGCATTAATGTGGAAAACAAATCTGTATTACCAAAATCCGGTGTTAACTGTGTTGGGATATGAAGTTTTTTCATTTAAATTTGATACAACGCAGCTAACGGAGTATAGAGGAAAAGAGTGTATCGGAATCACAAGGAGCACGGTCAGCGTAGGACACAGTATAAAAAGGCAGAAAATATCTGATAATGTGTTTCTTATATATGAAGACATATGATAAAGGATGGATAAAAAATGCCTAAACAAAGAATTATAACGGCAATAAACGAAGTGCTTAATGAGCAGTTCGGATTCGAAATATATATTGTTATGAAAGAAGGAGAGCAGTTAATAAAGAGATTTGTTTTGGATGAAGGCAGTCCAAATGCAACAGATGGATTCAAAAGAAAGATTCGAGAAAGCATTAAGGAGGCAATTCAAAGCAAATTTTTGACTGATGACAGTAAATATGCTAATGGAGATGATTTGGCGAATGAGCAAGCCTTCTTCTATGTGATAAGGCAGGATGATGCTTATCAACCATTTAGTTATTTAAGTGTCCCAGAAAATCAGGTTGAAAATTTTAAGCTTTCGGATAAAAATAATGCGGATGCAATTCTGTTTAAGTTTTCATTTCAGCGGAATGGTGAGTTGAAACAGCTATGGGCGTATCAAAAAATACTGCCGGCATCGATTCCTAATAGACGAACAAAATATTTCCAGCTTATTAGGAAATCTCAGGATCGCCAAGACGTTTTTACGGAAATGAAAGAGCAGATGTTTATTATCACCAGAAAAATTGATTTACTGATTTTGGGTGATGAGATAATAACAGCTGATATCAAATTAATGGAACGCCACTTTGGATTAGAAACGTTTCTCCGAGCATCGGCCACACGTGCGGTATCGTCAATTACGACAGTTGGATTAGTCGGAAATGATGATAAATTGCAGGAGTACGTACAGCGTCCAAACAAAAAGTATGCAAAGAAAATGATGCAAATACATAAGTTTCCAGTGGCGACAATGAGTAAAGAAAGCCTTCTGGAAAAGTTGCAAACTGTTGAACGCTGGAAAAATGTATTTGAAATACAGGGTACGCAGGTCCATTTGAGAACTTTTACTGACGTTGAGAATATCATAGATTTGTTTACTGAAAGATATACTAAATCCGAAGTGACTGGACAGGAGTATGACACATCTGTTAAGGATAAGGCGGAACCTATCAGCAACAACAATATCGATTAATACACACGATAATATTGCCCTCGTCCGTTCACAGTGCGATACTTAAAACACTATAAAAGGAAAGAGGTTATCACCTATGCCCAGAACAAAAGGTAGCAAAAACCGTCCCAAAACTACCCATACCGACTACGCATCTCAGATCGCGGAGAAGCAGGAATCTATCACTTCCCTGACTGCTGAGATTTCATCCATCACCGCAAACATTGACACTTTGAAGGCTGATCTGAAAGAAAAGAAAACTGCTCTGAAGAAGGCCGAAAAAGAAGTGGCAACGCTGGAAGCGAAGAAGGCAAAGGCAGATGCGAAGGCCGCTGAGGAGGCTAAGAAGACCGAGGCAGAGGCTGTGCTGAAGAAGTTGCTGGCAAGTGGCATGAGCGCGGACGAGATTCTGGAAAAGCTGAAATAAATAAGAACAAAAAAATAAATGCCGTGTGTGGAACACAGGCTCCTCCGGGAGCTGAGGCGCACACGGTATATTTTAAAGGCCATTATATAGTTTATAACGAAAATAAAAAGGAGTGAAAAAAATGAACTTATCTAAAATACATCATATTGCAATTATCGTATCTGACTACAAAGCCGCAAAGAATTTTTATGTGAACAAGCTGGGATTCTCTGTTATCAGAGAGAACTACCGTCCAGAGCGTAAGGACTGGAAGCTAGATCTTCGTGTCAATGAGCACACAGAACTGGAGATTTTCGCTGAGAAAAACCCGCCGATGCGTGTGAACCATCCAGAGGCCTGTGGTTTACGCCATCTTGCATTCTACGTTGATAGCGTGGAGCAGACAGTGAATGAGTTGACAGAGGTGGGAATTGAATGTGAGCCGATTCGGGTTGACGATTATACCGGCAAGAAGATGACATTCTTCCACGATCCGGACGGCCTGCCGTTGGAACTGCACGAATAAAGGATGGATAAAATGATGTTTCGTAAGGCAGAAAAAGAAGATTCCGACAAAATAAGATCTCTATACTGGAACTTGATCGACCAAGACCAGGATGACCCGTCATTCCCGCATTGGAAGAAAGGCATCCACCCATCTGATGAGATGATACAGAACAGCATTGATAGGGAAGAGCTGTATGTGTTGGCAGATGGTGATAATATTGTGGCGTGTGTCATAGCAAACGATGAAAAGGTCGAAGGGTATGCAGATGCTCCGTGGCAAATTGATTCAGATGAAGTGATAGTTCTTCATGTTTTGGCAGTTCACCCGAATCATCGTGGAAAAGGGCTGGCGCGGAAATTAGTAGAGGGTGTAATTGAACAGGAAAGAACGGCTGGCAAAAAGGCATTGCGGCTTGATGTAATTGAAAACAACACAACTGCCGAAAAGCTGTATCAGAAACTGGGCTTTCAATATATTCAGACAAAAACGCTCTATTATGATGTAGTAGGTGAGATGACGTTCAAATTGTATGAACTGGTGCTGTGAGCTATGGGAGAGAAAAGACCATATAAAGCTAGAAAGCCCGGTGGCGGCCGGATGAAGTCAAAGCCGGAATACGATGCCGGGAAAAATCTGAAAGAGCAGATGGATGCTGCTGTGGCCCTTTATAATTCTGAGATGTCCTTGCAGGCCATCGGTGAGGGACTGGGATTAAATCCAATAAAGGTACGGAAGCTGCTCATCACAGCCGACGTGTATGAATCGGAAGTGGCGGAGAAGGTGCGGGATACCTTTGAGGAGTATCGAGAAACACAGAACTATAAAGTAGCAATTCTCTCAACCGCAAATGCTCTCCAGCTCTCCAAAGCCTCAGTCACCTCGTACCTGCCATATAAAAAAGGTGTGTACTTTCCAAGTACAGCAGAAAAAGAAAAAATCAGTGTCGGAGCAGAGCGGCAGCGGAGATACAGAGCGATGAAGCGGTGGAGGTCTGATCCGACAGAAGAAAACTTCTGGGGAGTGGTTGTGGCTTATGCCGGTGTAAAATTCAAAACTTACTCCGGGTTGCCATACTCTTACGAAGTGCGGAAAGGCAGGAATGGCGAGTACACGAAAGAACTGTGGATTGACAGACGGGAAAAGAGTAAAAGTTTGGCGTGGAGTTCAGTGCTGTTGGCATTGAAGAATATTAAAAAGGTGGGAGAAGTAGTTGAACGACCGAAAGCTCTGGGCGATATCCGGGGAGTGACTTACATCTACGGGATGTTCTATCGGTTCAGACTGATCGATGTGTCGGATGAAGCGAAAGAAAAGATGAAGAAATCGTTCAGTGAATCGTCATGACACGGATGTGTCAAGGTTACCCGTGCATGAACAACACAATGTTAAAATAGCAATATGTCCACGATGAACAGGCACACCACCTGCTTATCGTGGGCATTTCGTTTTATACAGTGTCTTCATGAATGACGGTAAGGTTTGATTTTGAACCTTGCCGTTTTTCTTTTTGTCCCCAATTTGTGAAATTTTCAAAACTGTATTCCAAAACGGCCCTTTAGATTCATATTGGTGTAAGGAGCAAGAAGGTGATCAAATAAAATTTGAAAATCTGGTTGCCAAACACCTGTTTCAGAATGCTATAGGTATAGGAGGTTATAAAAAATGAAATTTTTCTAAATTCTGAAGAAGCCCCCGTTTAAAAACACCCCTTAAAGTTTGTATAGGGTGTAAGGGCTATATTCCAAAACAGACCTATTTGTTGTTGGATTCACTTCCGAAAATCCCTAATTCCTTACAAAGTCACATCGCACCTTG
>ULUM01024607.1_pt1 | contig 17593 bp, 18 predicted proteins | sample 1958501 | NCBI WGS metagenome assembly ULUM01 (sample SAMEA4835760, study PRJEB28245) | human gut metagenome | biome: gut microbiome; material: fecal sample | place: Denmark | collected 2008
GGAGTGTATTTAATTAAATGTTTTTCATATATGACAAATATTTCTTGATAACCGCGTTGTATTTTTTCGGCGGAATCGGCACCTCTGCCGCGGTGTCTGTTGTGAATTTGTGCGGCTCATATCCTGCCACATGATTCATGTTTATCATAAAACTTTGGTGACAGCGCAAAAAGTTCGGCGGCAGATTTTTTGCATATTCTTTTAAACTCGAATACATCACAATATCGTCCTTGCCGACAAGATGCAGTGTGATATTGTTGTTGAATGTTTCGATATAAACGATTTCCTGAAAATTGACAATGTGGTTTTTGTGCCCCGTTTTTACTATCGTCAAATTCGGGTCTTTTTTTGACGCTCCTTGCAGTGCTCTTTTGTGAGCTTTTGCAAGCGTTGCGTCATCCATTCGTGATTTTACGATGTAATAACAGCAGTTTGCTTCCGAAATGTTGTATGCGCTTTGCGGGAACGATGTCATAAATATAATTTGCGTGTGTGATGAGCGAATGTTTTCAATCGATCAATCCATTGAATTTGTATCGTTAACCATTATGTCGAGCAGTAAAATATCGGTGCGTTCGTTCTCGAGGTGCTTTTTCAAACTGTTTAAATTGTTAAAGGTTGAAATTCTGTGCTCTGCGTGAAAAATATTTTCCATACAGTGACGCACCTTGTATTCTGTAATTTCGATAAAATCTTTGTCATCGTCGCATATTGCAATGTTTACCATATTTCAAATTACCGCCTTGCGTTTTTTCCCACATAATATTATAATTATTATATCATAATATTATTATGTCGAAAAGCCGAAATACCACGCAAATACGGTCGATTACCCTGCTTATATTGTAAACTAAACTGTTTTTTAGTAAAATCTTTATCAGTAAGCGATAAGATTAAGGAGAGTAATATGAAATTTTGTACTACATGCGGCGCGCAAATGCAAGACGGTCAACTGTTCTGCTCAAAATGCGGCGCAAAAAGCTTGGACACGGGTGCCGCTTCGCAACCGCAACATTCATCGGGGTATGAGGATTATAAAACAGTGCCGATTTATGATGACAATCCGCAGACACCTCCGTCATCGGGCTATGTCAATCCGCCGGTTTATCAACCGCCGACTCCCGTTTCGCCTCAAGGCAAGAAAAAATTGTCAAAGGGCGCAATTATCGGCATAGTTATCGGTGCGGTTGTTCTTGTTTTGGTGATTGTCGGCATAATTTTGGGCGTTGCACTCTCATCAAGTGACAGTGCACAGGATTTTGATGATTCCTATTCTCAGGGCGACTATTCGGGCAATGACTCCAGCGACGATTCGCAGTCCGATGACACCGATAATGAGAAAGTTTTTGACTTTTCAGCCGGCGAAATCAGCGGCAATACATATACAAATTCATCACTCGGCATAACATTCACCGCGTCACCCGACGGACTTGACAGCGACAAGCCGACTCTTGATTTGGATAATTCACGTACGAGCAAAAGCGTTTACGACAGATCTAACGGTGAAGTGGATGAAACCGAAAACATGACATATGACAAAAACAGAGGTATGTTTTGTTATGACAGAGATTCAATGCAATACTGGATTGATGCCGAGCTTAATTTACAATTGCCTTACGATGATTATGACGGTGAGAGTGATACATATATTTATGTTGTAAAATGCAATGAAAAATTTGACAATACAACAGATTATAACAAGGCTTTTATGCTTGAATATCTGGGTGATGGTGATGAAATTAAAAGTTCCGATCCGGAAACAGGGACTGCCAATATCGGTGGAAACAAATACTATTATTCAATCTATGAATCAGATAAAAATCCAACTTTTATGATTGCCTCAACATACAAATGCGGATATTATATAAGCATATTAATAGATCCGGGTTCGGGAGATCTTGGCTGTGCAAAAGATATTCTTGCATGTTTCAGCTAATAAATAAAAAATAATTTTAAGGAGATAAAAAATATGAAAATTTGTCCTAATTGCCATGCAGCTGTTCAGGATGACGCAATGTTTTGCACCTCATGCGGAACATCGCTTCAGCAGAATGCCGCAAGCAACCAACCTAATCAAAACGGCGGATATTATCAGTCGTCACAGCCTCAACATCAGGCTCAATCCGTGCAACCGCAGACATCGCCACAATATAATGCGGCACCTACTATGGCTGCGCCGAAACACGAATTTTTCGAGGCTTACAAGCTCTATTGGAAAAACTATACCAACTTTACAGACAGAACAAGATGCAGTGACTATTGGTATGTTTTTCTTATGAACATTTTGATTTCAGGTGCTGCATCGCTGTTTACATTTATTCCGGTTTTGGGATATGTTATTTCGACGGGATGGGTCCTCGCAAACATTATCCCGGGTTTGGCTATAACGGTGAGAAGACTTAAAGACACCGGCAAGGATTGGCCGTATATTTTCTTTTCCCTTATTCCATTTGTAGGTCAAATTATCCTCATTGTTTTCTGTGCACAGGATAGTGAGATGGGTCCAAACCAATTCGGTCCTAGCCCTAAATACCCATACGCAGGCGGCACATATGCACCGCAACAGCCGCAGTACAATCCTACTCAACCGAATATGCAGAATGATTATGCACAAAATAATCAATATCCGCCGTATTCGCCGCAAAACTAATTGAATTATTAAGAGCAATCCTTGTAACATAACTTGTGTTTGTATGAGGATTGTTCTTTTTTCTTTCACCTATTGACAAAAAGCGAATATAGTGTTAATATATTTTCACAATTAAAAACAAACCGATGATGCGGAGATAAAAACAGGATACGAATTCACAGAGAGCCTCGTTGCTGGGAAGAGGTAATAAACGGCTTGTTAAATGGACCGCTGAGGGCGCAATGAAAGGCTTTGGCTAAGTATCTTGCGACGAGATGACCTGCGTGAGTGGTCGGAGATATGATGGTATCTTGCAGAGAGTATGGTTTACTACCGTAAATCAGGGTGGCACCGCGAATGTATTTTCGTCCCTGACAGTCTTTTTCAGACTGTCAGGGCTTTTTTTTATTCTCTCAAGATTGAAAGGAGAAAATATGCAAATCAAACCAAGCAGAGAAGATGCAATCGAATTTGCAAAAAAATACAAAACAATTCCCTTGTCAACCGAAACGGTGATGAATTATACCCCTGTCGGAATAATCAAAAAAATCAAGGCGATTTCGTCGCACTGCTTTATGCTTGAGTCGGCAGACGATCAAAAAAATACCGGTCGCTACACCTTCATCGGCTTTGACCCAAAGGCGGAAATAAGCTGTAAGGATTACAATGTCAGCATTATTGACGAGTTCGGCTCAAAAAAAATAAACGACAATCCGAGGCAGTATATAAAAGCCGTGCTCGACAGTCACAAGGCGCCTCGCCTCGACTATCTGCCGACTTTCAGCGGCGGACTTGTCGGATATTTCGGATATGATTATATCAAATACAGCGAGCCGGGGGTTAAGCTCGACGCAAAGGACGACGGCAATTTCAAGGATGTTGACCTTATGCTTTTTGACAAGGTTATCGCATTCGACCATTTGAGAGAAAAAATTATTCTAATCGTCAATTTTCAAACGGATAATTTTGAGCAAAACTATCAATCGGCTGTTAAACAGCTTGAAATAATGCTTGAAATAATCGAGCAGTCGCCGATAGTAGAGCCTGAGCTTCCGGTGCTCAAAAGCAAATTTGAGCCGCTGTTCAATGCCGAGCAGTATGCCGATATGGTCAACACCGCAAAGCATTATATTCGCGAGGGCGATATTTTCCAGGTTGTGCTTTCAAACAGAATGCAGGCAGAAATGGACGGCTCGCTTTTCAAGCCATATGAAACATTGAGAAAACTCAATCCGTCGCCGTATATGTTTTATTTCTCGTCAAAAGATATTGAGATTGCCGGCGCATCGCCCGAAACACTTGTTAAACTTCAGGACGGCAGACTTTACACATATCCGCTTGCAGGCACAAGACCGCGCGGCAAAACACCGCAGGAGGACAACGAGCTTGAGAAAGACCTTTTGAAAGACGAAAAGGAGCTTGCCGAGCACAATATGCTTGTTGACCTCGGCAGAAACGATTTGGGCAAAATCAGCAAGTTCGGCACGGTCAAGGTGCAAAATTATCACAATGTATTAAAATTCAGCCATGTTATGCATATCGGCTCAACGGTTGTCGGCGAAATTCGCGATGACAAAACGGCACTTGACGCTGTAGACGCCGTTCTTCCGGCAGGCACACTTTCGGGCGCACCGAAAATTCGCGCAATGCAAATTATTAACGAGCTTGAAAACAATAAGCGCGGAATTTACGGCGGCGCAATCGGATATATAGATTTTACCGGAAATCTCGACACCTGCATTGCAATCAGAATCGCATACAAGAAAAAGGGCAATGTTTTCATTCGTTCGGGCGCAGGCATAGTTGCCGACTCCGACCCGGAAAAAGAGCACCGCGAGTGTATCAACAAGGCTCAGGCGGTTGTCAGCGCGATTATGCAGTCATCAAAGGAGGAAACAAAATGATTTTGTTAATTGATAATTACGACTCCTTTTCATACAATCTTTATCAGCTTATCGGCGAAATAAATTCCGATATTAAGGTTATCAGAAACGATGAAATGACGGTTGACGAGATTAAGGCGCTCGCACCCGAATATATAATTTTGTCGCCCGGACCGAAGCGACCGGAGGACGCAGGCGTTTGCATAGATGTTGCAAAGGAGCTTGGCGACGAATCAAAAATCCTCGGCGTTTGCTTGGGGCATCAGTCGATTTGCACGGCATACGGCGCAACGGTTACATACGCAAAACAGCTTATGCACGGCAAACAAAGCGTTTGCAAAATAGACAATACAGACACACTATTTAAGGGCTTGCCCGATGAAATCAAGGTTGCACGCTATCATTCGCTTGCGGCAGACGATGCGACAATGCCCGAATGCCTAAAGGTTATCGCCAAAACGGATGACGGCGAAATAATGGCGGTTAAGCACAAAGAAAAAAATATCTGGGGCGTTCAGTTCCACCCGGAATCAATAATGACGCCCGACGGCAGAGCAATAATCAAAAATTTTTTAGGGGGCAGTACAAATGATTGAACAATTACTTAAAAAAGTTGCGGCAAAGCAGGATTTGACATATGACGAGGCAAAAACAGCGGTTGACGAAATTATGAGCGGCAATGTGTCACAGGTTGTCACCTCCGCATTTTTGACCGCCCTTGCAATGAAGGGCGAAACAGATGACGAAATCGCAGGTGCGGCAGAGGGCATGCGCTCAAAGGCTGTTCCGTTTGAACTCGGATGCCACGCACTCGATGTTGTCGGCACAGGCGGGGACGGTTCAAACTCGTTTAACATTTCAACAACAGCAGGTCTTGTTGCTGCTGCAGCAGGCGTTACAATCGCTAAGCACGGAAACAGAGCGGCATCGTCAAAATCGGGCACTGCAGACTGCCTTGAGGCGCTCGGCGTTAAAATCGACTGTGAGCCGGAGGTTATGAGAAAATCGCTTAATGAAAACAAAATTGTTTTCTTCTTTGCGCAAAAATATCACAGCGCAATGCGTTTTGTAGGTCCTGTTCGTAAGGAAATCGGTATTCGCACCGTATTCAACATTCTCGGTCCTCTTACAAATCCAGGTCATGCCGACAGAATGCTCCTCGGTGTTTTCAGCGAGGAATATGTTGAAAAAATCGCAAAGGCTTTAATCAAGCTCGGCGTACACGACGCAATGGTTGTTTACGGCATGGATAAGCTTGACGAAATCAGCGCATGCGGCGAAACAAAGGTTGCCGAGGTGCGCGGAAACGATATTAAATACTACACAATCAAGCCCGAGGACTTCGGCTTTGAGAGAGTGCCTAAAGAGGCTTTGGCAGGCGGCACACCCGAGGAGAATGCCGAAATCACAAAGGCAATTCTTCGCGGCGAGGGCACATCTGCTCAAAAAACTGCCGTTGCACTCAATGCCGGCGCATGCATTTATGTTGACCGCGATGGAATTTCGCTCCAAGACGCAGTTAAGGAGGCACAGAGGGTTATGGCATCCGGCAAGGGTATGGATGTTCTCAACGGCTTTATCAAAACTACAAACGAGCAGTAAACGGCGGTAATTTTTATGGCTACAATTTTAAACACAATTGCACAGCATACGGCAGAAAGATACGAAAAAATTATTTCGCAAACGCCGCTGTCGGAGGTCAAGGTGCGTGCGCTTGCGATGACGAAGGGCGGATTTGAGTTTGAAAAGGCACTTGCCGCCGACGGAATTTCGTTTATTTGCGAGGTTAAAAAGGCGTCGCCGTCAAAAGGCGTTATTGCCGAGGATTTCCCATATCTCGAAATAGCAAGGGAATATGAGGCGGCAGGCGCGGCGGCTATATCGTGCCTCACCGAGCCGAAATGGTTTATGGGCAGTGACGAATATTTGAGAGAAATCGCAGGTGCGGTTTCAATTCCCGTTTTGCGAAAGGATTTCACCATTTGCGACTATCAGATATATGAGGCAAAAACGCTCGGCGCGTCGGCAGTCCTTTTGATTTGCGCACTGCTCGACACCGACACGATTCGTGAGTATATCAAAATTTGTGACACACTCGGAATGTCTGCTCTTGTTGAGGCGCACGATGAGGCGGAGGTCGATTCCGCACTTGCGGCAGGAGCTCGTATAATCGGCGTAAACAACAGAAATTTAAAGGATTTTTCGGTCAATGTGAACAATTCAAGTCGCTATCGCCAAATGATACCGAGCGATGTTTTGTTCGTTTCCGAAAGCGGAATAAAGACACACAAGGATATTGAAGTGTTGCAAAAAAATCACACAAATGCCGTTTTGATAGGCGAAACGCTTATGCGCAGTGATGATAAAAAGGCAACGCTTGAGGAATTGCTTTATGGCAAAAATTAAAATTTGCGGCTTGCGCCGAACGGAGGACATTGAGTATGTCAATGAGCTGAAGCCCGATTTTGTCGGTTTTATTCTATCCCCGGGCTTTCGACGCAGTATTGATTTTGACACATTCAAATCGCTTCGCGGAAATTTAAGCGACGATATTTCGGCAATTGGCGTGTTTGTTAACGAGCCGCTTGAAAGCATTGAAAAATTCACAGACTCGGGGCTGATTGATTTTGTTCAGCTCCACGGCGGCGAATCGCCGCAATATGCCGAGCAAATCACACTTCCGGTTATAAAGGCACTGAAACCGTGCGATTTTGATAAAATCAATGAATACAAGCATTGTGTCGATTATCTCCTCTTCGACAGCGGAACGGGCACAGGCAAGGCGTTTGATTGGCAAAAAATACCGAAAACGGATATGCCGTTTTTTCTTGCCGGCGGTCTCACAACACAAAATATTCCTTTGGCGCTTGCAAAATACTCCCCCGATGTGGTAGACTTGTCATCATCGGTCGAAACAAACGGCGTTAAGGATTTTAATAAAATAAAAGAAGTAATCAATTTAGTTAGGAGCACAACTGATGAATAACGGACGATACGGAATTCACGGCGGACAATATATCCCCGAAACACTGATGCACGAAATACACAATCTTGAAAAAGCGTATGAGCATTATAAAAATGACCCTGAATTTAATGCCGAGCTTGACAAGCTCTTTAAGGAATACGCAGGCAGACCGTCACTGCTTTATTATGCGGAAAATATGACAAAGGATTTGGGCGGCGCAAAAATTTATTTCAAGCGTGAGGATTTAAACCACACGGGCGCGCACAAAATCAACAATGTTCTCGGTCAGTGCCTTTTAGCAAAGAAAATGGGCAAAACCCGAGTTATTGCCGAAACAGGCGCAGGACAGCACGGTGTTGCAACGGCAACTGCGGCGGCTCTTATGGGGCTTGAATGCGAAATATTTATGGGCAAGATTGATACCGAGCGCCAGGCGCTCAACTGTTACAGAATGGAGCTTTTGGGCGCAAAGGTTCACCCGGTTACAACCGGCACGATGACACTTAAAGACGCTGTTAACGATGCGTTTAAGGAGTGGACAACACGAATCGACGATACACTTTATGTTATCGGCTCGGTAATGGGCCCGCACCCGTATCCTATGATGGTTCGCGATTTTCAATCCGTAATTTCAAAAGAGGCGAGAGAGCAGATTCTCGAAATCGAGGGCAAGCTCCCGACAACTGTTATGGCTTGCGTAGGCGGCGGCTCAAATGCCATGGGCATGTTTTATAACTTTATTAATGACAAGGATGTTCGCCTTATCGGCTGTGAAGCGGCAGGCAGGGGTGTTGACACCGGCGAACCAGCCGCAACAATGGCTACCGGTTCACTCGGTGTTTTCCACGGAATGAAATCATATTTCTGCCAAAACGAATACGGTCAAATCGCACCTGTTTATTCAATTTCAGCAGGTCTTGATTATCCGGGCGTAGGTCCGGAGCATGCTTATCTCAAGGATATAGGCAGAGCCGAATATGTGCCTGTTACCGATGACGAGGCAGTTGCGGCATTTGAATATATTGCAAAAACAGAGGGCATTATTTGTGCCATTGAGTCTGCTCACGCCGTTGCGCATCTTATGAAAATTGCGCCGACAATGAGCAAGGACGATGTTATCATTTGTTGCCTTTCGGGCAGAGGCGACAAGGATGTTGTCGCAATCGCAAGATATAGGGGGATTGATTTACATGAGTAAAAAAATTGCAGACGCATTCAAAAACGGCAAGGCGTTCATCGGCTTTTTGACAGCCGGCGACCCCGACCTTGATACAACTAAAAAAATTATCAAAAAAGTGGCTCAGGCAGGCTGTGACCTTGTTGAAATCGGTATTCCGTTCTCAGACCCTATTGCCGAGGGCCCGGTTATTCAAAAAGCAAACATTCGTGCGCTTAAAAACAATGTCACAACCGACGATGTTTTTCAAATGGTTGACGAAATTAAGAATGATGTTGATATCCCTATGGTGTTTATGACATATCTCAATGTCCTTTTCAAGTACGGATATGACAGATTTTTGACACGCGCAAAGGAAGTAGGTATTTGCGGCGTTATTATCCCCGATTTGCCTTATGAGGAAAAGGGCGAACTTCAAAGCGTTGCGAAAAATTATGGTATTGAAGTGGTTTCGCTCATCGCGCCTACAAGCGAGGAAAGAATCAAGATGATTGCCGCCGATGCCGAGGGATTTGTTTATGCCGTTTCATCACTCGGCGTAACGGGCGTGAGAAACGAAATCAAAACCGACCTTGAATCAATAACCGCCGCTGTTAAAGAGGCTACCGACATTCCTGTTGCAATCGGCTTTGGCATCAGCACACCCGAGCAGGCAAAAAAATACGCCGCAGTTTCCGATGGCGTAATTGTAGGCTCGGCGATTGTAAAAATTATCGAGCAATACGGCAAAGATGCTCCCGACAAGGTTTATGACTATGTTAAATCAATTAAGGACGCTATAAGATAGCAGTCACAAGCCACAACATATATTGAAAAATAACAATCTTGTTACTTCTGTTGACAATATATAGTATAAAATGATAAAATATATTCAGTATTGACAATAGGGGGAACTTTATGAAAGGCAAAAAAATTGCAATAGCTGTTATTGCAATTGCCGCTGTTGTAATTGCCTCGCTTTTTGCAAGCGGCGCCGTCTCAACTAAAGGCAAGGGCGGTGAGGGCGCAGTGAAAAGCACTGTCACCGAGCAAAGCGTTGACCATTCGCTTTTTTATCACACTTGGCAAACCGATTACAGCGGCGTTGATGATGATTTCAGGCAGTTTTATCCCTCTGCCGTTGCTTTTTCCGAAACAAAGGCAACGCTTGAGGCGGATAAAAAAGACTCATCATCTTACATAATCGACGGTGATAAAATTACAATTACCGCAGGCAAGGAAAAAATAGTATATAATTTTGAAATCAATTCTACCGAGCTTAAACTCACAATTGTTTGTGTTTCCGACGGAGAGCAAACATATAACGCAGAGGATTTTTTGCCCACCGGCAAAACAGCACCGACAGCCGTTTATTCAATCGCGAAATCACTTAAAACAAGCGGCGAATCGGAGTTTTCAAAATTATTTACACAATGATTAAACAAAATAAACCGCAATGCAAAGGCTTTGTGCCACGCACTGCGGTTTTTGTTTTATTCAATATTCCGTTTTTCTGAACATATTGTTTATCTGATTGCACAGAGCAGGGAGCGAGTCGAGATTTCTGTCATTTTTGATTATATCCCTTGCGCATTCGCGGCACTGCTCAAGTGTTTCGGTGTTTTCAAGCAAATCGGCTATTCCCAAATTCGGCAAGCCGTGCTGCCTTTTTCCGAAAAAGTCACCCGGTCCGCGCACCTTCAGGTCATAGTCGGCGATTTTAAAGCCGTCGGCGTTGTTTTTCATAACCTGCAAGCGCTCTTTTGTGTTCTCACTTTTATTGTCCGATACAAGTATGCAGTATGACTGCGCTTTACCTCTGCCGACGCGCCCTCTCAATTGGTGCAACTGTGACAGACCGAATCTGTCTGCATTTTCAATCAGCATTATTGTTGCGTTAGGCACATCGACACCAACCTCGACAACGGTTGTCGACACAAGAATGTCAACATCGCCGCGCGCAAAGGCATTCATAACATTTTCTTTTTCTTTCGGCTTCATTTTACCGTGGAGCAAGCCAAGATTGTAGCCCTTAAAAACACCGTTTGAAAGATTTTCGGCGTATTCCGTCGCAGGGATAAGGTCATTTTCGCCCTCATCGACAAGCGAGCATACAATGTACGCCTGATGTCCCTCGTCAATCGCCTTTTTGATGAATTTATATATTCTTTGGTGATATGCGGAGTTGACAACATCCGTGCGAATTGTCTGTCTGCCCGGCGGCAATTCGTCAAGTACGCTTATGTCGAGATCACCGTAAATGATTAAGCCGAGCGTTCTTGGTATCGGTGTGGCGCTCATAACAAGCATATGCGGGTCACTGCCCTTCATTGCAAGGCTCGCACGCTGTTCAACACCGAATCGGTGTTGCTCGTCAGTTACAACGAGTGCAAGGCTTTTAAACTCAACATCATTTTGTATCAAAGCGTGCGTTCCGACGGCAAAATCAACCGTGCCGTCAATCAAACCTTGTTTTATTTCGCGCTTTTCCTTGGTTTTTGTTGAGCCGGTGAGGAGCGCGATTTTTATATCAGTGCCCTCAAAAAGCTTTGTCAGCGATTCAAAATGCTGTGCCGCAAGTATTTCTGTCGGTGCCATCATTGCTGCCTGAAATCCGTTTTTAACCGCCGTGTAAATAACTGCGGCGGCAACAGCCGTTTTGCCCGAACACACATCGCCCTGAATAAGCCTGTTCATCGAGCGTTCGCTTTTCATATCGGCAATGCAGTCGGCAATCGCTCTCGCCTGTGCGCCGGTCGGTTTGAACGGCAGTGCAGTCAAGAATTCGTTTGTAAAATCGGTTTTGATTTTATAGTTGTTTGTTGTTTCTTTTTTGTCTTTGAGTTTCATCAGCCCGATTTGCAAAGTCAAAAGTTCCTCAAAAATCAACCTTTTTCGTGCAATTTCTATGTCTTCACGGCTGTCGGGGAAATGAATTTGCCTTATTGCGCTGTCAAGCGGACAAAGGTTGTATTTTTTCAGCACACTGTCGGGCAGTGTTTCCTCAACCTTGCCGATTTTTTCAAGCGCCGTCTTGACGGTTTTTGCTATCGCGCGAGAATTCAGCTTGTCCGTTGCGGGATAAATCGGGTGTATGCCGGTTGCGCTTTGCGCCGACTCAATCTGCGGCGAATTCATATTTGCCGCAGTAAAACTTTTTTCAACCTTGCCGTATAAAACATAATCGTCAAATGTTCTCAGCGATTTTGCAAGGTATTTGTTGTTGAAAATCGTTACATGGATAACGGTTTCACCGTCGGTAAAATTGCATTTATAAAGTGTCAGCCCTTTTCGTATCATGGATTCCTTAACGGGCGTAATCATTGTCGCCTTTATAAATACGGGCGTGTCAATATCCGCCTCGATTACCGAAACGGTGTTGCTCCAATCCTCATATTTTCTCGGGTAGTAGTGAATTAAATCGTTTACGGTATTTATTCCGAGCTTGTTAAACAGTGCGGCTCTTTTTTCGCCGACGCCCTTGATATATTGAATGTTTAACTCGCTGTAATCCATTTATTCCACCGAAATGATATAATAATAAACCGGTTGACCGCCGTCAACAATGCTTATTTCAATGTCACTGCCGAATTTTTCGCCGAGCTTTTGCTCGACAGCTTGCGCGCCGTTTTCATCGGCACCCTCACCGAATATAATTGTGACAAGAGAGTGAACTGAGGTGTCAATCATGCTTTCGGCGGTTTCAAAAGCAATTTGTTCCTTATCGTCGCCGATAAATTTGATTGCGCCGTTTGCCATTCCCATCATCTGACCCTGCTTGATTGGCTTTCCGTCAACCTCGCTGTCGCGTGCGGCAAATGTTACCTGACCTGTTTCGACTGCTCCTGCCGCCTCGGTCATTGCCTCCGCGTTTGCCTGTGCGTTTTGTGTTTCGTCAAAGCTCAACATCGCCGAAATTCCCTGCGGAATTGTTTTTGTCTGCAAAACTATAACCGTTCTGTCTTTTGCAAGCGGAACTGCCTGTTGAGCCGCCATAATAATATTCTTATTGTTCGGCAAAACAAATACCGTTTTTGCCGGAGTTTGATTGATTGCGTTTAAAATATTGTCTGTTGACGGATTCATTGTCTGTCCGCCGCTTACGACAACATCTGCACCGAGGTCGGTAAACAATTCCTGCAAGCCTTCGCCTGCGCAAACCGCAACAAAACCGTATTCATTTTCGGGCTCTACGATTTTTGCTTCGTCTGCTTTTTTGCCCTCTTCTGCATTTCTGTGCTGATAGCGCATATTGTCGATTTTGATATTGATAAGCTGACCGTATTTGAGAGCAGATTGAATTACATCGCCCGGGCAATTTGAGTGAACATGAACCTTGATAATATCGTTGTCATCAACAACCACAACGCAGTCACCGATTGATTCAAGATAAGCACGGAGCTTAAGCGGGTCCTTTTCTTTTGCACTTTTTTCCTTTTCAATCAAAAATTCACTGCAATAGCCGAATTTGATTTCCTCGTCAGCGGCGGCAACTGTGCTTTTGTCGCTTTGCTTTTCTTCCTTTTTCTCGTTGTCAATCGGCTGAACGATAGCGTTGTTTTCAAAAACGCTTTGTATTCCCTCAAAAATCAAAACAAGACCCTGACCGCCTGCGTCAACAACGCCGGCCTTTTTAAGTACGGGCAGTTGTTCCGGTGTTTTTGCAAGCGCCTGTTTTGCCGCCTGCAATGCCGCAAAGCAAACCTTGAGCGGTTCGTCCTGAATATCTGCGATTTCTTCGGCAGCCTCCGCAGCCTTGCGAATAACCGTTAAAATCGTGCCCTCGGTCGGCTTCATAACGGCTTTGTATGCCGCGTCGCATCCCATTCTGAATGCCTTTGCAACATCCTTTGAGCCTGCCTCGTCAAGACCCTTGAATGCCTTTGACATTCCTCTGAAAATAAGCGAAAGGATAACGCCGGAGTTTCCTCTTGCACCTCTCAAAAGTGCAGATGCCGTTCTTTTTGAAACTTCGCCGAGCGAACTGTCATCCGGCATTGCGGCAATATCCGCCGCCGCAGCGTTTATTGTCATCGACATATTAGTGCCGGTGTCGCCGTCGGGAACCGGGAAAATGTTGAGCGCATCAACTGCCTGTCTGCTGTTTGAAATGTTGTTGGCGGCTGAAATAATGCCGTTTTTAAACATCAGTCCTGTTATCATATAATCAATGCCCTCCGATTAGTTAAGTTCGTCAACATGAACATTGACTTTTGACACATTGAGGTCGGTTGCCGACTCAACAATGTATCTAACTTTGTTTATAATGCTGTCTGTTATAGCGCTGATATTAACTCCGTATGATACTGCAATATGGAGGTCAACCACAAGCGAGCCGTTGATGCTTTTAACTATAACGCCTTGCGTGTGATTTTCGTTTTCAACCTTGCTTTTGATAACGGATTTAATGCTTTGATACGGGTTTGGGTTAACCATTCTTGTAACGCCGAAGCAGCTTTGAGCCGCATTTCCGACGAGGTTTGAGAAATAGTTGTTTGTTATTTCGATATACCCGTTTTGGTTTTCATATTTTATCATACAGGTTCCTCCTTAATTAAAGTACCAATCTTCTATGTTTGAAAAATAATTTGTGCCGTATCCCTGCATATCGCCATGAATGAGGCGCGAATAGCAAATCATACCTTGTCTGTAAACAAGCGGTATAAACGGCATTTCCTCCGAAAAGTCGATAACGAATTTTCCTATTTCACAATCACCCTTCATATAGCTTTCGTATGATTTTGCTGTTTTTGATTTTGACAAATCAATGCCGTAGTGCGTTGTGCCCTTTTCGGAAAAGAATGTGTATAAATTCATATCTGCAGAAATCTTTGTTTCGCCTATATAAATATCAAAATTGTTTGCCGAAACCTTTGTGTTGAAGTTTTTGGCGTTTTCCGAGTCAATGCTGACGGAAAATCCCACCGCCTCAAGCTGCTGTTTTAAAAGCGTTGCAACCGATTGCTTTGCGGCGTTGTTATTGACTAAAATCGACAGTTTCAATTGATTTGGGCTGTACCCGCTTTGGGCGATTGCCTGCTTTGCGCCTGCCGTGTCTGCCTTGGCGTCAAACACGGATGTTGCCTTGCCCATTTTTGACGACGGATTAAATACCGATGTCGCCGCTTTTGCGTAGCTTTGATAAGAGCTTTTAACAAATGTTTCTCTGCTTGCGGCAAGCGATATTGCCGTGCGTATATATTGATTTGATGTTATACCGCTTTTGTTGTTGACTCCGATATAAACAAGGTTGTTAAGCACAACCGATTTTTTGTTGCATTGAAGCCGCTTTTTGTTGCCCGATGAAAGATCGCGAAACGCATAGCTTATATTGCCGATATTAACTGCGTTTTCGATTGATTCCTCCGCGGTTACATTGATAAGAAGGATTTTTACTATATGCGGCTTAAAGTTTTGGTGTTGCTTGTTTACCTCGAGATAAACTTCACCGCCGCCCTCGGCAAATTTGTATCTGCCCGAGCCGATGGTGTAGCCGTTTTTGTCTGTTTTGCCGTTTGATATTGCAAATGTCAGCAGATTCTGCGCATTCGGATTTTCATATTTCAGGCTGAATTTTACCTCTGTTGCGCTCTGCTCGCTTGCCGATGAAATACAATCAAGACTGTTTTTCCAGTGCGGCGAGCTTTTTGCCTGATTAAACGAGTACACAACGCTTGACGCCGTGAGGTCGCTTCCGTCCGAGAACTTAAGACCGCTCGGAATTGTTGCCACAAGCGTTTTGCTGTTTGTGTACGCATAGCTTGTCGCAACTGATGGCTGAACATCGTAGTTTTCGTCAACGGTGAAAAGCGAGTCAAAAACAAGCTCCTGCAATATTTGGTTGTTGAGCGTTTCGGATTTATATGGGTTGAGCGAGTCGGATTGAGAATAGCTCAACTTAAAATTGGTGCTGTCCTCAACAAATTTTGTCGAGCTTTGCGTCACAAGTTTGTGCTCGCTCGCATTTTTATTAACGGCGGAGCAGGATGAAAAAACACTCACAATCAAAACTGCCGCCGTGATGATGCACAAGAGCCTTTTATTCATTTTCTGAACCTTTCTGTATGCACGGTCTTGCCGCTTTTGTTGTCGATTTCAAAAAAACAACCCTCAAGCGTGCACGGACCGTCCTCATTCGTAAATCTGACCGGCAAATTAGTCCTCATTTTTTTTATTGCCGCGTCGGGCGCTACACCCAAAACGGAATAGTACGGACCGGTCATTCCCAAATCGGTGATATATCCCGTGCCGCAGGGCAAAATTTGATTGTCCGATGTCTGCACATGCGTGTGAGTGCCGAAAATCGCCGATATTCTGCCGTCGGCATAAAATCCCATTCCGCGCTTTTCACTTGTTGCCTCTGCGTGAAAATCAACAAGAATAATGTTTATCCCGTCATCATTTAGCTTTTTGATTTCCTCGTCAATCGTGTCAAACGGATTTTTGTTGTTGTCAAGAAAAATCGTGCCTTGAAGATTGATTACACCGACACGGCAATATCCCTTGTCAACAATCGCAACGCCCCTGCCGGGAGCGGAGGAGTGAAAGTTTGCCGGGCGGATTATAAACTCGTTTTCGTCAAGATAATCATAAATTTCCTGCCGACGGAGCGCGTGATTTCCGAGCGTTATTACATCAACGCCGCTGTCAAAAATATATTTTGCGCTTTGCGGCAATATTCCGTTGCCGACAGCCGAGTTTTCGCCGTTGGCGATTACAATGTCCGCGCCGTATTCCTTTTTGAGCGCAGGCAGCTTTTGCCTTAAATATTCGCAACCTTGTTTTGAAACAATGTCGCCTATTGCTAAAATTTTCATATTCAACCGATTTCTATATCTATATTAGAACTATTATACATTAATTTTAAAATAAATACAACCGATGATTAAATAATTTACTATGTGTTAAAATTTAATAAGTCAATATCACTTTCGCTTGCAAAAAATGCTGTTGTATGATAGTATATTTAGGTAGCTGAAACTAACTGCGCCAAAAGCGGTTTAATTTGGTTTGGAGTCCTATATTTTATTGGAGGATAACTTAATGCACGAAATGCACGAATCAGGCGAGATGTATCTCGAAACCATATATGTATTAAATAAAAAAAGCCCCGAGGTGAGGTCGGTCGATGTTGCCGAATATATGGGCTTTTCAAAGCCGAGCGTCAGCAGGGGAGTCGGCATTTTGAAACAGGGTGGCTATCTCACTGTTGATGCAAACGGCTTTTTGGAGTTGACCGATGCAGGCACCGAGGTTGCCAAAAAGATTTATGAAAGGCATACCGTGCTAACCGAAATGCTCGTTAAAATGGGCGTCAGCGAGGAAACTGCGGCTCAGGACGCATGCAAAATCGAGCATGTCATTTCAGACGAAACGCTTGGCTGCATCAAAAAAACTCTCGGCAAATAATCACGGCATATATTTAAAGCGCAATTCTGCAAATAACAGAATTGCGCTTTTTTTGTGTGATATTTATGTAAATCATAGTAAAACAAAACCACGCAGTGTTTGCACTGCGTGGTTTATTATTGCTTTGAAATTATTTCTCAGCGTATTTGTCGTCGCCGTTCCAGCTATACATAGCACGGATGCCTTCGCCGACTTTTTCAAGCTGATGGTTAGCTTCAATAGCTCTCTTAGCCTTGAAGTGTGCCCAGCCGTTGTTAGCCTCTGTGATGAACTTAGAAGCGAATGTACCGTCTTGAATTTCTTCAAGAATCTTCTTCATTTCCTTCTTTGTATCATCGGTAACAAGTCTCTTACCTGTCTCGTAATCACCGAACTCTGCAGTGTTGGAGATTGAATATCTCATTTCCTTGAAGCCGCCTGCGTAGATAAGGTCAACGATAAGCTTCATTTCGTGAATGCACTCGAAATAAGCGTTTCTCGGGTCATAACCTGCCTCAACAAGTGTTTCAGAACCTGCCTTCATAAGAGCTGTTACGCCGCCGCAAAGAACA
>ULUM01036734.1_pt1 | contig 16993 bp, 10 predicted proteins | sample 1958501 | NCBI WGS metagenome assembly ULUM01 (sample SAMEA4835760, study PRJEB28245) | human gut metagenome | biome: gut microbiome; material: fecal sample | place: Denmark | collected 2008
ATGTTTCATGACTTTGCATACTCTGTGCATGATTTCAAATTTTGTTCTTGCGGATCGTGTGCAGTCGATGGCGGGCATGAGTATCTCCGTAGGTGTGGAAACCCGGAAGACTGGGAAGAATTATCTGAAACGCAAAGTGTAGATGATTGAAAATTAAGCTGAACACAATCTTTGAAGCAGAAGCTCAGCGGCAAGCAAAAAGCTCTTGACCTTTAATAAAGAGGCCAAGAGCTTTTTTACATCTTGTTTTGCAGGGGGAAAGAAGGTACAATAGTAGAAAAGACGGCGTGCATTGGTCAAATAAGGTGGTGAAAGCAATGGGCGAAGCAACAGTCTATCATGTCATGCACATGGAAAAGTGCGTGGCACAGGTGAGCACGGCTGGTGAATGCAAGATTTACCTTGAAGATTTTATGCCATACGATTTGGTGCTGGAAGAATCGGATGACTTTGATGATCGAATCAATAATGTAACCAATTTTTATTATTGGTGTGCATCCCGTATGCTAACGCTGGATCGTACCTACGCGAAAGAGATTCTGAATAGTATCGGCGCATCTCAAAGCGTTACGGATCGGGAACGTGCACAGATTGCGCTTTCGTACCATTGCCTGTCCCTGCTGGATGTGTTCTGGGTAAAAGGGGAAATAGAGAATATCCGATTTGAGGACATCAATCTCTACACACACTCTTTAAGCAATGCTCTTGTGGATATTGCACTGCGTGGGCATCAGATGACTGTGACAAATGCCCATCTTTTGGCAAATGATTTGTCCACTGGTGGATGCTATCCTAAAGCGTGGGTGCGCAGAGAGGGTGGCTTCTATCTTTATAAAGATGGCGGACAGGATGCAGTCGAGCGTGAAGTGCTGGCAAGTAAAATCTGCCGATGCTTTGACTGTCATCAGGTTCTGTATGAGCAGGGAATGTTTGAGAACGAGCCGGTTTCCATCAGTAAAATCATGACCTCGCAGCGATATAGCCTTGTGACGTATGCAGCCTATGATGTCTACTGCACAAACCATGATTGGAATACACTGGATAAAATTCTGGAACTGGATGCCCACGGATACTATATGATGAACATTCTGGATTATCTGGTGGGCAACACCGACCGCCATTGGGAAAACTGGGGTCTGTTGGTGGACAATGAGACGAATCGACCTATCCGTCTGCATGACTTGATGGACTTCAACCGAGCATTCCAGCAGTATGACACGCTGGACGGATCAAACTGCTTAACCGTTGGAAAGCGGCATTTGAGCCAGAGAGAAGCAGCGATGGAGGCTGTGAGTAATATGGGGTTGAATCAACTGCATAGTGTAGAAAAAGTCAAATTAGCAGAGCACAAGCAGTGGAAAGATATGCTTGAACAAAGAATACAAATCCTGAAAAAATTGTAAAGGTGGCAGCGATATGGAGTTCTTGCTAAATATCAAGGGCCAACTGAATAACATCCATTTGGCGGAAGCAAAAGCCTTGTGGCCATTGTTTGAGGCGGTGGTTAATTCTATTCAGGCTATTGAAGACTCGGAGAATAAGACTTGTGGTAAAATTGAAGTTTATGCTCATAGAGAAGAAACAAGTGAAATTCGATTTGATGAAAATCCGAAGAAAAAGGAAGAGACTTTAGAAAAATTTGAGTCTTTCACAATCACAGATAATGGAGTTGGATTTAACACTCAAAATTATGAGTCTTTTCAAACTGCGTATTCAACCCATAAATTTACAAAAGGATGCAAGGGAATCGGAAGATTCCTCTGGTTAAAAGCGTTTGACTCGGTAGAGATCAAGAGCACATTTAAGGAAAACACAAAACAATATATCCGTGAGTTTGCATTTACAAGGGATGGAGTACAACCAGAGGATAATTTGAAAAAAGCAGAGTTACAGGAAAATTGTACACAAGTGACTCTGAAAAATTTTGTGCAACGTTATCGCAACGCTGCCCCTTTGGAACTTGATGTAGTGGCGAGGAAAATAATTGAGCACTGCCTGCTGTTCTTTATAACGGGAAATTGTCCGGAGATTATGCTGAGAGACGCTCATCAGACAATAAATTTGAATGAATATTATGATAACAAAATTAAAGATTCGATTTGTCAAGACGAGTTTTCTTTACACAATGAGAGATTCAGAATTTATCATTTGCATTTTCCGGTCGGTGTTGTAAATCATGAACTTCATCTGGCCGCAAACATGCAAGAAGTTTGTTCTGTGGATTTGAAAAAGTATATCCCTAATTTGCAAAAGAAAATTTCTCCGTCCGATGGAGACTCGCCGTTTTATTATGTCGGCTATATTACAAGCCCCTATCTGGACTCCATTGTAAATACAACCAGAACGGACTTTAATTTTGACGAGCGCTATGGTCAGACGGCGCTTCAAGGAACAAGTGAAGAAGACATTCTCTCTGCGTCAATAGAATATGTAAAGGTTTATCTGAAGGATTATCTGGAAGATATCAATGCAAAAAAACGACAGGAAATAGATCGTTTTGTCGCAGAAGAACGTCCGACATATCGCTATATGCTTCATAAACGTCCCAGCGTGTATGATGAAATTCCGGCGGGGTTGAAGCCTGATGCTTTGGAATTGGAACTGCACAAACAGGTTCAAAAATGGGAAAGAGAAATCAAAAAACAGAGTATTAAACTAGAAGAGGCGGCAAAAGAAGCAACCCAAAAGGAAAGCGTGTCGTACAAGGAAGTTTTTGAAACCTATTGGGAATCGGTCACAGAACTTAGTAAGACGAGTCTGGCTGAGTATGTGACGCGCAGAAAGACATTGCTGAAACTACTGGAAGATGCCTTGACTGTGCAGCAAAACGGTCTTTTCAAAAAGGAAGAAGTGATCCGCTCGCTGATATGTCCGATGCAGCATACATCGGATGACGTTCAATTTGAAGAAATGAATCTGTGGGTTATTGATGAACGGCTGGCGTATCACAAATTTTTGGCGTCGGATAAGACGCTGAAATCAATGCCGGTTATTTCCAGTGATAGCTGCAAAGAGCCAGATATTGCTGTGTTCAATAATGCTTTTGCATATTCGGATAGCGATGAACCATTTAATTCGGTCACGATCATAGAATTCAAAAAGCCTGATAATGACCAGAAAAATCCGATCAATCAGGTTGGTGAATATGTTGACAAAATCAGAAGAGGCCAGAAAAAGAAGCAGAACGGGCAATCCTTCAATGTTACGGATGGAACGATTTTTCGCTGTTATGTTATTTGTGATCTGACAGATAAAATGCGCACCCATTGTACCAATAGCTCTTTATTGCCTATGCCGGATAATCTTGGCTACTCTGGCTATAATCAAACGAGACATGCTTACACGGAAGTGATATCCTATGAAAAGCTTCTCGGTGATGCGAAAAAACGCAATAATATCTTTTTTGAAAAATTGTTTGGGCCAATGCCAAGCCAAATAACGCATATGCCTGAAAAATAAAGGGGGAACTATAAAATGCCCAGAAAAGCAGCTGTTGCAGATGCAGATAAGATGCGCGATATCGAGACCTACACTCACGATGACAAAAAGCGCACAAATAACCCGCCTGTTGGAATGGCACAGCATGACCGCAGCGAAGAAAAAATGAAAACTTACCAGTATGATCCGCATCTTGACCCTACCTTGCAATGGGCTGGCAAGGCCGAGGGGATGAGCTTTGATGTGCCAACATCTTCGATTCATATCCACGAATCCATTAAGCCGCTGAATATCATCGCCCGTGTGACAAAGGAGTACAGCCATGCGCTGGACGGTCAGATGGAAGGCCAGATAAGTATGTTTGAGGCCGAAACTCCGGCAGAACGTATGCGCCGCCGCCGTGAGAGCATTGAATTTTACCAGCATGGTGTGGACTGGACAAACCGTATGATTGCCGGTGACAGCCTTGTTATTATGAACTCCCTGCTGGAAAAAGAGGGCATGGCCGGGCAGGTTCAAATGGTTTATATTGACCCGCCTTACGGTATCAAGTATGGGTCGAACTTCCAGCCTTTTGTTGATAAACGCGATGTAAAGGATAAGAAGGACGAGGATTTGAGCCAAGAGCCGGAAATGATTAAGGCATTCCGCGACACATGGGAACTCGGCATCCACTCTTATCTAAGTTATCTGCGTGACCGCCTGCTGCTGGCACGGGAACTGCTGGCTGACACTGGCAGTGTGTTTGTACAGATTAGTGATGAAAACGTGCATCATGTCAGAGAAATTTGTGATGAGGTTTTCGGAGCAGAGAATTTCTTTGCACTCATTCCCTTCAAAAAGACCAGCGGATTAGCTTCTTCAGGAATTGACTGTGTAAATGATTACCTCGTTTGGTATGCAAAAAACATTAAAAAGCTAAAATATCATCAACTATTTTTGCCACAAGTTGATGAATTTGGATTATATACTTGGGTAAAAGAAAAAGATGGACAGGAGAGAAAGCTCACATCTGAAGAGAAAAAATTGCATAAAATACCTGATGGTAGTGTGCTGTTCAGAACAGCGGCACTAACTTCACAAAGCGGTGGAGATAATTCAAATTATAGTGTAAGTCTTGGCAATAAAGTATATCGTCCTTCGGCTAATACTTATTGGAAAACAAATGAGTACGGTATGCGAAATTTGATTGCAAAAGGCCGCGTTATTGGAGTTGGAGATACACTTGCATATAAGCGCTATGCAACGGATTTTCCTGTCCGCCGATTGACTAACTGGTGGGATGACACAGTCCAAAGTACCTTTGCGACTGAAAATATATATGTAGTACAAACATATACTAAAGTGATTCAGCGTTGTATGCTTATGTCTACCGACCCCGGCGACCTTGTTCTGGACATCACCTGCGGCAGTGGTACAACCGCCTATGTGGCAGAGCAATGGGGCCGTCGCTGGATTACCTGCGATACATCCCGTGTTGCCATTACGCTGGCCAAGCAACGTCTTATGACGGCAACGTTCGATTATTACAAACTGGCACACGAGGAACAGGGCGTTGGAAGTGGTTTTGTATATAAGACCGTTCCTCATATCACGCTGAAATCCATTGCCAACAATGAGCCACCTGCACAAGAAATCCTGTACGACCAGCCTGAAATTGATAAAACCAAAGTTCGTGTTACTGGCCCCTTTACAGTGGAAGCATTGCCTGCGCCTGTCGTGAAACCTCTGGATGATGTCGTGCAGAATGATGATGACATCAGCGCAAAGCAGACAGACTGGCGCGACCAGTTGCTTGCGACTGGTATTCAAGGTCGTGGCGGCGCTCGTCTAATGTTCAGCCGTGTGGAGCCACTGTCTGGCACACACTACTTGCAAGCTGAAGCCGAAACCAAGGAGGAAACCCCGCGTCGTGCTGTTATCTGCTTTGCGGGTGAAACAAAGCCGCTGGATGCTCGCATGGTATCGCAGGCATTAGATGAAGCGCAAATGCAGCGGCCCACGCCCCAACTAGTTATTTTCGCTGCTTTCCAGTTTGATCCGGAGGCCGCCAAAGATATTGACGAGACGAATTGGCCCGGCCTGACTTTGCTGAAAGCTCAGATGAACACTGACCTGATGACCGAAGACCTGAAAAAGAAACGTTCTTCTGACCAGTCTTTCTGGTTGGTGGGCCAGCCTGATGTGGAGCTGATTCACGATAAGCGAACGAAGGATAAGTATAAGGTTAAGGTCAACGGGTTTGATTATTACGATGTCAAGAAAGGTACCGTTGAATCTGGCAGCACCAGCCGCATTGCAATGTGGATGCTCGATACGGACTACGATAACATGTGCATTGAGCCGGATATGATTTTCTTCCCGATGGGTGGCAAAAAGGACGGCTGGAATAAACTGGCGAAGACGTTGAAAACCGAGATCAATATGGATTTGATTGACAAATATGCTGGGAATGAATCACTCTGGTTTACAGCCCAGCCCAACACAGCTATTGCAGTTAAAATCGTTGATGACCGTGGTATTGAAAGCCTGAAAGTGATAAGGATTGGTGATGAATAATGGCCGGAATCGATAAGCTTATTATCAACTCGGCCTATCGTGAGCCGGAACATCACTGGAAATACGATATGAACGGCCAGACCTTTGTGCAGGAGCCGGGTCGCAGGCCGGCAGGATATTTTATCGCTGGCCAAGGCACGAACCAGTACAATGATATTGGCAAATTTATTGAACTGGATCTTGTAAATAAAATTCGTCCCCGTGTAAAGGCGTGGCGAGAAAATGGCTATCCCGGTGTTACCGGCGTGACCAAAAAGCTGCTTGAACATTGGAATGATAAAGATGCCCGCCAGTACCAGTTCTTCTTCTGTCAGCTGGACGCAATGGAAACGCTGATTTGGCTGGTAGAGGCACCTGCTGCAGAAAAGGTTGGTGTCGATATCCCCAGCGATGGTGGTGCGTTCCGCCGTATCTGTACCAAGCTGTGTACAGGCGGTGGCAAAACTACCGTCATGGCTATGCTGATTGCATGGATGGTTTGCAATAAGGCAACCTATCCGCAGGATAAGCGATTTTCCAAGTATATTTTTATTGTGGCACCTGGTTTGACCGTCCGCAGTCGCTTGCAGGTTTTGCAAACAGGTGGTGCGGATAACTACTATGCACAATTTGGTGTTGTGCCGATTGGTTTGATGGATAAACTGCGTCAAGGCAAGGTTATGATTACCAACTGGCAAGCCCTCGCATGGGAGACAGATGAAGCCATTGCAAAGCGAAAAAGTGTTGACAAGCGCGGTGCAAAAAGTGATGAAGCCTATGTACGTGAAGTACTGGGCGAGATGGCCAATGCGCAGAATATTGTTGTGATCAACGATGAGGCACACCATGCGTGGCGTAAAAATCCGGAGAACAAAGGCAAAACAAAAGAGGAGAAAGAGGCTGAAAAACAGGCGACCATCTGGGTTAGTGGCCTTGATCGCATTAACAGGGTAAGAAATATCTTGTGCTGCTATGATTTCTCAGCTACTCCATTTGCGCCATCGGGCAAAAAGAACGATGAAGAGGCCCTGTTTAGCTGGATCGTCAGCGATTTTGGTCTGAACGATGGTATTGAAGCTGGTCTGGTAAAGACACCGCGTGTGGTAGTCCGCGATGACAGCATGCCCAATACGAGTGATTTTAAGTCTAAGCTGTATCATATCTATGCGGATGAAACTGTGAAAGACGATATTAACCGGGCAGCAAAAGAAGAAGAACCGTTGCCTGACTTGATAACGCAAGCCTATTATTTGCTTGGCAAGGATTGGCAGGCATTGTATGAAGCATGGAACGACGCAGGCTGCCCTGTTCCGCCAGTAATGATTACGGTTGCCAACCGAACCGAAACCGCAGCACGTATCAAGTATGCCTTTGACCACCAGCGGATTCCTGTACCGGAACTTTGCAACCCGGATTTGACCCTGCGCATTGATTCCAAAACACTGGACGAGGCAGAATCTGCAACCGGTAGCAAAGCTGAGGCCGCTGCTGCTCTGCGTGAAATGGTAGATACTGTAGGTCAAAAGGGAAAAACTGGTGAGCAGATTCGCAATGTGATTTCGGTTGGTATGCTGTCCGAGGGCTGGGATGCGAAGACTGTTACGCATATTCTGGGCTTGCGGGCCTTTTCCAGTCAGTTGCTTTGCGAACAGGTTATTGGTCGTGGCCTGCGCCGTACCAGCTATGATTTGGCCGAAGGCTCAGAACTGTTCACACCTGAGTATGTTAATATTTTTGGTATTCCCTTTACTTTCCTGCCCCATGAATCGGACGAGCAGAGCACATCACCGGTTACGCCGCCCAAAACGCAGGTGGAAGCGCTGAAAGAGCGCAGTGAATATCAAATTAGCTGGCCTAATATTATCCGTATCGACCGGCTTTTCAAGCCGCGGTTGAAAGTTGATATCGATAAAATTGATACGCTGACGCTGCAAGCAGCTGAAACCCGCTTACGGGCTGACCTTGCACCTATTATTGATGGAAAAACGGATTTGACAAAATGCACGGAAATTGACCTGCAAAAGCTGGACGCCGAACTGCGGATGCAGCGCATTGTTTTTGAGGCAGCCGCACAGGTATACGAGCAGATGAACGCCTCGTGGCAGAATCAGGGCACAAAGTTTGCGTTGCTGGGACAGGTCATCCAGCTGACGCAAAAGTACATTGAATCCGGAGCAATTCAGATTGATCCTCCACTGTATGGCACAGATCCAGTACGCAGACGGATTATTTACATGATGAACATGAACCGTATTGTGCAGCACTTGTGGGATTTCATTCGGCTGGAAATGACCTCTAAGACAGTCCCGGTTTTTGATGCGAATCGGCGCGTCAGAAGCACAGCAGATATGCCAACATGGTATACCAGCAAACCCTGCAATATTACACAGCATAGCCAAATCAGCCATTGTGTGTATGATAGCGGTTGGGAGGCAACAGAAGCATATTTGCTAGAAAAGAACGAACATGTCAAAGCATGGGCTAAAAATGACCACTTGGGATTTGAAATCGTATATGTGTATGAAGGCGTTGTGCGTAAATACATCCCGGATTATCTTGTAAAACTCGATAATGGTAAAACACTGGTTTTGGAAACTAAAGGTCGTATGACTGAAAAAGACATTGCGAAAAGAAAAGCACTCAGCACATGGATTGAAGCAGTCAATGGAACCGGTGAATTTGGCATGTGGTGCAATGATGTGTCTTTGAACGTCGCAGATGTTGATGCGATTATTGCGAAACAGCTTTGATTGTGAAAGAGACTATAACAGCCTAGCAAAGGAACATATCCACAAAGACAAGAGGCATCCGACGTTAAAATCGGATGCCTCTTATTCTTGTGTGCTTATGTTATTTTATGTTCTGGTCAAACCATTCAATATATCGATTATATGCAAAGGCCAGATTAGAGCAATTTTGCTGGATGTAAGCGGTGCGGTTAATGCCGTACTCGTCCATAAGACGTAGACTGCATTTATAAACATAGTCGTCTTCATAGACAATGTTGCGATTTTTTAAAAAGCTTAGCACGCGGGATTTTACACCTGTATGACAACGTGCATCAATCTTTTCTTTGAATTTTGCGGGATCATCGCCATATTTATCGACTTTGAATTGTTCAAGAACTTTTTTTAGGCCATAAACGAATTGTTCAATTGCATCATGCTCGGAAGTTGAAATGTTAGTAGAATCAAAAGAATACCAGTAAGCAGAAAATTCATATAGTAACTGTTTGAGCTCTTTTTGGGGAGGAATGTCTATTTTTACATTTTTTGTTCCCCTTACGATGATTTTGCACCCTGGAGCACGAGTAACATTAGAATGAATAATAATACGGTTCTCTTCTGCATTGTAAGTTTCGCAGACGATTTCAGAACCGGCCAATTCAAGCGTGTCACATTCAATGGTTGAATTACGGATTGACACATGATCGGAAAATAGGCCGCATTTTAAAATTAATCGCCCATCAAAGTTGACACTCATATTTTCGAGCCGGTTGAGATAAATCGGTTTATTAGAATCTTGACAAATACGAACTTGTAATGCGGGCTTATTGGGCGTTAGAGAATCAGTAAAGGTTAAATACAGATTCGAATCAGTATCAGCATCGTCAATGTCGTCAGATTCTAGAGGGCCGATGTCACATAAAGTTTTTTGGTTGACAGTGGTTTGAGAAAGATATGCAACATCGATGTAGAAAATATGATCACCTTGAACCGTATTTTTACTAATTGCAAGGTAGCAATCCAAAAATACTCGAGAAGGAAGTTTGATTTGGCTACGAATAGAACTATCGTTTACATCAGAAAAAATCTCTAGAGAAGGATTGAGCAATGTCTCTGCGAGAAGATACTCTTTAAAAATGGGCATAACAGTACGTTCTTGCAGAAAAACATGTTGTGGTAGCCAGCTGTTTAGGGCTTCTTGATACAGTTTTTGATCCTCTTGGAGAAGCTTTGAACAGGCATCATAGTCAGATACACTTATTGCGCCATTGAAAGTGATAAAAGACATCAGCCGCAATAGCTGTTCGTCTTTAGAATAAAGATTTTTGACGACTTGAATGGATTCGGGATCCTTATAGTGAGGAAGAATGCGGTCTTTTAAATAGTCTAATTTCTTTTGCTCACGTAAAAGCAATTCCTGAATAATGCTATATATTAAATGACTCGAACTGTTCACTTTCATTGAAAGACGAAGAGAATCGAGGTCGTCACTAGAATTGAGGACATCTTCGACTTGCCGTGCTAAGATTCGCAGCACTTGAGCATAGCCAATAAATGTACGAGGCTGATTATTTCCAATTATGGAAGCTATGTGATTAATATATTTTTGAATTTCAGCCTTTTGGGCAGCAGTAATATTGCGTTTTTGGTAAGAGAGATACTGGTATATAAATTCTGAAGCGGATGCTTCATGAAAATATTCAATGCTGTAATGCGTAACACCAAAACCGTATTTTTGACAGGTCTTTAGTAAAAATTCGGCCATTTCAGTTCGAGCTGTCAAAATGATTGATGGACCCGAACTACCTCTTAAGATGCTACCAATCTCTTCGAGAAAACTTTCGATTCCTTCATGTTGAGAAATTAAAGCGGCCTCATCAAAAGCGTCAAGAACAACAAAGCTCTTTCCGGATTTGAGATTTTCATAAAACAAATCCTGTTGTTGACCTTTTCCAATGCCTACTGCGTGAGCAACCTCACCAGCAAAGGCCGTTCCACTGACACGTTTGGCGGCAGTATTCCAGTATAGCCCATGGTATTTGTAGGCAATGTGCTTTGCGAGTGTTGTTTTGCCAACTGCACCGGGTGAAGAAATTAGAATGAAAGGACCGCTTTGCAAATGTTCATGGAGTTTTAGAGGGGGGTCAAAGAAAAATTCTTCAGAGTCCACTTTGTTAAGAACTGAGTAATCTGTTAGGTTTGGTAGTTCGCAATGGCTAAATGATGAGAGTACAGTTGCTACAGAGTATTCTTGAGTATCCATAAGACACACCTCGGCATAATCGACAAACTGTGTTTCGAAAGTGAATTTTAATATAGTAATATAATACACGTTTGTCGGCAGGAGGTCAATAAGTGTTTAATTACAAACTTATAAAGTGAGTTTTGTCGAGATAGACAGGGCCATATAGATGTTCTGGCGTCTGCGAATAAGTGCGATTTGAATTATTGGGAGACATTATTTGAAAATATATATTGAGAAGCGGGAGAGATTATTACCGCCTCAAAAGTTGCGTTTGTAGCAGATCTGTAGCAAATTGAGAATATTTAACGAATCATCGTTACAAAAACCGAAAAGCCGTCATGCATCACACGCAGGGGGTCTGGGGTTCGAGTCCCTAATTCTCCACCATGCAGTTCGTACCCGAACCCGATTCTCTATGAGAAAGGATTCGGGTACTTTTTTTGTTTACGGGAAGTCCTGCGGCGAGAGTACGCAGAACGGTAAACAGGAGCAAGTAAAGGCAGGGTATCACCGTGGCGGTGGTATCCTGCCTTTTGTGCGATACCATCTCCGAAATCTTTTTCTTCACTTTTTCTCCTTCATGCAGAATCCCCCTGTCCATCCCGGCAGATGCCGGAACGGGCAGGGGGATTCTGGCTTGTTGAGCGGTTGTGTTAAATCAGGCCGAGGTGCACAAAGGCGTTGTACAGGCCGTCTTTGTCCACATCGTCGGTCACATCGTCGGCGGCGGCTTTGGCTTCCGGGCCGCCGCTGCCCAGAGCCACGCTGTACCATAATCATAGAGGGTTTTGGGCTTCGGAACAAGGGTGGAATCTGCCGAAAAACAACGGCTGAGGTTGGTACAGTTGCACAAAGGCGCGCGGCCCTGCAAAGAAGCTGTAAAATTTGCGGGGCGGGGTTGACGAACGGCTCCGGCCGTGGTAAAGTAATGGGCGGAAAAGGCCAAAGTGCCTTTTTACGACAGAAAAACGAGGTGGTCGTCATGGAACCTGCTGGAAGCAGCGGCAGTTTATATCCCCGATCAAAGAACCAGACGGCAGCCTTTTTGCATGCCGGAGAACGGCCCGGCTGTGCGTGAGAACGCACGGTGTGTTTGCCTTCCCCGGAAATGAAAGTGTCCGCTGCCGCCTGGTAAAAAAGGAGGCAGCTTTTTTATGTCTGAAATTTCGATCAATACCCTCAAGACCATGCTGGCGAATCTGGATGACGCCAAAAAATACCAGAGCCTGCGGGATGTGATGGAGACCCTGCCGGCTCCCGACCTGGCCGCCGTGTTCGAGGACCTGCCGGCCGAAAAGCTCCCGGTGCTGTTCCGTCTGTGCCCCAAGGATCTGGCGGCGGATGTATTCACCGAGCTGACCCCTGCCACCCAGCAGAAGCTGATTGACGGCCTGACCGATACCGAGCTGAAGGCCGTGGTGGACGAGCTGTGCGTGGACGATGCGACCGACCTTGTGGAGGAGATGCCGGCCAATGTGGTCAAGCGCATTCTGAGCCAGGCCGACCCCGCCACCCGCCGCATGATCAACGAACTGCTCCAGTACCCGGAGGACTCCGCCGGCGGCGTGATGACCACCGAGCTGATGGAGCTGCGCCCGGACATGACGGTGACGCAGGCCATGGAGGCCATCCGCCAGAACGGCTTTGACAAGGAGACCATCAACAACTGCTATGTGACCGACGGCAGCCGCAAGCTGGTGGGTGTGGTGTCGCTGCGGGCGCTGGTGCTGGCCAAGGACACCGCAGAACCCATCCGGGACCTGATGGACACCAATGTGGTCAGTGTGACCACCACCACCGACCAGGAGGATGTTTCCCACCTGTTTGAAAAATACGGTTTTCTGGCCATTCCGGTGGTGGACGCCGAAAACCGGCTGGTGGGCATCGTGACCATTGACGATGCCATCAGCATCCTGCAGGACGAGGCCAGCGAGGATATCGCCAAGATGAACGCCATCGGCCCGTCCGACAAGCCCTACTTCAAGCAGAGCATGTGGGACCTGTACAAGAGCCGTGCGCCCTGGCTGCTGTTTTTGATGATCAGCGCCACCTTCTCCAGTCTGGTCATCCGGGGGTATGAGGACGCACTGGCCGCCGTGACCGTGCTGACGGCGTACATCCCCATGCTGACCGATGCCGGCGGCAACGCGGGCAGTCAGAGCACCTCCACCATCATCCGCGGCATGGCGGTGGGCGAGATCCAGCCCCACGACCTGCCCCGCATCCTGTGGAGGGAGAGCCGGGTGGCCCTGCTGTGCGGCGCAACGCTGGCGGTATGCAACTTTGCAAAACTGCTGCTGTTCGACAAGGTGACCGCCCCGGTGGCGCTGGTGGTGTGCCTGACCCTGATCTGCACCATCCTGCTGTCGCAGCTCATCGGCGGACTGCTGCCCGTGGCGGCAGAAAAGCTGCATGTGGACCCGGCCGTGATGGCATCGCCGCTGATCACCACCATCGTGGATGCCACCACACTGCTGATCTACTTCAATGTTGCAAAGATCGTGCTGCATCTGTAAGCGCAGAGCAGAACGTTACGACCTCCGGAAGCTGTACGCTGCCGGGGGTCATGTTGTTTTTAAAAACAGGAAAAACGTCCTCTTTGTATGGAAAATTGTTGCACAGCGCAACTTATAAAGTCGTACTCTTTCAATAAAAACTTCCAAAAACGCATTATTTTGTTTCTGAGCTGTGGACATTTTGTGACGATTCGTGCTAAAATGAAACCTGTTCCTCTTCTGCCGCCGCAACCGGCAGAAGCAACAAAAGAACGGAGGTTTTTTCATGTTAGAAAATGTCTTTCATCTGAAGGAAAACCACACCGATGCAAAGACCGAGATCATGGCAGGCATCACCACCTTCATGACTATGGCCTACATCCTTGCGGTCAACCCCAACATCCTGTCGGCTTCCGGCATGGACTCGGAGGCTGTGCTGATCGCCACCGCACTGGCATCCTTTGTGGGCACGGCCCTGATGGCTCTGCTGGCCAACTACCCGTTTGCTCTGGCCCCCGGCATGGGCCTGAACGCCTATTTCTCCTACACGGTCGTGCTGACCATGGGCTACAGCTGGCAGCTGGCCCTGATGGCCGTGTTTGTGGAGGGCATCATCTTCATCGCGCTGTCCCTGACCAATGTGCGTGAGGGCATCTTCAACGCCATCCCCATGACCCTGAAGAGCGCGGTCAGCGTGGGCATCGGCCTGTTCGTGGCCTTTGTCGGCCTGCAGAACGCCAAGCTGATCGTGAACAGCGACTCTACGCTGGTCACCTACCAGCACTTCAAAGGCGAGACCTTCCACAGCGTGGGCGTGGGTGCTATCCTAGCCCTCATCGGCGTGGCTATCACCGCCATCCTGCTGGTGAAGCGTGTGAAGGGCGGCATCCTCTACGGCATCCTGATCACCTGGGTGCTGGGCATCCTCTGCGAGGTTACCGGCATCTATGTGCCCAATGCGGATGCGGGCATGTACAGCGTGATCCCCACCGCTTTTGTCAGCTTTGACTTCTCGGCCCTGGGCAAGACCTTTGGTCAGGTGTTCAAGACGGATTTCTCCGGCGTCGGCATCCTCAACTTCTTTGCCGTCATGTTCTCCTTCCTGTTCGTGGACCTGTTTGACACCCTGGGCACCCTGATCGGCGTGGCATCCAAGGCCGACATGCTGGACGAGGACGGCAAGCTGCCCCGCATCAAGGGTGCTCTGATGGCAGACTCCATCGCCACCTGCGCCGGTGCTGTGCTGGGTACTTCCACCACCACCACCTTTGTGGAGAGCGCTTCCGGCGTGACCGAGGGCGGCCGCACCGGCCTGACCAGCATGACCACCGGTGTGCTGTTCCTGCTGGCTACCATCTTCAGCCCGCTGTTCCTGACCATCCCCAGCTTTGCAACGGCTCCGGCTCTGATCATCGTGGGCTTCTACATGATGGGCTCCGCGGTCAAGATCGACTTCAACGACCCCAGCGAGGGCATCCCCGCCTTCCTGACCATCCTGGCCATGCCCACTGCATACAGCATCTCTGAGGGCATTGCCATTGGTGTGATCTCCTGGACCATCATCAATGTGGTCACCGGCAAGGCCAAGGAAAAGAAGATCAGCCCGCTGATGTATGTGCTGACCGTGCTGTTCATCCTGAAGTACATCTGCCTGTAAGGTTCCATACAAACACAAAGCAAAAAGCTGCTGCCTTCCCGCAAAGGGAGGGCAGCAGCTTTTTTGTCTGTGGAGATTATTGGTGCCGACGGGGGCGGATGTGCACCTCGGGAATGGCCACGTTGTCGTAATGGATGGGGTCCTCGGCGTGAGGATGCTCCCCGGTGGCATGAGAGGTGTCTTCTGCGGGGTGGTGTACCTTGCCGGTATGGACCTCCGGCAGAGCCACCGTTTCCTCCGAATGAGACTTGTCCGGCTTGCTCCAGATCTTTTGTTGGAACCACATCTTCAGGTGGTGTTTCAGCGACATGATGATGCTCCTTTCCCGGTGTGCGGGGCACACCGAAAGTTCAAGACAGGATCAGATAAAGTTGATGAATACCGTAATGACAAGGCTGTTGATGAAATCCGCGAACAGACTGCCCACCAGCGGGATGAGCAGATAGGCCTTGACGGAAGGGGAATACTTGTCGCACACGGCCTGCATGTTGGCCATGGCGTTGGGGGTAGCACCCATGCCGAAGCCGCAGGTGCCGGAAACGATGACGGCCGCGTCGTAGTCGCGGCCCATGACGTTGTACACGATCGCAAAAGAATACAGGATCATGAACAGGGTCTGACCGGCCAGCAGCACCACCAGCGGCAGAGCCAGCTCGGCCAGCTGCCAGATCTTCAGGGTGATCATGGCCATGCCAAGGAAGAGCGACAGGCAGATGCCGCCGATGTCGTTGATCTCGCCCATATATACCGTGAACTTGCCGCCGTATTCGCCCAGATTGCGGATGCAGGCGGCGGCGATCATGGCACCGATGTAGATGGGAAAGGTCATGCCGGTCAGGCTGAGCAGCTTGCTCAGCACCGTGCCGATGCCCATGGCGATGATCAGCTGGAAGCTGGCGGCGGGGTACATGCTGCTGTGACGCTCGTGCTTGATCTCTTCTTCCACCAGCAGTGTCGTCCTCGGGCACGATGGTGTCCAGCAGGTGGTGGCGCTCAATGAGCATCTTGCCGAGCGGGCCGCCCATCATGCTGCCGGCGATCAGGCCGTAGGTGGCGGCGGCGGTGCACAGGGTGGTGGCACCCTTGATGCCAAAGTCCTCCAGCACCGGGCCAAAGGCACCGGCGGTGCCGTGGCCGCCCACCATGGGGATGGAGCCGGTGCAAAGGCCCACCAGCGGGTCCACACCCAGCAGGTTGGCCAGCCCAACGGCCAGGAAGTTCTGGCTGACGATCAGCACGATGACGACGCCCAGGAACACGATCATGGCCTTGCCGCCGCTTTTCAACACCTTGAGGTTGGCCTGAAAGCCCACCGAGGTGAAGAACATGACCATGCACACCTCTTTGAGGGTGTCGTCAAAGGCGAACTCTGCCACGCCGGTCACATAGCAGATGCAGGTGAAAATGGCAAACAGCACGCCGCCGATGACCGGCGCGGGGATGCAGAATTTATCCAGCAGGCGCACCCGTTCCCGCAGAAACTTGCCCAGCATCAGCACCAGCACCGCAAGGGCCAGGGTCTGATACATATCCAATTCGATCTTCATTGCTTTCCCTCGATTTCCCGGCAGACTCAGTCCACCGTAATTCCGGCCTGCTTATACCAGGCCGCTGCGCCTGCGTGGAAGGGGATGCCAACGCCCTCTACTGCGTCGGTCTCCGGGTCCAGTGCAAGGCCAAGCTGCTCTTCCAGCGCTTCCCGGCTGGAGAACAGCAGTTCGGTGAGCTGCTGCACCTGCTTTGCGGGCAGAGAATCGCTGGCCAGCAGAACAGCTTTGACGCCCACGGTCTGCACGTCGGCGTCCTGGCCGGGATAAGTGCCGGCCGGGATGGTGACCTCACGGTAGGCGTTGTAGCTGCTCAGCAGGCGCTGCGCCGCGGTGCCGTCCACATT
>ULUM01016895.1_pt1 | contig 16980 bp, 8 predicted proteins | sample 1958501 | NCBI WGS metagenome assembly ULUM01 (sample SAMEA4835760, study PRJEB28245) | human gut metagenome | biome: gut microbiome; material: fecal sample | place: Denmark | collected 2008
CGTTCGCTCCGGCTGTCGCTGCAGTGTCTGCGTCCTGCTTTGCTGCTGCGGCCGCGTTCCGCGCTTCCTTTGCGCTTTCCTGTGCCCCGGTCGCATATCCCAGCACCCGCGCCACAAAAAGCTCGTACTGCGTCGGGCTGATCTCTGCATCGCCGTCTGTGTTCAGTGTTTCATAGCAGTCATACCGGGCCGGTCGGGTCAACGCCCGGTATCCGTCCTCACCCAGAGCCAGCAGCATCCAGCTGCCGCAGGGGCTGGCGGTAAATTCCTTGCCCACTGCTGCGCTGTGCTCCTCGTCCAGCAGGATCGGTGTCGGCAGTGTGCCGTCCTGCCGCTGGATGTGCAGCGTCACGGCACATCCGGCCCACTCCTGCGGCAGCTCAAACTTCAGCCTTTCCACATTGGCGCTGCTCTGCCCGCCCAGATGCAGCACCCGCATCTCCGGGCCAAACTCCACACCGCCAAAGTTTTTCCGAATAATTTTCACCCGCATCCCGCTGCCTCCTTCCGTCCTTCTCAGCCTATCACACAAACGTCCGTAATAACACTGCGGACTTTTTTCAAACTTTTCCATTTCAAAAGAACCACATATACAAATCCCACGGCGTGAAATTCATCGCGCCGTGGGATTTTTCTTTTCTTACCTCACTGCCGCATACGGGTCCGGTTCCGGTCCTTCCTCTGCTTTCTTTTCTGCCTCCTTCACCCACTGGGCAAAGTTTTTCTCCGTGTACAGCTCTTTGCCGTCCGCGTCCTTGAGCGCCAACAGCATTTCTTCCATCTGCTGCCGGTCTGCATCACTGCCCGCAAGGTATTCCGGCTTTGCCGTCTCGGTGATCTTGCTTTTAAGTGTCGTCGCGCTCTTGCCCGCCTTCGCCAGCCTGTCATATTCTTCCTGCACAGCACCTGCGTCCCAACTGTCCACAGCTTCCACAAGGTCATCTGTCGCGCTGGCGTTGTCGCCCTTCAGCTGCGTTTCGGCCAGCTGGTTCACCGCGCCGGTCACGCAGTCCACCACATCCCCGCGCTTTCCCTTCGGCAGGCCCATCACTTCGCTCAGCTGTTCGATCATCTCGTTTTCCAGCTCGTACCGCTTCTGGTCGTTTCCTGCATTCTGCTCTTCAGCAGCCTGCCGCACCCGCACGTCGTACTTTACAAGGCGGCTCTTCAGCTGGCTGTACATTTTGTTTTCCGCAATGGTTCCCGCTTCCACCATAGCGTTCAGCTTCTCCACTGCGGCCTTTGCTTCGTCGCTGTCGCCGCCGGCATAGGCGTTGTACAGCCGGTCATACTGGCCGGTGGCGCTTTGCGGCACAGAATTAAAGCTGAACTGTCCTCCGTGCGCAAGATTTTCAAGGTCACCATAGTAGCCCTTTACCGCTTCTACAATCTTCCGTCCATTGCCGTAGGGTACACCCGCCACTTCAAAGCTGTCCTCCAGCAGCGTCATGCTGCGCTGCATCAGCTTATTGTGGTGCTTTTGCAGCTGTTCTTCGTCCATTTCACTGGTGTCTTTCCGGAACTCCGCAAAAAACTTCTGCACATCTCCGGCCAGATCATTCACCACGCTGATGCTTGCTGCACTCAGCACGTCGTAATCCTTACCGTTCACAGCATTGTCGATCAGACTGTATAACTCACTTCCGTACAAAAAGTTTCCCGCAAAACTTTCTGTGTACAGGCTTGCAAACCGTTTCCACATGCTCTTCACGGTCACATCGCCGTTTTCGTCCTGCTCCCGGTCCCACCGGTGCAAAAGGAAATCTGCGCCAATCTTCATGATCGCAAACACCGCCGTCTGTGCCGCCTGGCTCACAACAGCCCGGTTTCGCTGTGTTTTTGCCCGCTGCAATTCCGCTTTGTTTTCATCGCTCTGGTTCTGCCGGTAGCGTTCCGCCTGTGCCCTGTAATCGCCAATGGCATCCGCCAGAATGCCGTAGTTCTGGAAACGTTGGGTGGTGAACATGGTCAGCTGCTTCAGCAGTTCGTTAGGGTTGCGCTGAATGCCCGCCCGCTGCATCACGGTGTAGTTGGGCTGTGTCTGCTCGATCACCTTCTGATAGGTGCGGTTCACCGCTTCCCAATAGGCCGGGCTGCCTGTCACCTCCGCGCCTTCAAACTCGGCCGTGTGGTTCTGCACGTATCGCTTGCTGCCTTCCCACAGGGCTGCTACCGTCACTTCGTCCATCCCGTTGATCCAGCCGGTCAGCCAGTTCGGCAGCTTGTCCATGCCCTTTTCCGCCAATGTTTCCTGCTTGCCAATGCTGGCAAGCTCGCCGTTCTGGCTGCCGCGCTTGCGCCAGTCCAGCAGCACGTCTCCGTGCTCTTTGATCTCCGTTTCCAGCGCCGTCCGCGCCTTGGGCGAAAGGTTCTTCACAAAGGGTACCACTGCCGCCATGGTGTCGCCGCCCAGTACGGCCGCTGCTGTGGGCAGGCTTGCCGCCTGCGCAATGGCAACGCCCGGGTTCAGCGTCAGCACTGCGCCTGCATAGTTCCCGCGCAGGTTTCCCAGTACTTTGTTAAAGGTGCTGGACCGCTTGCGCTGGGTGGTCTGCAGGTCGGTCAGCAGATCATTGATGTAGCTCACCGCATCCTTGCCCCACTGTTCCTTGATGATGCCGTTCTTCAGGTTTGCAAGCCCTTCCCGCGTCTCCACGCCGCTGTTCAGGATCTTCTGCACGTCCCGGATGGGCGCGGCCAGGCCCGCATACGCCGCCGTGTCCCGCAGGCTGCGCTGCACCACATTTGCGCATTCTTCCAGCAAAATGGGCTGTCCGCTCTTCACGCGGTTCTTCAGGAAACCGCGTCCCTCAATGGTCGCGTCCAGATTCAGGCCGTCGATCTGGGTCGCCAGCACCGATTTATCCACCGCAATGGGGTAGTAGTTTTTCACGGTTGCCCGCTGGTAGCCCACCAGCTGCAGGCTCGTCTCGTTGATGAGCTTCGTGGTGTAGTTGTCGAAGAACTCCTTCATGTCCGCGCACCATGCCCGGTCATAGTCAGTCATGGCCGCTTCCACCGTCTGCAGGATGCTATCCGCTGTCGGGGTCCCGTCCGCATCCGTCAGCATTCCCAGATGTACGGTCTGTCCCTTCTGGTAAGCCTGCTCAATGTCACCTTTGTTGTACAGCTTTGCATCCGGAATCACAAGTCCGCCGTTCATCAGGTGGTTCAGGCTGTCGGTGTTGTGCAGGTGCATGTACAAACTGCACAGCTGTGCATGGGTCAGTTCGGCTTTCTTTCCCTTCACATCGGTCAGGCCCACGTCCACAAGGTCTGCGCCCGGACCTGCAAAGTTCTGCATTTCCTTCACGTGTTCTTTTCCGGTCACGTTGGCAAACAGCTTTTCGCCTTCCACGGTGATCTTCGTCTGCCGGTACTGGCCGTCGTTCAGCATTTGGGCCATCTTTTCCATCTGGCCGTTCTTCGCGTAGCCGCCCAGCATACGGAACACCCGCTCCGCGCCCAGCATATCCAACTGATACTTTGTCAGCAGATTGTGCACGCCGTCCAGCTTTCCGCCGGGGTGGTTGCCCTTGCTGGCATTCACCTCGCTGGCTGCGCCTTCTGCGATTGCACTCACTTCTTCAGCCTTTGCAAGACTCACCGTCTTGTTTGCATTGCGGATCACATGCAGCGTCGAGCTGGTAATAGCCTTCAGCATCCGCATCTGATCCACCGTCATGGGCAGATAGGTGCGGTTCTCCGTCTCCTTGATGCGTTTGCGCAGCCGTTCCTGCAGTGCCCATGCTTTCTCGCTGTCCGGTAAAGCTTCTGCCTCGGCCAGCTGCTCGTGCAGTTTGGTCAGCTTTGCGTCCTTTGTCGTCTGCAGGTTGTCCCGCAGCGTCTGGATCAGGGTATCCACGCCGGTCTGCTTCCATTCTTCGGTCATGGCGTTTGGGCTGTTCTTGCTGCCCGCACTCTGACGGATCCGGTCCTGCAGCCTCGTCAGCTGGTTCACGGCCCGTTCGTTCAGAATGGTCATGTCCGCCAGCTTTGCCACCTGTGCTGCCGCATCGATCAGCCCCGGCTGTACATACTTGTCCTTGCTGGGCCGCAACAGCATCTGGTTCAGCTGTGCCGCGTTCTGCCGGATGCTGCGTTTCAGTTCATCCATCTTCCGTGCATCCCGCGCCCGCTGCACTCGCTTTTCCGCTACTGCCTTCGCAACGGCAATATCTTCGTCCCGCTGCTGTCGGGCTGTTTCAATGGCAAGGGCATTCCGCTGCGCCTGTTTCTGCTCCCATGCGGCCCGCTTACGTTCGTTATCCGCCTCCCATTCCATGATCTCATTTTCCTGCACGATCAGGCTGTATTCTGCCTTGTCCGCGCGCCGCTGCTCTTCCCGTAGCCGCATACTCAGATCTGCATTTTCCTCCCGCAGTTCTCCCATGCGTTCCCGATACCACAGTTTTGCTTCATCCAGCATTTCCTGCCGCTCGGCCTTCAGGCGTTTCACTTCCTGCTTCATTTCCCGCTCATAGCTTTCCCGCAGCACTGTCAGCTTTTCGTTCAGGTTGCCCACATTGGAAACATCCACACCAAAGGTTTCAAGGTTCTGGTCCAGCAGCTTTTCCGCTCTTGCGTTCTGCCGCTGCAGTTCGGTCATCTGCTGTACTTCGGCGTTCTGGTTTGCAGTGCGCCGGTTTTCCTGCATTCTGCGGCCAAACTCCCGCTGCTGTGCTTTCTGTACGCCGCGCAGTTCCTTTGCCACCTCTGCAGCACGTTCTTTGCTGCCTGCTGCGGCTCTTGCCACATCCATATTGTGTCGCTGGATGCCCTCAAAGATAGCCTGCGCGTCAGTCATCTCCGGTGTCGCCATAATGTCACCGATTATCCTGCCCGCCAGTTCGATCTTTGCATCCTCATACTCTGCATCGTCTGCAAACCGGCTCATAGTCGCAGGCTTGATGGCATCGTGCAGGTTCATCAGCACATTCAGCCACTCGGTGCTTTCCATGCTCATTGCACCATCCACACCCGCCTGCTGCGCTGCAGCTTTCCACAATGCCTTTGCACCGTCGCTGGTGCCGTCCACAGCGCGGTTGTCGTTGATCACGCTTTCGTACTGCTGTGCCGGGTTGCCGTCCCGCACGCTTTCGGCCTGCCGCAAGCTCACGCCGTGCCTGCGCGCTTCGGCCACTGCTTCACTCCAGCTGCCGTATGCTTTCACCAGTTCTGCCTTTGCCTGTCCGCTTCTGTTCACGGTATATTCCAGCTTGTGCAGTTCCGGGTATTCGTCCCACAGCTCACTGTTGCGGTAAACTGCCCCGTCCAGAATTTCTCCCGCCAGCGTTTCGGCCAGCGCATTGGCTTTTTCCATGTCCGCACCGTCGGCTTTCAGGTAGTCCACCAGTACCTCGGTCTCCCTCGCAAGCTTGGCCCGGTCCGTCTTACTGCCGTTCGCCTTTGCCCAGCGGCTGGCCAGTCCTTCAATGGCCGTCCGACTCACCTTCACACCCCGTGTCAGCCCAAAGAACTGGCTCAAGGTGTCCAGTGCTGCAGCCTTGTCCGCAATGGTGCGGCTTGCCATCTGCTGGTCATTCCGTTTTGCATCCCGGTCGGCCTGCTCTGCCAGCTGATAGCGGAACTTTGCAAGGTTGCTTTCCTGTGCCAGCTCGCCGGTACGGTAATAATCTCGTATCTCCCGCACTATACGGTCAGCATCTACCCGCCCGCTGTATTCCTTGCTTGCAGCCACCCTGCCGTCCGCTGTAGAGATGTCCAGCGTGAACTGTCTGCGTGCGCCGCCAAGGTCCTGCGCCATCCGCCGGATCTGCTCCAGCTGCTGTGCAGTCGGTGCCGTGTCTGCTGAAAGGTCGATACCCGGCCCTTCGGCCATCACACGCACGTTGCCGTCCAGCAAAAATTCATTTAAGGCTTCCGTTCCGGTTTTTACTTCTGTCGGACCGAACACGTTCATGATCTCCCTATGATCGGTATCCCGTGTGCGGTCATTCTGGGCAAAGTCCAGCATTTGGCCGTCTGGCAGAATGTATCCCGCCCTCTTGAAGTCTTCGGTCGTGCCAAACCGTTCTTTTGCCAGTACGCGGCGGTATTCTGCCTTTCCGCCGTGGGCTTCGGCCTTGGCATCATATACCGCCTGTTCTGCTTTGCCTTTTTTTGCGTTCTGCTGCTGCATCCGGGCACCGGCCTCTTTGATCCGGCCGTTCAGCACAGCGCTCTGGTCTTCCAGCTGCGCCATACGGGCATTGTAGTCTTTGCGCTTTGCAAGATAATTCTGGTATTCTTCGCTGTCCCGGTAGGCTTTTGCTTCTGCAGAAAAAATCCCCAGTGCCTTCTTCTTCGCCTCGATCTCTTTCACGGTGTCGCTTCCCAGCCAGGCACTGCGTTCTTCCTTCAGCTCCCGCCGCTGCTCGTCCAGCCGCTGCTGTTCGTCGCGCAGCTTCCTCAGCTCGTCTGCCTCGCTCAACTGATACCGTACGTTTTTCTTCAACGTCCCGTCATTTCCCTTGTTTTCGGCGGTTTCCTGTGCTATACTTGTATCAGCAGGAAAGCTCGGGCGTTCACCGCCCTCCTCGGTTTTGAGTACCGTGTCAGCGCTTTCCTGCTTTTGTTTTATGTGTCCGGTATTGTCCAGCACCAGCAAACTGCCATCCGACCCGCAAACTTCGTGAACATAGAATTTGTTTCCCTGTTTCGTGCTGCGGTACTCATTTACAATTACCGCTTCGTAGATCCTTGTGCCATCTACCATAACTGGTGCCACAAAGGTATATGTGTTATATTCCCGACCTTTCCAGTTCTCCACAAAACCAACTTGTTCACCGTATCGGATAACATCTGGTATAGCCGCAGCAGCGATCTGTTTTACCGGGCCATTCCCATGCTGCACGGTCGCCTTTGCGCCTTTACGGGTCAGTTCTACGGTACCAAATCCAGCACGTTCTACCTTGCTACCAACCGATTCAAAGAATCTCACAATGTTTTCGGCATTTTCTTTGTTGGTCGCTCCGTACGCGATCTCCTTTCCGGTAATTTCAGCCGCAGGATGCATCTGTTCTAATTGGTCAAGGTTGTGGTTCAGTTGTTCTTCCAGCGTTTCTTCGCCTTCCTGCAACTTGAATCGCGCCCCTTCCGCCGCGCCCTTGTTCTCAAGGGCTGCGGCGTTTTCTTTTGCGGCGCGCAGGCTGTCCATAGCCCTCTCCGCATGGGCAAAGTATTCGTCCTGCAGCACCCGCTTTTCTGCCGCCGCAAGGCGCTGTGCTTTCAGAGCGGCCTTGTTCTCCGGGTCTCTTGCCAGCACTTCCTTTGCGCGGCTCACGATGTCGCTCAAAAGCTCCTTCACCTTGGTCATCACCTTGTGGATGCTGCCTGCCTTGCCTGCGTTCTTTTCAGCCTGCCCGCGCTGGAACTCCACCCAGCGCTTAAAGCTCGCTTCATCGCTGAAGATGCCGCGCCATGCGTCCGCCACAAGTTCTTCTGCCGCTTCCTCGTAGCTCAGCCCCTGCTGTGCATAGTCGGAAAGCTTCCCCCGGATCATCTCGTCAATGCCTTCAAAGCCCTCGCTCTTTGCCAGAAATTCCAGTGCATGCTGCTGCAGTGCCTGCGCACCCTCTGCATCCAGTGAGTTGTACCAGTGGTAGTCCTCGTGCAAGATCGTGCCAAACACATCCTCTGCCCGGTCGCTGAAGAAAATGCGCGCCGTCTCGGTGTCCACATAAGCCCTCACCCGGTCGCTGCCCTGCAGCACCGTTTTCAGCACCGCATCGGTGTTCGTGGCCTTCGCATTCAGTTCGATCAGCTGCGTGCCCACCTCGTTTGCCGTGCGCATCGTTCCCTTATACAGCACCCGGCCGCTGCCGCTGGTGCTTTCCGCCGTCAGCCTTCCGCCAAGGCTTGCGCGCTGCATCTTTCCGGCTTCCAGTTCTCCGTGTCCCTGCAGCCATGCCAGCTGCAGCGCTTCCCGTCCGCCGTCCTGTGCCAGCACGTAATCGGTGTTCACAGCAAGTCCGCTCATGCCTTGCGCCAGCTCCATAGCCTTGTCAAAGGTGTGCACATCTTCCATCTGTCCCAGCCGGTACAGGCTGCTGGCTGCAGCTGCATACCGCCCGGCATCTCCAATTTCTGTTGGCATGTTCCTGCTGATGGTCGCACTTGCCCCATCCGATACCTGCCATCGGGTCAGCTCCTGCTGCACCTCCCGCTGCTTTGTGGTCAGGCTCTGCTGTTCAAGGCCGTAAGTTTCCCGCATCCCGCCAGACTGTTCCGCCAGGCTGCTTTCCACCCTTTTCCCAGTGTTCTCCACGGCAGCTCCGCTCCGGCCCAGCTCACTTTCCGTCTGTGCCTGCCGGTGCAGCTGTTCTGGGTCAAACAGCATCGTCTGCGGATCTTCAAGGTCTACTTTCTGTACAACTTCCGTTCCGTCCGCAAAACGCACCGTCATAGTGTCGTTGCTTACACTCACGCTGTAGCCCTGTCCGCTGTCACTCTGCTGCAATTGTGTGCTGCTCTGGCCCTGTCTCTCAGTCACAGGCTCATTTGCCGCATTCTGTATTCCTGCCGTTTTCGTCTCCGGTCCCAAGGCTCCCTCACCGAGGGAGCTGCCGCCCGCAGGCGGCTGAAGGAGTTCACTCTCCGTCTGCTGCGGCTGTGTGCCGCTTTGGTCCTGTATCTCAGCCACCGGCTCCTGTGCCCGCACTTCGTCCTGCAATGCCTGCCGTGCCCGTTCCACCTGTCCTTCGTAGTATGCCCGCTTCACATTACCCACAATGCTGGCATCGCCGCCGTTCGCCTTTGCAAGCCCTGTGCCCACAGCACCGCCCAAGGCACCGGATGCACCGCCCGTCAGGCCGCTTTCCAGCGCCGTTAAAAAGGTGTCGCTTTTAAACAGGTCTGCCGCCGCTTCGCTGTCGCCCAGCGTCGCATCAATAGCCTTGTCTGCATAGGTCTCCACAAAGGCCTGCATGGCATTGTCCACGCCGCCGGAGATGCTATTTGCCACCGCCGGGTACCGCTGTGCCAGCGTGCCGTCCGCTGCCACGCTGCGCACCATGTCCGCCAGTTTGCCTGCCAGCGTATTCTTTGCGTAGTCACTGCCCATGGTCTTTGCAAGGTCTGCTGCGCCCACACTGTTAATGGCCCAGCCCGCACCAAACTTTGCAAGGCCCCCGGCCAGCGTCTTACCTGCACTTTCGCCCTTTTCAACGCTCTGGCCCATAGCTTCCGCACCGCCCTGCGCACTCAGCACCGGCAGTACCCACGCCGGGTCAATGGCCGCCACCGCAAGGTTCTCGCCCGCACTGCTCACAATGCCCAGCGCCTGCTTTGCAATGGGGCTAAGGCCCGCCTGTGCAGCTGCGGTCAGATCCCGTCCGCGCTTGTACAGCTGGTAACCAAAGCTCTTCTCCGGGTCTACGCTGTCATGCACTTCCGTTCCGGCAATGCGCGCCCGCATGTTGTCGATCTCCTGCTGCGTGTAACCTTTCTCGATCAGCTCTGCATCCGTGTAGGCATCGCTCTGCGTTGTTTGTGCCGCCGGGGCGCTGGCCATTGCACCGCTGCTCTGTGCCAGCTGCAGCGTGTTGTCCCGTGCTGCATACCGCGTCTTTCCGCCGGTCATCAGGCGCAGCAGCTCCTGCTGCCGGTCGTCGCTCTGTACATCCTGCTGCAGCTGCTTCCAGTTGCTGCTGGTCGCTGCTGCATTCTTTGCGCTCTGTACGCCGGTCTCACCCGCCAGAAAAACCGAGGATGCCACCGTGTCTCCAATACCGCCAATGGTATTGGCCGCGCGCCGCGCTGCACGCTGTCTTGCAGGCAGCGCATCAAAGTCGGCAATGTACTGCCGCGCTTCGCTGATCTCCTTGCGGCTGTATCCCTTTGCCAGCAGTTCCGCGTCAGTGTAGTCCCGTCTGCCCGCACTCTTTTCCGGCACTGCTGCGCTGGCTGCAGCACCGCTCACGCTCTGGGGCTGCATGGCGTTGTTTTTCTCGGCATAGCTCTGTCCGCCGGTGCCAATGCGCATCAGCGTCACAAGTTCCCGGTGCTTCGGGTCAGCGTCCATCCACTGGTTCAGCCGGTCAAAATCACTGAAGTCGTCTGTCGCTTTCAGGTCTTCCGTGTACTGCTTCACCTTCTGCGCAGTCTGTGCATACCAGCCTTCATCTCCGCTGGCAATGCCTGCAATGCGCTGGCGCTCAGTGGGCTGCACCGTTCCCGTCACCTTTGCCGCCGGGGCTGCAGCGTTCTTCGCGTTCAGCCATTCCGGCTGCGGAGTGCTGCTGTGTGTACCTGTACCGCTGTCGGTCACAATGCCGCTTTTGCCCGGATAGGCCTGTGTATTGCCCGTTTCCTGCGGCACTGCCAGCTGCAGCTTGTGGCCGCTGTCCGCGCCCGTCATCTGCGCCAGCACCCGTGCACCAAGGCCCGCGCCGGTGTTCTGCCTTGCAGCCGCAGCCGGGCTGGCAACATTCTGTCTGCTGCTTTTCGCTTCCCAGCTTTCCCGCGCTTTTGCAATGCGTTCCGGTGTCCACTTGTCCGTAGTGTTTGCTGTTCCCGCAGCTGTACCGGTGCTTGCCGTCCGGTTTGTGGTGCGGCTGGTGTTTTTCGCTTCCCAACTTTCTCTGTCTTTTTTCAGTCTTTCCGGTGTCCATTTGCTCATAACTGCCGGTCTCCTTTATCGTTCCGCTTCCAGAATTTTCATAATGGACGACAGCGTATTGTCCGTAATGCCGTCTGCAGAAAGTCTGCCCGCAATATCGTCCAGACTGTAACCCCTCGCCTGCATGCCGCGCGCCGTTGCAAGTCCGCTGCGCAGCGGACTGCTGCGGGTGTTTGCCCGCCCACTGGTGCCGTTGCCTCCCGCCGTGCTGTTTTTCAGCCACCCCGCGTCCGTCAGGGTCTGCTGGTAGAAGTCATACAGTGGGTCCGTCTTCTTCATCCCGGAGAATTTTGTTGCCATCGTCTGCAGCTGGCTGTTGGTAAAGCCGGTCGTTCCCGTCTTGCCGCTGCCAGAGCTTGTGTTTCCGCTCTTCGTGCTGCCCGTTCTTCTGCTCCCGCTGCCGGTCGTCCTATAACGGTTATTCAGTTCCAGCTGGTTTGCTGTGTAATTCAGCTGCCGCTGGTTCAGTGTGGGCGAATAGTCAATGCTGCCGGTATCTACGCCCGCCATCTGCAGGTAGTTTTTGGCTGCCGTGTCATTGCCACTTCCTGCCAGACTTGCACCCTGCAGCAGTGCCGCCATCTGATCCTGCTGTACACTGCTCATGCCCTGCCATGTATCCAGCATCGTCTGGTCCAAACCATATTTCGTCAGCACTGCTTTCGCTGCATCATCAAAGCCTGCCTGTTTGTATGCGGTGGCCTGCTGCAGCGCCGCCACCTGATCGCTCAGCTGAGTGCGTGCCAGACTGTCATTGTACTGTTTTTCCTTGAACTCGTTTTCCCACTTCTGCTGGCTGTACCCCTTGTACGCATCGTATCCTTCCATCACCGTGCTGCCAATGCCCTTCACGGCGTTCCACACATTGTTCCAGAAGTCGCTGTTCTCCTGCCGTGCCTGCTGAGTGCGGTCATAAAGGTAATTGCGCCAGTTTGCTGCATTGCTCACGCTGCTGTCATACTCGCCGCGTTCCAGTGCGCGCTGTCCCAGCAGGGTGTCCAGCTGGTCGCCCGCACCGGCAAGCTCCTGCTGCCACTGGGCCAGTGCGTCCGCCCGTGCTGCAGCAAGGGTGCTGCCGGTGTTTGCCGTCTGCGCCGCTGCTGCCTGATCTGCCGCGCTCTTTGCATAGTCCGCGCCATACCCGCCGGAAAGCGCATCTGCGGTCGCTGCTGCCGCATCTGCACCGGCATTCGCATTGCCCACCATCCGTGTCAGTGCGTCCTTGTAGCCGCTGTCTGCCGTGGTAAAGTCAAATCCCGCGCCGCTAGCCGTGCCCATCTTGTCCAGCGTGTCGGCAATTCCCTGCGCATACTGGTCATCGTAGGCCCCCGGCATGGCGTTTTCCGCGTCCTGCAGGCGCTGCTGCGCGTCGTTCAATCTCTTGATGGTTCCCATTCTTTTCTCCTTTCCTTAAATAAAGAACAGCGGCAGGATCTTCGCCGCAATGCCTGCCACCTGCAGCGCCCCGTTCATAAAATTCTGCCACCCGTTCTGCTTTGCGCTGTAAGCGTTGTCGTACTCGTTCTTTTTGTACTGTAGGCCTTCGGTCCAGTTGGCAAGGTCGTTCTGGTACTGGCTGTAGTCCTGCTTTTCCGCGCTCTGCAGCCCGCTCAGCTGCTGCTGCAGGCCGCTCTTCTCCGTGTTGTACTGGGCTTTGCTCTGGCTGTAAAGGTTGTCCAGCACATTGTCCAAGCTGTTCATCGTGCTGGCATAGGCGTTCTGTCCCGCCTGCGTACCGTAGCTGGAGCCGTAGCCGCCGGTCATGGCGGCGGCATTTGCCTGCGCATTCTGGTTTGCCAGCTTTGCCTGCCGGGTGTACTGGTTCTTGTACTGCTGGTAGGCTGCATCTGCATCCGGGTCGTAATCAAAATCGCCCATGTTTTCCAGCTTTTCCATCACATCCTTGATCTGGCCCTGATACTTGCTCTGGTAGTCTGCAGGCTTCGTTTTCTCATACTGTTCCAGGTTGTACCGTGCCGTGTTCAGGCGGTCATTGTTTCCAAACAGTCCCATTTTTTATGCTCCTTCCCCGTTCATCCGTTCTAAAAATTCTTCCGAGCAGTTCTCCCGGTCAATGTTCGTCAGCACATAGTTCAGCTGTTCCGTCAGCTGGTACAGGTAATTCCGCAGCGCACGGGCATCTTCTGCCGGCATCTCACTGCTGAAGGAAGGCAGCGCAATGCCTTCCAGTCCCGCCAAACTTGCCATTTCTACGCTCCTTCCCTCATTTCCTCGGCTGTGCCGCGCTCACGCGCCCACCGGTCGCCGCCGCCAGCGTAAAGGCCACACTGCGCAGCACCATCTGCCCGGTGCCGTAGATCTTCAGCTGCAGCGTATCTGCCCGCCGGGGCACAAAGGGCAGGTTGATGCGCTGGTGGTCCTTCCCTGCTGCGCAGGTGCCCAAAGTTTCAAAGGCTCCGCCGTCATAGCTTGCAGCCACCGTTACCACCGTGTGGGCCAGCGCATCCAGCCGCACCGTCACCCGGCTGATGTACTTGTCGTCCGGTACGCTCAGGCCAATGTCTCCGCTCACCGCTTCAAACTGCAGCGCCGTTTCCTGCCCTGCTTCCTCCGTGCCGCTTTCCCGGTCAGGATCTGCGGCCCACAGTACGCTGCCGTCCCACAGGTACAGCTGCTGCCCGGTGGATACCATCTCGGTGCCTGCAGCGCTTTCCTCGTGCCACAGGCCTTTTTCCGTGTCATATACCAAAAGCCGTCCGGCCTGCGGGCCGCCTGCTTTCTGGTGCAGGTACAGGTAATACCGCATGTCCATGCTTCCCGCCATGGCCCAGTCCACCGCAGTCAGTCCGCTGGTGTCCAGCGCAGCGGATACCTTTGTCGGCAGGCTTCCGTCCCATGCCATCACCCCGTCCGGCGAAAGATAATACAGCGTCTCTGCGATCACGCACAGGCTGTTCGCAGCGTTTGCCGCCACGCCCCGGCAGCGCACGCTGCTCATCTGGTAATCGCTGGGCTTTGTGCCGTACAGTTTGTGGATGCAGTTTTCCTTGAAGAATAGCAGGTATCCCAGACAGCTTGCAGCGCCGGTAAATGCGCCGTCACTGCCCACGCTCACGGCATAGCTGTCCGCTGCAATGCCCTGATAGCTGTACCAGTTGGTCGGGTCGCCCAGAGCGCAGGCGTAAATGGTGTTTTCCTTCCGGCTGCATCCCCACACCCGGTTTCCCTGTTCCGTCACAAAGTCCAGTTCCGGCACCCGCCGCTCCACCTTCACCGGTGCGGCCGCTGCATCGTTCTCGGTCACGGTACCGTCGGCGCTCTTCCATGTCACACCGGTCTCCGTCACGGTCCAGCTGCCGTAATACCGGTCGCTGTCCTCGGCCCGTGTCAGCACTGCCACCATCTCATCGCCGTCCATGGTCTGGACCATCACCTCACCGTTCAGTCCTTTTGCCACTGCATTGCACACCGCATCCGGCATCCCGCTTATGGTCACGGTGTCTCCCTCCCGGATCACTCCGCCGATCCCCGGGCACCGGATCTTCACCGCGCTCAGCAGCACTTCCACCCACTTTTTGTTTTTTGCGCTGTAGCGCATCAATACGGCATTGCTATCATAGGCTTTGTCGCTGTCACTTTTCAAAAACAGCTGTCCGTCCTCCGGCTCTTTCGGTTCGGTCTTGCCTGCGCCCGCCGGGGTGTATGTCCGGCCTTCGGCATCGCAGGGGGTCACGGTCACGCTTTTCCCGCCCATCTCCCACTGTGCGCCAAGGCGCGTCAGTTCGCCGGTGCCCGTGTCAAAAGCCACCTTGTCAGGCCAGATCAGCACTTTCGTGCCCATGCCCGCCATGGCCTTGCGGTCATCGGTCAGCACGTTCTCCAGCACCACCGCACCGGTACGTACTTCTTCGTCCGGGGTGTATTCCAGCGTCTTTCCGCGGCAGATCAGCAGCCCATTCAGGTGGTACATTCCGTTCACACCCTGTACCGTCCGCACATTCCTGCGCATTTTCCGCGTCTGCAGCGCCGGGTATCCCCGGCTGGAAAAATTCATTTCCCCGCTGAACTCTGCCTCGCTGCAGCCGTATCCTTCGTTCAGTCCGCCAAAAGCCCGCAGCATCTGGCGGCTCGTCTGCAGCACGTTCAGGTTCGTTCCGTCCATCATCCCTCAGTACCTCCACTGCGCACCAGCGGCCGGTGCGTACCGTTTCCGCATCCATACGGCAAATTCCTGCAGGTAGTCGCTGTACACCTGCAGCTCATTCATGGCCCGTGCTGTCTCGCCCAGCGCCAGATCCATCTGCGCACACAGCCAGTGCACATACAAAGGGCAAAAGGCTTCCGGTGCCAGCAGCACCGTTTCGTATCCCAACCCTTCGTTCCAGTTCACATCCGCACCCACAGCATCAAAGTCAGCCGTCCGGCTGCGCTGCACAATGCTCGTGCGCATCCGGGCATCGCACTGGCGCAGCCAGCTCTGTTTCAGGCTGTCCGTAAACTGGTTGTTCGGCCGCAGTTCATCGGCCTGTTCTATCGCCTGTCCGGCTGTCATCTTATCAAGTCTCCTTCCCGGTCAGCTCCTGCTGCACAGGTCACGGCTCCCTGCGTTCTTCCTGCCGCAGCCAGCAGTCGCCTCTGCTGCAAAAACACCCGGCACAGCCATGTGCCGCTGTACCGGGTGTCTGTTTTCATTTTGCAAAATGCTCTTTTCTTTGCAAGAGCCGTGCTCTTCGGCCTTACACGCGCTGCGCCTGCTGCACAGCAGCGCTTTCCGCCGCCACGATCTTTGCCATTGCCTCGCCGTCCATCTCTTCGCTGTGGCGCAGCACCTCAGCAACCGCCTTCGGTACCTCCACGTCCACACCGCGCTGGATCAGGTAGGTCTCACCGTTCACGCCCACGAACACCGGCGTTTTGTAGCGCTGGTTGTCCTTGAACAGCCGGATCACCTCCGTGTCCTTTTCCGGTGCTGCCTGCACAGCGGCTTCGGTCTCCTGCTTCTTTACTGCCATGTTGGTTCCTCCTTAGTTTGCCAGCGCCTTTGCGCTGTAGCGTGCCGAGCAGCTCTCAATGCGCACCATGTACTGCTCGCTCAGCCGTTCCGCCGTCTTGGTGGCCTTCCAGCCCACAGAAGCACGCTGGTTCAGCGGGTCATCGCCGTAGCCAAGCTGCTTCACAATGTGCTGCATGCCGCCGCCTTCCAGTTCGGTGGTCGCGTAGGCGTGGGCACCCAGTACCAGCGTGCTGTACACAGCCAGCCCCGCCGGGCAGCCATCGCCCTTCCACACCTTTGCCTCGCTGGAAACCACGAACCGCACGTTGTTGATCTTGCCGATCTCGCCGTTGAAGATCTCCTCCGGTGCCGCATACTTGTGTGCCTCGATCCAGTTCGGGTCCTTGCGGATATCGTAGCTGGTGTGCGGGTGCACAATGGCCACAAAGCTGTCGCCAATGGTGTCTGCGTTCTGGGTCTGCAGCAGCGCCACTGCCTGGTCGATCAGATCCACCGTCAGCTGTGCAGTGGCATCCAGATCCGCACGGCTGGTCACAGCGGTCTCCGCGCCGCCCGTTCCGATCTTCGGTGCATAGATCACGTTGGTGCCGCCATTCAGGATATCGCGCACAATGGTGTCCATGGTACGGCCGCCCTGGCTTGCCAGCACATTGGTGGCCTGCACGATGTTGTTGTCAATGGCCGTCAGATCCAGCATGTCGGTCAGGGGCACCCAGCCGCCGTACTGGTGCACCTCGGCGGTCACGGTGGTCACGTTCAGCGCCTGACCTGCCGGGGTCACGCCCTCGGTCAGCGGCGTGGTGGCCTTGGGCAGCGCATCATACTTGCGGAACTCAATGGTCTTGCCGTTGTTCGCCGGGATCGGGTAACTGTCGCCGAACTGGTCATGCACCAGTGCAGGCTCTGCCAGATCCAGCAGGGTCTTTTCGTAGTAGGTCTTCATCTCAGCCGTCATACCGGCTGCGCCCGTGGTGTTCTGCAGCTGTGCGCTTGCGTCCGCAAACATCTGCAGATCCAGTCTCTTCTTGCTCATTTGTTTATCCTCCTTCAAAAGGGTTTATCTTTCTCGCATTCTTCGCGCGGGAAATCTCTCACAGCACAATGCGTTCTCCGCGCTGTGCCCTGCGTGCCAGCTCTTTCCGCTGCTGCCGCGTCATGTGGGCCACATCCACCTTCATCTCGGCCGCGCCGCCGGGGTGTGTCCCATTCTCAGCCGGGCGCTGGCTGCGCTGCTGGATGCGTGTTGCCACGCCCTGCTCCACCTGTTTTGCCGTGCGGGCCGTCTGGTTTTCCATCAGGCGGTCAAAGTAGGCTGCACGGTACGCCGCTTCCAGCCCCACGCCCCGCCGGATCATATCCGCCACGGCAGGGGTGTTCAGCACTT
>ULUM01042739.1_pt1 | contig 15945 bp, 9 predicted proteins | sample 1958501 | NCBI WGS metagenome assembly ULUM01 (sample SAMEA4835760, study PRJEB28245) | human gut metagenome | biome: gut microbiome; material: fecal sample | place: Denmark | collected 2008
CATAAAAAAAAGTTGTGCCAGCATTTTGACACAACCTCATTCGTTATCCTGGCTATGCAATTTTGCACATCCACCTATTGAGCTTATGTTATATTTTTTATATATTCTATCATTACTTTTCCTTTTTATATTCCTCCAAATATACGAAATAAAAACAAAAAAGTCAATAGCAAGACGATGTTTTCCGTGACATTTCTCCATTTGTCACGCAATACCTTATCATAAAAAAGGTTTTTTTCACTCACTACGTGGTTATCTGAAAATAAACACGTAAATTTGCTGGCTCAAATTGAAATAACAGTATAAATCACTATAAATAAAAACTTTATCACTATGGAGTACAATTTCAGGGAGATTGAAAAGAAGTGGCAGCAAAGGTGGGTGGAAGAGAAAACCTACCAGGTTACGGAAGACGAATCGAAGCAGAAATTCTATGTATTGAATATGTTCCCTTACCCGTCGGGAGCCGGATTGCACGTAGGGCATCCGCTGGGATACATCGCTTCGGACATTTACGCCCGTTACAAACGACTGCGCGGCTTCAATGTACTCAATCCGATGGGATACGACGCTTACGGTTTGCCGGCAGAGCAGTACGCCATCCAGACCGGACAGCATCCCGCTATCACAACCGTCAACAACATCGACCGTTATCGCGAGCAACTCGATAAAATAGGCTTCTCTTTCGACTGGAGCCGTGAAATCCGTACCTGCGAACCCGAATATTATCACTGGACTCAATGGGCTTTCCTCAAAATGTTCAACAGCTACTACTGCAACGACGAACAGCAGGCACGCCCTATCCAAGAACTGATCGACGCATTCGCAATCTACGGAAACAAAGGACTCAACGCTGCCTGCAGCGAAGAACTCAGCTTTACCGCCGAAGAATGGAAAGCGAAAAGCGAAAAGGAACAGCAGGAAATCCTGATGAACTACCGCATCGCTTACCTGGGTGAAACAATGGTGAACTGGTGTCAGGCACTGGGAACCGTATTAGCAAACGACGAAGTAATAGACGGCGTCAGCGAACGCGGCGGCTTCCCTGTAGTTCAGAAAAAGATGCGCCAGTGGTGTCTGCGTGTATCCGCTTACGCACAACGCCTGCTCGACGGACTGGATACCATCGACTGGACCGAATCACTGAAAGAAACTCAGAAGAACTGGATCGGACGCTCCGAAGGTGCTGAAGTGCAGTTTAAAGTAAAAGACAGCGATCTCGAATTTACCATCTTTACCACCCGTGCAGATACCATGTTCGGCGTGACCTTCATGGTACTGGCTCCGGAAAGTGAACTGGTAGCCCAGTTGACTACTCCTGAACAGAAAGCAGAAGTAGACGCCTATCTGGACCGCACCAAGAAGCGTACGGAACGCGAACGTATCGCCGACCGCAGCGTTACCGGTGTATTCAGCGGTTCGTATGCCATCAATCCGTTTACAGGTGAAGCAGTGCCCATCTGGATCAGCGATTACGTATTGGCAGGATACGGAACAGGAGCCATCATGGCCGTACCCGCCCACGATAGCCGCGACTATGCTTTTGCCAAGCATTTCGGACTGGAAATCCGCCCGTTGGTAGAAGGTTGTGACGTAAGTGAAGAAAGTTTCGACGCCAAAGAAGGAATCGTCTGCAACTCTCCCCGCCCGGATGTAACTCCTTACTGCAATCTTTCCCTGAACGGACTGACCATCAAAGAAGCCATCGAAAAGACCAAGCAATATGTGAAAGAGCATAACTTGGGACGTGTAAAGGTGAACTACCGTCTGCGTGATGCCATTTTCTCACGTCAACGTTACTGGGGAGAACCATTCCCGGTTTACTACAAAAACGGAATGCCTTACGTAATCGAAGAAGACTGTCTGCCACTGGAACTTCCGGAAGTAGACAAATTCCTGCCGACCGAAACAGGCGAGCCCCCATTGGGACATGCCACTAAGTGGGCATGGGACACGGTAAACAAGTGCACAGTAGAAAATGAGAAGATCGACAACATCACCATCTTCCCGTTGGAACTGAACACCATGCCGGGATTTGCCGGTTCCTCCGCATACTATCTGCGCTACATGGACCCGCACAACCACCAAGCATTAGTGGACCCGAAAGTGGACGAATACTGGAAGAACGTAGACCTCTATGTTGGAGGAACGGAACACGCTACCGGACACTTGATCTACTCTCGTTTCTGGAATAAGTTCCTGCACGATGTAGGCGCATCCGTAGTAGAAGAACCGTTCCAAAAGTTAGTAAATCAAGGGATGATCCAAGGCCGCAGTAACTTTGTATATCGTATCAAAGATACTCACACCTTCGTTTCACTGAACCTGAAAGACCAATACGAAGTTACTCCGCTTCATGTGGATGTAAACATCGTATCCAATGATATTCTCGATCTGGAAGCATTCAAGGCATGGCGTCCCGAATATGCGGAAGCTGAGTTCATCCTCGAAGACGGAAAATACATCTGCGGATGGGCAGTTGAGAAGATGAGCAAATCAATGTTCAACGTGGTTAACCCGGATATGATTGTAGATAAATACGGCGCGGATACACTTCGTATGTACGAAATGTTCCTCGGTCCGGTGGAGCAATCCAAGCCTTGGGATACGAACGGTATCGACGGTGTACACCGCTTTATCCGTAAGTTCTGGTCGTTGTTCTACAGTCGTACGGACGAGTATCTGGTGAAAGACGAACCTGCAACGAAAGAAGAATTGAAGAGTCTTCACAAGCTGATCAAGAAGGTAACGGGAGATATCGAACAGTTCTCATACAATACCTCTGTCAGCGCATTCATGATTTGTGTCAACGAACTCTCCAATCTGAAATGCAGCAAGAAAGAGATACTGGAACAGCTCATTATCGTTCTCGCTCCTTTCGCTCCGCATGTATGCGAAGAGTTGTGGGATACACTGGGACACGAAACTTCCGTATGCGATGCCGCATGGCCCGCATTCAACGAAGAATATCTGAAAGAAGATACGATCAACTATACCATCTCCTTCAACGGAAAAGCACGCTTCAACATGGAGTTTGACGCTGATGCCGCTTCGGACACCATTCAGGCTGCCGTATTAGCCGACGAACGTTCGCAGAAATGGATCGAAGGCAAAACACCGAAGAAGATCATCGTCGTGCCGAAAAAGATTGTAAACGTAGTAGTATAATAGATTTTAGGCACGGATTACGCGGATTTCACGGTTTTGAGTTATTGAAAAGGCCGCGTTAATCCGTGTAATCCGTGCCTGAAAATAGTATAAGAGAATCTTAATACAAGTTCGCACTATACAGATTTAACCAATAATAAACCAAAATGCGCAAACCAGCAAAGGCGGAAATAATGAGAGAGGTGAAAGATTATATCTACATTACTCTCGGATTGATAAGTTATGCTTTGGGATGGGCGGCGTTCTTGCTACCCTACCAGATAACGACAGGAGGTACTACCGGTATCGGGGCTATCATTTATTACGCAACAGGATTTCCTATCCAGTGGTCGTACTTTATTATCAATGCAGTTCTGATGACATTCGCTATCAAGATATTAGGTCCGCGATTCAGCATAAAGACTACTTACGCTATTTTCATGCTGACCTTCTTGCTGTGGATATTCCAAGTGCTGGTAAATAACTACATACAGACACCTGATATGTCTGCTGACGGGAAACCTCTGCTGCTTGGCAGCGGACAGGACTTTATGGCCTGTATCATCGGTGCGGCTATGTGCGGTGTAGGCCTGGGCATTACTTTCAATTATAACGGAAGTACCGGAGGAACGGATATTATCGCCGCTATTGTCAATAAATACAAAGACGTATCGCTGGGAAGAATGATCATGATTTGTGATGTATTCATCATCAGCTCCTGTTACTTTGTATTCCATGACTGGCGCCGGGTAATCTTCGGTTTCGTCACCCTGTTCATCATCGGTGTCGTGCTCGACTGGATTATCAACAGTGCCCGCCAATCCGTCCAGTTCTTTATCTTCTCCAAGAAGTATGACGAAATAGCCGACCGTATCATCAAAGATACAGACCGCGGAGTAACGGTACTCAACGGCACCGGATGGTATAGCAAAAACGACGTAAAAGTACTGGTCGTACTGGCCAAAAGGCGTCAGTCGCTGGATATCTTCCGACTGGTAAAACGTATCGACCCGAACGCTTTCATCTCACAGAGTTCTGTCATTGGTGTATATGGCGAAGGATTCGATCAGTTGAAAGTGAAATAAACAGGTGAATGAATCCGGATAATTCCGCTAAAACAAGAATAAGACAATGAAACGCAAGCTTGTATTTGCTACTAACAATGCTCATAAACTCGAAGAAGTAGCCGCTATCCTCGGGAATCAGATAGAACTGCTCAGCCTGAATGATATCGACTGTCACACGGACATTCCCGAAACAGCCGAAACACTGGAAGGAAATGCCTTACTGAAATCCTCTTTTATCTACAAAAACTATCATCTGGATTGCTTTGCCGATGACACCGGACTGGAAGTGGAAGCACTGAACGGGGCACCCGGGGTATACTCTGCCCGTTATGCCGAAGGCGAGGGACACGATGCTCAGGCGAATATGCGCAAGCTGCTTCACGAACTGGAAGGAAAAGAGAACCGGAAAGCACAATTCCGTACTGCCATTTCGCTGATTTTAGATGGAAAGGAATATCTCTTTGAAGGAGTGATAAAAGGAGAAATCATCCAAGAAAAACGTGGGGATTCCGGCTTTGGTTATGATCCGATATTCAAACCCGAAGGCTACCAACAGACTTTTGCCGAGTTGGGAAACGAAATAAAGAATAAGATCAGTCACCGTGCACTGGCTGTACAGAAACTTTGTGAGTTTCTGCAACGCTGATTTCCCTGCATTATCCGGGAGGCTGCATAACTTGGCATGAAGTAACTTTCAACAAGTAACAGCATCCAAAGTATTTCTTTACCATATGATACAGAGTTTAATAAAAGATTTTTTGTAATCTTCGCAAGAATATTATTTCTTTGCAAAAAAAATAAAGCGTCATGAAGAAAATTGCATTATTTACTCTCCTTACCTTATTATTGTGTACTTCGTGTGTAACGAAAAAGAAGTTCATGATGACAGAAGCCGCACGTATGGCAAGTATCGATAGCTTGCAGAGCCTGCTGACCGATTGCCGTAATACAGGCGACCAGATGTCGGCACAGATCAAGAAGCTCCTGCGTGATACGACACAGATGGGAAACAGTATCCGCCAGTATCAGAGCATGCTCAGCACTAACATGACCGAACAGGAAAAACTGAATGCCTTGTTGAGTCAGAAGAAAAACGAACTCAGCGAAAGAGAACGCACCATCAACGAGCTACAGGACATGATTAATGCCCAGAACGAGAAAGTGAAGCAACTGCTGAACAGTGTGAAAGACGCCTTACTGGGCTTTAGCACTGAAGAGCTGACCGTTCGCGAGAAAGACGGCAAAGTGTATGTAGCGATGTCGGATAAACTGCTGTTCCAGTCAGGAAGCGCCCGTTTGGACAAACGCGGTGAAGAAGCGCTCGGCAAGTTGGCGGAAGTACTGAATAAGCAAACCGACATTGATGTATTTATTGAAGGCCACACCGACAATAAGCCGATCAACACGGTACAGTTCAAAGATAACTGGGATTTAAGTGTAATCCGTGCTACTTCTGTAGTACGTATCCTGATTAAGAATTACGGTGTAAATCCTTTGCAGATACAGCCCAGTGGCCGTGGCGAATATATGCCTGTTGACGACAATGAAACAGCAGAAGGAAGAAGCAAGAACCGCCGTACGGAAATCATTATGGCTCCGAAGTTGGATAAGCTGTTCCAGATGTTACAGACTTCCGAAGAGGCAAAATAAATATTATTTAGGCACGGATTACACGGATGAACACGGTTTTAAGAGATTGAGTATCTAAAAACCGTGTTCATCCGTGTAATCCGTACCTATTTTTTTATAATTCGGTTCGTCCCGTGCGGACGAATACCTTTTTTACCTGTTAATCCACCTTTATCGTATTCAGACAATTGGCTTTCGTAAAGAACCGGAATGACGTGCCTTTCAGCTTTACCGTCACCGTCTTATCCTTGCCTTCCTTCTCCATATACAACAACACGGTACTTCCATCAGGATTTTCGAATGCCAGTATCTCTTTGGCAGAACCTTCCACCGGACGATAGACAGCACCCGGCAACACAAAATGACTGATATGTTTCATCAGATAATACTCATAAGTAAATCTGAACGTTCTTGATTCAGGGTTCACCACCACCAATGAGTTTTGCCTCCATCCCCAACGACTGATTCCTCCTTCTTCAAGGGAAACATTCCAATAATTGTATATCGAAATACCATTGTCCATATAGTGTTTAAGCAAATCCCATGAATGGAGCATGCCGTTCCAGTCGTTGTGTCCGTCACCACATTCCTGCTCAGTCTGCATCAGTTTCATCTTTGGATAATGCCTTCTCACTTCCTTCACCGCATCCTTTCCTGCCCACTGAAAACCGACTGCCTTGACGTACTTCTTCGCGTTAGAATCCTGCAATATGGTGTCTACCAACAGATAGTTTGCACGCTCCATGGTACCGAACATGACATCCACATTAAGCTTCTTCATCTCAGGTCCCAGATAATCGCCGACAAAGGAAGCTAATCCTTGTGCCGTCCAGCAGCAACTGGGAAAAATCTGTGCCGAGTTGAACTCATTCTGAGGCATTACACCAAAGATGTCAATCCCTGCCTTTCTGTAAGCCTTAATAAACTTCGAGAAATACAGCGCGTATGCTTTCAGATATTCGGGCTTCAGAATAAACATATCCATTCCTTCCCTTCCCGCACGGTCAGCCGGAAGTCCATTGTCAAACTTCGTATTCTTCAACGAAGGATCACACACGGCACTTGCATAATGTTTGTTATGCTTCATCCAGGAAGGAGGGCACCAGGGTGATGCCCAAACCTTTATATCAGCATTCTGAAGTTGTGCGCTCTTTATAAACGGTATCAGAGTCTCTGTATCGTTTTGTATCGAGAAATTCTTCATCTTAAAGTCACCGTCATTCTCATTGTACGAATACCAGTCACGGGAGAAATCGTTTGCTCCTATCGGCATCCGGCAAATAGTGAAATTGGCTCCATAATTCGGAAGAAAAAGCTCTTTCATTATTGACTCGCGGTCAGCGGAAGGCAACAATCCAAGTGACACCCAGCCCAGTTCATTAAAACATGCCCCGAATCCTTCGATTGTCTGCCCTTTGCCATTTGATACGCTTGCCTCCTCCTGAGTTTCGCCATTCATTGCCTTTGTCCGGTCTGTTACCTCTACCCAGCTGTCAATAGGCGAAGTCACAATTTGCCGGTACGTAACCTTCGGTTGTCCCCATGTACTCATTCCCCCCAGAGAGAGGGCAATGAGCACGAAGATATGTTTGTATTTTAACTCCATAAACAGCAACTATTTAACTACAATAGTATTCTTGAAATGAATCCTGTCCAACGAACTGCCGACCTGTATCTCAAACTCTCCCGGTTCTACCACTTTTCTCATATATGCATTGTAAAAAGCCAGTTCGGAAATAGGCAGTTCCAGTGAAACCATTGTTTTTTCTCCCGGTTTAAGGTTGATTTTCTTGAATGCCTTCAATTGCTGGATAGGAGTAGAAATAGAACTGACCATGTCGCGTACATATAGCTGAACGACTTCCTGACCTTCCCGTTTTCCGGTATTTTCCACTTCTACATTCACCATCAGTTTTCCTTTATCAGAGAAGATGGAATCACTCAATGTACAGGTGTTATATTTGAAATCGGTATAGCTCAGACCATATCCGAAGTTGTACAAGGCATACGGTTTCTCAAAGATATAGTGTCCCTTAGGATCATCCGGCGAACCACCCTGGTCAAACCATTGCTCACGGTCAGTGGGATAATAGTTATAATAACAAGGAGTATTACCTGTACTTCTGGGAAAGGATATATTTAAACGTCCCGAAGGATTTACTTTTCCCAGCAGAATCTCAGCCATTGAGTTACCTTGTTGCTCACCCGCGTAGAATTGCACCAATATAGCATCTGCATTTTCCTTTGCCCACGAAAGAACCAACGGTTTACCGGTAATCAGAACTACAATCATAGGTTTACCTGTTGCCTTCACAGCTTTCATCAGTTCCAGCTGCTTGCCCGGAAGCTCCAATGAAGATAAATCAAACCCTTCACCCGAAGTTACTTTATGATCCTTTGCATTACGCCCCAGCCAATAACTGCGCGTACCCACTGCCACAATTGCCAGATCACTCTTTTCCACCATCTTCACCGCATCGGCAATACCCTCTTCATTCTGGCTCCACCAGTCACAGCCGTCCACATGGTTGACCGTTACTTTCTTGCCGAATACATTTTTGATACCTTCATACAAAGATACACATTCGCGATCTTCCGGATTCACCCATGCATAATCTCCGGCAACTCCATGATCTCCGTTCGGTCCTACCACAGCGATCGATTTGTATTTGGACAAGTCCAACGGCAATATATTATTCTTGTTTTCTAACAATACGGCACTTTCATCCGCTACCTTCTTGGCCAGTTCCACATGTTGCTTGTTACGAACGACCTTGCTGACACTCTTCGGATCACCATAAGGATCGTCAAACAGGCCCAGTTTAAACTTAGCCGTCAAAATACGACGAACGGCACGGTCGATATACATCACATCCAGCTGACCTTTCTCCACCTGACCTTGCAAGGTTTCATACGCCGCGTCCCAAACGTCTATATCAATACCAGCCGTCAGAGCCATTTTAGCAGCAGCTTCGGTGCTGGGAGCTGCCATATGGAATGTTTTCAGACGGTCGACAGAACCCCAGTCAGAATATGCAAAACCTTTAAAGCCCAGTTCTCCACGCAGGATATCGGTCATAAAGTAGGAAGAACCCGTCACAGGGATTCCGTCATAAGCGCTATAGCAACTCATGACCGCAACCGGATCGGCTTCTTTGATGACACGAGCGAAAGGATACATATACAAATTACGCAATTCACGCTCACCACCGGCTACGAAAGCACTGTTCAGTCCGCCTGTAGGCGTACCGTGTGCAACGAAATGCTTGGGCATACATCCTACTCCATTCTTCTGGAAACCGCGAACGAAACCGATCCCCATTTCAGATATAAGGTAAGGATCTTCTCCGAAAGTCTCTTCCACACGTCCCCAGCGCAACTCGCGCGCAATGTCCAACACCGGAGACAAGACCTGACGAATCCCCATCACACGTGCTTCTGCCGCTTCGGCTTTCGTCATCTGGCAGATCAAGTCGGGATTCCATGTGCTCCCCTGTGCGATAGCTTGTGGGAATATAGTACATCCGTTCTGCAAAATACCATGAATACCTTCTGCCGAAGTCAGGATAGGAATACCCAGACGGGTCTCGTTTGCCATATATTCATGTATCTTCTGGTATAAATCGGCGGCTTGCTGAGCCGATATATTCATCTCGTGAGCAGTGCCGAAGCTTTCCCCATTATATGTACCTCCAATATTATTGATATCCCAAGTACAACGCTGCTGCAACTGCCCTACCTTCTCGCGCAAGGTCATCCGGCGCAATAAATCTTCAACACGATCTTCGATCGGAGCATTCTTATCTTTATAAATCGGTCGGTCATCGGCCCAAACTACCGAAACGCCCAGACACAAGGCTAAAACTGTCAATTTAATGATTCGCATGTTTATCTGAATTTATTTGAATACAAAAACGATTTCTTTTTATTCTTTGGTTACTTTCCCCAGCCGGACGGTTTCTTTCCCATCTTAAAGACCATCGTACCACCGTTCATTATATCCTGGTGAGTGATGAAGAAATCTTTGTGTTTCTTTCCATTCAAAGTTACCGACTGAATGTAGATATCTTCGGGAGACTTACGGATGGTCCGGATATGAAAATCCTTATTTCCTGCCAGTTTCAAAGTACACTCATCCAGAAGCGGAGAGCCGATGATATACCGACCGTCGGCAGGATTGACCGGATAGAATCCCATCGCACTGAATACGTACCATGCAGACATCTGACCGCAGTCATCATTTCCGGCATATCCCGAGGATGTATTGTTATACAACGTATTCAGAATATGGCTGACATACTTCTGAGTCTTCCACGGCTGACCTGCAAAGTTGTAGAGATAAGCTACGTGATGGCTGGGCTCATTGCCATGTGCATATTGTCCCACAAATCCCGAAGCGTTATGATTCATCTGTTCGCTCTTATAATTGGAAGTAAAGAACGTATCCAGCTTTTGCTCAAAGGCCTTCGTTCCGCCTGTCAGTTCCATCAAAGCCTGAATATTGTGCGGGACATACCAGAAATACTGCCATGCATTTCCTTCGGTGAACGGATGGCCGCCATTTCCACCGTACTGATAAGGATCGAAAGGTTCGATCCATTCTCCCTTGTCATTCTTGGACTGGAAGAACTTCGTTTTCGGATGGAAAAGGTTACGATAATACTCAGAACGTTTATGGAATCGCTCATAATCAGCATCCTTATTCAGTTTCTCAGCCAGTTGTGCGACACACCAGTCATCGAAAGCCTGTTCCAAAGTGATGGAAACCGATTGAGTCTGAATATTTTCAGGCATAAAGCCATACTTCTCCCACACTTCAAAAGGAGAGTTGGGATGTGAGGTTACCGAACTGTTATACACCGCTTCATAGGCTTTTTCCACATCAATCCCGGGAATGCCTTTTAGGATGGCATCAGTAATCACAGGGATGGAATGGTTGCCGATCATACAGTAATTATCCTGCCCCCATAATTGCCAGATAGGCAGGTAACCGTAGTATTCATACTGGCGTATCATGCTCTTCACGAAGTCAGTCACCCGTTCGGGTTCCAGCAGGGTATAGAGAGGATGGGAGGCACGGAAAGTATCCCACAGGGAGAATGTGGTATAATGAGTTTCATTGTCGCCCACTTTACGGGCTGTATAGTCAGCAGCCATGTATTCGCCATTCACGTCAGACATGATATTAGGCTGTATCATCGTGTGGTAAAGAGCCGTATAGAATATCTCTTTCTGGACTTCCGTACCTTTTATTTCAATCTTTCCCAGTTGCTTTTCCCAATCGGCATCCGCAGCAGCCATATAGCGGTCGAAGTCCCAGTGCGGAGCTTCCTGTTCCATGTTCTGACGGGCATTCTCCATAGAGACGGACGAAAGGGCTACCTTACACGTCAGCGGCTTTCCATTCAGCTTGCCGAAACGGAAGCAGCCATGAAGATTAGTGCCGTTGACCACTGCTGTGTTTTCATGGACACGTCCGCCATCTCTCAAGGTAGAAGTAAGGATAGGGCTTGAAAACTCCATATAGAAATAGATTTTACGCAGTTTCGCCCATCCGGTAATGATACGGTAACCTTCCACTGCATGATCATTCAGAATACGGATCTGAGCATTGATAATCCGGCGTCCCCAACTACCTTTATCTGCCGAATGATCCATATCCAGTATAACTTCCGCATCTTTACCGGCGGGGTATTGATAGCGGTGAATACCGTTTCTCTGAGTAGTGGTCAGTTCTACATTGATATTCTCATCCTTCAGCATTACCTGATAATAACCGGGGCTGGCTTTCTCCTCGTCATGGGTGAATGTGGAAGAGGTGCGTCCGCTACTGGTCGGCATCAATGTAACGTCGATCAGGTCCGAAGCTCCCGTACCACTCAGACGGGTATGGCTAAAGCCAAAAATGGTACTCCGGTTATAGTCATACCCGGAAGCATCGCCCCAGTTGGGCGCTTCACTGGTGTCCGGAGAAAGTTGTATCATACCAAACGGTGAGGTTGCCCCCGGATAATTATTACCCGAGAGTCCCCCATCGATGGCCCCAGTTCCAATAAATGGATTTACATATTTAGTGATTTCCCCTGCCTGCAATGTAGCGAGAGTCAATGAAAATGCACATACACTTAAAAGTAATTTCTTCATGGTTCGTGGTGTTTTTATAAGCTATGTTTCCTATATGCTTTTATTCTGCTGTTATTTCAATGAGACGGCTGTTCAGTTGCTGTGTCGTGAAAAGATCCAGTCCGACATTCATCAGATATTCTCCGGAGAAAACCTGATCGTTGCCTTTGAGTGAAGAATTGCTGCCCGGCATCATATTGATTTCTTTCACACGATACATTTTGTTGATATCCAATCCTTGCAGACGGACAGGCAATGTCTTTTCGGCATAGCGCGGATGGATGTCGAACGCAAATACAGCAGCCGTTTTCTTGTCTTTTCCTACAAACATGGAAGAGGTATGATTGCTTCCGTAAGGAGAAACGAGACGATACATATCGCCTTCCAGAATGACCGGTTTCAGGCGATTGTAGTTCTTCACAGCCTGATCGCAGTACAGATGTTCGTTCTGGTTCATATCCTCCAGTTTGATGTCGAAACCTAACTTGCACATCATGGCCACATCGGTACGGAACTTGATGCTGGTTCCACGATTCCAGGTAGTGACGTGGGCACACAGCGTCTTACTCGGGAATACCTGCGAGTACCCCCATTGTATAAACAGGCGCTCGATAGGATCGGTATTGTCGCTCGGCCAGAACTCTGTGAAATACTTCAATGCTTCATAATCGGAGCGTCCGCCGCCACCGGCACACAGCATCATCGGAAGATCGGGATATTTAGCCTTGATCCTGTCCAATACCTTGTAGAGTCCACGCACATAATCGATATACAGATGAGACTGCTTATCTTTCAGATACACCGAATAGATATTGGTTATCGGACTGTTGCAGTCCCACTTAAAGAAGGCGATGCCGGGATATTTAGTCATCAGGTTATCGACCACGCCAAATACATGATCCTGTACCTTCGGGTTACTGAGGTCGAGTACCATCTGGTTACGGAAGTAATATTCGTCACGGTTGGGCAGGTGAATCACCCAGTCCTTATGTTTCTCGTAAAGCTCGCTTTTCGGATTCACCATTTCCGGCTCTATCCATATACCGAACTTGATACCTTTCTTATGCGCCTCTTCCACGAGACGTCCTACTCCGTTCGGCAGTTTACCGGCAGTTTCTTCCCAGTCGCCCAGACCCTGATGGTCACTGCTACGGGGATACTTGTTGGCAAACCAGCCATCATCCAGCAAGAACATGTCTACCCCCAGTTTGGTAGCCTCATCCATCAGACCGATCAGTTTGTTTTCATCAAAATCGAAATAGGTAGATTCCCAGTTATTAAGTAAAGTCATACGTGTTTCGTTCCCTTTCTTCACCTGGTGATTGCGCGCCCAGTCATGGAAGCTACGGCTTGCCTCTCCTTTTCCCTGCGTGCTGTACGTGAAATAAAAGTCCGGAGTGCGGAACACTTCCTTTGCGGGCAGACTGTATTCCGAGTCATACGGATTGATTCCGCTGATTATACGCAGTTCGTTCTTGTTGTCTACTTCGAAAGTAAAACGGAAGTTGCCAGTCCATCCGATGGTTCCTACCAATACTTCTCCGGCATTTTCCTGCGAAGGATTGTCAAGAGCCAGTTGGAAGAAAGGGGAAACAAACATATTGGCGCGTGCACCCAACTTGGTATCGATTACTTTCTTACCGAAGGCAAGCTCTCTTTCAGTCACATTGGCCTCGTGTGCCCAGTCACCGGAAAACTCGGTCAGGAAATACTTGCTACTGTTCAGGTGAAGCATCGAAGAAGCATACTTACTAAGTATGACAGGCTTCTTCTCTTCGTGGCTGATTTCAGTGAATGTACGGATAATATTCTCTTTGTCATAAGCTACATAATGCAGCTTTACGGTAACAGGATATTTATCATCTTTAAGGGTAATCACCGTCTCGTTGATTCCGTTGCCGGTGTTATTGCTCGAATGATCTACGTATTTCAACAGCAGTGAAGAGTTGTAGTCGTTATGGCGTATGTGAATAGCCGGTTCAAAGTAATCTTCCATACCATGAGTCAGATATGCCTCGGTTCCTTGTGGCAGATACTGGATATCAGAGTCGTGGTGAAGCTTTTTGCCTAAGTATTTCTGATACAGACGTCCGTTATCAGCTACCTGATAGATAAGGCTGGTCCGTTCAGTTTCTATTTTGATAAGCGGCTTGTCAGAAGCCTGCAAAAGAGAAAAAGAACTCAAAAGAAAAAAAAGTAAGAATGCTTTTAATTTCATTGTGTACATTATTATGGTTTATATTTATTCTCTGGTACGGAACGGAGGGACGGGAAGCCCGCTCTTGCCATATAGGTTGCAGACCGGATTATCTGCCCACGCGTAGCAGGCTGCCGTCGGTATTTCTATCCGGTCGGACTGCAGAATGACTTCTTTTCCGCGAATGATAGCTTGTGCCGGAACAAATTTTCCGTCCGGACCTGCCAGTATAAAGCCTTTCGGCTCACCTTCTCTAGCTACAATTTCCTGATCGAAGCTAAGAATCAGCGTACGTCCCGAAATACGGTATCCCTGATAAGCGGGAACTTCATACGTACCTTTGTTGTAAGTCTTTGCCAATGCCGCTTGTGCCAGTCGTCTTCCTACCTCCTGCTTGTTCTTCGGGTGGATATCATAATCTTCACCAAGATCGATAGCGCATGCCATACCTGTATTGGGCAAATGCAGCGCATGTGCCTGCGCATCACGGAGAGCCGCCCATTTAGAGTCCGGCTGCACTTCTTCCGGTTTCAGATAATTGGCCAACTGCACAAAGTAGAACGGAAAATCCTGCTTCCATGCTCTTCTCCAGTCTGTTATCATTGACTGGAACAGTACTCTGTATTGTTCGTCAAATCCTACGTTATTCTCTCCCTGATACCAGATAGCTCCTTTGATAGGAAAGACTGTAAAAGGGTGTATCATTGCATTGTAAAGTACAGTTGGGTAGCAGGATGTCGGCCATCCGGTTCCTTCGGGAGACAAAGGTCTGGAAGGTGCACCAGTCATCGACACACCGATATGATAGTTCCAGTTGCCTGCCAGGGAAATCTTTTTGCCGTTCGCTTCCATGTACATCTGCCGGGGTTCTCCGTGTATACCGCCTTCGCCGCCATAATCGATGGCACGTATGGTGATCACTCCTTTGCCTGCCTTTGCCAATGCTGCGGGAATCTGATAAGCACGCACCGTATTACATCCCGACGTTCTTCCGATTTCCTTGCCGTTAAAGTAAGTAATATCATCATCGTCGATCATGGCCAGATGGAAGGTAATCTCCTTACCGTTCCAGTCAGCAGGTATTTCCACTTCTTTCTGAAACCAGACGGTACCGTCAAAATTCAGTCCGCGAGTTTCCCAATAGGCGGGCAGTTCCATCGGTTTCCATTCATTCCCTTCCTGAAGGGCTGATATCCATTGTGGAGTTCCGTCTTTTAATCCGGGGTCCTTAACATCAAACTTCTGAAGCCATTCGTCCATTTCCCGGTGATAAAGTTCGACAAGCTTCTCTCTCCGGAAACCTGCGCTTTCCATTTCGGCCATCTTTTTCTGGAATCCCATGACCTGCTTCAATGTCTGATGACTTGTCCACGATTCGACAGGTGTCCCACCCCACGTACAATCAATCACCCCGACAGGTATATTCAGCTCTTTCCACAATTTACGGGCGTAGAAATAAGCAACAGAAGAAAATTCCGGCACAGTAGCGGAACTACATTCCTGCCAGCCGTTCATATTCATTTCTACGTTTTCCTGCGGAGAGAAAGCTACGGTTTTCTTCACTTGCAACAGGCGGATAGAGGGATAGTCAGCATCTGCCACTTCCTGCTCGTAGTTCATTACTTTTCCCCATCCGGCAACGGGCATTTCCATATTCGACTGTCCGGAACAGATCCATACTTCGCCCGACAGGACGTTGTTCAACACCAGTTTCTCCCCATCCGAGACAGTTATCTGATAAGGTCCTCCGGCAGACGGAGTCGGGACTTCTATCGTAAAATG